>Ga0181365_1000067_pt1 | contig 19831 bp, 14 predicted proteins | sample Fa13NDMM110DN_FD_130097 | JGI IMG/M metagenome (GOLD analysis project Ga0181365, IMG submission 130097) | Freshwater viral communities from Lake Michigan, USA - Fa13.ND.MM110.D.N | ecosystem: Environmental > Aquatic > Freshwater > Lake | place: USA: Michigan | collected 2013-09-24
CCCGAAGGAATGCATGTGCGGCGGTGACACCCGAGCCGTCAGGCAGACCTGTAGCAATTACCGCTCGCTGCGCGTTGACCTCGACCCGACCCGCGTTCTGAACCCGGCACTCGTGCCTGACCCAGCCCCCGAGCGCCCCACACTACGCGATCAGTTCGCTATCGCCGCGTTGCCCGACCTTGTGGCCCTAAACCTAGCCGCATCCGAGCAGGAGATCGCCGCTATGGCCTACAGGCAGGCAGACGCCATGATGAAGGAGCGGAGCAAGTGACCCGCGCCGCGTTCACCCAGGCCGACATCACCCGCGCCGTCCGTGGTGCCCTGAAGGCTGTGGACAACGGGGACAAGGGGTCCGTGGCTGTGGACTTCCCGCCAGAGGGCGGCTTCCGGCTCTTGATCGGCAAGCCCGTCTCGCCGCTGGTCGCGGATCGCGGGAACGAATGGGACGAGGTTCTCCGCTGAGGGACGCCGTGGCCAAGATCGACCTGCCCTATGTCCAGGCGTTCAAGGACCGCCATGGCCGGCTGCGGCACTATTACCGGCGGCCAGGATATGCCCGCTTGCCATTGCCAGGCGTGCCGGGCTCTGCCGAGTTCATGGAGGCATACAAGGCCGCCGACGCGCGAGCCAAGCCCAAGACCGTTGACCGCGTCCAGCCTCGCTCGATCAATGCGCTGGTCGTGGAATATTACCGATCTGCCGAATGGCGCGACCTGCGAGACAGCACGAAGCTGGGCTATCGCAACCACCTCGACCGATTCCGGGACCGGCACGGGAACAAGGGGGTAGCCGGAATCCAGACCCATCACCTGGAGGCCATCTTCCACGGCATGGCCGAGACACCTGGGGCCGCAGCCAACCTGCGCAAGCGCCTTCGCCGGCTGTTCCGCCTGGCAGTCCGACTGGGCTGGCGGGCTGATAACCCTGCCACCGAGACCGAGATCCGCCGCAAGAAAACGGCCGGCTTCACGCCCTGGACCGAAGCCGAGATCGAGGCCTTCGAAGGGCATTGGCCGTCAGGGTCTCGCGAACGGCTGGCCATGGCCCTGCTGCTCTATACCGGCCAGCGAAGGTCCGATGTCGTGACCATGGGCCGCCAGCACGTCACCGCCGGGCGCGTGGCGGTCAAGCAGCTCAAGACCGACAACCGGCTGAAGATTCCCCTGCACCGCGCCCTGAAGGCCGAGATCGACGCCGCCCCGCTGGGCATGACCTTCCTGGTCACCCACCAGGGAAAGCCGTTCACCTCGGCGGGGTTCACCCAGTGGTTCGTCGAGCGCGCGGTGATGGCGGGGATCAAGGACCGCTCGCCCCATGGCCTGCGCAAGGCCGCCGGTCGCCGCCTGGCCGAAGCCGGCTGCACCGCCAAACAGATCGCCGCGATTCTCGGCCACAGCACCCTGTCAGAGGTCGAACGCTACACGCGAGACGCCGATCAGCAGACCCTGGCCGACGAAGCCATGGCCAAGCTGGAGGCCAAAACCTGAACAGGGTCTGTCAAACCGCCAGTGTCAAACCTTGGCAAGCGTTTGTAATTGCTGGACAAATTAAGGGGGGTGGTAGGCCCGGAGGGACTGCGGTTCGCCAATGGAATCAACGGGATAGCACTGTCAAACCGGGTTAACGGGCGTTTGATTTCATTGGGGAATGTCGGCCAGTGTCAAACCGAACGCCCAAAATTAATACGCAATAACCGCGCATTTTCCTGTTGCGTCATATGCAGAAACTGCTAGGTTAAGTCATCGCTTGCGGGGAATGGTTCCACGGGGCGACGGGATTAGACCAATGACCAACGCAGCCACCTACACCGTTTACCAAATCACGAATAACTGGAACCGTCGCGGCGACGCCGTCAATGTGCAAGAAACGGTTATAGGCCAGACGTCAGACCCTGTTGTTGCTTACGCCCTGCGGGAAAGCGTTTCAAAATACGGAGAAGTCATCAGCAGCTGGGGCCAAGTGCGCGACACCAACGGCGCCCGTGTCCGGTGTTTTGACCTGTATGTTGCGGTTGTCGGCGCGGACGTTGTGGCCGCTCAAGAAGCGGACCCGGCGTTCTCAATCAATCTGGACCTCTTTTTTCAAGGACTGGCGGCTCAATGAGCCGCCGAACCCTCCGGGCCACGATCCCGGCTGAACTGCTCGACAAGATTTACAAGGCCGAGGGCTGGTTGCGCGGCCCCGGCGAGGTGCGCGTCCGCAGGGCCAATGCGGTCTATGTGATTACGCGCGACAATCGGGCAGGCGTTTACGTCGCCACACCAAAGGAACCCGCATGACCGCCGACGAATATCGCGCCGCCCTCAAGGCGCTGGGCCTGACCCAGGTTGGCGCCGGGAAGCTGCTGGGCGTGTCTGCCCGCACCGCCCAGACCTATGCCGCAGAAGGCCCAAGCGGCCCGGCTGCGTTCGCCATCCGGCTCCTGCTGTCGATGAGCGAGGCCGACCGGGCCAAGTGGCTGACCGATCACGCCGCCACGTCCGCCCCGTCGTCACTGTAGAGCCGCCGCAGGGTCAGCAGGGAGACAAAGGCAACATCCGTGATCTGCCCACCCTGGACGGTTAGATCGACCACCCCATGAGACCAGCCGGTGGGATTGTGCAGGGCGTAGTGTTCGATCTCGCCATACGGCAGGCAGCACCCGCCCTCGATGACGGTGATCCGGTCGGTCAGGCCGATCTTGGCGTCGTTGAAGATCTGGAACTTGTGGGTGTGGCCATAGACCAGTGGCGCGGTCAGCATGGCCCCGGCGCGGTGGGTTGCCGTCTTGCCGCCCATAGCCTTGCCCATGCCGTTCATGGGGGCGTGGGTGTAGCCTATGCCATCGACGTAGAAGACTTCCCCGAACGGCCGCTCAGACCACCCGAACTGAATCAGGTGTTCTTCATAGGCGAGGGTATGGGTCTGCGCCGATGCCGGGTTGGCGTTCTCGAAGTCGTATAGCCGCCGCTCGTGGTTGCCCTGGGCCTTTTTCTTGATCGGCTTCCAGTCCCGCGCTCGGCCCCGCTCAAAGGCCTGGAGGCTGGCCAGATGGTTGGACAGGTCGTCCTTGATCGGCGGTTTCAATCGACCCTTTAGGGTATCGTCCTTGTCATGCCGGGACACGCTGTCAAACGTCGCGCTGTCGCCGGCCTTGATGACGACATCATGCCGCCGGTCGGATCCATAGCGGGCGATCCATGTCTGCACCTGTAGCCGGTGAGGGTGTCTGGGGTCGTTGTGTTCGTCGGGAATAAACAGGTGCCGGCGGATCGGTCCTGACGGCTCGATGACCCGAGGGTCTGGTGCCGGGGCCGGAACCATCCGCAGCCGGGCAATGGGCTGTTGGTATCTGGGCGCCCGGTAAAGGGTCCAGTCAGGCTCCAGGCCGTGGCGGGATTTGGCAATCGCCAAGCGCGACACAAAGGCCTGAATCGACTGGACGAACCCGTCGTCTATGGCCTGTTGCGCGGCGGCTGCAATGGCCCCCGGCCCGTTGCCCGGCCTTCCGGCGGGGCGGTATCCTTCGATCAGTTTCTGTTCAACACGCGCTACAACTTCCTGGGCATCCTGTCCGGGTAGCGGCGGGGCCGCCACGTCAGCACCCGGCCCGAGCGATAGCAGCCCGGTCCCACCCCTGCCGGCCCCAGTCTCGCGCCGCAGCCTCGCCGCTCAGAAACGCCGCCAGGTCTGCGCGCTCTTGATCGGTGACGGGGGCGACGAGACCACCTTGAACCGGAGGCTCATCCTTGACGGGCTGACAGAGCCGGGGATCGGGTGCGAGGGGCGGCGGAACATCAGCGAGGCCGGAGGGCGTCGAGCAGCAGGCCGTCAGGAACACGCTCACGGACAGGGCAGCCAGTCTGATCATAGCGGGTCTCCGTTTTGACGATTGTCTGGATGGCGTTGGCGGATTTGCGGGCGGCCTGGACCCTGGCGTCGCACATGGCGTCGGCCTCAGAAACGGCCCTCAGAGCCCGGCCCTGCTCTTCCCGGCGCAGAGCATCCGCCTGGCGGTAGGATGCCTCCCACGCGCGCGCTCTGGCCGTCTCGCGGGCGGTTTCGAGGCGGGAGGCGTGGAGGCTGGCCTTGGCGCTATCCAGGCGCAGGGTCTGGACCCCGGCGAGGGCGAGCGTGGCGGCTATGACCGGAGCCCACCAGAAGCGGATCAGGAGGGCGATCATGGCAAAACGTCCACGCCGCCCCAGCCTTCAATTGTTGCGGTCATTTCGGATACCCCCCCCACGGCAGTTCCCAGTGCGGCCCGTCCTTAAATGCGGTCCAGGTCCCGCCCCAGGTGAGAGGCACATCCTCTTCCGCCGAGGCTTCCAGAACGAACTTGGCGAGGCGATGATAGAGCGGCCAGTCCCACGACACCTCCCCGGCGATGACCGGCGCCAGATCGACCGCGTGGCCCGTCAGGTGCCGGCTGTTCATGGTCCGCGTGGCGCCCTTGGCATAGAGGACCGTCTGCCGCTCGCGACTGCGCAGGCCCTCGAGGACCGTGAAGTCGAGATCCGTCAGGGTGATGGCCCGCTTAACCACCCGCACAAGGTCGGGGTGGACGCCTTCAAGCCGTTGGAGGGAGCGCGCGCCTAGTGTGAAACTCATGCCTTCACCTCTGTCGTTGTCGTCGTCGTTGTGACCGCCTGCTGGGTGGGCTCGTCGTCCCGCTCGGCGTCCATCTTCACGCCGTCCTTGCCGGCGCTTGCGCTCAGTTTCATCCCGGTGATGCAGACCAGGCAGAGCATGACCATCAGGCCGGCGCCGATCTGGCCCTGCCCGAGCAGGTCGAGCTGCTGCTGTTGCCGAGTCGCCGCCCAGGGGCCTCGCCAGATCACCAGGCCGTAGCCCACGAACACCATGGTCAACGCCATACCGGCGCCGATCTGGGCCCAGAACCGGAGCGACCCGGCGGCCAGCATGGCGGTCCAGATCCGGCTCATGGCGGCGGCGGATGCGGAGCCAGGTCCGCGATCCAGCCCTTGATGCCGAGGACGATCAGGGCGCCGAACAGCACAATAGCGCCGATGAATCCGAGCCCCTTCGTCTTGAGGTCCAGGAGGCCGCGAACGTCGGTCTTGAGGCGTAACACCTCGCCGAACAAGCCGGAACCGCCCTTGCCGTCGTCCGCCGGCTTGCCGATGGCTGCGATCAGGGTCGCGTGTTGCGCGCGCATTTCCTCCATGCCGTGCCGGACCTCGGCGCGGAAGGCTTCCAGATCGGCGCGGTTTCTGTCGTCAGGCGTCATTAGAGGAACTTCGTCTGGAGGGGCTTGCCGGAGGTGCTTCCCGAAATGACGAGATCGGGGTGGAAGTCGGAGACGTTGTCGAAGGGGAAGGCCAGCTTGATCGTCCCGGTGATCGGGGTGGCCAAGGTGAAGGTCAGGGTTTTTGTGCCACTGACCCAGCCCCAGTCGCCGGTCGGCCGCTGGACCGGAGGCAGGGTGCCAGCGGTCGAGAACACCGCGTCCATGTTGGCGCTGCCGTCGTAGAAGCCGAAGCCACAGGGCGGCGGGCCTGCCCTGGACGGCATGGAGATGGTGTCGCCGCTATCGCCCGCCAGGACCACGGTGACGGTGACATCGTCCGCCGCAAGGCTGACGCTGGCGATGGTCGGCCCCTCGTAGATCGTCGTGCCGTTATAGGTGGTCACGCCGTAGACGTTCTTGGCCACCGCCTCGGCCATCCGATAACCGTAGGCCGTCTGCCCAACGATAGAGGGGTGGACACTGTCACCGAGTTCCAAGTCCCAAGTCTCGAACCTGTATCGGGTGCTGGCGTCCGCCGCGATCAGCGCAACCTGCTTTTCCCTGATCCGGTGATAGCCCAGGCTGTTGGTTATGGACGAGGACGTCGTCCTGCCCAGCAGAGCCCAGATGACCTTGCCGGTCGCGGGGTTGTCGAGGTGTTCGCGATAGTTTGCGCTGGCCCCGAGCAGATTGACCCAGGCGTTATACCAGTTGGTGGCTCCGGTCGGCGGCGAGATGGCCGTCTGACCCGCAGCTACAGCCGCGTCAGCCTGGCCCTGGTCGGCCAGCAGGTGCTGGACGTAGTTGCCCACGACCCTGGCGTCCATCCTTTCGTAGGCACTCTGGCAGACAGAGCCGCGCGCACCAGCCCCACTGTCGTCCCAATGGACCGAGGCAGACCCGCCCACCGCCGTTTGATTTAGCTGGCTGGCGTAACTGCCCCCGGTCGCATAGGGCGCAATCTCAATGCCACCATCGACCGTCGCGTCATTGCCGCTGCCGCGCATGATCTCGGCAAACTTGGCTTTGAATGCGTAGCCCGCATGGGAATAATACAGGAACGCCGCCAGGGACTGGCCGATCGCCCCGAACCTGGCGGTGGGAAACGCTGCAAGCGTGGAGGATGCTGGGACGGCCATGATCAGCTTCCGCAATAGGTGATGACGGGGTCGGCACTCATGGCAGCAGTTCCACCTGATACCGCTCGAGGTAGACTGTTTCGGCTGCCGCCAGTTCTGCCGTGAACACCACATAGGAGGCGTTGGCGGTGTTAATCGACCCTGTCGCAACAGCGCCGATAGTGTTGCCCACGCCGCCGCTCAAAGCCGTGGGGTTCGCCACCTGTGACGATGCGCTGTTCCGATTGGCGATGCGCCCCATGAGGGCGGTTGTAACCGTCGTTGACGCAGCGGCTGTCGAATTGATAAGCGCGCCGGCTGGACTTGTGGATGTTGAGAGCCGGGCGCGATAGGTCTTGGCGTTGGCGCTGGCCGGCATGCTCCAAGTGTGATCCACCCGGAGGGAGCGGTTGGTTCCCATAACCCCTGCCGGGATCATCACACTCTGGACCGTTGTTTCTGCCAAAGGGCCAAGTTGGCCCGCCGATTGAACAGCAGAGCGCGCCAACATGACCGGCCCAGTGGGAGCCCAGATCGAGCCGTTGCTGACCCAGATCGAGCCCCCGTCAACGCCAACGTCCGTGACCAGCACCGTGGCCCCGTTATAGCTGGACGCAGCGGGAAGGCTGGCGAACGCCGTCGGTGCGAGGCGAACCTCCCCGTAGGTGGTTTTCCGTGTGCTGGTGTTGTAGTGCAGCACCACGTCGCCGGTTGCCCGCGCGGCTGGGGCTACGTCCAGGCTATCAATTTCGTAGGTCTCGGTCCCGGCAATAACCCGCATCCGCAGGGTGATCCGGTCGCCTTGCGTGGTCAGATAGGCGATGTCCGCACCGCTACCGTCTCGCTCAACAGTGATGACGTTGCTGTCGGCGCTCGTCTTAACGTAGGTGATCCACTCGCCTTCCTCGACCGCAGTGGGAGACGGGGCTTGAATAATACAGGCCCCTGCGGTGCTATCCAGAAGATTGATGGCCAGCATGTCTGCCGTGGAAGACGGGTTTATTGCCCCTCCCCCCGTGAGAGTCTTCACAACATAGCGAAACGTCGCGTCGCTAGTCAGGGCAGTGTAGTCGATCAGATAGAAGCTGCTGCCGGTCTGCCGCCGTAGGGCAATCCGTGTGGCCGCTGGCAGTTCAATGGTCGCGCCCGCCGTGTTTAGTCCGACAACCAGCCCCTCGGTCCCCATGAACAGCGTCGATGTGCTGGTCGCGCTGGTATTGAACTCGTAGACCTCACCGTAGGCACAGGCTTGCAGATCGTAGATTTTGGCCGCGCCAGAAGTGTTCCAGTAATAGTGGCCAGTCCTGACGTTCTTGCTCGGATCGACGATCTGCCACGTCTCCGCGTCGGCCTTGATGTCGAGGCTGGACCCGTCCGGCTTGAGCGCGCTGAACGGCATACGCTCCGCCCGCAGCGCCCCGGCGTTGGCGAGGCCGTTGTTCCCTACCAGGAAATACAGGTTTTCATCCGCCAGGGTCCGGCTGGGCAGGGACGTGTCGCGGACGTAGGACGGCTCTGCCGCGAACTCATCGCCGGTGCTGTCCACCGTCCACCCGCCAGCGTCAGCCACCAGCCGCACGATCCGGTCCACCTTCTTGATGGTGGCGATGGTCGCGCCCGCCGCGTTGCGGATATAGACATAGCCCGACGCACTGTCGGCCTTGCGAACCGCGATCCGCGATCCGACCGGAACCAGGGTGTGATCCGGCAGGGGGACGGTGATGCCCGACGAACCCGCTGTCATGTCGAGCAGGCTGTTCAGCAGCTTGGCGTCCACCAGGCCGCCGTTGGCGCTGACGCCGCCGTTCCAGGCCGCGCGGGTGGACGTCGTAGACATGACGTCGCCGTTGCCAGCAGCCCCAGTCGCGTTGTTGATGGCCACGAACTCGCGCCCGCTCGCCGCGCCGAAGTAAGTCGCGTGGGCCGCAGCGGCCTGATAGGTGGTTCCGCGCCCCGTCACCTCGTAGTTGACCAGGGCCCTCAGGTTCTTCTGGCTATCGCTCGCCTCCGCGCCGATCACGAACTGGTTGTTGGCCGTCAAGGTATTGACCGCCGTGATGACGACCCCGTCGATGGTGACGGTCTCGCCGTTGGCGTAGTTCAGGATCGTGTCGTCGTCGCTCTCCTCGTCCTCGGTGTAGGACAGCAGCAGGCTGTCATAGGCTCGGGTCAGGAACGATGGGGCTGCGCTCAGGGGGACGATGCGCTCGCCCACCACGAAATTGATGTTGTTCGACGCGCCGAAGCTGTCGTCGCGAATCGTGTCGTCGTCCTCATAACCGTCGGTCAGCAGGCGGGTATCGACGGTGAAGCGGCTGTTGCGCGTTGCGCCGCCCAGGTCGGCGATCTTGGCCTTCGCCGAGCAGCGCACCACATCGAAAGAAAGCCCGCCGTTCGATCCGCCGTTCGATCCGCCGATCTCGCCGGACAGGCCGCCCTCATAAAGGTAGACGTCATTGGTGCCGGTGTTGACCAGGCTGGACGGACCCATGCTGCTGTCGGTCGTCAGGCTCAGGCGCACCATGGCCGGGCCGTCAGACAGGCGGTGACAGTTGACGTCAAACCCGTCGAACGTCATCCCCGAACAGCCATTGATATCGGCCACGCGCAGGCTGTCTTGCGACACCAGGCCGGTGCTGGCCCTGTGCTGCACACCCATCCGCGCAACCTGCATGTCATAGCAGCGGGTGAAATTGGCCGTGTATTTGGAGCCCGAGCTGGTGACCTCATCGCCGTTTTCGTCACGGTTAAGGATTTGGTCGAGGGACGTGATCGGGCCGACATAGCCGGTGCAATGCACCAGGCCCAGGATGGACTGGACCCGCTCAGCGACCATGGGGCCCAGCGCCAGGCTGGCCTCTCGGGCCTTGATGAAGGGACCAATGCCCCACTCGCGCGCCTGCACGGACTTGATCTGGAGTGCGGTGTTGACGTTGCCCTGATCGGGCGATCCAGCCACATAGACGGCATGCGGCGCCCCGCCGGTGTCGCGGGTGCCGTTGGTGTTGCCGCGCACCTCGTCGATGGTGATGGCGACACCTTTGCCCAGGTAACCGAACCGGACGTCGTCGGGCATCTCGATGCTGTCTACATGAGTGCCAAACCCATAGACGTCCTCGCCGGTGCGGGTGCCGCCCTGGTCGTTGATCAGCGCGACGCAGTTGTTCCCGCGCAGGCCGTTGATCCGCGTCCGGCTGCATCCGTCGAGAAGCAGACCTGATGGCCGCCCGCCCGCACTGATCTGGCCCAGGGACGCAAAGGGTGTCCCGGTGTAGATCAAGTCCCACCGCTGCTTCAGGGTCAGGATCGAGGTCGTCGAGGTGGACAGGCCGACGCCATAGGCCGCGTTCCAAGCGGTGATCCAGGCGATCATGTCCGTGTTGATGGTGGTGACGGCATTTCCCGCCGCGTTCAGCGTGTGGGCCCAGGCAATGTCAGGCCGGAGGATGCCAGCCAGAAACTCCCAGCCAAACTCCATCCCCTCGACCAGCAACTTGTCGGTCTCGAAAGCCTTGAACAGGCCGCGCGCAGGGTTGTTGCTGACGATCTTGGCCCTGGCGCGAACTGCAAACCGCCCAGCAGGGAGATGTCGATCTCGCCCGGCGAGGCCAGCATGTTGATGGGCCAGGTGCCACGAGGGATGATCGGATAGAGGCCGGGGACGGCAGCGATGGCGGCGCGCAGGGCAGGCGCGCTGGCCATGTCATCCGCCGTCAGGGTGACCTGAGACACCACCCGCGAAAGCTGGAGGGCGATGGCATCGTCTAGGTTCCGGTCGATCCGCACATCGCCGTCGCCATCGAACTCCAGCAGGTTGTCAGCCCTGTCTGCGGCCGAGGGCAGGACAACCTCATCATCGCCCAGTGGCAGCTTGAACGCCCGGCCGGCCTCGTCCCGCAGATACTGGGTCTGCATCGCCAGCCGGTCGAGGGCGGTCTCCAGTGTCGTCGCATTGAACCGGCTCTGGTTTTCAAAGGCCGAGGACTGCTCCAGGGTCACCACCCTGCGCAGATAGATTTCATAGCCGGTGGCATAGGTGGTCACGGTCGTGACGTTGCCGCCATCGTCATTGCCGACGCCCGAAACAGTGTAGTTGGTCGTCAGCGCCAGGGTCGTCCGAACGCCGGCCGCACTGATGAGGATGACTTCGATCTCGTCACTGGCGTCGATGCGAAAGGCATACGGAAAGGCCGTGGTGGCGCCGTTGCAGAGAAACGGGCCGGCGTCGGAAATCGTGGTGGCGAGCGTCACTGGCGGCTCCGGCAGGAAGTCGCCTCTAGGGTCCGGTGCTTCGGGTTTGGACTGCTACCGCTCGTAGATGCTGTAGGCCTTCGATGTCCCTGCGCAGAACAGGGTTCCCGCAGTGCCGGGCGCCTCACCGTCCAGGAACTTCAGGGCGGATCCGGCCGGCACGACAATGCCGATAGCCGCGGTCGCAGTCCCAGACGGCCGGTAGGTCATGACCGTGTCGCTGTTGTTCGAGATGATCAGCGCCGTCCGGTTTGCACTGGCGGCGATGGCCACCGTGGTGTTGGTCAGCGTCCCGGTGGTTTCGGTATATGTGGCCATGGTGTCCTCCAGAGCCCGCAGGGTCGATGCTTCGCCCCGGCGGCGCTACTCCTGATCCTTCTGCGGGCCCTTCGCCAGGCCATAGAGAAACTCTCCGACATTCTCGGGGTTCTGGTCGCCGTCGATCATGTCGAACAGATACTGGACCGTGCTGGACGGCTGGCCGGTGGGCAGGCCCACGAAATATCCGGGGGTCTGTATGGCATGCTTGATCCAGCGGTCGCCGGGCTCGCCGTCCTTCACCAGCTTGATGATGTCGCCCAGCAGATCCTCGACACTGCCCACCACGCCAACCAGGGGGGTCGGGCTATACTCGGTGTATTTGCCCCGCGCCTTCCGCTCGAGATAGCCGGTGACATCGCGAACCAGTGGAACGCCCGCCCACATATTGGCGAAGACCTTCCAGGCGCCCCACTCCAGCCAGCCCTCGTCATCCTCGAAATCGGGCAGATCTCCGGTCAGGATGGCGCCGGCCAATGGCGCGGCGATCAGCATCCAGAACGACATGTTGAGCGCCGGCATGATGTCGCCTCGCGCAGCCATCCGCCCCGCGTCCCGCTGGCGCTGATACTGGACGTTGAAGTAGCTGTAGAACAGGGTGAACAGCTTCATGAACTCGGTGTTGGGAGCCTGGAACGCAGCCAGATCCTTCGCCCGACCCGACCCCTGCGAAGCCCTGACGGCCTTGTCAGAGGCCGCAATGGCGTCGTCCTCGGACATCCCCTGGCTGATCGCCTTGTTATAGGCCCCCAGCCATGTGGGCAGGGCCACGACATAGCGGTCCATGAAACCGATATGCATGAAAGCGGCTCGTCGGATCGGATCCAGCAGGCCCTGGCCCTCTTCAAAATCCCGCATCGCATCGCGCAGATCGCGGTCCAGTTCCCGGCCCCGCTGCTCCATCTCAGGGCTGCGGCTGAACACGAAATCCAGATTGCCGGTCGCAACCAGGCGCACGGTTTCGGCCGTCCCCTTGGCCACCCATTCGGGCCCGATCACCGCGGCCGAAGACGTCAGGCCAGCCACCTGGGCCAGGCCGGTCGAGACCCGGAAGCCCATGGCCACGATCTGGAAATTGACCCGGGCCTTGCGGATAAACTTCTCCCAACCTTCCAGCTCACGGGATGGAACGACCTGATCGACCACCTGCCTCTGCAGCCAGGGCATCAGCAGATTGTAATACTCGGGCCCCAGCTTGGCCTGGATGATCTGCCGGACCCGGCTGTCCTCAATGATCTTTTTTGCCGACATGACGAACTCGGCATAGGCGATCCGCTTGATCACCTTGTTGACATGACCGCCCAGCACCCGGGACACCGACAGGGTGATGGGCGCCGCAAAGCCCGTGCGAGCCTGGGTGTGACCCTTCGGCGTCCCGGTGCTGTAGAAGACGCCGTTGAACATATCGGCCGCTTCCTTGGCCGCCCATTCCGGCGCCTTGTCGGTGCGCTCATAGTCATAGACCACGGGATAGTAGCCGCCGGGCAGGGTGCCAAAGGGTGTGACGACCGGCTGGTGAATGACGGCTTCAGGCGCGACACCCGACATTTTGCGTTCTGTCGCGACAATGTCGGGCCATAGGCTCCCGACCGTTGTCCAGACGCCCTGGACATAGGCCCACTCTTCCTTCGTCAGGTTCTGGTTCAGCACGTTCAGGATGGTATCGGGGTTCCAGCCATAGCCACGCGCCAGCTTGTCGAGGTTGGAGGTGTTGCCCACGTTCAGGGCCATGGCGATCAGGTCGCCGCGCTGCAGCTTAATGGGCTGGCCGGTGCGCGGCTCGATCAGCAGGGGCGAGGTCCATGCCTTCAGCCATGCCTTCCGCTGCGCCTTGGGCACGGCCTCGCGGTGTTCGCCGAGGGCCTTGCTGATCTTCTCCCGCAGCTGGCCTTCCAGGTTGGCGGCATCCGTCGCCGGCCGGATCAGCAGGCGGTTGAAGATTCCGTTGACGTCACCCCGATCCAGCCAGTCAAGCACCGTCTCGACCTTGATCAGGGCTGCATCAGCCAGTGCCCCCCAGTTCTCCTTGGGATTAGCGATGGACAGGTCGCGCACCGTCGGCAGATCCTGCGTCTGCGCCTGGGCCTCGTCGATGACCGCCTCGAAATCGCGTTGCTCTTTACCATCCAGCAGCTTCTGTTTCAGAGTGCCCAATTTGGCGATGGACCGGACGGTGTCATAGAGCCCACTCAACTCTTCCATGGTCATGTTGACATAGGAGGTCTTGCCGGCCCGGTTCAGCAGGGCCTCCGAGATGACGACCTCTTCGTTTGCCGCCCGCTTTGCCTGCACCCATGCCGCCAGGGACGCCCGGCGATCTGCCCCGCGCAGGGTGGTCGGCGCGAAATCATACTGCTCGAGCAGGGCATGGATCTGCTCGAGGTAGTCCTGATCCATCCCCTTCAGGGTGCGGGCCTTGGCATAGCGCGAGAACAGCTTGACCGCCCGTTCCGCCATGGCCGCAGCCTTGGTGGACTCGTTGTAGAGCAGATGGTTCAGGGTCTGGGTCTGCTTCTCCTTCAGGGCCGTGGCGTTGTCGCCCTTGGCTGCAGCCTGCTGGGCGGCATTGGCCGCCTTGCGCTCTGCCCGAAGGTATCGGTCGGTCCTGGTCGCATCGCGCATCTTCTTGGCCGCGACCGTCGCCCGGGCCCATTCCCGCAGCATCTGCAGCGGTGTCGGATTCTGGCCGACCTTGCGCCCCAGGGCCCTCAGTTCCTCGGCCAGCACCTCGCCCTGGCGCTCGTGGTGGATGGCGTCCATGGCCTCGCGCTGGATCGACCCGTCCGTGAAGGGGTCGCCATGGCGCTCGGTCTGGATCCGCGCCACCTCGGCATCGATCCGCGCCGTGCGCACCGACCGCTTGTCGTTCTTGGCCTTCATGGCCTGGCGCTCGGCCTCGATGGACATCAGGCCCAGCAGCATCTCCTGGCCGGACTGGTAGCCCGCCACGTCAGCGAGGCTGTCAGGATGGATTCCGCCCTTGTCCGAGATCAGGGGCGGCACCCCCTTGGGCAGCAGCGCCAACGCACTGGCATCCCCCAGGACATCGATCACAGCTTCCCGGCTCAGGGCCTGGCGGTTGGAGCGCAGCCAGTTCAGCGCCCTCATCTCCGGCGCCGCATCGACCGTCTCGATTGCCTCAGGCCGCAGATCCTCGGCCTCGGCCTTCCATTCCGCCGTCCGCTCCCGGGTGATGGCGTTCATCACCTTGACCAGCAGGGCGTCGTGGGTGGCGTCCTTCGACCGCTCGACCGCCTTGTTGTAGGCAGTGAACTCGGCCTCGGTCATGCCGGCTTCCATCGCCGTGGTGAACATGGGATCGGCCGACACGCTCTGACGGGCCGCCTCGATCTCGGCATCCGTCGCCAGCAGGCGGTCCATGACCCCCCGGATGTCGTCATTGATCGGCGTGTTCAGGCCAGCCACCGTCCGGTAGATGCTCTTGAGCCAGGACCGGAATTTGGAGAAGGCCCCCCTCAGCGCCTGCGATGGTGCCTTGCCTTCCATCAGATAGGCCTCGGTAGCCCGGGCCCAGGCTTCGTGCTGCTCGACCGGATCCACCAGGCCGTTCTTGTCGAACCAGTTGTTGATGATGTCCAGCTCGGCCGCCGCCGAGACACTGCCCATCGCCGCGTCCTGGCGCAGTTCCTCGAGCCACAGGTGGCCACCCTCATGCAGCAGGGTCGAGAGGTCGCGAGACTCGAACAGGGTGATGATCCGCGACATATCGCTCATCAGGTCGATGCGACCACGCGGCGCCATGCCGGAACCGTCGGCGGGCTGGAAGAACAGACGGGGATCGGCCGGGTCAAAGGCGCCAGAGTTGCCAGCGGCGGCCTTGATCTGGGTATTATTGAACACCGCATAGGTGGTGGTCGTCTTGGTCTTGGCGGTGTTTTTGTAGTCGTCCTTGACGTTTCGGATGATGACGCCGTCGTTGCCGGCGCCCTGGGCGATCTCAATGACGTCAGTCGTCTTTCCGTGCGCCTGCGCCTCGCGCCATTCCTTGCCGCCGCCGTCTACCCGGCTGGGATTTTCAATGCGCAGATAGACCGCCACCACGGCCGGCTCCGCGCCCTGGTAGTCAAATGCCCTGCGCGGATCCGCATAAGACCTGGCAGTGCCCCGATCAGGCGTAAACCAGTGAACCCCTTGGCGGTCGCCGCCATATCTCTGGTCGCTGGACTTGAACGCACCGTCAGGACTAGCGAGACCGCGCGCGTCAGGAGCGCCGTGATAAAGCACCATCGGCCGACCACTAGCGTCAACGGCTTGGCTGTCCCCAAACCACGCCCAAAAGGCGCGCAGGCCTGCTTCGGTCTCCGCAATCGGCGACCCCGCACTGTTCAAAACTGATCGCGTCCGGCCATCAATCGTAATGGTCGAGCCGGTAAAATTGCCCTGCGCCGACTGGAAGTAGGACGCCTGGCCTACTTCGCCTTGCGCTTCTGCATCAGTTCTGGCGGGATTTCCGCCTCTGTCTCCCAGCCCTCCGGGGGACCGTCCGGGTAGACTACGTCCAGCCAGTTCTCCATCGTAACTGGTAGGCCGTGCATCTCCAGATACTCCACCGCCGGGTCCTTCCCAGGTTGGGGCCTCGATGCCCCCGGCGAGGTCTTCGATTGCTCTTCGGGTTTCATCAATAGTGGCCCTTCCCTGTTCGAACGCGCGCCAGGCGGCGTTGACCTGCCCGGTCAGCGAGTTCTCGTCCTTCGCCCGCTTGGCCTTGGCCTCGAATAGGCCTCGGATGGCCTCCCAGGTGATCGACTGCATCTCGCGGGGCAGGACACCCCGCGCAGCGGCGGCGCTCCGGTAGGCGTCTGCGTAAATACCATAGACGCCCTGGATGCCAAAGTCCGCCGCGTTCTTGGCCGCGCGCCAGTTGGGGGCTTGCTGGTCTGGCGCAGGAGAGGAGCCGAAATTGTGATGCACCTCGGCGCTGCTGCCAGACAGTGGGCGCAGCAGCGCCGCTGCGACGGCGTGGGTGTCGATGGTGACGTCGCCGCCATCATTTGGCGCGATCAGGTTGTTGTAGAAACTGCGGACCTTGTGCTTCCCCCCCATGTTGCCCGAGATGTTCTCGCGCGAGGTGTCGGCCAAGACGGCGAGAGCCTTCGCAATCTCAACATTGGAGCCCCAGGACACCTTGCCGGTGGCCTCACCGATAAAGTCACCTTCTGGCGTCGTGATCCGAAAGCCACGCGGGTTGTAGGTCTCGTCGTAGATGCGGACCCACATTGCGCGATGGACGCGCACATCCACCTCATTCAGGCTTTTGCCACTGATCGCGTCCAAGCCCGGGGCATAGGCGGGCTTGTCGTAAATGCGCCGGGCCGTTTCAGCCATCTGCTCGTCGAAGACATGGTCGCCCTTGTGGGACGTGATGTCCAAGATGCGCTCGGCCAGAGAGACGTTCTGATACCAGTCCTTCTGCGGCGACAGGGACGCAATGACCGCCGCCACAGCGCGGGGCGGGACACCAAACCGCTCACCCCATCGAACGGCCAGCGCGTTGCCGCCGTCGTACCAAAGGCGCGACCTGTTGCGAGTTTCCTCGGGAACCTGATCGAACAGCCACAGCAGGTTGGCCTCGACGAAGTTCATGAAGTCGCGGATCACCCCCTCCGGGGAGTTCGCCGAACTGCGGAAGCCTGGATAGGTTCGGATCAGTTCGGCATTGTATTCCAGCACCCGCTCATTCCGCGTCATCGGCTCAAGGCCGACATCCAGCACCTCGGCCAGGGGGTCTTCCTGGGCGCGCATTGTGGAAGGCTGCCTGGTGCTGATCCGTTCGGAAGCGCCAATGACCGGCGCGTCCGACATGGCAGGCCTCGCCTGCTCGTTCGTGGCGGTGTCCACCCCGCCCTGGAACAGTGACGTCACAGGCCTCTGCAAAAAGCTGCCGTGAACCTCAAAATCGCCCTCTGGCGTCGGATACATAACTTCCCGAACGTCAAACACCTCGGCAATGAACGGGCCATTCTTGCCGCGCGAATATCCGACGATTGCATCAAAGCCCGCCTCGCGGACCACATGGGCAATGATGTTTTCCTGCAGTGCGTATCTGAGCTGATTGCCCTGCTGGCTGTTCGCGGCAAGGTGCCAGGCCATGTCCGAGTCGGCGCCATACTCCTCAAGCAGCTTTGAAACGGCCTCATCCAGCAGGCCAGCCTTGCGCAGCACATGCGCCCCGCCAGAGACATGCTTCACATCGCGCACCAGCTTCTCGAAAGCGGCCTTGCCCTTCACCGCAATGAAGGCGGCCTCTGGCGCCTTGCCTCCCGTCGATCCTTTGACGAACAGTGGCGCGCGGATAAGGGTCTCCCCCTCAATCCTGTCGCTGCCTCCATAGTATTGCCCGGGCCCTGGCTTGCGATAGTGGCGCTCGTTGCTGCTCCCCTTGGGCAGATAGAACACGCCGGTGCGGACTGAGGTGTCACCGTGTTGCTCCACCTTCTGATAGCGCACCAGGGTGATCTTCAGCCCGTCCGGCGTGATTTCCGCCGTTGGCGTGTTGGCTACCGCCTCCGCAAACAGGGGATCGGTGGGCAGGTTGACGTCATAGGCCAGGGCGCGGGCCGCATCAGGCGGCACCTGCTCATACCCCATCGCCCCCTGCGGATCCGCCGCATAGGCCTCGACCGCAGCCTTGATCTGCTCGTTGGTCACCTGGGGATCGCCGACGTCCAGGCCCAGCCGGCCCAGAATCTCGTCCAGCTGCTCGACCGCCTGCCCGAAATCCTCGCGGGCCTGGGTGGTCCGGCTTTGCGCATCACTGGGGAATTGCAGCCGCCCGGCCAGTTCTTCCTGCACCGCTGCCAGCAAGGCCTCTTCGGTCGGCTCGGTGATATAGCCGACATCGAAGGCCTTCTCGGCCATCCGCTCGGCGCCATAGTTGACCGTGTCGGTCGGATCCTTGACGTCCCGGATCAGCTTGCGCCGGCCAACCTTTTTGTTTTTGATATGCCAGGTGCCGGCATCCATCCTGGCCAGTTCGCCGCCGGTGTCCACGATCCCGCCCTGCTTGGACACAAAGGACAGCAGGGATGGGCCGAACAGTGCCTCGCCGGCATCAGGCTTGGCCCTCACGCGCAGGGCGTTGATGACCACGTCCAGCATGGTGCGGCGGGTGTTCAGGGCCTCCGGCATGGCCGCCCGCACACTGACCTGGGAGGCGTTGAAGGCCTCCAGGGCGTCGGCATACAACTCAGGAGACCGCGCCGCCCGGGCAGCGTAGCGAGCCGCCCAGAGTTCGGCATACTGCCGGGCCACATCCGGGACATAGCCGGCGTCCAGGGCTTGGCCGTAGAGGGTCTGGTAGACCTGCTCGGCCGGCGCCGCCGCTTCCAGTTCCGCCGCCGACTGATCCAGCACCTTCTGCGCCGCGTCCTGCAGGCCGTCGTCCCGGCCGGCGTCAAACTCCGCAGCTTCCCGCAGGCTCATGGAGCCCGATCCGATCCTCAGGTCTTCGCGGAAGGCGTCATGGTGTTGGGGGGCGATCTTGCTCAGATAGACCGAGGTATCGACCACGATGTCAGCGTCGGCCGCCATGGCCTCCTGCATCTGGTCAGCGATACCCCACTCATCCAGCACGGCATCGACATCATCGAACCTGCGGGCCTGCAGGTAGGCCATCACCGCCTTGGCCGGGATGTGGACCTCTCCCTCGGTCACGCCCTCCAGAAAGGCCCTCATGGCCTCTGGATCGCGCGCCGTCAGGGGGTTGGCGCTGACCTCCTGCACCAGGTCGTCGAGTTTCGCGGCGTCGTCCTTTGCCGACTCAGCCTTCCTGGATTCACCCGAGAAGGCCTCCAGGGTGCCGGTCCCCGCCCGCATCACGCCGCCGAAACCAGCGCCGCCTGCCGCAGCCGCCAGGGTTTCATCCAGCAGGGCGGCGCCATCGACGCCCTTCTTGGTTCCGACCGTTGCGCCCAGGCTTTCCAGAACCTGCTGCCCAGCTTCGGTCAGGCCCTCTTTCAGGCTGGCCTTGCCGACCGCGGCGGGAACACCCTTCAGGCCACCCTTCAGCGCATCATCGAGGCCAAGGATCCCGCGCGTTCCCAGCCGCTCCAGCGCCGCCGATCCAGCTGCCGCCGGTAGGGCCGCGAACAGGTCTTCGACCGTCGCCTCCTGGCGTCCGTCATTGGTCGCACGGTCGCCGCCGATCTCGCCGGTGCGCGCCGCCACATAGGCCGGCAGGGCCAGAACGGCAGCAGCCATGTCTGGCGCCGAGACGATCCCCTGCTCCAGCGCGAACGGCAGGAACTTGGTCACCGGCTGGCGCTTCACATCCTCCCAGGACGTCCCCGGCTTGTAGGCGGTCTTGAACCCCTCGCCGGCACGGATCGCCTGTTCAGCATACCCGCCGCCGGTCAGGCTCTGCTTTTCCGCAGGCGTCTGCATCCTGCCCTTCACACCCTTCGGCGTGAACTCGATGATGGTCGGGATGCCGAGCGCCTCGGCGCCCGCGGCCAGCAGATCGGCCGGCCGGTCTACCAGGCCGAACAACGTCCGCCCAAGACCTGCCGCCAGTTGGGGCACCCGCTCGACAATCCCCGAAGAGAGGTTGCCGGCCGGGCTTTCCGCAAACGCCTTCAAATAGTCGAACCCGAACACCTCACCACGCGGGGTCAGGTCCATCGATCCAGCAGGGACGCGCTTGGCCTTCTGCTCTATCCTCGCCAGGGCCTCGGTCTGGTCATGGGCAATGGCCGCATGATCAGGGTTGGTCAGGAATTGACGGGTCGCCGGGGCCTTCTCCAGCACACCCATGATCTGCTTGGTGCGCGCCTCCTGCTCGGTCGATGGGTCGGCCAGCACCATGTCCGGCGTGATGCCCAGAGCGTCGGCAACCTTCTTGGCCGTCGCCGCCCGCTCTGCTGGAACAGCCACCGCGCCGAGAACCACGCCGCCC
>Ga0181365_1000072_pt1 | contig 19622 bp, 38 predicted proteins | sample Fa13NDMM110DN_FD_130097 | JGI IMG/M metagenome (GOLD analysis project Ga0181365, IMG submission 130097) | Freshwater viral communities from Lake Michigan, USA - Fa13.ND.MM110.D.N | ecosystem: Environmental > Aquatic > Freshwater > Lake | place: USA: Michigan | collected 2013-09-24
AAAAAAAATAGGAGAGGATGGGAGGGGGAAGCTTCCCTTCCCCATATTCCTCTCTATTTTGAATATAAACATCCTTTTGGTACATTATCATTACTTCAAAAAGATAATCGCTCTAACACCCCTTAAAATCGTTTTTACACATACATTACCCCACATATTCAACCTCTCAATGTTTCTGCAAGAAAAATCACAATTTCATTCCAAAATCACTATTTTTCTTCAACCCCAGTGTTTGTGTTTTTTTGTGTGTTTTGATTTTTGCGTATGTGAGTACGTTTTTTAGTAGCGAAGATTTTTGAGAATATTTTTAAAGTGAATTGAGTGAAACGAAATGAAACTGAAAAAATATTTGAACGTGTGAGCAGGGCAAAAAAAAATCCCACGTTCCTTAACGTGGGATTTTTTGTGCGGGGGGGGGGAGTTATTTTTTCTTTTTAGGAATGTCTTTTTTAATTTGACTTAAAAATTCTTCCCATAAATAATCAACAAAATTTTCTGCAAATATTAATCTTTCAGCAGGATTTAATTTTGGGTCTAATCCGTAAACTCTTGGCTTTATCATTTCGGGTCTAACATAGTTAGTATAATAATAAACCAAAAGTTTGATTGCTAATGTGCGATTATATACACCTTTTAGGACTTTTTTTTGTAAGTTTGGAAGATAATTTATCATTAACGCATCATAACATCTTACATTATTTTCAGCGAACAATATAACCTCTCTTACTAATTCTTTATCTACTGCCATAATCTTTTTTTTACAAATTTATATTAATTTTTAAATATTTTCAAATAATCTCTGCTTTAATTTGCTCGAAATCATCTCTGCTTTAATTTGCTCGAAATCATCTCTGCTATCAATTTCGTCATTACAATCTTTAATATCCTTTGTGATATTTTCAATAAATGATGGCTTAATAAGATGCTTAACGTGAGAATAGCGAAAATTAACCTGATACTTAATTTCGGTTAAAAGACCAATCAATTCTTCAATTTCGTTTGTCGTTACATTTTTTAGTTTCATATTTTTTGTTTTTTAGTTACTCCTAACATTACAAAACCTATTCCAAAAACTTAACCTACTAAAAATCAATAGATTAATTTTTAATACAATAAAATTTTGTACATAAAAATATACACTTTAATCCAATATACTCTACAATACTTTTTTTTAAGGTTTCCAAGTGCCAAGTTACCCGTATTTACTGAAAAAAAACAAAGCCAAGTCAAAAAAATTTTAATCAATGCCAAACAAATAAATAAAAAACTTTTTAAAATGCCAAAAAACAGTTATACATTTGCTTTATTATGGCAGTAAAAAAAATAGATTTAAGTGGAAACATAAATAAAAGCAGCTTAATAGCAACGCTACTTATTTTATTAAGAAATTACGAAAATTCAGCCGTTAAAGGCGGAAGTAAAACAAGTCTATTGGCTTATTCTAAAAAAATAGTACGATTAAATTTTGATTACGATATAAATAATGAGGCTTCTATTGTTTTACATTTATCTTCCTTTTTTTTAAATTTAAATAATAAATTTTCCGACATAATTAAAACAGTTAAATAAAAAACAAATGGCAACAAAAAAATCAGCACCAACAAAAGCAAAGGTTACAATTAAAGTAACAAGCAAAAAGCCTTTAACATTAGCAGCAAAAAAGAAACTTGTTAAAAGAGTATTAGCAGAACGCAATTTTTTACAATATGGAGGCACAAGTATTGATGTAGATAAAAAAAGAACTGCAAAGCCTGTTGGATTAAGAATTTCAAAAGGAGGCAGAATATATTCTGAAAGAAGAGCAAACCGCAGCGATAAAAAACAAGGCGGTAAAAGTGGAACGTGGTTATAAAAATTTTAGGGTTAAAAAATCCTTTAAAAAGAAAAAAAATGGATAAGAAAAAATTGCTATTAATAGGCGGTATTGCCGCATTAGGTTACGAAGGATATAGAGCATACAACATTCAAAACGGTATTGTATTGACCTACAATAACTTTAAATTGTCTATTCAAAACGGCAAATTAGTTATTAAATTCAATCTAATAATCACAAATCAAAGCGGTAAAAATTGTGAATTGGTGGGAGTTAGTGGTAATCTTAAATATATGGGAAATGTCCTACTAAATTATTCAGCTAACATAAAAAAGCCATTAGAATTAACAGTTGGTAATACAAAGACATTACCAATAACAGTTGTTGCCAATACATTAGCTACATTAACAATGATAGCAGGAGGCACAAGTAAAGTGGTTGAAATGTCGTATAATATCGGTGTTCGGGTTAATCTACTTGGATTTATTCCTATTTCATTACCTGTTCGTTTTAGCGAAAAAATGGATTTAACACCATATATACAAGCGGCAACAAATTTATTATCAACCGTAACAAATATGCTTAAAAATTTCAAGCCATCCGATAAAAAAGTAGAAGTAATTATTGACCCAACTTTCAAATAATGTTAAGCGACAATAAAGCATATAGCAGAGTAGTTTATTCTAAAATGAACGGCAGCACAAATGACATTATAAATGCCATTCATTCTGCATTACCCGATAGCATCAGACAAACACAAAGATTTTCTGAAATGTTTATTGGCAAGGATGAAAAAGAAACCTGCCGAAATATCTTTAACTTTGTACTTTATAAAATTAGATATATTGCCGATACAGGAACACAAACAATAAAAACACCAACGGCATTATTAAGAGATAAAAGCGGAGATTGTAAAAGTATGGCATTGTTTATTGGTTCGTGTTTGTCAAACCTAAAAATTCCATATTATTTTGTTTATGCTTCGTATGGAGAAAAAAATTATTCCCACGTTTATATTACTACGCAAAGCGGTATAATTATTGACCCTGTTTACAAGCAATTTAACAAAGAAAAACAATCAACATTTAAGACTTATAGGAAACCATAATTGGTTATTAGTTATTGGTTATTAGTTATTGGTTAAAAGAAAAAAAATAAATAAAAAAAATAATAATATGAACATTCAAACAATAAACGGAATTGGCTCTTTAAAAGACCCAACAAAAGGCGAAAAGGCAAAGCACGCAGCAATGGTTATTCCTTTTGCAGCAGGCAGGACAGCTTTTGCTCAATTAATTAAATGGAATATTTTTGGTTGGGGAACTATTTTATATTATATAAAAGAAAAAAAAGTTGATACTTGGAATAGTATTTTAATGAGATGGTATTTATATGGAGGAAATCCAAAAGAATTACCATCTATTGTCAATACAGGAAACCAAAAAGATATAAGACAAGTTGCTCCTGCAATACTTAATAGATTTTATGGCATAAAAAAGACAATTGATGCTGCTTACTTAATAAAGGCAGGTGGAGTATATGGACATACAAAATATGTAGGACTTGGTAAAATTGGAATTTATGGCGAACCTGTAACTACTACGGCTGTGGCAGGGGCTACTGTAACGGCTACACCTTTAATAGTAACCATACTTGGAATGATAATACCTCTTGCTACTGCAATAGTATTGAGTAAAGGAGGAGGAGGAGGAAACCCACAAACTCCCGATACCAACGATACCAATGATACCGAAACTACCGAAACACCATCAAAAATAAACCCTTTATTTATAGTAGGAGGTTTGGCAGTTGCAGGTTATTTTATTTTGCCGATGTTAAAAAAGAAAGGTTAATAGTTATTGGTTATTGGTTAAAAAAAAAAATAATGAACAAAATAATAGGATTAGGGGCAATTCCTTACGAAACATCAGAGGTTAAAATAAGGGATAGTTCAAAAGATAACCCTCCTAAAAAAACAAGCATAGGTTGGATTATTGGCATTGTTTTAATTGGTGGCATAATTTTATCTTTACAAAAAAATTCACAATCGGATTATAATTAAAAAAGTTATTGGTTATTGGTTAAAAAAAAATAAATAAAAAAAATAATTGTGGCATTGTAAAAAAAACATTATACATTTGTAACTATATAAAACAAAAAATATGAATATCGGAAACATTTTATCAGCAGAAAAATTAAAATCAGCAGCAGGACTTGGAGCAGGTGCTTTAGCTTCACGATATGTCGTGAACAAAATATCAGCCTCAACACAATTAACAGGTAAAACTTATGCTACTTATGTAGCTAATGGCGTTCCTGTACTTGCAGGTCTATTCTTAACAGGACAAGCAAATTCATTAATCAAAGCAGCAGGACAAGGAATGATTGCCAATAGTGTTGGTAACTTGTTTGCAAACTTAATTGATAAGGATGGTACAAAAGGATTATTTGGAACGGAAGTTATGATGCAAGGAGCAGATACTTTAATGCAAGGCGATGGCGATGGCACTAACGCAAATGTTTCAGCTAATTATCCAAATACCTCTTTTGGAAATGCCGCAGGCGAAATGGATTATTAATCAGAAAAAAAATATATTAAATCATAAATATTAATCACAAACAAAATGAATTCAATCGTAGCAGAAAAATCGTACATTGCCTCTCGTTTAGGCATTCCTTATGAGAACCTTTCTCAAAGTGAAATTAGAAGCGAAACACTATTAGGCACAACATCAACCATTGATTTTGTACTTCAACGTAGCAAAAAAACGGCTCAAACATCAACTGAAAAATTGTTGGAATTGAACGATAAATTTGTTATTACTCACTTTGACATTAAGTTAAAGCAAATTTTAGGAACAACAACCGATGCACTTCAAGGTCTTGCCACATTATACACTTATGAGAATGAGTATGTATTTAGTAATGCCGCAATTTACACAGGCACAAGTTCTTCAAACGTAAAAGCAATATGGAACAGTCAATTGTCTATCACTATTGACCGAAAAGTATTTATTCCTGCATTTCCTGTATTGGCGTTCCGTAGAACTCCAACTTTTCAGCAAGGTGGTGCCTTACGAACAGGTGGAACAGTAGCCACTCCTGTTGCAACTTACACAGGTAACACAGGTTTAGATGGCGTTGAAAATGGTCTTTTTGGATATTATAATTGCGAACCGACTTTAATAGATGGTAGACAAACTATCAATACCCAAATTGCATTGCCAACATCTTATGCTTTTGGTGGAGATACCATTACAGTAGGTGGTGCAGCAGTTACCAATTATGCCGTATTTTTAGCTCGTGGTTACTTGGTTGTAAACGCAGCAGACTAATTTAATAAAGATTGCAGATTGCAGATTGCAGATTGCAGATTGTAGATTAGGTTAGCATATATAGGGTTTTTTAATTTGTTAAGAAAGGGGGGTTGGGAAGCCTCCCCTTTTTTTTGTTATAAAAATTAAAAATAAAAAATTGCAAAATAAAAATTAATGCCTAAATTTGTTTATTCAAAAAACTTAAAAGAAAAAAAAATGAACAATTTAATTATCAAAAAATCTCAAATCGTTGAGGCACAATTTCAAAATTCAGTAACCATTGGGCAGAAATATCCATTTACTGAAATTCCTAATTTATCGCAAAACAACATTATCCTTTATGGTATTGAATGTTTTTGTACTACACAGTTAATTACAACACCAAGCAATAATACTGTAATAGCAGCAGCAGATGTTCCACGAATTATAGTTACATTTAGAAATATCAATAAAGAGGAATTTGTGTATCAAATGCCAATTTATACGTTAATTAGGGCAAACAATGGTGGTTTTATTGTAATGTTTAAGCCGCAATTAATAAACCTAACTGATTGCTACATTCAAACAATGTCAGTTGGTTCAATATCGGTAAACCAATCAGTAGCATTTAACTTTTACTACGATTTAGTTAGTTAGTTGATTGCAGATTGCAGATTGCAGATTGCAGATTAACCAAATAACCAATAACCAAATAATCAAATAATTAATAACAAATTATGAACATTGTCAGTCCTTTAATTCAGCATTATATAGAGAAGGGATATTGTCGGGATTATACTGAACCGCCAAGCAAATCCTTTAAATTAGTTGTAATGCCATTCGCTGCAAGTGGTAGTTATTATGGATTATCCGCAGGAAAAAGAATTTATTTTCAAGCAGATACACAATTAGACAGGTCAGTAATAAATGGGATTGATATGGTTACAAACGTGGAATTATCAGCTATTCCTTTATTAAGTGGCGAAATGAGGGATGTTTTAACGGCAGCACAATTATCACAAATTACATTAACTATTTGCGATAACGATAAAAAAATTATATCTCAATTAGCTTGTGGCTCTATGGTTGTGCCAAATAATAATGGCAAGCATACGTTTACTAATTTTACCACAATGCGATTAGAAAATTGCTATATTGAAATTCCTTTTTTATTAGCAATTTCAACGGCAAATGCTTTTGTTTGTAAATTTTATTACACCGAAGTTAAAGTATAGAATTGCAGATTGCAGATTGCAGATTGCAGATTAAAAAATAACCCAATAACCAATAACCAATAACCAAATGGCAAAAACAAATATAAGTTACGTTTATTCCTTAATGGAGGCTCAACCCGAAATGGTTTTTTTTCGTATTTCCGATGGTGGCGATAATGTTGTTTATGACCAACAAAATGAGGAGTTTACCTCTGAAAGGGCAATGGCGGAGTTAAAGAGATTTTTCGATAATAATGAGGGAGTTTACTCAATTACATTAAGAAACAAACGAACAAAAGTTGGCAATGGATATCGTGAAATGGGGGTTTATACTGTTGTTAATACAAGGGAATTACCTGCACAAAAAAAAGAAGTAATAATGAATGGTTTTGATAATCAAGTTAATAATGGTGCATTTGGTGGCAGCAGCGATATTCAAAGTTTAATTGCACAAATGAACCGAAAGGATGAAAGAATACAGGAGTTAATCCAAAGTAATTTTATTGCGTTAATGGATGAAAAAAATAAGCAATTTGACCTAAAATTAGAAATGCTTAAAAAATCAACTGAAAATCCAAGTAGTGCATTTGACCAAGCGGCATTAACTGCACTTACAGGATTATTTGGAGGTGGCAGTAATGTTAGTATAAATGGATTAGGGGATGCACCTGTTATGGAACAAACGGAAACTACACGAAGATTAAATGCAGCAATAACAAAGCTATTAAAATTAGATAATAATTTTGTATCTAATTTAGAAAAATTAAGCAAGTTAGCGGAAAATAAACCAACGATATATAAAATGGCAGTTGGGCAATTAATGAATTTATAAAAAAAAGATTGCAGATTGCAGATTGCAGATTGCAGATTAAAAAATAAAAAAAATGGCAAAGAAATCAAATATCGTAAAATTAGCACTATTAGGATTAATAGGGTTTGGGGCGTTTAAGTTGTTTAATAAAAAAAAGGAAGATGAACCTATTTTGCCCGAAGTTATTAATCCTTTAAAGCCCAAAACGGAAGCGGAATTAATAGCTTCTATTAAAGCTAAAAATGAAGAGGCAGCATTAAGATTTGTAAGTCCTGTATATACTAAAGAAGAAATGGATTTTCTTGCCGTACTTAAACAAAGGGAAATTGACAGGCAAACAGGAGGAACAAAAGGTTCGGGAACTACTAATTACACAGGAGGTAGCGGAAGTGTTAAGTTTGCAGGGCTTGGAGGTTATAGGCGAAAATAAAGGTTAAAGTATAAAATATTATGAAAAAAGAAAACACAAAAAATTTATTAATAGGCGGTGTAGTTGGTTTTTTAGCTTGTAAACTATTTTCTAAAAAACAAATTAATCAAACAACGAATAGTGGAACTTGGAATTCAACTAATGCCGATACAAAAGGAACATTTACCTTTAATAAATAAACCATTATGGCAAAGGGATTTATAGAAAAAAATCAAAAATTTTTAGGCTTACTCCTGCTTGGCGTAGGTGCTTATCAAGTTGTCCTAAAGCCAATATTACAAAAATTAAATATTCAAGAAACTGCCGAAGAAAAAAAGGAAAGGTTAAAAAAAGAAGCAGCAGAGGTAGTTACCGAAAGTGGAGGCAGTTCAAGTCCTTATAGTTGGTCGGCTTTTTTTCAAGAAGCACCAAAAGGGGTTTTAATTATGTCGGATGTTTCGGCTTTGGCTTTGGCTAAAAAAATAAAGGAGGCAGATTTTTGGGCAGGATGGTTTCAGTATGATGAAAAAATACCTTTTGGCGTTTTATCGGGTTTGAAAACACAAAGCCAATTTTCGTGGATATGCCGTAAATTTTATTTAACCTATTCAATTAGTATGCTTGAATTTTTAAAAGAGAAATTAACAAATAGCGAATTTTCAGATTTTAATGTTAAATTGGTCAGTAAACCTAAATATAAATAAAGATTGCAGATTGCAGATTGCAGATTGCAGATTGCAGAATAACTAATAACTAATAACTAATAACTACAAAATGCACTTAATAAAAACACAAAATCAAGTAACCACGATAGGTAGAGGAATGCCGATAGAAAGTAACTGCATTGCTATTACCTTTCTAAATAAAACTACAAGTAATTCAGTTCTTATAAATGGTATATTGGTTATAGCAGGGGAGCAATATAAGGTTGAGCAGTCAAGCGGTTATTTTGATACCACTAAATACGATGTTATGTTTTTATCGGGTTTAGGCGTTAATGAACTTGTTATCTCAAAAATTGTAATTGTAAAATAATATGGCAGGAACACAGGTTATTAAAGGTGCTGCCGTTACAAGTATTGCCATTGGTTCAATAATTGGAAGTGCAACCGAAGGTTCAGTATTATTCGCAGGAGTTGGTGGTGCATTAAGTCAAGATAATGCTAATTTCTTTTGGGATGATACAAATAATCGTTTAGGCATTGGTACGAGTACGCCTACTTGCAAATTGAATATTGTTGATACTTTTGTCGGAGGAGTAAGTGGGTCTATACAACTAAAAGAAACTGGGGCAAATAATACATTAGGAATTTTTGCTTTAGAGTCTGGATATAGCACGGGTGGAATGTCATTGCAAATAAATACTACAAATTTTATGACGGCTCGGTTGGGTAACGTATTGTTTGGTAACGGAATTACAGGCAATCTAATGACCGCATCAGTTGGTATTCGTGGAAATGGCTCAACCTCTGCCACGACTGCGCTTTTGGTTCAGAATAGTGCTTCAACACAGTTGTTAAAAATTGGTAATGGAGGATTGGCAGATTTTGGAGCAGGTGCAGGTGGAGGTGGTACAGGTGTCAATTCGGGGACATTTAGAGGTTCTTATTTTAATTCTTATGGCGATGGATATACTATATTTGAAACATCTAATAGTAATGGTAATGCCTATTTTTACCAAAATGTATCAATAGGTTCAGGCGCAACGCCTGTTGCATCCGCTAAATTAGAATTAGTTTCTACCACAAAAGGCTTCCTACCACCCCGAATGACAACAGCGCAAAAGAACGCTATTGTAAGTCCTGCCGCAGGTCTTATGGTTTATGATACGGATTTAAATAAATTGGCAGTATTTACTACGGCTTGGGAAACTATAACGTCATTGTAAATGATAAAGGATAAAGGATAAATATTGCCAAATAACCAAATAACCAAATAACAAATAACCATAAAAAAATGAAAGCATTACAAATTAATTCAGAAGTAAATTTAACAAGTGGAATGGTAATTCCAAGCGGAGCAGTAGTAATATTAGCCGAAGGATATGCCGATATTAAAAACCAAAAGGATGGATTAATTCCAAGTCAGATAGCAACATTTGTATATGCAAATAAATCGGCATTTGAAAGTGGTAAATTAAGTATTAACGATATAGCAGATTTTAATACCACTATTTCGGGAAATTTAACTTTAGAAAACTACGAAACATTACCCTGCGAAACATTGCTATTAACAACACTAACTGATGCCTTGTCTTTAATATATGGTGCAGAAAATATTGTAGAGATAAATGTTACGCCTGTATAAAGATTGCAGATTGCAGATTGCAGATTAAAAAATAACCCAATAACCCAATAACCAATAATGATAGAAAAAATCACAAATAATCAATGGTTAAAAAATCAAGGTATTGCCGTTGCGGTTTTAATACTTACTAATTTGGCACAATACAATTATTTTACTGCTGAAATAAAAGAAGTGAGAACGGATTTAAAGGAACTGCATATAAAATTAATTGAATGCGAAAAATCTAAAAAATAACTATATTTGAATTATGAAAACTAATAATACATTATTTGCCGTTATTGTCTTTATTGCTATGTTTCCTTTTTTGGCTTTAGCTGAAAGTAATGGTAACATTGTTTTTAATGCCCTACCTACTTGGATATGGTTGGCTTTGCTTGGTATCGTTGAAATAGCTTTACGATTATTGCCAAGTTCAAGACCTTATTACACGATATTAGGAGCAGCAAAATATATATTGGATTTAATTATTCCCGATAATACGGATGAGGTAAAAAATGAAAGTGTAATTTCGCCTGTTACCAAAAAAATAATCGAAACAAAAAAGGTTCGTAAAACTTGGGGCATATTTAAAAAATAACAATGCAGGAGGCAATTAATGATGTTGCCGAATTTTCTTATGATGAGGATTTATTAGCAGGTGTTGAAAATCCACGAATTAACGAAATTAAACGGCAAATCCAATTCTTACAAAACAAAATTTCCATAGCACCATCCATTAAAGGAATGATTGGTGGAGGTGCGGCAGCTTATTTCTTATTAAGACCACAAACTTTTGCAACAAAAATGCTTTATTTAGCATTGGGAGGTTATGCAGGGTATTATTTTTTTAAGGACAAGCATTTAAGCGATGAAGAAACGGCATCTATAAAAAACAATATTCATCAGTTAGCGATTGAATTAGATAGCTTACAAAGAGGTCAAGAAATGACAGGTGGAGGTTTAATCAGTTCAGATACACTACTTAAAAATGACTACGATGTTTTTCCATTTAGCGGTAAATATTTAGAGTTAATTGGCGAACCTACATTGCCATTTTCGGCAATTATATTTGGTTTACCAAAAAGTGGTAAATCAATTTTTTCAATTCAGTTTGCGGATTATTTAGCAACTAATTTCGGCAGGGTATTATATATAGCAAGCGAGGAGGGTTTTAGTCCGACATTGCAAAAGAAAGTTAAAGATTTTGTAAAAGACACACGAAATTTAGATTTTGCACCCTTTAAAAGCTACGAGGAAATTATTGCCAACAATTTAAGTCAATACAGGTTTATCTTTATTGACAGTTTGAACTTTGCTAAAATTACAGTAGAACAATTAGAACAATTAAAATCTGAATATCCTGCTATTTGCTTTATTGCCATTCTACAATCTACGAAAGGTGGTAATTTCAGAGGTAGTCAAGAGTATGCCCATAATTGCGATGTTATCATAACTATCGAAAACGGCATTGCTACTCAAAAAGGTAGATTTCAAGCACAAAGTAGCTGCTATGTTTTTGATGAGGCAGAGGGCGAGGTTTCTACACCTGCACCTGCACCTGCGGAGTTTGAGTACGAGGCAGCGTATTAGTAGATTGCAGATTGCAGATTGCAGATTGCAGATTGGTGGTTTTGGTGGTTTTGGTGGTTGGTAGTAATTGTGGGGATACTGTGGGGTTACTGTGGGGTATTACCTTAAATTACCAAAGGTAATAGCAGGTAATGGTTTGGTACGATTATTGTAGTAGCTTCAATTTGTACTTTTTTTAGTACACAATATTCTATTTTTTTATACAATTTAATATCTTAAAAATACTTAAACTATTGATTATTAATTGATTAATAGTTTGGTCTATGATTTGTATTGGTTAAGGTAACTTAAAAACAAACAAAATAAAAACTAAAATAACGGTTCGGGAAATCACAATGAAAGTACCGAACCTTTTTAAAAAAACGTTCTTTGATGATAGGAAAACGAAGCGGTAAGTTTGGAAGACAAGAGGCGGACAACCTTAACGATTTAAAGTAGGGAAATAAACCACGCAACATAGTTGAACTTGGTAGCCTTCGGGAGCATACTGAAATAATAGTTTAGGATTGAATTTGAGTTGCAGATGGCAGCCGACCTGTACTTAAATGTACAATCAGACGCAGAATAGGTGATTAGAGGTGGTACAATTTACGAGGTACTTATAACCACTATCGGAATTTCCTGCAAAAACCAGCTTGACACAATAACCCAGCGTTGACACCTATCATTAAAGAACTAAATTAAAAATAAAACTATAAAAAAAAACAAAGATAATGGACAAAGAAACACGAATAAAATTTGCACCTGTGCAGGAGGCTACATTAAAGACAATGGATGCAATTTGTTTAAGTGTTAAAAATTTAGATGCTTGGCAAAAATTTCAATATCTTAATAAGGTTAGAAATTTTTTAGATTTGATTGATATTGATTAGAAGATTGCAGATTGCAGATTGCAGATTAACCCAATAACAAATAACAAATAACAAATAACAAATTATGAACAAAAAAAACAACCACCCTGCAATTTTTTTATTTTGCGGATTATTATTTTTCGTGATACAAATAGCACGAATATTCCTTTAGGCATTAATGCAAAAAACAAATATATGAAAGAAAAAGAAGAATTAACAAGCGAGGACTTACAGTCCGATGTCCAACAACAAATTGTTCCACGTGAAACAAGCGAACAAATTGAAACTACTGAAGCACATTTAAGTTCATTTTCAATGGCACAAATGGTTTCAAACTCTACTAATTTATCGCAAAAAAAAGCGGTAATTTCCCTAATTCCCGAATACTACGAATTTGAAGCCGTAGGTCAAAGTATCAGAGGCGTTTACATTGATACCTTTGATGTCAATTATCGTGATGACTCAACAGGCGAATTAATCCCTAAAAAAGCTATTCGGTTTATATCGGATAAGGTAATTTACATCAATAGCGGTTATTTGCTTGTTGATGGTATCTTAAAAAGCGGTATTCAACGTGGTGCAAACATTGAAATTACCTACACAGGTAAGGACAAGAATGCTAAAAAATACACCGTTCAGTTACTCGATTAATTAATTAATTTAGGGGGGGCGTAACAACCTCCCTTTTTTATTCTCAAAATGGCAAAAAAAACTAAAAAAATAAAAGTAGAAATAAAGCCAAATCAAGGGCAGGTTATTCAGTATGGCAATAAATTTAGATTTGCCGATACAATGAAATTTGCGAGTAAAAAAGATTTTGCAAAGTCTAATTTTAAAATGATTTTGGATAACCCGATGGCATTTAAAAGCGTTGTAAAAAAAGCAAAGGGGTACGATAGTTATTATAATGCTTTGCGTTACAAAGGCAAATCGTTAAAAAAGCAGGTTGCGGATTTTTTAAAAGAAAATTTTGTTGCCTCTGAAAAAAAGGAAATAAAATTGGCAGTTAAAGAAAAAGGATTTTTACCCGATATGTCAATGATAATGAAACGAAATGAACTTGACATTATTAATAGGATGTTAAATTTTACCTTTGGCAAAAATACTTCCTATGAATTAGATAGTGGATTTTTAACAACCAAATCCGATAATATGCACAACATTATTAAGGATATGGCATATTATAGAAAAAAGGGATATGTTATTAATATTATAGATGAGCAAGGTGGTAGGTCTAATGACATAGCGATAATTAAAGATTTTGAAAGGTCTTTATTATCCGATGCTCAAGAAGATATGGAGCAGGAGCATTCAAGCAGTTCAAAGTCGGCTTATATCTTTAATATTGAACACGAATTGACTGTTAATGATTTCCTTAAAACTGTTACTTTGGATTTACGAAATGCCACAAGTTATATTTCAAATAGTTTGGAGGGGGAAATTTTTAAGGCAGAACAAAGATTTTTAAAAAAACAAAATAAAAAATGAGTAAATTATGCCTTGAAAATACAAGCACAATGGAACAATATTTTGCAGCAAAATATAACGGCAATTATAGTTTACAAATTTCTAAATATTCAATGAAATTTTTGAACGATAAGGATAAAATAACCCTGTGCGATGATATGAATATAAAAATATTCATTGCGTATAAAATGTTAATTAAGCATTTAAATAGCAGTAAGCATTGGCAGGATATTAAGGATAAAGAAATGAGTTTTACAGGTTACGATAATAAGATATTTTTAGACAGTTCAGTTTATTTTAATTGCTATAATATTGACATAAAAGGGGCATATCCGAATGCTTTAAAAAACTTGAATTTAGTGGATTTTAAAACATATAGCTATTTAATAACCTTACCCAAATTAGACAGGTTAAAAGCTATTGGAATGACTGCAAAAAAAAATATTCAATTTGATTTTGAGGATAATGTTATTGTAGATTATGGCGTAAATGAAAGTGAGTATAAAAATTGTTATTTTGCAGCAGCTAAAGAAATTGAGGATATAATGACTTACATAAAAATAGAGGCATTAGATAGTTTTATTTTTACTTGGGTTGATGGAATTTATTTATCCGAAAGTACGAGTAAAGAAGTATTACAAAATGTATGTTTATCATTAAAAGAACAGGGATATAATTACCACGTTAATCGGTGCGATATAGTTATTAAAAGGGTTAAAGAAGTGCTACATATAACAACGATTGATGAGGGGATAAAAAAAGAATTTAAGTTTAGAGATGTCTTTTATAAAAAATTAAACAAACAACTAACTAACAAATATTTAACTTTAATTAAAAACCAAAAATGAAACAAGATTTAACTATTTATCTATCTATTTTTTGTCCGCAAAATGGCGAGGCAATGTCTTTTTCTTATGCAATGCACGATAACGACAATTTAGAAATTTTTGAGAATACAGGATATTATCCTGCATCCGATAAAAATTCATTATTATCGTGCTTTGATTTAGCTTGCAATGATTTGGAATTTGATATTATTAATGCACAATCTCAATATGGCATTATTGGTTCGGTTTTATTTTTAACCAATTATTCTGCAATGCCACATATAATGAATGGTAATATATATATTGAGGAGCATTTTAAGAAGATACATAATCTAAAAGGCACGTTAAGGGAAATGGAGGGCGATTTTACAACTATAAACATTCAATGTGCAAATGATAATGTCATTGTAATTGATAGAAATTATAAGGCTATTAATTTATGTTTGACTAATAAATATAGTAAAGGATTTTACTCTTATTCCTATGGCGATTTTATTGCAATGGATATGGCGAGCAGGCAAGATTTTACGGCAATGATTAAAATTAATAAATGGGATAAAATTTTCTTTGGAAGGGATGGCGAAACAAAGAAAAAAATTGCTTTTATTAAATCTATTATGAACCCGATTAAAGCAGCAGGAATACAAGCTACTTTGAACTTTTACAATAGTTTTTTAAATGACAATAGCAAAAATTGAAGATTGCAGATTGCAGATTGCAGATTAATTATAAACTATGCACTACAAAATTTCATTCAGACAAAAGAAAAATGCTGCGAAGTTAGGAGTTGATATTACCATATCTTCTAATCCTAAAAAGAAAATAGATGTTTACAAAAATGGTGTAAAAGTAGCTGAAATTGGTGCTGCAGGATATTTTGATTATGCTTCTTACATAAAAAAGTTTGGATTGAAATTTGCAAATCAAAGGAAAAAATTGTATAAGGTTCGGCACAATAACGATAGGAGTGTAAAAGAGTCAGCAGGTTATTATGCAGACCAAATATTGTGGAGTTGATTTATAACGGATAAGTATAACTGTCAGGTGGGGGATTAAATGCTCCGAACCTTCACATTGACAATAAACTAAATTAGGGGCATATAGCTTCGGGTGGTTAATCAGCCCCCACCTGCAGTTATACAATTTTATGGGCTGGTGTTTAATATAAATTATTATGGTAAAAAATCAATTTTCAAAAGCGACTAAATTCGTGATTGATGCAATGACTAAAGATGGAATTGTAACACGAAAAAAGTACAAAACAAAAGAAGGATTTTTGAATAGAATAAAGGTGTTAGGGGTAAAAAACCTTGATGCTATAAAAGTTCAAAAAACAAACACCTATTCTTCCAAAGGAGTACACTATACGTTTATTTGGGAATAGTTTGTTATCGGGTAGGTGTAGGTTCGCTTACACTTGCCCATTAACGGTTCGCAGATAAGCGAAGGCACAAATAGCGTTGGCATTGTGCGGTTGGATTTGGGCTTTTGCTTATGTGCTGTTATACGCTGTTTGTTTTAATTTTTTGTGCGGTGGGAATTAATCATTAAATCATTAAAAAGAATGTTAGATATTAGAAATATAGATTGTATGGAACTGATGAAACAATACCCTGACAAGTATTTTGATTTGGCTATTGTTGACCCACCCTATGGAATTGGAATTGACGGACAAAAGGAAAGCATTTGTAAGAACCCGAAACATAACAGGAAGGCACACGAACATAAAGGGTGGGACAATTCAATACCGACTGCCGAATACTTTAGAGAATTGGAAAGAGTGAGCAAGAACCAAATTATTTGGGGTGCAAATTACTTTGTTGAACACCTAAACAAAGGCACTAAAGGTTGGATATTTTGGTATAAAGGACAAGATGGTTTAACTATGAGTGATGGCGAAATTGCTTACAGTAGTTTCCAAGTTGCAACCCGAATGATAAACTTAAACAGGGGATTGATTGCTCAAAAAGGTGGGAGCATACATCCGACACAAAAGCCCGTTGAATTATACAGGCATTTGCTACAAAATTACGCAGAGAAGGGACAAAAGATATTAGACACACATTTAGGAAGCGGAAGTATTGCGATTGCCTGTTACGATATGGGATGCGAATTAACAGCTTGTGAAATTGATGCTGAATATTACGACAATGCAATGAAAAGAATACAAATACATACTGCTCAACAAATGCTTTCATTTAATCATTAAATCATTTGAGGGTGGGTAAAAAAAAATTAAAACAAATTGCGTATAACTACTTTATATAAGCAATAAGACAATATGCAAACTATTACAATATCAAAGACTTATAATATAGATTGGCATATACTTGGGTATTCTGATTATGGCGTTACAAATAACGGAAATATTGTAAATTTAAAGCGTGGAACTTTGCTAAAAAAAACAGTAACAGGGTATTCAAAAGGGTATTATATTAATAAAAAATTTATAACTTTGACAAAATTAAGAACATTATTAATTAAAAATAAAACAGGGCATTGCCCTTTTTAAGATAAAATAAAATATGGCAACAAGATTAGAAATAAATTTAGAAAACAACAACTTTATTGACCACGTTTTGCGGCAGGTTGAAAATAGGGAACAAAGGGTTATTTTTTTAATGACATCAAACGGTTCGGATGCGGCATTGACTTTTACGAGTTCAATACCTCCGAAGGTTTTAAAAGAAATGTTAACGCAATTTGCAGAAAAACTATAAATAAAATAATATGGCAACAACAAAATTAAAAATAACCAATGTCAATGAAAATAATAAATACAAAGGTTCTTATAAAAAGATTTTTGACATTTTAAATGAGGATAGAATTTTTACCGAAAGTTACGAAACCGAAAAATCTATTGGTCTTAAAAAATCAATTTATTATTTGCAGGTTGGAGAGCATATTTATTTTGATAAAATGGAACGTATTTTGAAATTAAAAAATGTAAAAATCGGATGGTAAATATTTGCAGAAAAACTATGAATGTACTATCTTTATTTGAATAAAATAACGTAATTTGCGATATGGAAATCAAAAAAATAAATACAGAAAATTTTACAAAAAATATAAATAATTATGGCTAAACTAACACAAGCACAAAAAAAGTCATTAAAAGGATATATTGGTCTTTTTGATGTTGATTTTGTAAGCATATTTGTAAAGAAATCAGGTTATAGTTTTGTGAGTTGGAGAGAAAAAACAACACCCAACGCAGGTACGCCTTCTTATCCATTGTCTTATTTCATAAACAACGCAAAAAAAGACATTTTGAAATCTAAATATAAAAGTATTAGTTTTTCTAAAAATGGTAACGTTACAATAAAATCAAGTAAAGGATATTTTCAATTCTTCTAAAAAAATAAAACTACAAAGATATGTCAATCGTATTAAAATAGTTCGGATTAGCACCACAGATAATAGAACTTTAGCAACAAATAGAGAATTTTTTTAATACTCAGTTATAAAATAGTAAATTTGAACTATGGCAGTATCATATAAAATAGCTTTACCATCATTGAAAAAATTTGAGGGTGGTTTAGTTTACATTGCTTCGGAAGGACAATGGACAAATAGGGGCATTCAATACACTACCTACATATCTTTAGGGCAAAAATTAGGTTTGGTTACTCCTTTGACTTTAGATAGGTTTAAGGCTATGACTGTTGCTGATTTTGAAAAATTTGTTAAATATTTTTGGGATTTAGCGACATTTAAAAATGCTATTAAGGATGGGGATGCGGCAGTAATGATGTTTCAAGCGTTGTGGGGTTCGGGTAATACAGGAATAATAAAGGCTCAACAGGGTTTAAATAATGCTTATAATTTAAACTTAGATAAGGATGGTATTGTTGGGGTTCAAACTGTTAATGCGATTAATTCGCATAGTAACGCTGCCAATGTTATTTGGGTTGCTTTGTTTAATTATTATATGGCATTGGTAGAATTAAATCCTGCGAAATATGGAGCATTTAAACAAGGTTGGGCAAACAGGTTAAATTGGATGAAGCCAAAGCCGAAAGGTAGCGATATTGCGATAATTGGACTTATAATAGGTGCGATAGGGTTGGCTTTGATTGTTAATAACCAATAACCAATAACTAATAACAAATGATTGAATTATTTGAATATAACTTTAATGCGACATTTTGGTATAACTCAACAGTTATCCACAATAGTAAGCATAGTATTATGGCTGCTAATTATAGCGATGCCAAGCAGATAGCAAGACTTGAGGCACAAGAGGGTATTTATGAATTTGATGCTGAAATGTGGAAAGAAAAATTTGTAGGTCAGTTTCAGATTGTATAGCAAATAACGTACCAAAGTGTTTTTTTAGTTAAATTGTAGTATTTTGTGTACTTGATTGTATATTTTTATATACAAATTTTTATTGTATTAAAACTTAAACTATTGATTATGAGTAGGTTGGTTTTTTGGAATAGGATTTGTATTGTTTATAGTAACTAAAAAACAAAAAAATGAAAGAGTATACATTTGAAACACCTAAAGGATTTTACGAATACTATGATATTCGCCCAGCAAGAAAGAAAGCCCTTGAAATCGCCAAAGAGATTAATGATGAAGTTTTAGTAACCTGTATGCACAAGCCAAGTTACATTCAAGATTGGTACACCGCATTCCCAGATGGTAGGTTCACACTAGATATGAAAGGTTTTTCTGCCAACAATTAAAAAACAAAAAATATGAAACTAAAAAATGTAACCACAAACGAAATTGAAGAATTAATTGGTCTTCTAACCGAAATTAAGTATCAAGTTAATTTTCGCTATTCTCACGTTAAGCATCTTATTAAGCCATCATTTATTGAAAACATCACAAAGGATATTAAAGATTGTAATGATGAAATTGATAATAGAGATTTTTCGAGTGAGCAACTTAATGAAGAAAGAGATAACAGGGTTTATTATAATTAGGTAACCCTTCCCCCCCCCCGCACAAAAAATCCCACGTTAAGGAACGTGGGATTTTTTTTTGCCCTGCTCACACGTTCAAATATTTTTTCAGTTTCATTTCGTTTCACTCAATTCACTTTAA
>Ga0181365_1000073_pt1 | contig 19589 bp, 24 predicted proteins | sample Fa13NDMM110DN_FD_130097 | JGI IMG/M metagenome (GOLD analysis project Ga0181365, IMG submission 130097) | Freshwater viral communities from Lake Michigan, USA - Fa13.ND.MM110.D.N | ecosystem: Environmental > Aquatic > Freshwater > Lake | place: USA: Michigan | collected 2013-09-24
CTGAAAAGAAAAAGTAGTAATTTAATCCCCCCCCAATAACGCCAACCCGCCACCGTGCGGGATTTGGCGGTAAAAGCAAACACTATGAAACAATTTTGGATTTACGTTTTATCAACAATTTGTTATGCTATTGGTTTTATTTCTTTAAGACTTATTGGCAAAGTTGAGAACATATATTTCAATATATTTCTATTATTAATGGCAGTAACTTTTTTAGGTTGCCCTGCGATTAAAAGCTGGAAGAAATACTTTGATGAATTATTTTATAACGATTAACACTTACCACATGAACCTAGACCAAACCACCCGCGATGACATCCAACGTGACGGACTACACCAAGCGCAGCCGTTAGCATCGGCACGCAGCGCAGCGGAACAACGCCACAAAGAATATATGGCGCACCTTGAGCGTATGAAATGGGATGACGATTATCGCTATAAATGGGAGCAGATGGAAAGGGATTTGCAGGAAGCGAAGGAACGTAATTATTATTATTAAAACATAAAAACAAGCACTATGACAAACTATCAAGTTACAATCGGTTACAAAGCAGTAATATGTATTGATGTTAAAGCAGATTCAGAAGAATCAGCTAGAGGTGAAGCTATGCGAATCTTTACTGATAAAGAAAGGCAAAAATGGTATAACACTAAAAATGTAACCCTACAAGACGATTCATTTAAAGACGAAGGGATTACCAACATGGATGCTACTTGGAATATGATTTAATTGCCGATATTTACACTAATCAATAATGCACTACGAAACCGCCAAACAATACCGCCGCGACCTGACGCTCGAAGTAAACAACGCGCTTGAGATAGTGCCGCATGATACGGCCTTTAAAACGCAGCTATACAAGTCCATTTGCAGCATTGCGCACTCACTGCCGCTGGATGTGGCGGCTAAAATTAGAGAGGAAATATTTGAAGAAGTTAATAAGAAATTAAGAACAATATCATAAGAGCGGACAATGGCGGGGATTGGTAAAGATGCTCGCCACCGCTCAACCTTTAAAAGTTGCCGGACTTATTAACCGGCGTAGTATAATTATGGCTAGTTTATTATCAATCTTCTTTACGAAAGCAAAGTTAGAAGAAATGCTAAAAGCATCTTCAGAAAAAGGCTTAGACGTTACTATTTCAGTAAACGATGAAGCTAACAAGTACAGGCAAAACGTAAGTGCTACCATTGCACAAAGCAAAGAACAAAGGGAAAGCAAAACGCCTAAGGTTTACTTAGGTAATGGCGGTGTATTTTGGACAGACGGCAAAATAAGCCTTGCACCTAAAAAGGATCAAGAGCAACACAGTGGCGCACCTGGGGAAGGTGAAACAGGGGACCTACCCGACTTTCTCAAATAACCTTACCACTCGATTGGTCAGACGAGGATAATTTGAAGACCACAAGGGCGCGGCAATCTAACAAGTTCTGGGTTAAAGGATAACAAGCTGCGCCCTTTAACTTTAAAAAAAAACTACTTTATATATGGATTGGAAAAAAAGATACCAACAAGCGCATGAGGAGCATTTTAAGCGAACTTATCCACAGGCTTACCGAGATAACCACTATTCCAATCCTAAATGGCCTGTTGTATCAAAATCTAACGGATTGACTTCAATGTTAGTAAATTTCTTACTTTGGTCATGCCATCACGGGGAGCGCACAAATACAATGGGTGTTCCTGTTAAAAAATACAGGCCAAAATTCAATATATTTTCAGGCCAAACGGAAATGCTAGAAAATGGTATTGAATGGCGCAAAGGAAGTGGCCGTAAAGGATCAAGCGATATTAAAGGCCATGTGAATAATCCGCGCCACCAGTTCCCTATCCCAATATATGTTGAAGTGAAAATTGGAAAGGATAAAATGAGCGATGACCAAAAAGAATATGAGCGCGATGTTACTAAATCTGGGGCATTGTATTGCGTAATTAAAACTCCTGAAGATTGGTTTAGTTTTTATGATTATGTAATGGGATTGTAGTATCTTTGTAAATATTACGGTTCATTTATTTCGGTCGAGGTTATAAATGAACTAATTGTTTATCATTTGGTAAACACGCCCATACTCTCGACCAGTATGGGCTTTTTTATTTATTATGATTTACGAATATGTTTTTACAGGGGATGAAAGTCAGGTTTGCGTAGAATCAGAAATTTATTGCGAACCAAAAACCATCATTAAATTTAGGGGCAAAAAGTATATAATTGCTTACACAGATGTTATGGAAAACAAAACAACTATTCTTTGCTTACAATTTAAAAAACAATCATGAAGTCATTATTTTTCTCTCACGATTACAACGCCTCAGATGATGTAAAAGTATTATTCATGCGCCAACAATTAGGAATGGAGGGAGTAGGAATATATTGGTATGTTATTGAACGGCTTGCTCAAGCGGGTGGCAAACTGCCGCTTAAAATTGTTCCTGTATTATCTATGCAAATGCAAGTGCCAGATGTTAAGGTAATGGCAGTCATAAACCAATTTGAACTATTCACAGTTGAAGATGAGCGTTTTTTCTCTCAGCGTCTATTGTCTAATATCTCAATGGTTACAAGGATAAAAGACAAACTATCAGATGCAGGAAAGAAAGGAGCGAATAAACGTTGGAACAATAATGACACACCACAAAAGCCAGACTTAGTATTATGATTAGTCAAGAAAGCATAAGCGAACTAAAGGACAAAGCTAAGATGAGCGAAATACTAGCACTTTTTACCGATGTAAAACGTGTTGGATCAGAATATGAAGCTAAATGCCCTATCCACAACGAGAAAACACCATCCTTTAAAGTTCCGTCAAATAACGATGTATTTGGTAAGTGTTTTGGATGTGGGTTTGGTGGGGATGTGTTTGACCTTGTTATAAAAATAAATAATTGCACATTTTACGAAGCCGTTGAATACGTTGCTAATTACTACAACTACGAACTTGAGAAAGACGGTACCCCACCAATCCCACCTCAACCAAGATTGGAAAAAATTGAACCTAAATATATTAAATGGTTTGAAGATAGGGGAATATCTAACAACACATTGCTAAGGTTTAATATTACGCAATCAGTTGAATGGATGCCAAACGCTCAAAAGGAAATACCTGTTATTTGTTTTAATTACTATCGGAATGAGCAATTAGTTAATATCAAATACCGTGGCGCACAAAGGGATTTTAAATTAAATAAAGCAAGCGAACTAATTTTTTATAACATTGATTCCATCAAAGATGAAGATACTTGCGTAATAGTTGAGGGCGAAGTTGATGCACTTAGTATGTATGAAGCGGGAATTTATAATGTTGTTAGCGTTCCAAATGGCACCACCCCAAAAGGCAATCAAAGGCTTTCTTATTTAGATAACTGTTATGAATATTTTGTAAGTAAGAAAAAAATAATACTTGCAACAGATCAAGACAAAGTAGGCAAACTACTAAAAGAAGAATTAATTCGTAGGCTTGGTAAAAATAGATGTTTTGAAGTTGAGTACCCCGATGGCTGCAAGGATGCTAATGATGTGTTAAAGTTTCACGGCAAAGCTGCATTGGCGTTATTGGTTGAGCAGGCACGGGAATTACCGATTGAAGGCATTGTGAACCATGAGGATATTGAAGCGGATATTTTAAACTACTATGAAAACGGTTACCCACAAGGCACAAAAATAGGTATTGAAGGGTTTGATGAATATCTGCAATTTATGCCGGGCCAATTTACAACCATTACTGGCATCCCTGGACATGGTAAGTCTGAATGGGTGGATAATATGATAGCACATACCGCCGTTAAGTCTGGATGGAAATGGGCAATATGTTCTTTTGAAAATACCCCTGCTTCATTACATGGTACAAAATTAGCCGAGAAAATAGGCGGCAAAGCCTTTGACTTTAGGCGTGACCCATCTAACAGAATAGCCCCAAGTGACCTAAAAATAATTTTGTCGTTTATAGGCTCAAATTTCGCTTTTATAAACACAACCAACACTGACATAACATTAGATGGGATATTGGCTAAAACGGCTGAATTAGTGGCAAGAAAGGGCATAAACGGGCTTTTGATTGACCCGTGGAACTACATTGAACATAAAATACCAAATGGAGTACCCGAAACGCTTTATATTTCCGATTGCCTAACACGCATTAAATTGGCTGCTATGAAGTTGGGAATACACATTATTTTAATTGCTCACCCTGCAAAATTAAACAAGGCCGCGGGCCAAAAATCGTACGATGTGCCAACACTTTATTCCATCTCAGGAAGCGCACATTTTTATAACAAAACAGACAACGGGATAACAGTTTATCGGGACTTTGAAAAAGAAACAGTTAACATTTATGTGCAAAAAGTGAGGTATTCTTGGCTAGGTAAAATAGGAACAATTCAGTACCGTTTTAACACTTTTACTAGGCAATATGAGTTTATTTGTTAATTTATTATTTATTATATATCAAAATAATTATAATATTTATAAGTTATTAAATATCAGTTAATTAACTAGGGTGGTTATAACAAGGTTAATAAGGTAGTTATAGGGTGTCGATAGCAGAGAGAGAAAGAGAAAGAGAAAGAGAGAAAAAAAGGGTTTTCGCTTGCGCTCTTTTTTGTGGTAATATTTTTACGCGTTTTATTTATTAAATTTAAATTCATAACTTAGCAACATGGCAGGCAGACCAGAAATATACTCAAAGGAACTAGCAGATAGAATTTGCGAGCAGATAGCTACAACTACTTTTAGCCTACGGACAATCTGTAAACAGGATGGAATGCCATCAGTTGCAACTATTTTGAAGTGGTTGAGAGAAGATACCGAAGGATTTTTAGCATTGTACACGCGTGCGAAGGAAGAACAGGCCGACATGATTATTGAGGATATGCTAGATATTGCAGACGATGGTAGTAATGATTTTATGACCGTTGTAAAAGGCGATGTTGAATACGAGCAAGAAAACAAGGAAGTAACCAACAGATCACGGCTTCGCGTTGACACACGCAAATGGATAGCGAGCAAACTAAAGCCTAAGAAGTATGGCGATAAGGTTACCCAAGAGCATACAGGCGCAGACGGCGGCCCGATACAACACGCTTACGATTTATCAAAAGTATCTGACGGCGCACTAAAAGAACTACTCAATGCAGCAACTTCCGCCAATAAACCAGATTAGGGCTGAATTGTGCAAACGGTCATTCTATGAGTTTGTGCAATACTTTTGGGACACAATCATAGCCGAGCAACCTATATGGAATTGGCACATAAAATACCTTTGCGATGAACTGCAACAGGTAGGAACAAAAGTAGCTAACAGGGAACAAAAAGACTATGATTATATAATTATCAACGTTCCTCCAGGTTCATCCAAGTCAACAATTATATCTGAAATGTACCCGCTTTGGTGTTGGACTATTGACCCAACGCAAAGATTTATTTGCGGTTCCTATGCTAGTACACCCGCCGAGGATATTAGTGAAAAATGCTACAATATCTACAAATCGGATAAGTTTCTGCAACTGTTTCCTGAATTGGTTAAGAAGTCAACAGGCGGTAAAACAGGGTTTACAAATGGACTGCTAGGGGAAAGGTACACCACTTCAACAGGCAGTGGAATTACAGGTATACACGCCCACCAAATTATATTGGACGATCCAATGAGTCCAGCGGTTAGTGCTTCGCTAGTGGAGCGTACCGTGGCAAACAAATGGGTATCTGAAACAATATCTAGCCGTAAGGTTTCAAATGATATAAGCGTGGTTATTATCGTTATGCAGCGATTGCACGAACTAGACACAACAGGCTATCTGCTATCAAAGAAAGACCTTAAAATAAAGCATATCTGCATACCCGCCGAGGTTTCAAAGGATATTAACCCACCTGAATTATCTAAGTATTACATTGATGGGATATTTGACCCGATAAGGCGCAACCGTGAAAGCCTTAACACCACAAAAACAGATTTAGGTAGTTATGGGTATGCTGGGCAAATGATGCAACGCCCTGCCCCTTTAGAGGGTGGAATGATTAAAAAGAATTGGTTCCCGATAATTGAACGTGCCGAAGTACCGCCGGGGGTAGTTAACTTTTACTTAGACCCAGCTTATACGGCAAAGCAAACTAATGACCCAACAGGCGCACAGGCTTACATTGCTGCCAATGGGAATTTGTACATACTTTTTTCTACAAGTGTATGGAAGGAATTCCCAGACCTTTGCGCATGGCTGCCTGAATGGGTAAAGCAATGGGGATATTCAAACCAATCTAGGATAAGGATTGAACCTAAAGCAAGTGGCAAGAGTATTGTCCAACAGATAAAAAGTACAACAGGATTAAACGTTATTGAGGATCAAGCCCCAAAGGATGACAAGGTAACGAGGGTTAACAGTGCTTCGCCAAAGATGGAAGCGGGGCGGGTGTTCTTGGTGCGCGGTTCATGGAATGAAGCATACCTAAACCAAATGGCATCATTCCCTAACGGCGTGCATGATGATGAGGTGGATTGTACCACGGCGGCCATTGAGAACGAATTGAATAAGCCTAAATTCGTTGTATCGGTTTTTTAGTTTAATTTAGCACAAACTTATAACATGGCATCATTGTTAGACCGCTTACGCGCATTCGTCAACCCAACCGGCAACATGGCCGCTCAATTTGCAATCAATAGGGGTATAGCCACTTGGCAAGGGCAGAATGCCCAATCATTTGTTACTGACGGATATTCGGCAAACGACATTGTTTATAGCGTTTGCCATTTGATTACTGACCGCGCTAAGGTTGCGCCGTGGGCTGTATACAAAGAGAAAAACAAAACTAAGGCCAAACAGTTTAAAGCCTTGATGAAGTCCCCTGACAAGATTGAGGACTGGCACGCCGTTGAACAGTTGAAAAATGAAGCCTATGAGGTTTACGAGGGGGATGCTAGGTTGAACGAATTACTTACCTATCCAAATGAAGAGGACACATGGGCGGACTTGATTGAAGCATGGTTAACGTTCAAGTTAGTTTGTGGTAATGCGTTCATCTACGGCAAACGTATTGAAGCGGGTGCAAACGAGGGAAAGCCATTGACACTAACGGCACTACCTTCACAGTTCATGAGTATATACGCCGATATTCAGGCGTTCCCCGCCGTTAAGACAGGCTACCAACTTTACATAGGCCGATTGGTTGAATTTACTTTGGCCGAGGTGTTGCAAGATAAGTACGTTAACCTGCAATGGGATGCAGTGGGCGGTGAGTTGTACGGTATGAGTCCACTCAAGGCGGCGGCTAAGAACCTTACCCGCTCCAATGAAGCTAAGACGGCGGCGGTGGCGCAGTTCCAGAACGGCGGCCCCGATGTTGTTATGTACATGGATGATGATAGGTTTGACCCGGTTAACGGATCTGACCAAGTTGAAGCCATGAAGAAAAAACTAGCTGAAAATGCTGGAGCCAAGAATAAGGGCAAAGTAATAAATTCAGGGTGGAAGGTAGGTGTACACAAGATAGGACTAAGCCCTGTTGATTTGAATATCATTGAAAGTGAGAAATGGGATATGCGAGCCATTGCCAACATTTACGGCGTACCTAGCCAATTGCTGAATGATGCAGAGGGTAAGACCTACAACAACGTGAGGGAAGCGCAAAAGGAGTTGATTGTTCGCGCAGTACTGCCATTGTTGGTTGCTGCTAGGGATAATTTCAACAGGATGCTACACACCCATTGGGGGTACAAAGGCAGTGGCTTAATGGTTGACTTTAGCTTGGATGCTTACCCTGAATTGGTAGCGGATAGAAAAGACCAAGTTGAATATCTTAATACGGCCTGGTGGATTCCTCCGGCGCAAAAAAATGACATATTGGGCATTAGAACGCCTGACTACATTGACCAAGCCGAGATGCAAAAACTATACATTCCAAACAATATCGCACCAATTGACGATTTCCCGCCGCTATGACCTACCGCCAAACATACAACGCCGCCCGCAAACATTACGCACCTATCTTTGAACAGATAATCCGTGAACAGTTTGAAGCATTGCTATTGGGCAATGAGCCGGACATGGTAAAGCTGCAAGCGGCCTTGACTAGCATACATACTACGTTAGGGGTACGGATGGCAAAGCGCACCAAAGAGCAAGTATTGAAGCGGGCGCAAAAGATGACAGACGCGAGCCGCTATGAGTTGGTTGTGTTGCAGTACCTAGAGCGTATGGGCTTAAGCCAATTGGCCGCCGATATTACAGACACAACCCGTGAGCAGTTGCGCGCCATTCTTCTACAACAAGCCGAAAACAACCTTACTACTTCACAGGTAATGACATTGATTGAAGCGCGAGGGCTACCACGTTGGAGAGGGGAACTGATTGCCCGTACAGAAACAAGCCACGCGGCAAATGTTGGATCAATGGTAGGCGCACTTGATACAGGGTTGAAGTGTCGTAAGGAATGGCAATCCGCACAAGATAACAGAACCAGACGCGAGCCGCGCGATACTACCGACCATTTACACATGAACGGCGTAACGGCTGAAATGGATGAAAACTTTCAAGTACCGTCAAAGTTGGGTACCGATGCGATGTTACACCCAGGTCAACCCGGCGCACCCGCCGCTCAGGTTTGCAATTGCCGCTGCAATGTGGCATTTGTACCGCAAAGGGATGCCAATGGACGCTTGATTAAACTAGCAGACCAACCGCCTTTGAATGGCAATGTAGCATTCATCTACCAAGCATTAAACAACGTTACACTGTTGCAGATACAACAGGCCGTGGGGGCGATATTAGCCTAATAAAAAATATTTTTGCAACATTGTTGCAATTGCATAACTTTGGGAACATGAAGCAATTCCAAACCAAAGACGCTCAATCCGACATTTTAGATGTTGACATGGGTAATAGAACCGTTAAAGCCGTTTGGGCTAGATTCGGCAATATTGACTTGGATGGGGATATCATAATCCCTGACGCGGTTACTAAGACTATCCGCGAGCGTGGCCCTAAAGGGTCAAACATGGTTTGGTCATTGGTTGACCATTGCGCCAACTTGAAAAACGCAATCGGTAAGCCAAAGGAATTGTATGTGGAAGGCGATATGTTGGTAGCGGTTACACCTGTACTTGACACCGAGATAGGCGAAGATGCTTTGAAACTTTACAACGGGGGCTGCATTAACCAGCATTCAATCGGGTTTAGCACTATCAAATGGGATTGGCAGGATCAGAAACAAGATGTTAGAATAATCAAAGAACTGAAGCTATATGAAGGTAGCGCGGTACTATGGGGCGCAAACCCTATGACACCTACTTTGGGTATGAGCAAAGCCGAATTTAAGCCTACACCTGAAACCATGAGCAAACGCCTTGACGTATTGCTGCACGAGTTCAAGCATGGCACTTTTACAGACGAAACTTTTTCCTTGATGGAAATTGAGATAAAGCAAATCCAATCGTTACTTACCACTCAAGCCGCGCAAGCACTCGAGCCGGACTATACGAAGCAGATAAGCGAGGAACTATTAAAATTACACCTTAAACTTATTTAAAAATGAGCCAAGAAATTTTGGACAGCGTTAAATCATTAGGCGCATCCCTTGACACAATCAAAGCGCAAGCCGCAAAAGCAGGCTTAGACGCGACAGAAGCTGCTAAAGTAGCAAACGAAATGAAATCCAAGTTAGAAGGCATGACCTTTGCAACCCCTGAAGATGTGAAAGCAGCATCAGACGCAATGCAAGCCCAATTGGATAAGTTTTTCACTGAAGGCAAAAAGAGCAAGCCTGCACAAAAGAAGTCATTGAGCGAAGGTATTATCGAAGCCCTTGACGGACGTATGGACGAGTTTGAAACTAGCCTTAAGAAGCATGGCAACTTTAACCTAGAGTTAAAGAATATTGCTTTGACTGGTGACGGTGTTGCAAGCTATGACAGTAAGCAATACATCTTACCTGGTGCACCGTTGAACTTGCGTGACTTAATCCCAACCTTGTACAGCCCTACTGGTTTGTTCGTTTCTTACAAAGAAACTGCAACTACCAATAACGTAGCAGTACAAACAGAAGGCGAAAGCAAAGGCGTAAATAACTACGCATTAAGCGAAGTTAAGACCGTAACCGATTACATCGCTGGTACTTCAACCTTTACCAAGCAATTGAGCAAGAACTTACCTTGGTTATCTGGCACCTTGCCAAGATTACTGCAAAGGGATTTCTTCCTTGCTGAAAATGCAGCAGGTTACGCCGTGTTTACAGGTGCGGCTACTGGTAGCACTACCACCGCTGAAACCAATGACTTGTTACAAGTTATTGACTACATTGCAAACCAAAAGACTGCAAGATTTAACGCGTCATTCGTTGGTGTAAGCAATAGCGACATGGCTAAGTTGTTGAAAGCAACTATTGCAGCCGGTTACTACGCTGGAAGCGGTTCAGTAGTTGTTAATCCTAACGGAGGTATGACAATTTGGGGCGTTCCTGTATTGGCCTTGGATTGGGTTGTTACTGACAAGGTTATCGTAGTTGATAACGCTTACTTTGAGCGTGTTGAAGCTGAAAGCATGAATATTCAATTCTCTTATGAAGAAGGCAACAACTTCACTAAGAACTTGGTGACTGCTCGTGTGGAGTGCATGGAAGATTTCAACTTGATGTTACCAACATCTGGAATTTTTGCTGACTTAGGCAACGTGTAGGCATAGTGTTTAGTTAATAATACTTGAAGGCCCCTTTTATTAGGGGCTTTCTTGTTTCGTTTAAATTCGTAACTTAGCAATATGAAAATAGAAATAATCAAGACTTACCCTGATGGGCTGCTTAAAAGGTGGCCAAGTGCGGGCGAAGTCCTAACAGTTGACGCTGACCGCGCCGCCGTTATCATTGGCAAAGGGTTTGCCGTTGAGATTGTGGAAGCAAAGGCGATGGAAGCCGAATCCCCTAAACAAGAGCAATCGCACGTACCCAAAGCCGAGCGCAAACATACTCCAAAAGCTAAAAAGAAATAACCATGCCATACAGTTATGTTATAGACAAGACCATTACGGACGTTGGTACACCTACCGAGCCGGTAACATTGCAGCAAGCAAAGGACTATTGCCGGATAAGTGGGAGCAGCGAGGACACATTAATAACTGCATTGATAACCGCTGCAAGGGAAGCTATTGAGCGCGCAACGGGGCTTTGCATTGTGGAAAAGGATGTAGCTATTACATTCTGTAATGACAATGGGGATTTTGACTTTACCATTGGGCCTTACAAGGAAAACTTTGTGCTAAAGGATGAGGATGACAATACCATTGTTGCAGACGATTACAAGCTTATCGGGTATCAGTTCCCAACACTTCGCGCACCGGCTTACTCAATACTAAAGGCAACATATGTGGCGGGATATGATACTGTTCCGGCTGATCTGATTACGGCTATCAAGGCGCAAGTAAACTTTTCTTTTGAGAATAGAGGTACTAATATTGATGCATTAGGCTTTGCGCCTATTGTTTCTGTTATCTGCCAACGTTGGACACGCAAAAGCCCTGTATTATGAGGATAACAACACAGAAAACAATAGCAGCCGAGGACTTAAAAGAACGTATCACCGTTGTGAGTTACACCGTTGCGAGTGATGGGGAAGGCGGTACGACTACAACGCAATCGACTACTAGTACCGTTTGGGGGCAATTAACGCCGCTTAGTCAATCGCGTGCGCTCAATGAAATGCAGTTAGCGTTCAATAAAGCCGTGAGGGTTTATGTGCGTTATCCTTGTGCTATTACCACGGATGACAAGATATTATTTGATAGTGAATATTATACTATTCATTCCATTTTGGACATAGACAACCAGCACCAATATTTAAAGATTATAGCGTATGTTTAGCGGCAAAATAGACGGGCTTGATGGACTTGCTAACAGGTTTGCAAAACTAGAGAAAGTATTGCAGCAAGAAGTTAGCGAGGAAATGAGCGCGTCTGCTTTGACTATTCAGCGCGATGCTGCAAGGCGTGCGCCGCGTAACTTAGGTAAGTTGGCGCAAAGTATTCAGCTTAACGATACGCAACAGTTGACAAAGACTGTTTATTCCACTTCATCCTATGCCCCTTACATTGAGTTTGGAACGGGTGGACAGGTTTCTATTCCACCAGGATGGGAAAGCGAAGCGGCGGCGGCAAAAGGCAAAGGCGGTAAGTTCAAGGATATGCTATTGGCTATCCGTGATTGGTGTTTGAGAAAGGGCATTGACCCTAAAGCCGCTTATCCTATTGCGGTTTCGATACTTCGCAAAGGCATACGGCCCCAACCGTTCTTTGTCCCTGCTTATGAAGCTGAAAGGCCAAAACTTATTCAACGTATTAAAAACTTACTGAAATGATTAACCCAATACCAGCGATAAAAAAATATCTATACACTGCCATTGGTACTGCAACAGGATTGACCGTCTATGATGGTATTGCACCAGATACGGATGACAATGAATACATTGTACTAACAGGCCGCAGTGGTAACCAATTGCAAGGGAAAACAGGCTTTACTAGCAATGTGACTATGACCGTGGACATTGTTACACGTGGATCATTCACAGGGTACAAACGCAGCGAAGAAATAGCGCAATTGATACTTACTGCTTTGGATAGTAATACAAGCATAACACTTTCAACCGGCCAAGCTACTTCGCTTTATTTGGCTACTATAACCAATTTAGACGGACTTAATCCGTTAGATAATGTGTTTAGAACGATAATCACTTACAATGTTATTATTAGTGGATAGTAAGCACCTAGAAGCCCTTATCTTACAAGCCATGCCCATTGACTACAAATGCAGGTTCAATGAGATGAAGCTTAAAGTAAGGCGCGAAAAATTATTGGAAGATTTATTAAAATATTGTAGTAATTTAGCACAAAACCAAATACAATGGCAGAAACAAGAATTTCAGGACGTGACTATATCATGACCGCCGACATTGATGGCGATTCAACATTTAAGGTTATTGCTTGTTTAACTAGCAATACATTCACTTCTAAAGCGGGTACAATTGACGGTACAAGCAAATGCGGCAACCTTATGACACAAGGCCCGGACTTTGACCAGTCTTTTAAGGTTGAAGGCTTTGCCATTGACGATAGCGGCACACCGTCCAAAGACAGTTACAGGCAATTATACGCAGCACACGCGGCTGGTACTGCCTTTAATGTAAAGATGGGGCCAGCGGTTCCAACTACCGGCGATGTTGTTTATTCAGCTAGTATTTTCATTAGCGATTGGGATTTGAAAGCAGATGACAAAGACGATGTTAAATTCAGCGCAACATTTACCGTGAGCGTTCCGCCTGCAACCCAAACCGTAACATCATAGTATGTTTAAACTAAAGAACGGCAAATCCCTTAAATGGGGGACTTTTGCCATGATGCAATATTGTGAAAGACAGGCCGTTGATTTAAGCGGCCTGCTTGAACAGTTAGCGTCTTTGCAGTTGAATATCAAGACACTTGTAGCAATGGTTATTGCCGCGTCCGATGGTTCTTGGGATGAAGCAGCTATTTGCGATTGGATAGACGAGAACGGCGGTATATTTGCTAAGGATGGGGAAGTTGTTGACTTTGTTAACTATGTGTTGAAAAATACCGTAGTCAATCAATCAGAGCCAATTGAGATGGCCCAAAGCGAAGAAAAAAAAAGCGTAAGCCTTTAACGTGGGATGACGTGTTAATACGCGCCGTTGAAGCTGGTATGACTATTGAGCAGTTTTGGGCTGCAACGTGGAAAGAGTTTCAAATATATGTATTAGCATACGAGCGGCGCGAGATACAAGAACTAAAGCGCACAAGAGCTATTGCACACATGATGTACAGAACAGGCGGCGGGACGGAAGAAAAAATAGAAAGGTTTTGGCCGTTACCAGGAGACCCTAAAGCACCTGAACGCGTGCCAGTTGATCCGAAAGATTATGCTCGAATATTCAATATGTATAAATAGCCCCGTGTTGGGGCTTTTTTCGTAATTTAGCACAAACGCAAAAGAATGGCAGATGAAACTCTCAAGATAACCATAACGGCCGATAACAAATCGGCCATTGAAGGATTGAAGCAAGTATCAACTGCAACACAGTCTTTTGTTACTGCTCAAGGTAAATTGGTTACAGGAAGCAACCAAGCAGCCCAAGCCCTTACCAACGTTGGCCGTGTGGCGCAGGACTTACCGTTCGGCTTCATGGGTATTCAAAACAACTTGAACCCATTACTAGAATCGTTCCAACGGTTAAAGGTTGAAACAGGCAGCACCAAAGGGGCGTTAACTGCATTGGGCAGTAGCTTGATTGGCGCGGGTGGTATCGGATTGGCTTTGAGTGTAGCTTCTAGTGCGTTTCTGTTATTTGGTGATCAACTATTTGCAACAGACAAGAAAGCCCAAGCGGCAAAGAAGTCTATTGAGGATGTAACGGCTTCTATTGCTAAGGACGCGGCACAAGTTGAGGTACTTGTACAACAGTATAAAAACAGTAACTTATCGCTAGGACAAAGGGAAAGTATTATCAAGCAATTGAATAATATTGCTCCTGAATACTTTGCAGGGCTGCAAGCTGAAACAACTAGCTTCGAGCAGCTAACAAAGGCATCAAATGAATATACTGCATCCCTTACTAATCAGATTAAAGCTAAGATATTAGGCATTCAGCTTGAACAGGTTTTGACCGATAAGATGAAAGCCCAAGCGGAGCAAGCCAAGGTATTGGCGTTACAACAGGACTACAATTTAAGAAACAAAACAGGACGGACGGATGCAACAGGTAGCGGCGAACTAGCTAACAAGCTAAAGGGGTACGAGAAAGAAGAAAACTTTTTAGTCAATCAAATTGCTTTGCTTACCAAGGTAAAGGATTTGACTAAGCAGGATAAGTCAAGCGCGGACGGTTCTAGTTCAAATATTGCATTCAAGCAACCAAAAGTTGACCCGCGCCCATTGCAAGAAATGGTTGCCGTTAACGCTGAATTAAAAGAGCGTTTAACATTGCTTTCTGCTATTTCTGACCAAATGCAAAAGCAGGCACAAAAAGAGAAAGAAAAAGCATTTTTCAATATCGGCGGCGTTGCACCACAAAAGACACAAGCACTTGCAGCGTTTGACCAAAAAGAAGCTGAAAACAAGCAGCGTTTATTGGGTATTGAGCAGAGCCGATTGGATGTAATAGCAAACCTTAACAATAAGTTCAAAGAGCAAAGAGAACTAGCAGAAACGATTGGCGGTGCGTTCCAAAACCTATTCCAGAACATTGCCAACGGTGCAAACCCATTTGAAACATTATCCAATGCGGTTAAACAGTTAGTAGTTGACCTAGCGGCGGCGGCGGCTAAAATGTTCTTGATAAAGGCCATAATGACGGCGATTAATCCGGCGGCGGGTGCTGCTAAAGGTGCGGGCGGTATATTGGGTAGCCTAATAGGTGGTATTACACCATTTGCAACAGGAGGTATCGTTAGCCGTCCGACATTGGGCATGGTGGGCGAAGCTGGAACAGAGGCGATATTGCCATTGGACAGGTTTCAAGGTATGTTAGCGCAATCGTTCCAAATGGGTAGCGTTAGCGGCAACGGTGGCGGTACTCAAACAGTGGTATTAGATACTAGAATTTCAGGTAATGACCTTTGGTTAACACAACGTAGAACAGACTTTAACAGAGGATTAAAAACAGGGGGATAATTTATGGCATACGGCAAACGTTATCAATCGCAATCATTCGCGAAGTCTAACAAGATGTTCACGGCGGAAATTTACGAAAAGGACTATTCGGGCCCATTCGATAATATTCCCGCGGGACTTATGCCATTTGAGCAAAATGTGTTGGCTAGTAGTGACGATCCGTTTGAGCCGTTATTGGCTAGTGAACTACGCACTAACCTTGACATTACCGACTTCACTGGAACAATACCAGACCTTACCACAAGGGATGATAAGAAATACCATGTGAAGTTAAAGGCGGGCGCTGCTCCCGATGCTAACGAGTCCATAATCATGTGGAAAAACTACGAAAGTACAAGCCCTGAAAACCTAGACTGTAACTTTCAAATATATGTTAACGGCCAATCTGTATTGTTTGAGTTTTTCAATAATACAGGCGAACTGCAAGTTAACGCTACCGATACCGTGCGCCTTGAGTGCGCAGTGTTTTCTACGCCGTCTGGATTGCCCATTGTGGGTGCGGGATGGCGTTTGATTGTCAAAGAGGATGGTGTTACCGTATTTGACACAACAGACCAAAATCCAGCGGCCATAAGTGCAATAAACTACACATTTGTAGCGGGGTATCAAAAGGTTTACACCGTACTTTGCTATTCGTATCAGATTGGCGATGACAGTACAACCATACCCGTGAATACTATCTATGATATATTCCAGGGGTACTTACTAACAGACGATACAAGCCTATCATTTAGCAGCGGGCGTAAGTTCCTAGACTTGTCATTCGTTGACGGGTTGGGGATGCTTAGGTCAATCCCATACGAACAGAACTACGCCGTAGATAGTGTTACACCGCAAAACGGTGCGGTTATGGTGGATATTAATACTACTCAAACACTATTGGAAGTTATTTTGCAATGCTTGAATAAGCTAGACCTACCAGATGGCTTTGGCTTGAATATAGCCTGTAATATCTACGCGTCTGGGATGGACGAGGGGATAGACGTATTTAGCCAAATAGACTATTACCGACGTAATTGGCAGAACAGTGATCTAACTTGGATGGATTGCCATACGGTGTTAACAACTATTTGCAAGTCATTTGCTTGTCAGATATTCCAAGCTAACGGCGAATATTGGGTAGTTAACATTGAGGAAAGGGCGGCGGGTACATTGCGCTATTTCAAGTATCTGCAAGATGGCAGTTTTGTTAGCTTGAACAATAACGACCCAAGCCGTACAATTGTACCTTATACGCCGGGCGTTGACCATTACTTTATCAATGGTGACCAAGCTAAGATAATCCGAAAAGGGTTCCCGGTCATTGAGATAAACAACCAATACACTTACGCGCCTAATTTGATTGATAATGGGAACCTTAGACGGCCTCCCGTTGCTACTGATGAGATAGCTTATAATTGGCGCAAATCAGTGCCAACATTGGGTAGTATGAGTATGGCAGATATTGACGGTGTTTATTACATTGAAATGTCAACGGGTGCAAGTGCTGCAACTACTAGTATTCAACCTTTGAGTTTAGCAAACGTTTTTGGCAATGACAAAATAGAAATATCATTCGATTACCGCGATACGGTTACAACTGCAACAACTAACCCGATTCTGCAAATGAGGTGCGAAGTGTATCAATATGGTGGCACTAGTTACTATCAATTGACACAAGATAGGGACTGGAAGGCTTTCACACCATCACCACCAAACTATATTTGGGTGAATATAGAAAGCAGCGGCACCTATCTTTCAGGTAGGCAAACGGCTACAATTAGTTTGCCGCTTATCCCAGTCGATGGTAATTTATTTTTAATGTTCCGTATCAATAACCCTGCAACACAATTACAGGCAACAGTTGGCAATTTCAGGATATTAGGCAGTAATATTAAAGAAAGTAAGTCAGCAAAGGGGTATTTTGACTTCCAGAGCCAATACAAGCGCACGCAGGACGTTGCTCTAGGGGTTCAAACAGACCTTTGCTATTCTCAATTAGGCGCAATGCTACGGCCTAACCTTATTGAGCCTACGCAGCCAACTGTATGGACTTCTTGGTACCGTTACGGCGTAACTGAAAGCTATACAAATATTCCGCGCCTTATCCTGCAACAATATATCAACATTCAATCCGCCGCGCAAATCAATATGCAGGGCAATGTATCAAGCATATTCAGCGCAAACGGGCCAATATCATTGATAACAAAATTTGATGTGCAAGATACTACAACATTGCTACCCGTTACTGGATTGGCATTCGTTCCAGGTAGTATGCGTATCAATTTCACGGATGATGTTTGGAGTGGTACTTTCCTGCAGATTAGCGACACTGAAATAACCGAAACCATAACCGATGTAATTACGTTGAAAAAATCATAACTTAGCAGCATGGCTACCCCAAGAATAGGAAATAACTTGACACTTTGGAAGATAGACGCAACATTGGGTTCTATACCGTGGGCATGTTCCCGTAACGTATCGCTGCAAGTGAACTTAGCACTAAGGGAGGTAACTAATTACGAATCCAACGGATGGCAGGAGTTCAAAGAGGACTTAATGAATTGGGGGCTTAGTATTGAGGGGTTAGTTATTAATGAGAATTACAGTTATTGGAAGCAGTTGCAGGATCAGAAAAACAGACAACGTTTCTTTTTTCAATTCATAGTGGATGAAGGCGCGAGCGGCTTTTATGTGTTTAGTGGCTATTGCTACATAACCAATATAACGCTTAACGGCCCAATGAAAGAAGTGGCAACCTATTCAGCTACTTTGCAAGGAACAGGAGCCTACACCGTGAGCGATACACCTATACCACCAAACCCATCAGGAGCCATGACATACAGAACATATTACGAGGCAACAGGCGGCGAAACAAGCTTTGTTGTTAACGACCTTATTGGATGCACTGCTTTGCTTTATGCGTCACGCGGCGGCATAGATAGTACCGATATTATTACCACCGGCACACCTACAGGGGCTGAGGTGAAGATTGATACAACGACAGGAACGATTTACATTGATGCAACTAATCCACTAGTCCCCGGCGAGTGGCTAAATTTCTTGTTTAGGTAGTAAAATTATATTTATGATAGAAGAATGGAAGGATATTAAAGGTTTTGAACAAAGATATTTTATATCTAATTTAGGTAACGTTATTAGCAATACTAAAAGGCCAATGATATTAAGCCCTGCAATTGATAAGTACGGATATTTAGTTGTTGGCCTAAGACCTTTGAATGGTAAAATAAAATTGTGTAAAGTTCACAGATTGGTAGCTATTGCATTTATTGAAAACACAGAAAACAAAAAAGAAGTTAACCATATTGATGGTAATAAATCAAATAATAGTGTATCTAATTTAGAATGGAATACTACTAAAGAAAATGTTCACCATGCACATAAAATAGGATTAAGAGATTATGTAAACGGTAAAAATCCAAGTGCAAAAAAAGTTATTAACACCGTAACGGGAGAAATTTATAATTCAGTAAAAGAATGCGCTGAAAAAGAAGGTCAATATTATACAACACTTGTGTCTAGGTTAACAGGTAAATATAAAAACAATACAAATTTTAAATATGCGTAAATTATTATTATCATTACTATTTTTGGCAGTTTCTTTTGCCGCGTTTTCACAAGCTACGCCAACAGGCTCAAAGACCCGTTGGGTTAATGGGGTGTATCTTGGTACCAAGTCAGACGCTGCATTCGGTACGGTGGATAGCGCGGTATTATATGCAAGTGCGGATAGTACATTAAAATTCAAATATAGGGCCATTGCAAGGTCATTGGCTTACGCGGATAGCGTTCAGTCTATTACGTTTGCAAACGTTAGGGATTATGGTGCAGTAGGCAACGGTACAACAGACGATAGGGCTGCATTTGTAGCGGCCTTTGCCACAGGATTGCCCGTACTTGTTCCACAAGGGAAATTTTATCTTTCATCTACAATTACC
>Ga0181365_1000075_pt1 | contig 19444 bp, 30 predicted proteins | sample Fa13NDMM110DN_FD_130097 | JGI IMG/M metagenome (GOLD analysis project Ga0181365, IMG submission 130097) | Freshwater viral communities from Lake Michigan, USA - Fa13.ND.MM110.D.N | ecosystem: Environmental > Aquatic > Freshwater > Lake | place: USA: Michigan | collected 2013-09-24
AGGGAGATACCCGACGAAGACAGTGCATTTATTTATTATGAAATCCAGCGCGAAAACACCTCCGGCGGGATTCCAGACCTAATCCACCCAAAAAACAGAAAGGCCAGCACAATGCCGGACAACCCACCAAAACTCCAAGTCATTACCGTCAAACTTGGCGAAATTCAGATGGACCCAGACAACGCCAGGAAGCACGACGACAGGAACATTGAAGCAATAATGGCCAGCCTGGCAAAGTTCGGACAGCGCAAGCCAATTGTTATTACACATAACAAAACCGTGATCGCCGGCAACGGCACAGTCGAAGCAGCCCGCCGCCTGGGATGGGCCACGATTGCGGCAGCACGTACACCAGCAGACTGGACAGCAGCCACGATCAAGGCATACGCACTGACGGACAACAGGACCGCTGAACTTGCGACATGGGAGCAGAGCGCACTAGCGGCACAACTAAGCGAACTCGACCTCGCCGGTTGGGATATTCAAAGCCTCGGATTTGACCTCAAAGACATGGAAGGGAACCAGGACACAGTCGAAGTGGATCCAGGACCACCACCAGCAAAGGCAAAGACGCGCACAGGCCAGGTCTGGCAATTAGGCAATCACCGGCTGATGGTAGGCGACGCCACCAACAGCAACGACTGCGCAAAATTGATGAACGGCCAGACAGCACAACTAGCCATCACTGATCCGCCTTACAATGTCGCCTACGTAGGCAAAACGGCAGACGAACTAACCATTGACAACGACGCAATGAGTGAACACGACTTCGACGCATTTCTGCTGGCAGCGTTTACCAATATGCACAACAGCCTCGATGCGGGAGCGCCCGTCTACGTATTTCACGCAGACTCGAGTGGCCACCAGTTCAGGCAGCAGTTCAAAGACGCCGGCTTCCTATTGAAGCAAGTCTTGGTCTGGGTAAAAAACACATTTGCAATGGGACGCCAGGATTACCACTGGCAACACGAACCAATCCTCTACGGCTGGAAGCCAGGCGCATCGCACAAGTGGTTTGGAGCAAGAACAAAGGTGACAGTCCTAGACGACGAACTCCCCCTGGAGCAGTTAAAAAAGAATGAACTACTACGCATCCTTGAGGAAGCGCGTTATTCAAGCACAGTGCTCAGGGAAGACAAACCACACCGCAGCGCTGAACACCCTACGATGAAGCCGATCCGTTTGATTGCGCGGTTGATTGCTAACAGCAGCGAACCAACAACCATCATCCTGGATCCGTTCGGCGGCAGTGGCTCCACGCTGATAGCCGCAGAACAACTAAACCGCACCTGTTACACAATGGAAATGGATCCAATTTATGCCGACGTCATCATCTCCCGTTGGGAAAAGCACACCAAAAAAAAAGCAAGCCTCCACAAGGAAACCAACACCACCAGCAAAGCCAACAGCCGCGCCTGACGTAGCAGCGCTGTGTTCAGAGGCCCGCAGGATTTACGAGGACCTCGCAGAACGATGCGACATCAAAAACGCAGGACACAGCATCGCTGAACTTGTAGCCATGACGGCATACGCCGCGCACCTTTACTACGAAGCAAAACGCCAGATTGAAACAACGGGCCTCCTGGTACGGGGTTTCAGGAACCCCATCGTGAACCCACTAATTAAAGTCACCCAGGAGCAGTCCGAGATTTACCTCAAACTCCTAGACAAACTAAAAGAAGAAACAGAAACAACCAATGACCCACTCGAACAACTCATCAAACAGATCCAGTCCGAGGTGGGCAACGAAAAGAAACAAACGCCGGCGAAGCAAAGGTGACGAAGTAGCCGCCATTGCAAAACGACTAGGCACACCACTAATGCCCTGGCAAAAAATGGTCGCAGACGTAGCCCTCGAAATGAACACAGACGGAACGCCCGTCTACCGCGAACTGTGCGTCCTCGTACCGCGCCAGTGCGGCAAGACCAGCCTGATGTTGGCAATGGAACTACACCGCGCCCTCCTTTGGGGATCCCCACAAACAATTGGATACACCGCGCAAACAGGATGGGACGCCAGGCGCAAACTCGTCGACGATCAAGTGCCACTAATAGAAAACAGCGAACTAGCCGCCACCGTAAAACGCATCTATCGCGGAGCAGGAATGGAGTCGGTGCACTTCAAAAACGCCAGCCGCATCGACGTCATGCCTTCAACACCAACAGCCGGACACGGACGCGTCATCTCACTAGGCGTAATTGATGAAGCATTCAGTGACGAAGACGATAGGCGCGAAGGCGCACTGCTACCAGCAATGGCCACAAAACGAGATGCGCAATTATTCGTCATTTCCACAGCAGGCACACAGGCGTCGCTGTACCTCAAACGCAAAGTTGAACAAGGCCGCGCAATGGTTGACGCAGGCATTGATGAAGGCGTCGCCTACTTTGAGTTCAGCGCCCACGAAGACGACGACATCGACGACCCAAAAGTCTGGTGGAAAACCATCCCCGCACTAGGCCACACCATCGAAGAACGAGTCGTGGCTCACGCCAGAAGCACAATGACAGAAGGCGAGTTTAGACGCGCCATGCTTTGCCAATGGACCGTCCTAGACGACGCAGCCATCCCCGCCAAATACGTACAACGCGTTATGGATCCAACAACAGCGCCAGCCGGTGCGCTTTCATTTGGCATTGACGTTGCAATGGACCGATCATGGGCCGCCATTTCAGTCGCAGACGAAACAGGCCGCGTTGAACTAATAGACCACCGCGAAGGAGTCTCCTGGGTAGTTGACCGCACCCTGGAACTTTGGCGCAAAAACAAAGGAGCAATAGTCGTCGATGGATATTCACCAGCCAACAGCCTGGTTGACAGACTCGAAACAGGCGGCCTGCCGGTGACGCGATACAGCCTGCGCGACATGACAGCAGCCTGCGGCATTTTCTACGACGCAGTACTTGACGACGCGATCCGCATTAGACCGCACACTTCACTAACAGCAGCAATTGAGTCCGCAAAGAGAAAACAGATGGCATCGGGATGGCTATGGTCACGCACAGTCGACAACGCCGACCTTACGCCACTATTCGCAAGCACCCTTGCTTACCATCACGCCACAAACAGACGACCACCCGAAACCACTAGGAGTAGAATATTTTGATGAAGAAACACCTAGCCACAGTCCTCCAAGTAGCAGGAACTACAATCATCACAATGAGCGTCGCATTCCTATCCATCCCCGTCGCGCTTTTCTTTGCTGGCATAGCCTTAGTTGCCTTTGGGATAGCAGTTGAAAGAACGTAACAAATGCTGAATCGCCTACTTCAAAACAGACCACAAAAGCGCAGCGCCTACGTCGACAACAACGGACGCATCAGCCGCACCACGTTCGACAACTACGCAGGAGTAGCAGTCAACGCAGAGTCCGCACTATCCGTTCCGGCCATTTGGCGAGCAACAACAATGATTAGTGACTCCGTAGGCGTCATGCCTCTCCACGCATACAGGAACGACCAAAAACTCGAGCCAACACCAAGACTGCTGGAACGACCCAACCCACTCGAAACACGCGTCGAAACAATAAGCGCAATGGTCGCCGCACTAATTCTTCATGGAAACTACGTCGCAATACTTGGCGAACCAGGGCCAACCGGATACCCAGAGTCGATCTACCCAGTAGCACCAGAACGAGTGACCATCTACAACCGCGCAGGGCTCAAGTTCTTCAGAATAGACGACCAAGAATTCACCTCAGACCAAATATTCCACATCAAAGGTTTCAGCCTTCCAGGCGACGTCGCCGGCATAGGCATCGTTGCAGCACAACGCCAGGGAGTAGGAGCAGCAGTCGCCGTCATGGAATACGCCGCCCGTTACTTCAACGGCGGCGCGATGCCGTCCTACGCGATCAAGTCAAGCAACCCCGACCTGACAGAAGACGAAGCAGACCTTCTCAAAATAAAATGGATGGAGCACTACGGCGGCAAGTCAAGAATTCCAGCAATCCTCAACGCATCAACAGACATCGAACCATTGACAGCGAACGCCAACGACAGCCAACTAGTCGAAGCACGAAACATGGCCGTTTCAGACTCCGCCAACATAGTCGGCGTACCAGGAAACATGGTCGGAGCACCAAACACCTCCCGCACGTACAGCAACGTCGAAGCACAAGGCCTGGAATACCTACGCACATCCATCGCGCCAATCACAACCCGCATCGAGTCCACATTTACCGATTACCTGCCGCGAGGCCAACAGGCCAAGTTCAACTACGACAGCCTGCTCCGCGCAGACACCTACACCAGATACCAGGCGCACAAACTAGCCCTCGATGCCGGCTTTCTAACAGTGGATGAGATCCGCGAACTAGAAGACCTACCGCCATTGGGAACACCCACAGAAACACAAACAGAGGAGATGCCCTTATGAGCATTGAAACAAGAGCATACGAAACAACGCTCGAAATTCGCGGCGAAGGCGATGGTCGCACAATATGCGGCATCGTTGTGCCCTACGACGTAGAGCAGCAGATCAACACCAACCTCACCGAAGTCTTTAGGCGCGGCGCATTTTCGAGAGTCATCCCCGCAGCACACAGAGTCAAACTCCTAGTGAGCCACGACGCCCGCGCACTTCCCATCGGACGCGCCACCCTTCTGCGCGAAGACGCCAATGGCCTCTACGGAGAATTCAGAGTCAGCAAGGGCTCCCGTTCAGATGACGTACTCGAACTGGTCCGTGATGGAGCACTAAGTGAATTCAGCATCGGATTTCAGCCACTAAAAGACAACCGGCGCAAAGACGGAGTGGTTGAACGCATAGCAGCACACCTCGCAGAAGTATCCCTGGTCACGTTCGGCGCATACGGCCAAAACGCACAAGTCGCTGGTGTACGCGAACAGTCCCCAACACCCAACCTCGATCAACTAGACAAAATACTGAAAGCAATTAAAAAATGAAATCAACACAAACAGCGATCAACGCATCAACAGCAACACAACTGGTCACAGCAGAACCAATGACCCGCGACGTCATTGTCCACATTTTGACTGCCGCCACTTTCTACATTGGTGGAGACAATACAGTGACCAGCAGCACCGGCCTCAAGATTGACGACGCCGCAGGACCCATCACAATCCGAGTGCCATCAAACGAACTGCTCTGGGCAATTACAGCAACCGGCACACCAACGGTGTCGGTGCTTGTGCCAGGTGACTAAGCGCGATTAGAATTAGACACAGTCGGCACCCCAACCCGTTAGAGCAGCACCCCACAGTCGTGGCACCCTCTCCAGCAAGTGACAAGGCACCCCGCCCCACAAGCAACACCACCACAGGAGAAACACCCATCATGGCTAACCAATTCCTCACCAACCTCCAGGAGACACGCTCCGCAAAGAGCACGATCATCGAAGCAACACTAAGTCGCGCAGCAGACGAAGCCCGCGACATTACCGAGATTGAACTTGCCAACGTGCAAGCCCTCAAACTTGAAATTGACAAACTCGACGAGCGCATCGAACAGATCACCGACATCGAAGTGCGCAAAGCAAAAGCAGCCGAACTCGCAGCAACAGTGGACTCCACAGTTACCGAAACACGTTCAGCAGCGCCAGCCCGCGTCACTTCAGAAGAACCCACCTATCACCAGCGCAGCGAAAACGACTTCTTAGCAGACGCCATCGCCGCAGAGTTCGGTGGTTCATACGAAGCACGTGAACGCATCCAGCGTTACCAACGCGAATCAATTGAAAAGCGCGACTCAGGCACAAGCAATTTCGCCGGTTTAGTCGTTCCGCAATATTTGGTCGACGACTTCGCGCCACTACGCCGCGCAGGACGCAAAACGCTGGACATCTCAACCCGTTCAGCATTGCCAGCAAATGGAATGACCGTCAACATTGGTCGCCTAACAACAGGCGTGACTTCCTACGTACAAGCATCGGAAAACTCAGCACCAACAGAGTCCAGCCCAGACGACACACTGCTCACAGTCAACGTGAACACAGTCGCCGCAATGTTTGACCTTTCCAAGCAAGCAGTCCTACGTGGAACAGGAGTTGAAACACAACTCCTCGGAGACTCGATCCGTTCATACGCATCAAAAATTGATGGACTAGCGCTCAACGGTTCAGGATCAAGCGGTGAACACCTCGGTATTCTGAACACCACCGGCATCAACGCAACAACGTACACAGACGCATCGCCAACCTATGCCGAGTTCTTTCCCAAGTTGGTCGACGCAGTACAGAACGTGGCCACTAACTACTTTGGCGGCGCTAACTACATCGTGATGCACCCGTCAATGGCCGGAGCATTAATGAAGGCAGTCGACTCGTCAAACCGTCCAGTCATCACACCAGCATCCGGCGGACCAATGAACGCTCCAGGTTCATACGACCAGCCAGGATACGACTCGCGCTTCAGCCTTCTAGGAATTCCAGTCATTGAAGACGCAAATATGCCAACCAACCTCGGAGCAAGTACAAACCAAACAGCCATTGTCATCGGTGACTTCAACGAGTCATACATTTGGGAAGACAACGGCGGCGCTCCTTTGTACGTCAGGTTCGAGCAGCCCGATGGAAACATCGCGATCCGCACCGTCGTGTTTGGTTTCAGCGCATACACCGCAGGCAAGTACCCTGCAGCGTTCAGCGCGATCACCGGCACCGGCCTCATCGTCGCTAACTGGTAACACCCTCACCAGGGACGGAGCCGCGCACAACGGCTCCGCACCAGGGGACCACAATGAACAACGACGCACAAATCGCCGCACTACAACATGAGATGCAGGGCTACATCCGTCGAGGAATGACAGACCGCGCCAAAGGCGTCCAGGAAGTGCTCACCCGACTTGGATGCTCTACGGCCACACCGCCGCCAGAGATTGTGCCATCCGAGTCGGGTGGCACCCCCACAACACCCACAGCAGACGTTGAGAAGCCCGCACAGCGATCAAAATTAGTCCAGGCTCCTAAGACACCCGCAAGCAAGAAAAGAAGCAGCAAGTGACGATCACCAACGGCTACATCACGCTGGCCGGCTTGAAGAACTACCTCAAGATTGACGACAGCGTCGAAGACACATTGCTGGAACAAATAGTCGAGTCCGCATCGCGCAGCATTGACCGCATCGCCAACCGGCGCTTTTACCTTGACGCCACAGCAACAGCCAGGACCTACCGCCCCGTCGGAAACTTGCGAGTCATAACAGACGACATCGGCAGCACCACCGGCCTCATATTCAAAACAGATCCAAATAGCACAGGCAACTATCAAACAACGCTGACCTTGAACACGGACTTCATAGTTGAGCCAACAAACGCCATCGCAAAAGGACGGCCAATTAACTACCTAACCATTGTGGGATCCACAGCAATGTCCCTGCCGGTTGATTATTGGCCACAAGCACAAGTGACAGCAAAATGGGGATGGCCAGAAGTACCAGACGACGTCGAGCAGGCCACCTACATCCTGAGCGCAGACCTTTACAAGCGCAAAGACTCCATCGGCGGCGTCCTCGGACTTTCCGAATTAGGCGCAATACGAATGAGTCCACTAGGCCGCGACATTGCAGCAATGGTCCGCGCATACAAACGGGAGTTCTTTGCATGACACCAACAGGAGTGCGCACAGGACTGGCAGCAGCCATCGACACCATCGCCGGACTGCGGTGCTTTGACTACGTACCAGACGCAGTCTCACCACCAGCAGCAGTCATTGAACCACTAGAAATTACCTACGGCATCGCAATGCAAAACGGCCTAGACCAATACCAGGCATTCATCCTTGTCATCGTAGGAAGAATGAGTGATCGCAGTTCACAAGACAGACTCGACGCCTACGTCACAAGTTCAGGAGCATCCAGCATCAAAGCCAAAGTCGAAGCAGACCCCACCCTCGGTGGAGCCTGCAGCACACTGCAAGTCACAGACGCCAACCCGCGAACTGTTACAGTTAGCGGTGTAGAAATGATTGCCTATCGGTTCGGAGTAGAAATTTATGGCTAGTTACAAAATCCTTATTGACAATTCAACGCTCGGTGCAAAAGGCACAACAGTGACCACACAAGACGTCGAAGCAGCACCCGCAAACATTGACCTCCTCATTGCTTCAGGCATTATTGAAGTCACAAACAAAACCACCACCAAAACAGAAAGCGAGTAGCAAATGGCTGTCTTCGTATTTACCGATGCAACACTAAGCATCAACACAATTAGCCTCGGAAGTTTTGTAAAAAGCATTTCCGTCAATTATGAAAAAGAGGCAATCGAGACAACAGCAATGGGAGCCTCTGGTCGTGTCTACACCGGCGGCCTCCAAAACCTAAGCGTTACGATTGAGATCAACAACGACATGGCAGCAGCCGGCGTTCTCGAAACGCTCTACTCCGCTGTCGGTTCAGGAACAAACGCGCTAGTGATTAAAAACTTGTCGACAGGAAGCCCAAACCCCATCTTCACAATAAGCAATGCCTACCTGGCATCGTCAACACCAGTGAACGGCGCAGTCGGAGAACTATCCTCACAGTCAATCACCTTTACCGGCGGAACAATAGTCAAGACCTGACATGGCCCTTCACCTCACCGTCCAGCACAAAGACGGCACAGAGACAAAAACAAAAGTCACTGCCGCCACCGAAGTCGCATTCGAGTCACACTTCAACAAAGCGTGGTCCGAAGCATTTACCGAAGACCACCCGCGCAGCACGTACATCTACTACGCAGCGTGGCATTCAATAACCGAAGACAAAAAAACAGCGTTGCCATTCGAAGAATGGATTAGAACACTCGAATCGTTTGAGGTCGACACAGACCCCCCGTCACATTCAAACCAGGAAGCACCACCTGGTTAATTGCTGCACTAGCAGTCAAAACAGGCATCAGCCCGTTAGACCTACTCAAAACACCACCAGAGATCCTCGCAGCAATGGTCGAAACAATATGGCCAACAGGCCACATCAAAAAAGGAGATGCCGCATGGCAGGGACTGGCGTCTTTGGCTTCCGAGTAGAAACAGGTGGCCGTCTTCAGATTGATGGACTACGCGAAATACAACGCGACCTCAAAAAACTCAACTCAGCCTGTCGAGAAGACATGAAAGAAACACACCGGACAGCCGGCGAGATCATCGCTGTAGCAGCAAAACCACTTGCACCAGTCCTGACAGGCCGCCTAAGCGCCACCATTGTCTCAAGCCCGACAAAGTACCAGGGACGCGTCCGCATCGGCAAAGGAGCCTCAGTGCCCTACGCAGGACCGATCCACTTCGGATGGCCAGCACGACGCATCGCACCTCAACCATTCGTTTATGAAGCGCTCGATGGAAGACGCGACGAAGTAAAGAACGCCTACGAAAAGAAAATGAGTCAACTGGTCACGCGCTACAACTTCGCACCAGGACAACGCCCCACAAGCAACCGCTGAAAGTAGAATGCGCAAATGGCCGCAAAATCAATCTCTATCCCCGTAACAGGAAACACGGCCCCACTTCGAAAAGCCCTAACCGCTGCATCCACCGAACTCAACACGTTCGGAAACAAAGCCGGCGCAGCAGCAAAAAAAGCATCCGTCGCATTCCTAGCCCTCGGCGCAGCAGGAACAGCAGTCGCCATCCGCTGGACAAAGATGGCAGAACTAGCAGCCATCGCAGACCAACGCATCGAAGCAGTCACCCGCACAATGGGACTATTCGGTGCAGGAACAGCAACAACAACAAAACGAATTCAAGACTTCGCAGACGCACTCGAGCGCGAAACAGGCGTCACCGCAGAAACCATCAAAGCAGCACAAGCAAAACTGCTGACGTTCAGACAACTAGCAATCACTGCAGACGTAGCAGGCGGAGCATTTGACAGGGCCACAGAAGCAGCAGTGGACATGGCCGCCGCAGGCTTTGGCGAAGCAACAACCAACGCAGTGCAACTAGGAAAGGCGCTTGAAGACCCCATTAAAGGAGTCAACAGCCTCCGGCGATCCGGCATCACATTCACAGAGTCCGAAAAAGCAAAACTGGCTGTCCTAGTTCAAAGCAACAGGATCCACGACGCACAAGCAGTCATCCTTACCGCCATCGAAACACAAGTCAAAGGAACAGCCTCCGCCACAGCCCTATCCACAATGCGAATGAAAAACGGCTTCGGAGAAGTAACAGACGCCATCGGCACAAAACTCCTGCCAGTAATGAACGGCATCGCAGACTCCCTGGTCAAGATAGGCGAAAAAGCAACGCTTGAAGGACTAGCCGCAGCCTTCGCAGAATTTGGAACACAAGCGGCACAAGCCCTAGACAAAGTCAACAATGAACTCGGCGATATGTTCCACGCCACAGACGGCAGCGTTAGCGGCTTTGGTCGTCTACGTAACGCCTTCACACGGACCCTCAACGTAGGCATCATGTTTGAGAACACCGCAGTGCGGATTGGTAACGCGGTGAATTTGACAGACCTTGCAACCATTGACCACATCGACACGTTAGAGGCCTATTCAGAAGCACAAAAAAAGGTCATAGCCAACGACAAACAAACAGCAATCAACACTGCCGTCCTGAACAAATACAACCAAGAACAATTTGACATCATAAAAAAAATAGCCAAAGAAAAGGAACAGGCAGAAGCCAAAGCAGAAGAAGCCAGCAAAAAAGCAGCAGCAGTGGCCGCAGTGGCAGCCGAAAAGGAAAAGACAAAGTACGCCACCTTCAAGGACAACCTCAAAGCAGCACAGGCTGCCATCAAAACATACGTGGCATCCATAAGCGATGCGATCAGCCGCGAGGTTTCACTAGGCCAGGCATTCAACAACGCCGCCTCAGACCAGGCAGACGCACAAAGCAAAGTCAACGACGCCCTCCAGGAACGCCGCCAGGCGTACCAGGACCTGCAGCAAGCCAACGCGTCCGGCGATCAAAAGAACTACGCCGATGCACTTGACCGTGTAGCAGCAGCCGAAAGCAAAGTCACAGACGCTCAAGCAGTCAAACCAAAGAACTACACCGCCATCTTCCAAGAACAAATTGCTGCAGCAAAAAGTTTCGCTGGCTACATGAAAACGCTCATCGCAGGCGGCAACATGAGCACAGCAGCCATCCAACAACTCCTCGACCTCGGCCCCGTCGCAGGCGCACAAGTAGCCAAAGACCTCATTGCAGGCACCGGCGGCTTTACAGCAGCATCCCTATCAGCAGACCTTCGAGGAGTAGCAGACGCCGGCACAGCAGCAGGCATGGCTACGCCAGGCTTCGGCGCAGCCCTCGGAGCAACACCAACCAACGGAGCAGGCACCGGCAACTTCTACATCACCATCGAGTCTGGCATTGGCGATCCCACAGAGATAGCCAAAACAGTTACCGCAGTCCTTCAAACCTACGGAGCAACAAGCAACGGCCTGCCGATCACAATCAAAACACCAAAAGCAGCGCCAAAAAGTACAGGCCGCAAGGTCAAAAAATAATGGCATACCCAACAACCATCGTCGAGATTGCATTCAGTAATGGCCCCTACGACGCCTCACCAACCTGGGTGGACGTAACAAGCGATGTGCGCGAAGTAACCACCAGACGCGGACGTTCAGATGAGTACCAAAACTTCGAAGCCGGCACCGCCACCGTTGTCTTAAACAACCGCGCCCGCACCTACGACCCGATAAACACCGCAGGCACGTACTACGCACAACTGCTCCCAAAAAAACAAATACGGATTAGAGCAACAGCCACCAGCACCTTTGACGTTTTCCAGGGCTACATAAAAGGCTGGCCAGTATCAATGACAGACGCCGGCTTTGATAGCACCGTCACGATTGAATGCTACGACGCACTCGCATTACTAGCAACAGAAGAAATGCCAAACGACGTCGCTGACAAATACATCCGCAGCCTAAGCCCCCGTCACTACTACCCAATGACCGATCCCATTGACCCGCTCGATTTGAGCGCGGCACAACTGCAGGACTTCGGAAGCACACCAATGCCACTCCTGCCGTTACTGACCACCCGCACAAGCAACGCGCCAGGACTAGCCGTCGGACTACCGGACACCTGCGTCGGTGTTTCCGAAACTCAATTCGGCCTTTACTGGAACGCCACACAAACCGCCACAGCAGCAACAGCGCAAACAATAACGCAGTGGTTCCAATTGGCAAGTGGAGATAACAACTACATCTTTCTCTACTACGGCGTAGGACATGAGGTCTACGGCTACTTCAACAAAGCAACACAAGACTTACGAGTCTTTACATATGACGGAACAAATAACCGTCAATACCAAGCCACCGTCTACATTGACGAATTCCAACCACACCACATCGGAATTGTAACCACCAGCGCAGCAACGCTCACCGCCTGTTACCTGGACGGAATAGCCGTTGCACTCCCGCTGACTTCAACGACATCCGGCTTCGGCACACTGGCAGAATTCTTTATTGTCACCCCAGGACGCCACCAGCAAGGTGCAGTCTGGAACAGCGCACTAACAGCAGCACAAATCCAAACCATCTATCGACTAAGCCTCGGCACATTGACAGAAACAACAACGGCCCGCTTCAACCGACTCATTGCCTACACGTCGTACCCAACAGCAAAAACAACAGTCGGCACCACCGTCGGCACAGTAACCGAGATCAGCGTCGGCGGGCCATCCGTCACAACAGAACTACAACTCCTCGCAGACTCCGAAGGCGGCAACCTGTACGTCACAAAAAACGGCACCATCAAAATGACCGGACGCTATGACTTCACAACAGGAACATCCATTACAAGTCAAGCAACCTTTGGTGGAGCAGGCATAGGCATCGGAACAGAACTCGACTATGCCATCGACAGCGAAAACATGAGAAACACCCTGGCCGTTGGTTTCACAGGCGACGCCACAGTCACAGTCACAAACGCCACATCCGTCGCCGCATACGGAACAATGGGTGGCAGTTGGCCAACACAACTATCCACGCAGGCAGACGCACAAACACTAGGAAACTTGCTAGTGACGTACAGCAAAGACACCGCGCTAGTCGTTTCACCCATTGACGTCAACGTCGAAGCAACAACAGCCAACTGGACAACCATCCTCGGTTTAGAACTATTAGACCGCATAACACTCAACATCGTCCCGCGCACAGGAGCAAGCACCACAGTCCCACAACTACTGCAGTCAATAGAACACCGCATCACCCCAGGACAATGGACAACAACCATCAACGGATCCGTTAGGTTCACCAACGTATTCATCATTGGAACTAGCCTTATTGGCGGAACAGACCTAATCGCATAGGAGCAAAACACATGGCCACAAAAACATTCAGCGACGGAGTCGCACTTCCAGCAAGTGACATCAACACCTACCTCACTAATTCGGGCATGACACTAATCAAGTCGCAGACAGTAGGCACTGGCGTTACTAGCGTCGTCGTAACTAACGCATTCTCAACAGACTACGAAAATTACCTAGTTACCTACAACGGTATTACAAATACAGGCGGCGAGGTTTTGCGCATCCAACTTGGCGCAACTGTAACTGGTTACTACGGCAACTTAATTTACGCCAACTTCGCTAGTGGCGCAGTATCAAGCGTCGGCGATAACAACACTGCTAACTGGACACATTGTTCCGGTGGTGTTAATAACTTCACTAATATGCAGGCAACAATCATGAGACCATTTGCTGCTGCTGCTACATCTATTTCTGCACCGTATCAAGACGGCGCAAACGCTGGACACAAGTCAGGCTGGCTGAACAACTCAACAAGTTACACAGGCTTCACTTTGATCGTTGGTGGTGGTTTTACAATTACTGGCGGAACGCTCGTGGTGTACGGATACAGAAGGCCGACCTGATGACACGACCACTAATTCAGATAGACAACGAAGTCCGCGAGATGACCGAAGAAGAACACGCGCAGTATTTAGAAGCAACAAAAGACATCTCACCACTTACACCGGAAACAGAATGAAACGCCTAACCCTAGTTAGCATTTTGCTCATAGCCCTAACCGGATGCGGTGACCGCTACCGATACACCTGCCAGGATCCCGAAAACGCAAACACAACAGAATGCCAATGCGAACAGGAACCACGCACAAAAAACAAAGCACTCGGAGCAATTGAGTCCGGCGTGACAACAACAACCATTAGACAACTAAAAGGATTTGACTGCTAATGAAACTACGGCCACGCATGACCAACGAACAGATCAAAGCACGACTCATCCTCATAGTAGGCGCAGGACTAACGGCGGTATTCGTAACGTCCATCGGCTTCATGCTGTACGGCACTTTATTCGTGACACAGCCGCGCTACATGAGCGAAGCAGACGCCGAAATCTTTAGCCTCCTCAGTCCAATGATGATGTCGCTCAGTGGCGGCCTGCTAGGCCTCCTAGCAGCGAACGGCCTCAAGGACAAAGAACCACCAAGCACAGGAACACCACCAACACCATGACAAACACCAAGCGCACGTACACCGGCTTCGACAAAGTAGGAACAGCGACACATCCCGCTGCTAAGAAACTAAGTGACCTGATACAGCGACGCTGGAAAATGAATTACATGGGTGGCCTAGTAATTCGAGTCATGCGCTCCGCACCAGCAGCGATCCACAAACTCGATCCGTACGACGCAAAGTGCCACCCGTACATGAGCGTCCACGCCACAGGCAGAGCAGTAGATATTGGCCACCACGATCCCAAAGTCCTAGACACCGTTTTCACGTACCTAGTGCAACACGCAGACGAACTGCACCTGGAAGAAATACATCAGTACAACTACCGCGCACCAGGAGCACAAAAAGCCTGGGGACGCGGCTATCGCTGCAGCAGGGCAGACAAAAACAGCGGCGTCAAGTTGTTTAGTTCTTCTGACAATGCCGGCACCCCAGGCGGAATGTGGATCCACTATGAGGTCGCACCAGGCGCAGACCCCGCCGCCATAGACGCACACTTCAGAGCCAACAAAGCCTGATCTAAGTCGTCGCGGGCCACTTGAACACGGCCACCCGCGACACGGCAGCGGCCCTGGAAGCGGTACTTCTTCCTGCGCCAGGGCCGCGCCACTTCGAGTGTTTGACTTCCAGCCACTAATACCGGATAATGACCTAGTCGGAGTTCAAGCCGACCAAAACGAAAGAAGAACCACAATGACACTTAACGAACTAATAGAAAGGCTCGAAGATTTACGTGACAACCACGAAGTCGACGGCCAGTCTCAGATCACCGGAGCGTTCCAGCAGCACTACCCACTGCTGGCAGACATAGAAGCAGTAACAACCATCATCGACGCGTTCGACGGCAGCACCAGGATTTACCTCGGACTTGGCGGTGCGGAAAGTTACGGCTCCGGAAAAGAATGGGACGACGACGTGATCGACTTACACGCACACAACTGCGCAGAAGACAACGACGACGAAGACGACTGCTTCTGCAGCGCCTGCCAGGAACCAACACGCCACATCCACGCCGCCGACTTTGGTTACTTTGGAGATTGCTAATGCACATGGATGACCTAAGCCAAGACAGCGCCACCATCGGCAACCGCACCTGGAAGATCCACAGCATCGCGGTGCGGCGCATAGGACCACACCAGACCGACTACACCAATGTGGTCCTGGTGAACGACAAAGGCCGCACCGGCGGCGTCACCGCACACTTCATGCCGGACGGCACAATTCAGTGCGCCGGTTGGGATGGCCTGAACTCAATGACCACACAACAACTCGAGCCGATAGCGGAACTGATAGCAGCCCGCCTCGCATGGCATCAATTAGAAATTGACAACGCACAGAGAGACACAGTCCTGTGAAAAGAAAAACAGTCAACTGCAACAGATGCGGCAAGAACAATTTGGTCTGGGCCACAAGCAAGGCAGGCAAGTACTACCTCACAGACGCAGAGTCAACAGCAATTACAAATGGCAACGGCAGAACCATCAAAACGCTACAACTGGCACACCAGTGCCTTACGCCAGAACAACAAGCAACTGAGGCGGCCTTCGAAGACGACTGCAAACGAGCACAAACAATCCTCCAAGCCCTAGACCAGTCGTTCAGGCAAATAATGGTCATCCTCAAAGCACCAGAAGTCGATGAAGTAGCCCTTCAAGATTTACAGCAAGCAAGGGAGCCCCTAGTTGCTGAACTAGAAAACCTACGCAAAAAACACAACTACAACTTTCACATGGAGACAGCACAATGACAAACCGCAAACGACGCAGCCGCGAAGAAATAGAACACCGCGACAGGATCCTGGCAGCAGCAGACCAACTAGTTCGAGCAGAACTAGGCAACGACTGGACATGGATCCACAGCGAACGCAAAAGCCAACTGCTGACATTCCTCGACACCACACCGCCGGTGCGGTTCACGATCCAGGACGTAGCACGATGAGCGAATACGAAGACCGGATGAAGGACTACGTCGATGTAGCAGAACGCCTGCGCATCTTCAAAGACCGCCACCCAGAAGGATGCCTTCAACCACTAAACACGCAGGAGCCCTACAAAATAATTACTGCCGGCGATAAGGCATTCATCGTGTACGTAGCAGCCGCCTACCGCACACCAGACGACCCCAGGCCAGGCGTGGGATCAGCCTGGGAACCATTGCCAGGCACAACGCCCTACACCCGCAATTCAGAATTGATGGTGGCCGAAACGTCCGCCTGGGGACGCGCCATAGTTGCAGCACTAGCAGCAGACTCAAAACGCGTGGCATCGCTAGACGAAGTGAAAGCCCGCAAAGAACAGTCTGCGCACCCAAGCACCACACCAGCGCCCACAGCGCCGCCAAAGGCCACACAGAGCCTCCCAAGCGCAGTCAGCGGCACAGGGCATCCACTAGCAACACAACCACAGATCAACGCCATCAAAGCCATTAGCAAGGCCCTCGGCAAATTGCCTCCGGCAGGCCTGGATGAGATAAGCAAAGGCACCGCCAGCATCCTGATTGAGGACCTCAAAAAAGAGCAGATGGAGCAGGGATGAGTTTGAGCGAATACCCAAAACTGACATCCGTGAAATGCGCAATTTGCGGTGAGAAGATAACCCTCATCATTGAACTAGTAATTGGAACACCACAACCCATCGGTGGCATTATGAGACTCCCCCTAGACCCAGAGCCCACAGTCCTATCCGGATGCCGTCACTTTTACGACGCAGAAGCAGCCAATGGCTGACACGTACAAGATTGAAGACGGCCAGCGATACCGACTGGTCAGCGTTCCAGCACACCCAACCCTGATCGCGTACTGGACCAGGGCCGGCTACGGCGGACTTCATAACGAACACGACAACCCAAATGAGATATGGGAGCCCTGCAATGACTGAGATTCGCAGCACCGATTACTTTGCCATAGTTCCAGAGTTCGTCATCTTTGCACCCATTTCGAGCAACGCGGTGCGGCTGTACGCCATCCTGAACAGGTTCGCAAACAGCCAGGGACGCGCATGGCCCTCACGTAAAACACTCGCTGAATTAATGCAGTGCAGCACCGCCACCATTGACCGAGCCAAAGACGAACTCGTCGAGATAGACGCCCTCACAGTTGAACACCGCACAGGGCCAGCAGGCGATCCATCGTCCAACCTGTACATCCTGAAAACGTCCTCACCAGTGATAAAGGGTAGCCCCAAGAATGAGCATAGGGGTGGGGCCACAGGTGACGCACTAAACAAAGCCAATATGAAACAGAGTCAACAAAGCAAGTCGTCACGAATGAGGACGTGCCAATCCTGTCTGAACATGAACAGAGATCCCGAAGGCTTTACAACCACAAACAACCGAGAAGACAACACCAGCAGCCGATGCCAGAAATGCAACGGTACAGGATTACAACCGGCGTGAGAATTAACCGCAGCGAAGTCAAAGACGACCTCACCGCACTCATTAACGACACCGAAAACAAAACACAAAAACACACCCTGCGATCCGCACTAAGCCTCATCCGCCAGATGGAAGGCGACCTGCGCCGGCAAGGTTTCATTGAATACAACGACAAGGAAGAAGACCAATGACAGACACAACAGACCAGCAAGAGCGTTACAGGCTCGAAAATGAACTAGACCGCACAACGCGAGAATGCGACTCACTACGCGACATCAAACGCTCGGCACAATACCTAGTTGACGCCATCCACCTGCGCACCGTAGGACAGGACGTCGACCACCTATTTGACGAAGCCTATGCCAACCTGCGATCAGCCCTCCGCGCCTACTACCAGCCGAACGGAAACCCCAGATGAGCCTTCAACCGTCACTGTTTGACGCAATACCCACAACCACCATCATCCAGCCGATTAGGCTGGTCCGCACCACAGACCCAGACACCTCACACAAGGCCGCCCAGAACGCATCGCGTCGCGGCCCTTCACAAAGGACACGAATATGGGAAGCCCTCAAACGACTAGGCGAAGCAACCGACTACGAACTATCTATCGAGGTAGGCATCCTGCGAAGCAGCGCAGCGAAACGCCGCCAGGAACTCCAAGAACTAGGACACGTACAACCCACAGAACAACGCAGGCGAACAGACACAGGCTCCCTAGCCGTTGTATGGCGCTGTTCATATTCGTTGCCTTACCAGGGCTCCTAATGGCCACACCAGCCAAAGCAGACAGCACCAGCCGCGACACGTACAACGGCATCCTTCCGGACGATTACTATTCAGGCCTCGCAAGATGTGAAACAAATAGCAACTGGAACCACAGCACAAAGTCCTACACCGGCGGCCTCGGCATCTACCGAGGCACATTCAAACGCTGGAGCAACCACAGCAGCGCCAAAGGAATGACACCAGCACAACAAGTCAAGGTCGCAGACGCCATCGCATTCAGAGGCCACACCAGGCCAGACGGAACACACCAATGGAGAGTTGGTCCCTGGGGATGGGGATGCCTGGTGAACAGACCACAACTGCAGGCCTTCATTTGCCGATCACAACACCCACTGGTCCGCAAATGGAAGCGGCATTGCTAATGGCTAGGAAGCCACAGTACGCAGGGCCCTGGCGACGCATACGGCGCGAAGTCCTACAACGCGACGACAACCGATGCCAGATCAAGGCAGAAGGCTGCACACAGATAGCACAGCAAGTGGACCACATCCTCCCCGTTTCGATGGGTGGCGAATGGTTTGACAAAGACAACCTTAGAGCCTCCTGCGCACGATGCAATAACAACCGAAACATCAAACACCGCATGACCGCCAGCCGCGCATGGTAGGCACGTCACGCCTAGTCACGCCTAGATTGAGCACGTCACACGCGCATCACGCCGCACCACACAAAATGCGACGAAGTCACACGAAGTCACGCCTGATTACACGTAGTCACAGCCAAGTCACACCAAGTCACACGAAGTCACGCCTGATTACACGTAGTCACAGCCAAGTCACACCAAGTCAAAGGCCGTTACAGGCCCTTACAGGCACTTATTAGGCATTTATGGCACTTAAATGGCCTCGATTTTCCCCATAGGCACCTGCGGACACCCCGACGAAGACATCCCAGATCGGAAGAGCACA
>Ga0181365_1000076_pt1 | contig 19303 bp, 25 predicted proteins | sample Fa13NDMM110DN_FD_130097 | JGI IMG/M metagenome (GOLD analysis project Ga0181365, IMG submission 130097) | Freshwater viral communities from Lake Michigan, USA - Fa13.ND.MM110.D.N | ecosystem: Environmental > Aquatic > Freshwater > Lake | place: USA: Michigan | collected 2013-09-24
CCTCTTTACTTACAGCAGATCTCTGCTAATGTCATTCCGTCCACGACACTTACTTCCTGAACTCTAATGGAGACTGCACGGCTCCTGACCATCGCTCAGACCGCAGAGCTGCTTAACTGCTCTGCTGGTTTTGTACGTAAACGTATCGCTCTCACTGAGTCAAATCAACCCGGTGGGTGGCCAAAAGGTATCTTCATCAACCTTCAGCCCAACGGCGCAAAATCTCTGTACCGCATTCATCAAGATTCTCTCCAAGAATTTCTCTTAGGAGGGGCGGAACTTGACACCGAAGAGCCTACAGTAGAAGATACACCTGTCTGCGCTATCTAAGCCAAAGCATGATGACCTCCTCAATCACTGATATTCTTCAGGCCGCTGTTGAAGCACCTAAAACAGAAATGATGACGCAGGAGGTCATCATACAAAAAGAGGCTTGTGTGGATAACTTGATCTTCAACATGGTCTCTCTTGCTTCCTATTTATATCAGTTGAATACTCAAGCGCACCTGTTACATCTAAACATCGAGTGTCCTGAATTTTTAGCTTTACATAAGTTCTTGAAAAAACAATACGAACAGCACACAACAGATTTTGATACGGTCTCAGAACTAGTCCGAAGCATGGATTACCTGATGCCTATGTGCCAGAACGGTTTAATTAACGCCTATAAAAAATTCCCAAACACTAAGACATACGAAGCTAAAGAGAGTTTAGTCGCTTACATAAAAAATCTAGAGAACGGTGGCATGCTAAGCAAAGCTGTTGTACAAATGGCCAGACAAGTTGAAGCACCCGATGTAGAAAATTATGTAGCAGAAATTTTAAACAACATGTTTAAAAGCGCGTGGATGTTAAAAGCAACACTAAGGAACGCTTAAACTAGCGCCCACCCGCCAGCAAAAGCGACATATAACCCACTTGGTGTTCCAGTGTTGTCAGTTTTATATCGTAAAGAACCGGAAGGTCCAGTTCCGGTTAAGGAACCGTTAAAAATATCAGAACAAGCTATGCCTGTAGCAGTGATTGTTCCAGAGGACAACAATGAGCCAAGAGAACCGGAGGACAATATTGAACCACGAGAGCCGGAAGCTAAAATAGCTCCTAACGCCCCGGAAGCTAAAATAGCCCCAAAGGCTCCAGACGCTACAAGAGCAGAGTTAGCGAATATAGCACCAGAAGCAATTGTAACGGTTGCACTTGCTGCGTTATCAGCAAAGGCAGCACCAATTTTTTGCCAAGCTGTGCCGTCCCAAACTTTTAGATAATAAGTAGAAGTGGTGGAGTCCGTCCAAAGTTCCCCTCGTGAATTACCCGCTAAACCCACGGGGATTGCGTTAGGTGGGTTATTTCCATAAGAGGAGGGGCCAATCTTAATTACGCCCCCAGCAGAATCTTCAAAATAAACTCCTGGATCTGCAGCGCCAAAATTAATAGCGAGCTCCCCGTTAACAAAAATGTTGCCGCTGGGCCTGTCTGAAGCATTACCAGATCTTAATAAAAGAGAGGTAACTGGAATTGACGTCATACTAGTAAGTTCCTCCGTTTATAAAAGTAGGTGGACCGCTTGGCGGTAAAAGAGTACCGTTAGTATACTGGCCGCCATCTAAAGTGCTCGACGAACTAGAGATACTAACTCCATTAGCGTAAGTGCCCCCATCATAAATTTCTTGCGGAAAGCTACCAGGATTTAGAGGATTAAACTGATCTATAGTAAAAAGTTGAAAATTTGTATCTTGTAGCTCAGTTAGATCATTTAACTGACCAAAATTTAGTGTCTTAGCAACCATATTATATTTATCAGAATATAAAAGATGCTTAGGTAGGCCACCAAGAGAGGGACTATACCGTGACCACCAGATAAGATCTTCCTCTCGTTTTAAGAAACTAGTTTGTTTTTTTAGATCAACCTCAAATTTTTCGCGATAGTACTCATCCATCGGTTCATCATTGGGTTGATGCAAGTGAAACGAAGTTACGTTAAATAAATTAAATCTACGTTGCATGTCCCAATATGCAGCGTATATATGTTTACACCATCTAGGTTGAAAATAAAATAAAGAAGGATCAGAGTAATTAGCTGTATTGTCGTACTCAGGAGGAACACTATAAACTTTATTTAAGTAAACAAAACCAAAAGTTCTAGCGTAGCCAGGGTAGTCCATTGAAGGATTAACTCGTGCAGGCGCGTCAGAACCGGCGTCAAAAAAACCAGGATCAATGTTTAATACATTCGTATAAGGATATCGTTGCTTTAAAGAGAGGTTATAGAAATTAAAACTCTCTCGACTTAAAAAATCTTGGCAAGAACATTGAACTCTGATTTCTGTTGTTAAGAACTCTCCAACTAAAGGAGGCCCCGTAGCTGGTATAACAAACGTAGTTGAGTTAATTACAGACCAGCTTTTGTCATCAGCGACTGATAAAAATAACGTATTAAAATCTGGACTAATGCTTGGGGTTGTAATTACACCATTTAAACCCACGGCAATGACGGTGTAGTTGTTGTACCCATACAGTTTTTCTGTACCATCAGATCTAAACCTATCGGACAGTACTTCTCCAGTAAAAAACGAAATAGGTGAACCAAATCGCTGACTTAAAACAACTGCAAACGTAGTTGGATCGTACTGAGTAACAGACTGAATTGAAATACCAAAATCCAGAAAGTTAAATGTATCCCGTGGGCGAATACCCACCATCTGCATTCGTGTGTCACTGCGAAGTGTTGGATACACAAAAAATAGACCAGGGATATAACCACCTACACCAGCCGTACCTGATACATAGTATTTAAAGGAAGAATAGACTAAACCCCCGTACGCACCTTGCGCGTACATACTGAGTTCATAGCCACGGCGCCAACGTGACCACAAAGATGCGTAATTATAGTCACTGACGACACTATAATTTTTTGTACCTATAGCAGGTCTAAACCTTCGTTTAAACGTTAACGGATTAAGAAGTTGATACTTTTTATCCGCACCAGTAAGGTTTGAAATAGATGCGAACGAACCAATCGACTTAGGGTCTTTCGGAGCAAAGTTATCTGAGCCTTTTTTACGGGCCATTAACTAATAAAAACCACCTTGGGCAAATATAGAAAGACCGGACGGACTTAAACCACCAGAGACTGAAGCAGGTCCATTACCTAAGTAACCAATTGCTAAAATGTAACCTTTCTCAAGATATAAAGCTTCAGCTTTACCTATTTCAATTGGACGTACTAAGTTAGTGTCCCCAGTTTGCGGAGTAGGAGCAATAGTGGCAGGCAACTCAACCCGCTGGATAAGACCCTCTGTGTCTCCAGACAAACCAACTTCAAACTTACTTATAAGTAATGAAGCTGAAGTAGAAGGCGCTGCTTGGTTGGGTGCATAAATATAAACCCCAAAAGCAGCAGAGCGAACACCACTCCTATTAGGGTAACCTTCGTTAGCCACGACAAAAAGATCTTCAACAAGAGCTCCGTCTTCTGATGGAATATCACCAACTCTGACTAGTTGAATCAAATCCCCAAAATCAGGATTACTGGAGTTGCCAACAACAGTCGTACCATTATTAATTCGAGCGCCCCTTAAAAAAGGTCTGTCAACCATTAAAGGTTGTTTGTTGGTGCTAGTAGAAGCCATGGGATTAAAACCTTAAGGACGGTAGGGTGCAACAGTAACTGCTTGAGGCCCGGAGCTGCCAAGAGCCGCATTGATGCGGTTAGGATCAATTGTAGTGGAAGAATTTCCAGAAAAAAGTCTTTTTAAAGCACTCGGCGAAAAAAGAAGCTCTTTAAGAATATCAGTGTTAATAGACGGATCAGGAGTACCAATTGCAGAAGCCATAGCTTCAGCCCCAACTCTACCCGTGCCCGCTCCTCGCTGCTCTCGATCACGTACCGCTTGTCTTTGAGCTAATCTTCTCCCAAATTGATCACCCGCATAACGAGTTCCAGAATACCTAACAGGTAAACCTTTCACAGTGCGGTAAGCGTCGGCAGCCGTCTCGGATAAGTCTGCGACCCCATTTATAATATCTATAAGACTAGGTTCTCGAGTAGCAACACCAAATTCTCCGACCACGGGGTCACCATAACCTCCAGCCTGTGTGTATCCCTCACCATATGTTGGTGGAGCGTAAAACCCTCCTTTGTACCCAAAATCTGGAGAGTAAGCGTTTATAGAACGTGCGCGATCTCCAAAATCTCGACCGTAAAAATTAGTCATAAATTACCTCGGAGTGTTATAAGTTTAACTCTTTATTGATAAGGCATCTCACGGCGTGGATCACTCATCCGCCGTAAAAATTCTTCCATAAAAGCTTCTTGCGGTTGTAACCGAGGTTGTTCCATAGGCCGAGTCGCATCAACTAATTCAAAATTACCTTGATTCGGATCAACTGAAGCGGCAGTAGTAGCCTCCACATTACCAATAGCGTTTGTAGGTGTATCAGAACCCATAGGTGTAACCACACGGGTTGTCATGACAGACTGTCCACTCTGTTGGTTTGCCTCTGGGTTGACCAGATTCTGCTGTTGAAGTTGATAAGCCAGCATTGGATATGACTGCGCCCAAGTGCGAAGAGCTGCGGCTTCGGTTGGATCAGAAGAAGTACCTTCGACATACTTCATTAAAGCTTGACGAACAGGCGCTTGTTGTGTATATGCTTCTCTAGCAGCATAATATTCTTCTGCGCTCCTATAGTTCTCAGGGCTACGAGGTTCAACTGCTCTATTTACTGCAGCAGCTCGAGGTGAGTATTGCGCTAGTTGACTACGTCGATCACTATCTGCCCCCATTGATCCTGTAGTCGTTACGCTAGCAGGCGCGGTGGGGTCAGGAAGTCTTGGAGCTGGTGGAGCTACTCCTGGTTGTAATTGAGAAGTAGTCGCGGAATCTAAAGCACCCAACATTGTTCCGTCATTCTCACGGACTAATACATTTGGAGTTGGGTTTAAGCTCGTGGGTGACACGGGAGGTTCACCAGGGGGAGGGCTTGTAGTCGAGGGTTGCTGCCCTAAAGGTGCCGATCCTTCATTGTTAGAAAAAGTGTTATACACTCCCACACCTGCGCCAACACCTGCGCCACCTCCCATTAAGGCAAGCACAGCTGGGTTACGAAGCATACTGCGTAAGTCAGTCGTCTGAACGCCAAGGGCTGCATTACGGAATCCAGCAGCTAATATTTCATCTGCTTCTCTAACGGGTACCGAGGGTCCTTGCAAATTAGGTAAGAAAGTTCTTGGGTTTACAGCAGCTGCGGGTATATCGTCGACTACATTACCAGCTGCGTCTAAAACAACTCGACTTGTAGGGTAAGGATTTATACGTGGATCTATCTCCATGCGACCGGTAAACGGATCAAGTTCGTTAAAAAAAGATGGTCCGCGAACTCCACCTGGACGAGGAATAGGAACACCCTGTTCAAACTCCATCTGTCTAGCAAGCCTCTCCTGTGCTCTCATATCATCAAGATTTAATCTATTTGGAGGAGGTACAGGACCTTGGCGTACACCAGCTTCAGCTGCCGTCCCATACGTTTTATTACCCAGTCTTGTACCCCCAACGCCTGGAGTTCCAGGTGCGTATCGTAAACGAGCTTGACCTCCTGCTATTTCACCAGGACCAGGTGTAAGAAACGTACTTTGGAGAGTATTCTCAGCTGATGTAGGAATTGGGCGTGCTGGTGGAGCTACGTTACGCATGTCGTCAATAATCTCACCCCGACGAAGTTGCGGAATTTGCCGTATTCTTGCTGCTAAATTTACGTCTGCAGGTGAGATAGGAATACGTCCTGAAGCTTCCCGTAGTGTATTACTTAAAGCTCTATCTGCAGGTGAAATAGGAGCACGGGGGCCAGCTAAATTAGGTAAAAGACGACGTAACAGTCTTTGTGCCACGGGGGGAGTAAATGAGTTTTTTAAAGCGTTAAATAAACCACTACCTAGTTCATTACCAAAAGCGCGTGCGAAACTCATATGCTACAAACCAGTAACTAATAGAGTAAGTCTACCGCCAATTGGCGTAAAAATAGAGTCTATCGGAACGTGACACATCAGGTGGACCAGGGATAGCTTGAATGAATTCTCCACCGGAACGCTCAAATCTGTATCTAGATGCCACGGGGTCGCGATAGTTAGGGACATAAAGCATCTGAGCTAGTCGATCGCACTCATACAAATAGTTCTCACGCCAAATTCGAGATGTTTCGCGTTTATCTTGAATATTTATCGAACGGGATACGTCACCTAAAATTGTTTCTTGTCTACTTGTTGCTCGACCTGTAGCAAGCTCAGTGAGACGCTCAGCTTCCTCACATCGTTCAATTTGTTGAATAATTTTATCGTAATAAAACTCACTCGGAACGCTATTACATGCTTCTAGTAAACGAGCGTAATCACCGGCAGGTACCGTAGCAATGTTGTACGCAAGGTGATACGCAGTGCGACTAAAGTTAAAGTCATCTAGAGCGTAACCAAAAACCTGAGCGGGATTTCTAGTTAGTTGATTTACAGCAGCGTAAATCGTCTCACGTTTAGTGGCATCTGTAGTTGTAGGTTGAAATACAACTCCCTGCTGAGCAAGGTAGCTCTGCAGTTGTTCTAGTTCTTGTACAGTAAATTGGGCCACAAAGACGAAACCGCTGCTTTACAGTCTACTGCGTTTTGATAAACTAAAAAAATAAGTCTGTTAGCTCAGATATTACTCGACATACACTGAACCAGTTGCAAATACTTCATCCCAATCAACTCGTTTAATCGAATTGAGTTGATCTAATTTGATAAATCGCTCACCTGGTAAGGATTGACGCAGTTCAACAATTTCTTTAGCGGTTTTAAGGCCCACACCGGGTAAACATTGTGTAAGACCTTCAGGAGTGAGTGTATTTAGGTTTATACGGGTGTCCGCAGGTGGTAAAGGCTTAATAATCGGGAGTTTTTCGGGTTCATCCTTCAAAGCCCGACGATTTCGTCGTGTAGCCACATGATTTGATGCTGGCTTAGGGCTGTCATCTTCTAAAAGCTCACCTACTTGTTCTTTGTGAGCAAAAAACACCTTCCCTGTTGTGTTTGACCTAACCATCAAGTAGTCGCCCTCGTCGTACTCCGATAAAATTTCAATCTTGACGCCACTGGGCTTGTACACGCTGGCTGTCATGGGCTGAGTCACTATGTGTACAGTAGTGTAAGGCAAACTCTAGTAAAAACAAAGCTATTTACTCAGAAACTTTTGATTTCCAATCAAAGTTACGAATAAACTCAGCTCGTTTTTCCCAGGTATCACCTCCAGTACGCCCCTTGGCTGGATTTATGCATTCTGCTGACTTTATCTGGTTACAAACCAATCCGGCAAGATCCAATTCACTTCCTCGCTTGCCCGTACGCCAGTGGTGAACATTATTTAACCACGTGGCACCACAACGGGAACATTCTTTCCGGCAGAGTGTTAGATCAGACAGCTCACGCTCGTCCACAGAAGGCACCGTGTAGAGATCCCCTACACTTTGCCAGTTTGTAGAAAAAACCCAACACAATATATTGAAAAGTCAATATAAAAAAATACCCCTCTTGGTAGAGGGGCATTAATTTTGGTGTCTTCTGACTTAATCAGGAAGGAGAGGTAGAAGTAAAGATACTTGACTCAATTACACCAGCAGGTTGCAGAGCAACATCAGAACGCTCAGGGGGTTGATCGGGCAGAATCCAGCAAACTTCGCAGATTGCTAAAGATTTATTTGCACCGAAGAGCCTTCCAGTACCAGCACGGGGATCATAGACACCCGAACCTTGAGCAAGACCAGAAGCAGCAGCACCGCCAAGATTGGCTGTGGTGAACAATTTCCAGGTCGTGGCGTTAGCGAGAGCAGCCAAACTGCTGCTGTTAAAGATATTTACGGAATTAATGCTCCCGTTAGGAATCCGACTGGTCGCTCCAGTAATAGAACAACCAAACTGACCGGATACTACAGTGCCATTGTCACGTAGTCCTACGCCAACAGCGGGAATCAGTGTAACTTGAGGAGATGCACTGCCACCAGCGACACCAGAGCTAACAAGGTCTCCACCGTCGATACGTAAAGACGCACGATAGACATACCCAGACGCAGGAACGATAATACCATTCGTAATGTCAGCACGGATATCCTTGTGGAAATCAGGTGACGGAATGATAACGTTAGCGTTGAGGAAGGGCTGCTGAGCACTGTTTGAACCCGAACCATAAGGAAGGGTGTAGTACTCAAGTTGATTATTCGTTCCAAGAGCTTGATAGCTCAAGTCGACATAACCGATTGCTTGTTGAGCAATCCAACCAGGACGGAAAACAACACCAACAGGACCGCCCACGGGCTGGTTGGTCAGGTTGGTTGAAACACCGTTCGCATCGTTATACTGAACGGTTTTTTCTTCGTGCCAAAAACGAAGAACGTTGGTGTAGTTACCAGGATAAATCTTGGAAACTGACAGTTGATTAGTAGCGATAGCCATGTTTAGTTACCTCCTCAAGCGTCGAAAGAGTAGGCAACAGTAACGAAATCAGCGTTCAGAAGTTCGAAACCTGCGTACAGGCTCCAAATCATCATGATGAAACGACTGAAGTCATCATTGTTGTTCAGCAACACTTGGGCGTTGTTACCGCCAATGCCAACTCCTGAGGATTGAGGTCCGAAGAAGATGCCAATTGCAGAGTTATACGCTTTAGTGACGCTTGCGATTGTCGCACTTTGTGTCTGTGTAGGCATGTTGGTGCTTTCGAAAAAGCGCACACCCTCAAACACAAATCCTGTGGGCATAATTGGTTCGCCAGCCACGAAAGTGGCTTGACCAAAGCCCTGACCCATGTAAAGCGCAGCGTTAGGCTGCATGCCAGACATAAGTGGGTTGATTTGACCATTGCCAGGGTAACGAGCAACTTCACGGAAGTCACTGTTCTGACGTAGGTGCATCAAGAAGGTAGGATCGCAAACACAGCGATAGAAACCATCTTGGAAAGTAGGAGTGTTCCTCTTACGCAGGCTCTTCACCACGCGCAATAGGTCATCCTTAATGTCGAACTTGGCTTGTTCGGCGTTGGTGTAGGTAAGACCACCAACAGTCAGATCGCCAGGGAAATAGTAACCGCCGGACGAATCAGAAGACTGACCTTTAGAAACAGCTTTCAGGAGTTCGTTAATGAACACCCGATCGCGCCAACGACGATAATCGTCGAGCAGGGTCAGGCTACCAATAGATTGGTGAAAGGTTGTGAGGTTGCCTGTGTCTAGTAAAAGACGCTGGGCAGTGATCAGAGTCTCGCGAGCAATTTTGAAAGTGCTTGGCTGAGTTGGATCACCAGGGTCGGCGGGTCCGGTGTACTCCTTCAGAGTCACCTGCACCTTGTCCTTTACAATGTTGCGACTGTTTGCAGTACCGATGGTCTGTTCGGCAGTGCGCTCGCGAGATTCTTTGGAGCCGGGGTTACCGAAGAAGCGGTAACGGTCAAGCTGCACAGTCTGTCCTGGCTGCTTACTGAAGTCATGTACCACCACTGGTTCCGCAGCCATCTCAACGATGTATGCAGGGTGAGGACGGTACAGCTCGGCACCAAGAATCTTCGGAAAATCATTATCGATGAACATCGATAAATTCTCGAAGAAACTACAAGATCAATATTAACTCCATATTGTATTAATAGGACAGAAAACTTGTCGCAGTTTTAGTGGTTAACCAATTTTTCTGATTGTGTTACGAATGCCTTCACCCAGCACACCATACACTGACCCATAATTTGGCACATATCGCGTAGATTTACCCCGATACTGAGAGCGAACAACTACACCCATTTGACCAGGTAAATTACTTCGACTGGCCTCAGTAAAAACTTGACAATATACAGGGGGACTATAAACCCACGCGGCACGAGAACCTGAATCGTCATTAGTGGGGTTGGTAAGTGCTGGGTACCGTACACGCTGATAAGTACCCGGACCACCTGTGATTCCTTCTCCTACAAACTCACCTAAGTCAGCGTCGTATCTGTAAGGTTCATTGCTACTTGGTGTATTGAAAGGAGAATAAGCTTGGTTATCGGGAACGCCTGCCCCAAACCAGGTATAGGCGCCAAAGTCTCTTAAGCCAGGTTGAGGCCCAAGAGCAGTTTGAACATTTCGACCGGCAACACTGTATCGTCCTTGCGCCCGAAACCCTACGTAAGTATCAAGTAACCCTGAAGCGTGTGGCAACGAGTTTTCGTAATTTGTCCAGTAGCCAGAGACAGCAGGAGGTACGGCTCGCCACTCCGTATTTAAGTAGCCACTAATGTTTACAGGTCCTACAGGAATGCGGCCAAAATCTGCACCCTCAAAATTAACACCAAACCAATTTTGCTGAACTCCGTTAGGAAGAATATAACCGCTAGAAACGAGTTTATACGTGTTAGTTAAGTTCTGGTTATCCCCTGTGCGTTGAGGGCCAGACTGTATCGGATGGTAAAGACTTTTGTCGTACTTCCAGTTTGTTAAAGGAGTGTAAGTCACGAGGGTTATAGCGTATATCTTAATTCTACTCCTCTAGAATTCCGTAAGAAGTTATTTAAGACAATGGTACAGGTCGAAAGAGTTATAACAATTTTTTTTGAAGACCCGGAAGCTTCTATAGCCTGTTTTTCAGGGTCAATAACAGACTCTTTAGTTCACCCACAGAAGAGGTCAAAGTTGTTTGCTTATCTTGTAAAAACAACTGTTGTGGGTTTATTTTTAGCCACGTTCATTAGTCCTGTTTTCCACGAGAGATTTAAACTAACCAAAAGTGAAGCAATTGCTGCTTCATTTGTATGCGGCTACGCAGGCATTCGTATATTAAATGCAGCCGAAAAATACTTCGAGTACATGCTTCAAAAGAAAATAGCCAAACTTCAGGTCAACTCAACCGACGTATCAAAATCAGAAGATAGTTCTTCTTGATCCTCACCTGGAATCAGAGCTACAGCTCCGGTTATAGAAGGTTGAGTCACTATGACTTCCTTAACTTCTGTCTCGAGACTAGGTTTACGACGCAAGGTTCCGAGAGCTCTCATAATTAATTAGCTGGTGTAGTTACATTAGCAAAAAAAAGCTCCCCTGTTTCCAAGGGAGGCAATTTCAGTATCTAACGTTATTTTAAGCCGCGTCCATAAACAGAAGTTTGCTACGCAAAGCTTCAGGACCCATCTGGTTGAGATAACGCCAAGCGTTCTCAGGGCTACGATTCATAACATCACCAAACGTTTCCCACTGTTGCTGAGGGACAACTCCCTGAGCAGAGCCACCAGCGTTAGCAGGGGGAGCAGGCATGTCATAGCGAGGCTGATAAGCCTGTGGAGCTACTTGACCCTGATTAGGAGAGTCAATGTCCACGGGGACAACTTCGGTAAAGAAGCGATCGGTGTAGTTAGCTAGGTGATCTGGATCGGTCAGGATGACCTCCATAGCGTTGTGACGCAATGTGAGGTTGTCCATGCGACCAGCTTGGTCCATCAGCATATCCTCAAGAGCACATGAGTACTGATTGAGAATCCCAGGTGCCTCAATACCGAAGTGGTTAACTACGGCGTGAGTTGCGGGGCTTAGACCGTGTAAGCCGTTTGACTGGCCCGTAGAAGTCGGCGAGGAACTCTGGGTTTGTGAGACGTTGGTAGGTAAGGTCTGCGCTACCTGCTGTGCCTGGTAAGCCCAAGGTTGGACCTGTGAACTCAGATTGCTCTGTTGAGTAGCCTGCTGCTGAGCCGCCAGGTAAGGCGACGGTTGAGCCTGGCTGGGGGACGACGGCGAGTTGATCTGAGTAAGCACCCGCTCCAGCGAACCCATCGCTGCTTCCCACGGATTGTTGGGGGAAGACTGAGACGTTAACTGGTTGAACTGGCTGTTGGTAGTAAGGCCCGTAACCGGTATTCCCGGCGACGGCTGTTGGACTGTAGCTGCCGAAGCTACCACCGGGGTAGAGGCTTGGGCTACCCACTGGGGGTAGGCGGTTGAGCCCTGGTCCGAGGCTATTGCCTGGGAGACCGGGCTCGGGGTCGAAGCTTGGATCTGCTGGCTCATAGCTACCCGAATAGGTTAGTTCTTCCGCGAGATGGTCGAAAGTTCTGTAAATTAGCGGAGTGATATTAAGTCTCGGATCAGACGCAAGTGGCTGGTTAGGCGCAAGCGGATGAGGAGACTGCAACATCTGTTGTAATAATACCAGAAATTGTTGCATAGCAGACTGAGTTTGTTGAACCATGCGGAAAGGAAATCCTTTCAACATTTCGGCTCGCTCAGAATCAGTCTTCTCCGGAAATAAGAACTTTAGAGCTTCTATGCTATCAACACCAAGCTCTTGTAAGTTGCGAACAACAATTGATTTTTGGTTAACATCGTATGCAGTGTCCTCATATACATCACCTTGATACCTGTAAGTAACTGTACGATCCCCATCTTCAGGTAACCCTATAACTCCACGTGGCACTTTATTCTCAGACAAAGCTGCACGCATCACCTGGTCTAACTTTGATTCGAACTTAAATGTTGCACCTTGGTACTTTTCAACAGTTTCAGCTTCCTGGTCGGCAGGAGGCTTAGGTTCTTTTAAACCAGAAGCCGCAATAAAAGACTCTCTAAAAATTAATTCTTGGTGATAAACCATCATCTCCAGGAGACGATTAAAGCCGTAAACAAGAAATGATTTATTTTTTCTTAACGCCGTGGCTTGGGCCCGACCCATTAAACCTTTAATTTCGGTTGCAGTAGCACCAGCGGAAATTGAAATTTCATCAACACCACCAAGTGCCGTACGGATTTCTTCCCGCAGTAACAAAAGGTATCTATTCATATCCCCGTTCACGGGGTCGGGCGTCATATAGCCCACACGGTCAGAAGGCTCTACGTTCGCAATAATCCGTGGTACACGTAGCCCACCACCCATCGAAGCGCCAAAAGGTTCACTTACACGAGTCGAAGGACTATCAATTCCAGCAAAACCACTCTGGCTACTGATAGTTGGTCTAAACGTGGACTGACTATCTCCAGCTTCGACAAGATCACTACGAGGACGGGAACTAATTAACGTTGGATTACCAAAAAATTCAATATTTTTAGCAATATTCCTTGAAAGTTGATCATGAAGCACAATTTGCTCCATAAAAGGATCAAACTCTCCTTCACCCTCAGTTCCACTTGAATTTGGCTTATTTAAAACTTCAACGGCAGGGATAAATCCAAGTGTGTTAGGCCGTTTCTTGCCTGGTGTCAATATTGCGCCAGGTTCCAGGTCAAAACTTAGCTCGCTATCAGTCTCAACCTCACTAATTTCTTCCGCTGTTATAGAAATACGTACGTAACGTTTATTTTGACCAGATGACGTGCTTGGTAAGCCTAAGTTAGCGTTTTTAACTTTGTAGCTATAGATAATAATGACTTCATCAACTTCACCATTCACATTATGGTAAACACGGTACTGATTTTTATTGAAAAAGTAAATCTGGTACTTTAATTTGGGATCAGGTCGGAAGTAAAATAGACCGCAACCATCAATTAAAAAATTCCGGATAATAGACGGGAATCTAATATCAATCTTATTAAGCTTTATAACATCGTCTAAAAATCGTGAACGACTTTTATACGTATCCTGATCACAATAAAACGTAACACCCTTCTTAATCATAAGAAGAGTCATCTGCTGTAGGTGACTCAGAACAACCATCGTGGCCGATTGGTTGCTCCGATCCTGGGTACGCGAGGCTTCCAGGATCTCGTTAAATCGCTTTCTAGTCTCAGTGGACATTCAAGTTAAAGACAAAAAATTTAAATCTATTTGTTGGCGGCCATTTGTTTTGCCTTGCGAGCTTTTGCTAATGCCCGTTTACGGGAATCACCTTTACCACGAGGGGCATCATCACCAGAAGCCTCCTTTTTTTGACGTTGCTCCTCAAACTTTTTAAGGAGTTCAGCAGGCATCTTATCAGCCATGGGGAAGGAGATACTTTTTGACTCTTTCTAGTGTAGCCGCTTCTAGCGGTAAATCTTCCATTGGAAATGCAGTAAGCATGTGATCTTCTCGACCCAGCATATCTATGCTGCCAGCTACCGCCTCAAACGTCTTACAAGTCTCAACAACAGTAGGCATATCAGTTTCCCAATGCGCATAGGATTTAAGTTTTTTGAGTCTCCTTTCAGAATCACCCATCCAACTTAAATGCCACCCAGCATCACGATCTCCTATTACCTTACGTGTCGTTTGGCGACGAACGTTAGTTATGGATCCTAGTGAAGCAAGTTTTCCTGCAGTGCAAATAGTCGCACAATGCCAGTGAAAAAGCTCACCAAGAGGAGTGCAAAGCTGTAAGTCCGCTCGTCCATAGTGCATAGACATATCCAAACCTAAAATTGCGTCGGGATTTGCCTCAAGTTCAGATTTTATCTGTTCAAATTTTGCTGGGTTAGGAAGTTCGTCACAGTCAGAACAGATAAAAACAGCATTTTTTGGCATCTCTGAGAGATAAATCCCAAGAGCGTCACGTTGACCACGCTCACGAACCCAGTGATCTGGTTCTTCGTCAACAGTTGGAAGTTTGACGTGGATAACTTCGATCAGTTCATCGGGTAGACCCAATTCTTTAATTGTCTCGGCACAAGTAAAAGCCTTTGGTTCCCCTCGATGAGTCCGATCCGCATCTGCGATCAAAAAACCATCGACGTGATCTTTTAATAAAGAGACACGTAATTCAAGTAACTCGCGTTCATTAAAATAAGGAAAACAATCAATTAACATTTTCAGGAAGGAGGTAGGTTTTGACGCGCTCTAATTCGAATAGCTTTGAAGGCAGAGCGCTTAAAGGATAAGTGGTAATTAAGTGATCGTCACGCCCCAACATGTCAAGACTTCCTTCTTGAGGTTCAAACATCTCACATCTACGTTGTACATCTGGTGTGTCCCACATATAGTATTCAGCAATAGAGCGGAGTTTGTTTTTTCGTCGTGCACCGTCACCCATCCAACTTAAGTGCCAACCAAAATCTCGTTCACCCAAATACAAATTATCTTGGCTTTCCCTCATTACGGAGAGTGTGCTTTGTTTTCTTAAAAAACCAACCGTAGAAACAAAAGCTCGTTGCCACTCGTGCAGTACACCATCAGGAGTTACTAACTGCCGATCAGCGCGACCATAGTGCATAGACATGCTAGCCCGTACTATTTGATCTGAAGTTTCAGCTGCAGCTTTTAGTTTATCTAACGCAAGGGGATTCACCAGTTCATCACAATCTGAACAAATGAATAACGTATCATCCGAAAGCATGTGAAGCCCAACACCTAAAGCATCCCGTTGTGCTCGCTCACGTAACCACGGATCTGGTGCTTCTTCAATAGAAGGCAGCTCAACGTGTAAAACCTGTACTTTACTGTCGTCGATACCTAGTTCTTTAAGAGTATCTACGCAGGTAAAAGGTTTCTCATCACCACGGTGTGTTCTGTTGGCATCTGTTATTAAGAACCCGTCAACGTAATCTTCAAGAGTTCTGATGCGGAGCTCTAGAAGTTCTTTCTCGTTAAAGTAAGGAAAGCAATCGACAAGCATACAAGGTTGACGCGAGTGTCACCATAGTAGCTTAAACCTGTTGAATATATTTGGCTGCTCTGCGTTTAGCCCTTGTCAAAATACTTACATCTGTATCCATGGCGGGGTCAAACCCATCTTGACCTCCTCCACTCGAATAATCAGTAGGTGCTACAGGAGCTTGAGGTTGTCCTTTTAATGCAGTCTGATCCTGAGCGGACATGTCTTCGAATACCGTATCCGCTGATTGGTTAGCTCGTCGTTGAGCCTCAGCTGCCGCAGTCTGCATCTGATAAGCTTGAGCAAAACCATAAGCATTAGCGTTATGAGTGTTCATTAGTATAGAGCGGTACAATGAGATGAGGTACCAGACACTACAGCAGTGCAGCTAAGAGGCAACAAAGTAGTACTCGTGATCTGTTCAAAACGTGAAAGTTGGCCCTGAGAATCAGTAAGCACGAGAGTTACTTTAGAAGCGCTCCCACCGGTAATGTGCTCGACCAAGATACCTCGGCAGGCAGGGAAATTCACCCGAGCCATATTGCCCGAAGTTACTATGTGGAAACCACTGCCATACGGTAGTGTTGCTGACTGTCCATAATACGAACCAAAAGCGCGAATATCCATAAGACAGATTTTTTTTAATTTTAACCGCATTCCTCGGAAATTTGTATTAAACGTTTTAAATACCACTCACATTTCTTTAAATCCTCTACTCCATTTTTATGCTCTGTCCTCCATAAATACTTCAAACACGCTCCCCGGCAATATGATTTAAAGCCTTCATGCCCAAGTGCAGATTTTAAAGCATCGATACACTCGACAGAGCCCTGGTTATAGTGTGCCGGTTTATTAACGACGTCAACTGTCCCGCACCCGAAATCAACAACGTCACCCTTTAAATCCCAAAAATCTGACATGAGAACTAGCCTATTAGCACTTAAACATAGTGGTTATGTCTAAGCATGTGTTTTGATTTTTTAATAAAACGTTACTGTACTTGTTGTCTAAGTGTTCCAGTAATCCGCAGGGAGCAATACGAAGCTTATCTCCATCACGAATTAACGGCACCACTCGGCGGTGTTCTTGATCGGTGCTAAGAGATTCAAAAGCAAGACCTAAAGAACTTCTGTCAGCTATCGGCCAACAACGAAATTTCGTTAAATCAAAACTTCTTATGGGATCACAGCTCTCAGACACGACATACTTCTCAGCCATTTCAGAGTCCAGTATCATCATTCCCATATAAGGATTACCAAGGGACGCAAAACAAATAAAATCATCACAAGGAGTCATAAAAGTTTGCACGTTATAGGGGCGATCTCCCCACACCGCTTTAGTGGGTCCGTTTAAATCCCAGATTCTGTGGTTATCAAAAGGAATAAGTAAACTATCTCTGCGTTCTACCCGGCAAAAACCTGGTTCGAGATTTAAAAGTTTAAGTTTATCTTTCCAAGCAAGCCAATAGTCAAAGTTTTCACGTGTAAATAACATATCATTCTCTGTATATACATAAAAATCGTAAGTTTTATTCTGAACAACTTGTTTTAAAAGATGTTTATGCGCCCAAGTAAGGCTGAAACCTACGTACTCAGGTTCCGCTACGATAATATTTAAATTACAGGGACCTAAATTAGGTTGTAACAAGTCCAAGACAGCTTGTTTGTCTTGTTTATGTTCGAAGTCAATAAAAATATAAAAGTCTTTAACACCTGGAAGAGTTATGTAGCCTTTTAAAGTTTTTAAAAGAACGTCAAATCGCTCTAAAGGATTGTGCGCTGTTACGGCGATAAAGTAGTTAGTAAGTATTGGTTCGTTATCGGAAATCATCAATACTCCATTTCGAAACCACCTCGGCGTTGCAGAAAACAGATTAAATGCGTGTATGCATCAAGTAAGTCATCGTGCGAAGTAGCTCCAATGTTGATTAACTGGTCGAATAATAGATCAAATTTACGGTACCGATTAAAAATTACTTTTTTATTTTCCAGCAGACCCAGTGTCCCCCTGAATCTAGAGACTTTGTCGCCTCTGAACCCATTTACCTCGTGGATATGAATGTTACTAAGTCCCTTATCATTCAACAAAATTCTTCGAAGATCAGCCGCTAACGATGCTTGATACGCAACAGCTTCCACGACTAACGTGCACGTGGAATATGTCGGGAACAACTCACCCGCTGCGTTCTCTACCAAGATCCCCCACTCAACGAGCATCTTACAAAGTAAATCAATCTTCTCAAGATTACCTATAGAGCGAACCTGATGCGCGTCAATAATATAGTACTTATCCTTTACCCTACCACCCAAGACCATCGCAGTATAGTCTGAAGTCTCACTACGACTAGCCGATAAATCCACACCAACTGCTAGCGAGTCAAATTCCGTCACAACATCTCCTTTTACAAGTAGATCAGGCGAGAGAATTAAATCAGAGGTCATTACCGGTTGCTGCTGATACTGATAAGCGAAAGCAACAGGATCAAGCTCTTTTTGACCTAGTAAATAATCAACACTCCACTGTTCGGGCCAATAACTTTCAGGATTACTATCGTTGTCGTACGTCAATGCTTCTTGGGTAACCTGTTTCCAACCTCGTTCAGGTACAAACATTGTTTTGTGAATATCTAATGGGTGGAATCGGGTACCTAAACAGATGGCTCGACCACCCTCAAAAATAATAGGTGCAATAACCGACGACCAATTATTATTCATCTCCTCACGGATTGTCGGGTTGCGTATATCTGCAGAACTTTTAACTGGGTCATCCACGAGGCATAAATGGGCTCGTTTAGATGTAATGGATCCTCTGAGACCAGCAGCGCGAAGAGTAAATTCTTCGTCACCAACTCGAGATATGCCTGCGTAGTCAAAATCAATCGACCAACCTACATCACTCTGCATTCCCGGTTTAAGCCGACAAGTGGGAAATATTTTTTTAAATTCGGTCGAATCAACTATCTGTTTAATGATTCTACTTTTCGGTATAGCGGTATTAATGTTGTACGAGATATAGATAATTTGTAGGGGCATTTTAGCGGCTGTGTGGCGACCTATGCACCACGCGGTAAACATGTTCATCACAGTGCTCTTCGCTGAACCTCTAGGACTTAGTATGTCAAGGTTTGGTCCTGCTATATCTAGTAGATACTTATTGCTGTCTCCTGTTATCAAATGTTTGTACCACTCCAACATATGCCTTGCTGGTGGTTTATCAAGCAACGTACAAAACGTTTGGAAATCACTAGCCGCCCTTGTGAATATAGTATCTAAAACTGGAGCATCACTGTCAAACGCTTTAGCCGCCCTCATTTGTAGAGCGCGGCGGTAAGCAAAAGTTTCACGACTAGGCATAAAAGGTAATACTGTCTGTATACTGATAGCAAGATTCTAACCCCAAATGGCAAAAATTCTGTGGTACGGAGATATCCTCTCAAATACTGGGTTTGGTAGAGTTACACACAGTATCTTAGAGTACCTCCAAAAGAACCATGAGATTGTAGTTGTAGGAATAAACTACTCAGGTGATCCGCATGATCTGCCTTTTAAAGTTTATCCAGCAGCAGCTAAAAATCCTCAGGATCGATTTGGTATTGGACGTCTACCTGAAATTGTCGACACAGAAAAACCAGACTTTATAATCTGTCTAAATGATATCTGGGTAGTAAATCAAGTTTGGGAACGTGTTCATCTACTTAAAGATCAGTATAAATTTAAATTTATTGCTTACTTCCCACTAGACTCACAGTGGTACATTGAGAGTCATATGCG
>Ga0181365_1000077_pt1 | contig 19006 bp, 28 predicted proteins | sample Fa13NDMM110DN_FD_130097 | JGI IMG/M metagenome (GOLD analysis project Ga0181365, IMG submission 130097) | Freshwater viral communities from Lake Michigan, USA - Fa13.ND.MM110.D.N | ecosystem: Environmental > Aquatic > Freshwater > Lake | place: USA: Michigan | collected 2013-09-24
AGAGGGATAAAACCGAAATCTGGAAAGCTTGTCATATATATGCCACGGCATCCCGCATCTTGCATCCCGCGCCATGTACCATGCATCTTGTACCACGAAACACGAACCACGCTACGGGTGGGGGTTACATTTTTTTCTTCGCTGCTTGCTTATGTGTGTATGGTGTCGGAAAAAATATGGTTGCTACCATAAAAGACTTGACTTCTTGGGGGAGGTTGCACGTATTTTTCGTGCGCGCTTACTGAAACCCAATAAAAAGTATTGACAGGGGGTAAAACGGCGGTACGATACCCAAATGAATGACGAAATAAATGCAACATACTACCAGAAAAACCGCGAGGCGCGGTGTGCATACCAAAAAGAATACTATAAGTTGCATTCGGGACTCCTTAAGCGTAAGCGAGAACTAGAAATTGTGCTCAATCCCGAAAAAGTGGATGCACGAAAAGCGTATAATCGTGCATACTTCCTGAAGAATCGTGCATCGATCATGGAAAAACGTGCGGCGCGCAGGAAACAGGTTACAGCATAACAATAATATGACACAGGATACAGAAATAAGGATCGAAGATGATATGCTGACAATGGATGGCTACGACGATTGCATCGTTGGAGTCGTGGAGCGGTTCGGCCAAGAGGCTATCGTCTGCTACGACAAAGAAAAAGTCTTGCATAAGCTTGGAATTGAAGGTATGGATGAAGAAGAAGCGCTTGAGTTCTTCTACTACAACCAGATCGGGGCATGGATGGGCGAAGGCACACCGTGTTTCTTAACTCAAGCATAAAACACAATGTGGGGGTGGCGCAATCGGGGATGAAATCCCGACTCGGGTAGCGCCTTCGGACAGTACCGAAGAGATGTAGGTTCGAATCCTACCCCCCACAACTCTTGGCAGAGTACATAGAAGGATAAAAATGAGCAAATTACTAAAACACGAAAAAGCGTTTCTGAAGAAGATGCTTACGCACGCGCCGGATCAATGCGAAGGTCGGTCTTGTTGCGTTCACAATCCATCGGATCACCACATGCGGGAGTGGCGAATGAACTTCCGCCACGACAACGGCGTGTTGGAGCGCATCTGCCCCGAACACGGTGTCGGGCATCCTGATCCAGACAACACAGCTTACTGGATTTCAGTTGGTCGGCCGGAGATGTCCATTCACGGATGCTGTGGCTGCTGTGACGATAGCATCAAAGACTCGGATTGAGCGCACTACTTCGGCTTTTCAGCATATTGTTCGCCCTTGCTGTCGTCCCATATCTCCAACTTCATGCACTCTAGCACGCCGATCACGCTGGCGAGGGTCAAATCAAACTCCTGCGTGTAGCGGTCGATTAGATTGTCGAGTTCAAAAGTGAAGGCCTCTACTTGTTCTTCTTGAGTCATGCTCTTTTCTAGCGCGGCTCAAATCTTTAGCAAGAAAAAATTGACGAGACGTCTTTTTGGCCCTCGCGGAACCCCTTTCCCGAACCCTGAGACCGGAATCGAAACGCCGTTTCGGGCACAAAAGCAAGCGCCAAGAGCGAGCGGTACCTTACAGGATAAGGGATTCGGGATACAGGATCGGCTTAGGCGACGCGGGTCAAGGTCTTTTACAGTTTCTGCAATTGGGGGAAAAAAACTTTCTATAGAATGATGTAGTTCATTAAGCCAGGCTTAATGAACTACTTCTTCTAAATAGAAGTTTTTATACTCTAATATGAATAGGAAAAGAATTTGACTCTTTTTCCCTTGACCGATCCTGAACCCCGTTTCATGATCCCTGCATGACTGCGACTACCACCTTCAGACCCACTCCCATTCCCAACACCAACTACGGGTTGGCGGATAATGGCTACGTTTACAACCTGCGGACGAAGAAACGCCTTAAGCGCGTGTGGATTGCCAACGGCTGGCGAACCAACTGCACACGGCTGGACGGCAGCTCGTTCTGGTTCCGGCACAACGATCTTTCTTCAGCAACCCGTTCCGAAGCCCTGAGTGCCTCTCTGGGGCGTGAGGACACCCTTCCGGTAACTGGGTGGCCAAAGTATGCTACGACACGCTACGGGGCCATCTGGTGCGTCGCATCAGGCTCTCGTGGTCGCGGCGCTGGTGGACCGTTTCTTGTGAGCGAGTTTTTACACCGTGGCAAGCCACACGTGAACCTATCCGATAAGTATGGCAAACGGCGTTGCGTCTCCGTGAAGCGGATCGTCCAAGACACTTGGGGTGAAGAGGCGGGCGTGGTTTAGGCAACAACTTAACTATCCGCTTGACGCCGACCAGATTGAAGGCTAATTTCTTTCTGGATGAACTATTCTTTGGACATTGACTCGCTTGACCTTTCAGCGCTGGACGAAAAAGGCAAGCCAGTGAAGACACGCCTGAAAGATGTCCAGAGCGCTTTGAGCATTTTTCATACGTTGCTACGCGCTGACGAGAAGTCCGCGCTAAACCGCGCGCGCGTTGACGCGATGTTTGATGGCGCAGCGCCTTATGATGCCGCAAAACTTGCCGCCTCCAATCAGGGCATGAAGACCAACCTCAACTTTGGTGAGGCACAGCGAATCCTTGACATCTCGCTTTCTGCTTATGTTGACCTTTACAGCTCACTAGAGCGGTTGGTCGAAGTCAAAGGTACGGCAGGCGAGCGCAGCAAGATTACCGAACAGGAAGAGATCGTTGCGGAAGAGCTGACCCACTTGCTCCGCAGCTGGCCCGAATTCCACAGCAGCTACTTGAGGCTTTGCACCACCTTTATCAAACATGGCGTAGGCGTCGCCTACTTCGATTCGCCAGAGGATTGGCGTTTTCGCGTCGGTGGATTTACCGACATTCTCATTCCGAGGCAGACGCTCGCATCTGAGAATGCTATCGATGTTGCCATCGGTCGCCGCGACTATCTGCTCCACGAACTCTTTGCTTTTATCAAGAATCCCGAAGCTGCTGAGAAGGTAGGCTGGAACGTAGAAGAAGTGAAGCGGGTCATCATGAAGAACGTTCGCACTACCGGACGCGGGGCTAGCAACAACGGGACTCTCGTAGACTACGAAGCACTCCAAGCCGAGCTTAAGAACAACGACCTTTACACCGGAATCCAGAATCCGACAGTCGCTGTGCTTCACTATTGGATACGTGAGATGGACGAGAGCGTGAGCCACTACATCAGTGCCGAATCCACGCCGAAGGACTTCCTTTACAAGAAGATCGGCCGCTATCCTTCTCCAGAACAAGCTTACGTGATGTTCACGTATGGTGTTGGCTCGAATGGCACATACCATTCGGTTCGGGGTTTGGGCAATAGAATCTTCTCGCACATTCAGACGAGCAACCGTTTGCGTTGCCAGCAGATCGATGGAGCCATGCTGTCATCTGCAATCATGATCCAGCCGGAAAACCAGCGTTCGCTCGACGAGTTGCAGTTTACGTTCTATGGCTCTTACGCGGTGATGTCGCCTAACATCAGGATCATCGAGAAGGCAATTCCGAATCTGGGCACTGCAGTTCAGCCTGCCTTGCAGGATCTCACACAGCAGTTGCAGCTAAACACCGATACGGTCTCTACGTATGGCCCGACTCAGGGTTCACCATACAGGAACCAGATGCAGATTTCCAGCGACATGGATGTCGCAACTCGACTTTCAGGTGCGAGTTTAAACTTGTTCTACTCCAGCTGGCATCGCCTCCTGCGGGAGATCGTCCGCCGCGTAGTCCAGAGCAAGAAGTCTGACAGAGCTATCACCGATTTTTACGCGCGTTGCGAGGCGCGTGGCGTGTCTAAGAAGTTCATCCAGACTCTCGACGTTGATCGCACCAGAGCCGTCCGCTCAATCGGCGGCGGGTCGATGGCAAACCGCCTGATGGCACTTCGCGAACTACAAGCGATCAGCGGACAGTTCGACGAAGTCGGTCGTAAGAACCTTACCCGCGATATTGTTAGCACCCGCGTTGGACACGATCTTGCGGATCGCTACGCGCCAGTCGCGGAAGAGGAGCGCCAGACAGTTGATACGAAGATTGCCATGCTGGAGAACAACCCGCTTCAGAGCGGCGCACCCGTTCAGGTTATCTCAAGCGAGATGCACGGCACGCACTTGCAGATTCACGCGCCAGTGCTTAACCAGCTGATCGAGCAGATCAACACGGGAGCAGCCGACCCTACGCAAGTGATGCCCATCCTACAGGCGTTCTACCAGCACATTTCAGAGCACGTTCAATTTGCTTCTGGCGATCCTGCCCTTGCTGGCATCGTCGGTCAGACCAAGCAGATACTACAGTTTACTGAAGAGGCGCTCAACAACACGCAAAAGCAGATGGAGAAGATCCAGCGCGATCAACAAGCCAACCCACAAGAGGGTGGCGCACAGCAGATGGACCCGATGCAGCTGAAGCTGCAAGAGCACCAGATGAAGATGCAGATCGCGCAACAGAAAGCCGAGCTTGATTTCCAGATCAAACAGAAGAAGTTCGAACAAGAACAAGGCTTCCGTGATGCTAAAGCTGCACTAGAATTCCAAGAATAGACCACTGTATCCTGATGCTTGATAAAAGTAAGATGGCGTGTAACAAGCCACGGACTACGCCAGACCACAAGACTAAGTCTCATGTGGTCAAGGCTTGTTCTGGTGGTGTGGAGAAGATCATCCATTTCGGACAGAAGGGCGTGAAAGGATCGCCTAAGAAAGATGGCGAGAGCAGTGAGTATCGTAAACGTCGTGAAGCATTTAAGGCTCGACATGCTGGCAATATCCGCAAAGGTGTGTTGAGCGCTGCGTATTGGGCGGACAAAGTAAAGTGGTAACAACGTATGACTAAAAAACTGAAGGTGCCCATCCCCCTTAATCGATGGTTCTCAGACATTAAAGGCATTGAGGAACTACGCGCCCTTCTTGATTCCGATCCCTACCAACAGGCTGTTGCGATCCTAAAGGACTCTGCAAGCCCGAATCATGCATCCCTTACCCTGAGTCCCGAAGCCAACAGCCAGCGCTTTGCTTGGCTCGCAGGATACAGGGACGCTTTCGCAGATCTTGAACGGCTAACGCACTTGCCAGATACAAAAACAACAAACACAACAGACGAATGGATGCACCTATCGAATCAGTAAACGAAGCCCCCGCAATTGACATGTTGCAGGATACCGGAACCGAAGCCTCTTTTGAGTCCTTCGAGTCATCACTACAGAATGCATTTGACTCCTATGACAACCCATCTAACGGTGAGGAAGAACAAGAGGAATCAGTCGAAGAAGAGGTTGAAGACAATTACAGCGAGTCTATTGAAGACCTCACCGAGGACATCGGAGACGACTGGACGCCTAAAGCAGCTAATCGATTTAAGCAACTCAAGACGGAACTCAAAACAAGTTCCTCCGAATTGGAGCAACTGAGGCAGTTACAAGTCGAATATGAATCTCAAATAAGAGAATTGACGGGTCTCGCAGAGAGCCGAGATGTAGATCAACTTCAAGTTAAACTGGCGGAGTATGAAAAGAAACAGATGTTCTCCGATCTGGAGAATACGACCGCCTACAAGAGTGCCATCACGGAGCCGTTGAGCTTGCTGCTGCAACAGTCTGAGCAGCTCGCAGAGAAATATGACATTACAGTTGAAGCACTACTGGATGTTATTTCTCTAACAGATCCTGAAGCACAGCAAGAGCAGCTTGCAGAGCTACTGCCGAATGCAAATGATCGAGACAAGGCCAAGATCTACCGCATCATGGAAGACATGGAGCCAATCTTCGAACGGCGCGCCAGACTCTATGAGCAGTCCGGCGAAGCGCTGGCCGAAGCCAAGATGCTCGAAGAACAGGAACGCAACGCCGAAGCGGGCGAGCGTTTAAAGCTGCGCCAGAACGTAACCCGCAATGTCGTGGAGCGCGTCGAAGCCAAACTGCCCTTCCTGAAAGGCATCGAAGGGCTTGACCTCTCTGCGGTGCGCGAAAAGGCTTCGTCGGTTGACCCGTCGGCAGTGCACCCCGTAGACTTCGCATACAACGCGGTATCGGCGCAAATCCTTCCGGTCGTTGTGCGGGAATACGCGACACTTCGCAAAGAAGTAGAGTATCTCACCGACAGACTCGCTGAGTATGAGGGCGCAGAACCTAAGATGTCTGGAAGCCAGCCGTCATCCAAACAGTTGACACAGCGGGCGGGCGCGGATGCTTCGTTCGAAGACCGCGTCAATGCTGCTTTCGCTACGATTGGTTAAGTATAGCCATCGCTTATAGCGAGACCGCTCGTCACACGGTGTGGCGGGCGGTTAATAACTCTCTTGTTGACTTGGCTACTGCTATATATAAGTTTGTCATGTCCAACTACCGATCCGGTTGCTCTCGCCATCAAAGAGTTCTATAGGTTGCGGACGATTAGGTGGCTTTGTCTACCGCCCCACATAGATTCCGCTCGGTTGCTCTAGCCATAAGTAGTTCTACGATGAGTGTAATCAACCAAATCGTCTTCTTTTTAACCCCCTATAAACTACTACTACTATGTCCACCTTTGACTCTGGAACTGGCATCTCTGCCATCAACACGATTCTTGCTGAAGAAGCTAACCGCATCGGCCAAGATATCTATCGTCGTACCCTCCACACTAGCCCGTGGATGGACCTCATCAAACAATCCGCCTTCCCTGACGGCATGGGTTACCAGCTCACCACTATGGTGTATGACCGCTCGGTTCCTGTAACTGGCACTGGCACCAACATCGCTGGTGTTAACTGGACCAGCGTTGGCAACCTTAACGGTGCCGCGAACGTGTTCAACACTTCTTCACAAGGTCAGCTTCTTACCGACACTGCATCTGATGCACAAGGTGGACGCGGAACGGGATCTGTCGATAAGCGTGCCTTCATCAAGTTCACCAAGCAACTCAAAAATTACACCCTTGATCGGGCTGTTGTTGAGTCGCCGCGTATCTCGGTTGAAGACCTCCGCTTCGCAGTCCATCGCCAAGAGCAGCTCCGCGCTCTCATGGACGCCATGACTGAGGCTACCAAGTATACTTGGGAGAACCGCAACCGTGACGAGTTCGAATCCACCGTCGATAACTTCCTTGTTTGCAAAACCGCTACTTCGCTTTTCAACACTGGTTTCGAAGGAACCATTGTTGAAGGTCTGGACTCTGACAACGCAGGATACGCTGCCACCGCGAACATCTCCAACGCTGTTCTCGACAAGGCTTACTTTACGCTCGTCCGTAAGGGCGCTGGCACGGATGCTTACGGTCGTGAAAACGGTCGTCCAGTGTTCGCTCTGGTTATCAGCTCGGAAGCGTCCTACGAACTCCAAACCGAAGCAGGTTTCCGCGATGACATTCGTTACAACCAGTCGAAAGTTTCGGATCTTATTGCTCCGCTCGGTGTGGAAAAAGCCTTCCGTGGCTTCTACCACTTGATCGACGATTTCGCTCCGCGCTTCACTCTTGCAGCTTCTACGAACTTTTACGTTCGCCAGTATCCTGTCACGATTGACACCGCTGGAACCGACGTGGGTCGCACGATTGATAACCCGCTCTACGACTCCGCTCCTTACGAGTTGGCGTTTATTCTCCACCCACACGTTATGGAATCCCAGATTCCTAACCCACTGAGTGGCTCGAACGGCATCACGTTTAACCCCGTGAACTATCGCGGTGACTTCAAGTGGACCAACATCCTCAACGAAATCACCAACCCTGACGGCACTATCGGTTTCTTCCGTGGCATTCTTGCCAGCGCGACCAAACCGATCAAGACCGACTATGGTTACGCGATCCTGTTCCAACGCACCAGCACCACTCCTGCCGCAGTCTAACCAATCCGCTAAGGGGTTCCTGTAACGGGAACCCCTTAGCACTACCCCTTAATACTATGCCTACTCTTGACGACGCACCCACTATCTCTCCAATCGCCGCAGCAGATCTTGCTGGAGACGACCTCCTACAAGTCTTCAGTGCTGCTCTTCGTATGCCGAAGACGGCTTCTATTACTAGCCTTATCTCTGCCAATGGCCGTTTGACTGGTTACGGCGGTATTCAAGCTGCCGACCTTACTTCAACAGCGTCAGTTGCTAGTTTGACGCTTTCAACTCGCGTAACTGTTATTACTGGAACGTCACAAGCCTGTCAGTTGGTCTTCCCTTCAGCTACTGGCGTTCTTCGCGAGCTGATTGTGATTAACCAAATGACGACTGCTGTTGTTACTCCCCCTGCTCTTAGCAGCACCGCTACTACTCTTACCGCTGGTAGTGTTGCTACATTCGGCGGCACTGGAGCTGTCGGAGCTGCTGCTCGCTTCCTGAGCAATGGCACTAGCTGGTATCGCGTGTAGCCTGAATCCCTAAAACCCAACAAGAACCCCTATTCCTGAATCAGGAGTAGGGGTTTTTTGTGCTTGACTAAAAGCCTGACAAAACTACATTCGCCTCAACACGGCACAATATTATGGCAGTAGGAAATTACACAACATTCGGCAGCGCAGTTGAAAAGGCAATTAAAAAGAAACAGCTGTCCCCAGCAGAGCTTAAGGCAGTGGAACGACTGAAGCAGCTGTCACCAGCAGAGATCAAAATCCAAGCCGATCTTGTTCGTAAACGAGCCGCAACAAAATCAGCAAAACCGACTAACACAAGTCTCAAGACCACAACTAAAATAGCTGGAGCGGGTAGTAAGGCTGGTGGCGCCCTTAAAGTAGCTGGAAAAGTAGCTGGAAAGGTCGCCGTTCCGTTGGCGGCTATTGAACAAGCATATCAGACGGGCATGCTTATCGGCAGCGAGGAAGCCCGTGAAAGAGCTGCACAAGAATACGAAGACTTGGCAGACGATAACGCGCTTATGCGCGCTGGTAAAGGGGCATTGGGCGGCGTCACAACGATCTACGGAGCTGGAAGAGCGCTTTACGAACACGGCGAAACTATGGGAGACGTTAGAGATTCTTATAAAAAGCTGAATAAAAAGCTGGAAGATCCAAAAAACCAGTCCATGATTCAAGAAGTGAAAGATAGACAAGCCACTTACATGTCACTGTCAGATCAGGAGAAAGCTAAGGTTGACCGCATGGGAGGTAAAGAAGCCAAACAATATCTTTCGGATCTTAAGAACCCACCTTCGATGAAAGAAGGAGAACCAGAATTCATCGGTCCACCCGATTATGCCAAATCGACGAGAAAAAAATCATCCGAATTCGTCAATCTACCCGAATACGCCATAAGGCCCAAAACCCCTAGAGCTACAACAGAGCCTGAACCCCCTAGAGCTACAATAGTGCCCGAACCCCCTAAAGCTCGAATAGTGGGCGATGAGGATCGTGCTATGGCTCTGTTCCAAAACACTCACGGCGGACCATTTGACCCCAAGTCCGCCATGGATAGGGGTAAGATGGACGCAATTAAAAAGCTCATGGCCCAAAAAGGTTCTGAGAGACTCACGCCAAACCAGTTCTCCCTCCAAATCTATCGCCAATCCTAATTTATGATCGTTATCCCAATCCCAGAAGGACTCGAAGTCCCACAAGAACCACAATTCGAACTCCCAGTTATCTTCCAAATCGAAGGTGACCAACTCATCGTACTTGCCGTTGACGGAATCCCACTAGATTATGTGGAATCCGAAGGCGAAATGGAAGAAGAGGGTGGGGAAGGCGGCGAAACCGATTTCGCATCCGCTGTCGAACAGGCAGTGGGCGGAATGCAATAATCTCTACAACCTACACTATTTATACCTTAGAACTATTATGAAAACCACTATTCTTGGAATTGCCACTATTGTCGCCGCCGTAGCTAACGCTCTTATCAGCTTCCTTAAAACAGGATATGCTGATTATGGTTCGCTCATTGCGGCCGTTACTGCTGGAATTGGCCTGATCAAAGCCGCTGACGCCGTCCCAAAACCCTAATGAGCGCGCTGATAGCTGCTCTCATTGCCGCGTGTAACGCGTTCGCGGCGTGGGCGCGGTGGCAGCAAAGCATCGAACTGGATAAAATAGAGGATGAAATTGACCGTCTTGCTGCTCTCGGTGATCCTGCTTCCAAGTTGCGGATTGAACGGCTTCATGCGCGGTATATACGCAAGAGAGGCGGAGGCGAACGCGAGCGCACTTTATGACCCCCCTACCGTGACCCTCAAGCCGTCAACCACTTACGATTTTGTCGAAGGCTTGCTGGAGGGGCGTGGCCAGAAATTCCACAGCGACCACAGTTATCGTCGCGCAATTATAATTGGTAACGGAGCTATCAAGTAATGACGCCACCCATCACACCCTTTGATCGACCCGTAGATTCTATAATCGGCGTAGCTGCACCCATGTTTGGATATCTTACATCAGTTCAGGAGCAAGCTGAATATGGGATGCGCATATTTTCTTTGATAATCGGTATTGCGATTGGTTGTATTTCGTTTTATAGACTACTGAAGAAACCTAAATAAACACCACAGAGTGCCACGTATTGCAGACAATATACGACGTTTTGTAATTAACTACTTCAAACCCGTGACGAAAAAACACGTAGCTATTTGCGTCGGGCACAGCCGAACTAAAGATAATGGCGCAGTTAACGTGCTGGGGATTTACGAATGGCATTTCAATAAGCCACTCGCTGATCGCGTCGCCGAGCTGATCCGAGATTCAGGTCAGATGGCCTCTGTAATCAGTCACTACAACGGCAACAGTTACGGATCGGCTATGGCTGACGTAGCCAGACAGCTCAAAACAATTTGTGCCGACGTCGCGCTAGAGCTACATTTCAATTCGACCAGTTCTCCGTCTGCCACAGGATTCGAATTTCTATGCTGGCACAGCAGCAAACGCGGCAACGCGCTAGCTACTTGCATACAGAAAGCTTTTCAGAAAGCGTTTCCCGAACAGCGGGACAGGGGCATTAAACACGCTACCCCATCAGATAGGGGCAGCAGATTCTTACAGGTAACCCATTGTCCAGCAGTTATTTGCGAACCGTTTTTTGGCTCCAATCCAAAAGACACAGCATTCTTTTATGAGCATCGCGAAGAACTAGCCCAAGCCTACGCAGACGGCATACTTAACTGGCTTTCCACTTGACCCTGAACCCTCTACCCTGTAACCTACACCTATGACAAACAACATCGACAAACAATCCTTCGGCGAAGCTGGTGCACAGATTGTCCCCACCAACACAGCGGTCCCTGCTGGCCAGTACTGCGCCATCAGCTTCGTGGGCGGCGGCGCGATCACCACGGCGTTCACGGCGGCCGAAGTGCCGCTACTCAGCGGCACCCAGACCGGAATCACGTTCGCTAACGGGTATACGCTCTTCACCCCGTTCATCATCGCGAGCGGTTCCGCAGCCCGAATCGCCTGCCCTGTTATACTCTACAAAGCAATCTGATGCGTTTAGGTCTGGGAAATACACTTGCTAGAGAGACGACCGTGGGGTCTAACCCAGTTACCACCGTTTTCAATATAACTCCACCAGACGAGACGTATACTTTTACGGCTATTCCCATTAATTTCAAAACTAGTGATGCAAATATCTCAGGAATTAACATCAGCAACATTGTTACCAGTATCGGCAGCTACGCATTCTACTACTCCAGTCTGACCAGCGTGACGATCCCCAACAGCGTGACCAGCATCGGGGTCTATGTGTTCTCAAATTGTTATTACCTAACAAGCGTAACGATTTCCAACAGCGTGACCAGCATCGGAAGCAGTGCGTTCCGATACTGCAGTGATCTGACAAGCGTGACGATTAGCGACAGCATTACAAGTATCGAGGACGATGTGTTTAACGGCTGTGAGTCCCTAACAAGCGTGACGATCCCCAACAGCGTGACCAGCATCGGGAGCCAAGCGTTCCGATACTGCAGTGATCTGACAAGTGTGACGATCCCCAACAGCGTCACGAGCATTGGGGGCAATGCGTTCTCTGGCTGCAGCGGTCTGACAAGCGTGACGATCCCAAACGGCGTGACCAGCATCGGGGCCTATGCGTTCCAAAGCTGCAGCGGACTGACGAGCGTAACGATCCCGAACAGCGTGACCACTATCAATAATAGTACGTTCAATGGCTGCACAGGTCTGACCAGTGTGACGATTCCCAATAGCGTGACAAGCATCGGGACCAGTGCGTTCTCTGTCTGCACAGGTCTGACCAGCGTGACGATTGGCAACAGCGTGACCAGCATCGGTAATGGTACGTTCTCAGGCTGCACAGGTCTGACCAGCGTGACGATCCCTTCCTCTGTGACCAGCATCGGAGGCCAAGCGTTCCAAAGCTGCACTGGGCTGACCAGCGTGACGATTCCCAACAGCGTTACAAGCATCGGGAGCCAAGCGTTTCAAGGGTGCAGTGGTCTGACAAGCGTGATCATCCCCAATACCGTCACCAGCATCGGGAGCGCTGCGTTCTTCGGCTGCAGCGGTCTGACAAGTGTAACGATCTCAAACGGCGTGACCAGCATCGGGAGCAGTGCGTTTCAAAGCTGCACCAGCATTACCAGCGTGACGATTCCCAACAGCGTTACTAGCATTGGGGGCTCTGCGTTCCAACAATGCACCAGCCTTACCAGCGTGACGATACCCAACAGCGTTACTAGCATTGGGGGCTTTGCGTTCTCTGGCTGCTCCACCCTTAGCACAGTTAATTGTTTTGTAACCAAAACAATAATAAATCAAACTAACGTTCTTTTAGGCACTGCTACCCCCCTTACCATAAACGCGAGAATTACTGACGCGACATGGACAGCGGGAGCCGACACCATCGGTGGCAAGGCTGTAACTGTTGTGAAAAACCTTTGATATGAGCAAAACAATTCATTACACATCGGGACTTCCAAGAGCTTGCAGCACTTTGTTGCAAAACCTACTTGCTCAGAATCCTCGCGTCCACGCAACTGCTACCAGCGGGGTGCATGAGATCATGTATCTCTCAAAGGCGTTCTTCAAAACAGAAGAATTCCGTTCTCTACCGGATCCAAAAACGGGTGAACAAATGTTCCATGACTTCATGCGCGGCGGGATCACTCAATCCTTCGACGACCTTACCGACCGTCCTGTGGTTGCGGACAAGTGCCGCAGTTGGATCGGATCGGCTAACCTTTTGTTCCAGATTTTCCCACAAGCAAAGCTCCTCATTCCTGTCCGCGACATCCGTGGCATTCTCTCCAGCATGGAAAAGAAGTTCCAGTCTCACCCAGCGTTCCAGATGGAGGGTAGCCAAGCCGATACAGGGCGTATCCAGACCATCGAAGGACGCTGCCAGTTCTGGCTAGACACCGCTCCTGTTGGAATCGCCGTACAGCGTCTCCATGAACTCGTTCGGTTGCATAAAGACAAGGTGCATTTCGTTCACGCCGAAGATTTAACCTCCGACCCGCAGGGAACGATGGACAAGGTTTGGCAGTATCTTGGCGAAGAACCTTTCATCCACAACCCAATGTGCGTCGAGCAATACACCGTAGAGCATGAGCTTGGCTGGCCGTTCGGTGACCATGCTGTGCAACCTGTTGTAAAGCCGCTCAAACCCGATTGGCACGAAACACTGGGTAGGCAGATTTCTGAAACACTCAATCAAAAATTTAACTGGATCAACGAGCTATGAACTGTGCGATATTAAACCCGCGAAACCTCGTCCTGAAACTTGTCGATGAACCCCCTATTTCTGAACCGCACGTTGAGTTATCTGACGAACAAGTTCAAAAAGTTACGGATTTCAAAAATCAAAAAAGACTCGCTTTTTTGATAAATAACGAGATCACTAATTTCAGAGAGCAGCGTTCTTTAGGCAACTCAATGCGCTGGGACGACACCAACAAACAGTGGATCATCGCCCCACGTCCAGTTCAGACATAACCATCTTTGCAGAAACCACCCAATGTTAGCCGCCAACTACGACATCACCATCGACCGCGCAGCCGAGTACACCTTCGTGCTCACGATTCAGGATCAGGCTGGAACCGCCGTTAACATAGGCAGCGCTACGTTCTACGCCGACATTCGTGACGTGACTTCTCGTAGAAAAGCTGTATCGTTCACTCCGACGATCTTAGCTAGCGGAGCAAATGGTCAGGTATCGTTCAACCTTACGGAAGCGAATACACTAGCGCTCCAGCCTTCTGGCAGATACGCTTACGACATCTTCATGCTTCGCGGAACCGTTATGGAACGCCTACTTGAGGGTTCCGTGACCGTAAGAGCCAACATAACCAAAGGAGTTCCAGTAGACCCAATCAGCTAATCCCATGCCATCAGACACCTATACCTTAACTATTTCCGACATTGGCGTTAGCACGCCTTCTACGGGTTCCGTCGTAAACGCTTCCGTCGCTGCGAACGCGGCAATCGCGTTCAGTAAGCTAGCGACCTTGACTAGCGGAAACATTCTTGTTGGCAACAGCTCGAACGTTCCTACGTCGGTTGCGGTTACTGGTGATGTTACCATCTCTAATACCGGAGTTACTTCGTTACGGACAAGCCCGACTTTAGTTACACCGATCTTGGGCACACCCACTTCTGGTACGCTTACTAGCTGCACTGGTTTACCTTTAACGACTGGCGTTACAGGCATTTTACCTGTAGGTAACGGGGGCACTGGTGTAACCACCTCGACGGGAAGCGGAGCCAACGCATTGGCCACTTCTCCGTCTCTAACCACACCTATCTTGGGCACACCCACTTCTGGCACGCTCACCAACTGCACTGGTCTGCCGATATCTACTGGTGTTTCTGGTCTAGGTGCAGGAGTAGCGACTTTCCTCACAACTCCGTCAAGTGCAAATCTTGACGCGCTTGTGACGGATGATACTGGATCAGGTGTTCTTGTGTTCTCCAATAATCCGACTTTAGTTAGTCCAGTAATTGGAGTCGCCTCAGGTACAAGTTTAACAGTTTCGGGCGCGCTCACTTCTTCTGGAACAGCGGGTATAGGCTACGTAGCAGGAGCTGGCGGAATAGTAACGCAAGGCTCAAGCAAAACGAACCCCGTCACACTTAACAAGACTTGTGGTCAGATTACAATGGACAATGAAGCATTAGCCCAATTTGCCGTTGCTACGTTTACCCTAAACAATAGTACAATAGCCGATGATGATGTCCTAATCCTTAATCATGTTAGTGGTGGCACGGCTGGTAAATACTTACTAAATGCTCAGTGCGCGGCTGGGTCAGCAAGTATTAACGTAACCAACGTAACTACGGGTTCTGCGTCAGAAGCGATTGTCATTGCCTTTGTAGTTATTAAGGCTAGTGTAATAGAGGTATAAACCCCCCTAACCCCTGTATTTTAATACACCCATGCCTAATAAACAGAAATCAACCGTTAACGAAGCTGGCAACTACACCGAGCCAGCTATGCGAAAAGCATTGTTTAAACGAATCAAAGCGGGCACAAAGGGCGGCGATCCTAACGAATGGAGCGCCAGAAAAAGCCAAATATTAGCCAAACAGTATAAAGCCAATGGCGGCGGATATCGAGATTAAAACATGCACAATGTGCAGGGTCAAAAAGCCTACTTCTAATTACAGAAGTAGAGGCGGAAAAATGCGACATTTATTAAAAAGTAGATGTAACCAATGTTTGCACAAAGCGAATAAAACATGGGTTGAAAATAACCCCATTAGAGTTCGTGGGTATAGAGATAGAGATCCGTGGACATTATTTAGAAGATGCTCCCGCAGAAACATTACACCAGAACAATTTATTTCTGTTTATGAAAAACAAAAAAGATGCTGTGCTATTTGCAGAAAAGAAATAGAAATAGGCAATAGTGCTATTGACCACAACCATAAAACTGGAGAATTTAGAGGTGTGCTTTGTAAACAATGCAATCGTGGATTGGGTATGTTTTTAGATAGCCCCTTTGTTTTGAAAAACGCGCTTGAGTACTTAGAAGATTTAGGGTTTTATGGGGAGAAATAATTTATGAAAGAACCACAGAAATCACTAAAAGCATGGGGCGACCAGAAATGGCGCACCTCAGATGGCACACCGAGCGCGGGCACGAAACGCTACCTACCCGACAAGGCGTGGGGCGCGCTATCGCCAGCAGAGAAAGCAGCCACCAATCGAACCAAAGCGGCTGGTAATGCTAAAGGAAAGCAGTTTGTAGCCCAGCCAAAAAGCGTTGCAATAAAGACTTCCAAATTCCGATAACCACCATACACTATTTCTGTATAAACAACCGCACAAAAAGCGGCTATTATGCCCAGTTTAAGCGACATTATGCCTAAAAGCTGAATAATACGCCTGTTTTTGTGTTTATCTTATTGAAATAAATTATGGCCATATCCCCACTACCACAAGCACCGTTTAGACAGGACCAGAGGATCTTTCCGACTCCGCTGATTGGTGATGTTCTATTCAGTGAGGTCCGTGACTGCAACCGCATCCTGATTCCCGCATACGGAACCCCGCATCCTAATACGGTCAAGTGGCCTCACCATAAACTTGTCTATGTTAAGAGTGTCGATATTGAGCGCGACGGACTCTTTGAATTTTTTTACGCGGCAGATCGCGAGAACCAAGATCTTTACAATTTTCAATTTAGTCAAGCCGATATCGGTGGTGTCAAGTTTGACTCGGTAGTTCGCACTTACGTCACGCCCCGCGCTGACTTCGCACCGACCGATTATGAGATGGGCGCCGTGATGACCAGCGAGCCTGCTGGATTGTTTTCCGATTCATACGTGTTGTCGGAGTATAGACAATTAGATCAGCAGGATCAAACACTGAACTCACTTTATGTTACTGAGCAACTTGTTTACATCAAGCGGGCGTCGCTCATTCAAAATGACTTCGATGAATACTTCGGTGAAAATCTAAAAACAACGCAGTTTCTTTGTTACGCAACTGAAGTCTTGATCGACACAACCACGACGGCAGCACTTTTTGCGAACTCAAATAATGCTTATTGGGGTTTACAAAGTAGCGGTATTGTCCGCAGTGGTAAACAACTCACGGCCAAATGGTTTGCTATTACAGAAGCGGAAGTTATTCCGCCTTCGATAGTAAGTGGCGGACGGTCTTATTTTACCACTATGGACTACGGCTGGCCAGCTGTGCTTGCACCAAATCTTCTTTCGATGGTGTCTACATGGGAAAGGAGAGACGGAGGCACGCAAAAGTATTTTGAACCTCGCTTCCTACATAATCAATATAGCGGACCATGCAGGGCGCAGATAACCGAAACCTTCTCGCTCAACCCATCGACGTCGTCCACATCTGTGGCGATGCAGCCTTTACCGATCAATATTTCAAACCCCTACTTTTCTATTTCTGTTGGGCCAACACTACACGCTGCCGAGACATTGAGCTTCACAAACGGCACTACAGATATAGAGTTTGAATATACTGTAGCTGAATACGCTATTGAAGCAACAACACCCACTACTCGACCCGCACAGATTGTCGCTTCTGACGAGGTTAAACCTTTTCGAGGTGGTTATTTGCGGCAAGTTGTTATTGTTTTCCAACCAACATCTTAATGCTTTATGACGTTTTAAAGAATCAAGGCGCTCCAGACTTTTTGGCTTTGGATAGCGAAAGCTATTTGCGAGGCGGTTTGTTGGGCGAGGGGCTTGTGGCGTATACTGAGCGACTTCGGTCCGCTCCTAACACACCTTACCCATTCCAAGTAATAATTGCATCACCCGAATTACTGAAATCAGCAGCGGGAATACTTGGCGACGTCAGCATTTTATCTCAAGAAAAGGAGAACCCCGCAGACGGCGACCACTATCTGCTCGCAAAGGTCGTTATAAATTCGACAACTGGAGCTATTACTAGCTCAACAGTCGAATGGGTGACTACCGTTCCATCTGATACGGCCACAAATTACCATCGCACAATCGCTCAGGTTACTCTTTTTGATGGGGAAGTGGTTGGCCCACCTGATACTGCCCAATTCACTTATGGGCCTATATCAGTTGTAGTTGGCGGTGGGTCCAGCACAGTGTGGGCAGCTAGACTAATATGAGTGCTATATCTAGTGTTTACGCTAACAATTTCGATTCGGTAAAGATTGCAAAAGAAAATTTTGTGAATCAGTATGTGAATAATCATCCAAACAGATTATCAGTTTTACGATTTACAGGCACTTTGAATATCGAATTTGATGGACGAAATTCAGCACTCGTCACTGGTTTGACCACGAATAAAACTAATACTGACTATGATTTTTCAACGTTTCCCGAGTGGACACGAAGATTCAATGAGCAATTACCAACACTTTTTGGTCTTGCTCAATTCCCAACGCCTTCGGGGCATGGATTAGAAAAAGGAGAGTTCTACGTTTTTCAAGAGATTTACTACTTTTGGAGGTTTGGTATTTATTTTGGCCTCGAATATGATCCATTTAAGGTCGGTGAATCTACAACGATTTATTATGAAAGGGACACGGTTGATGATCCGTGGGTTGAAACGTCCACAGAAAGCTCTGATATAGAAACTATTTGGATACCGTATATTGGCGACCCAGTTTTCCCTGCTGAAAATCAAGGTGGAGACCCAATTTCAGGAGGACGGGGACCAGACGATAATGATAACTCAGTAGCTTTTGGCGCGTGGCCCAGTGCAGTTTCAGATTTATTAAATGGCGTAGTAGTTTATCGCCTACCGTGGGACGTTAATTGGGAAAATGAATCTGATATTTTTGCAGATCACATCGCGGATTACATCGCTGCAAATAATGAAGATGATGAAGGGGGGTGGACAGGTTCAACCACAATAGCGCTGGAGTTCTCTTGAACATCTTGCATAGCGGTGGCATCTACGGAAGCCGTTGAAAAGGTGGGCTAATCCTATACGGGGTATAGCTTAGCGCTGCTAATACGTTTGACTTGTCAACTGGAAATTGGGTGATATAGTTGCCCCACTCCGTGCCTGATACGTTCCAATCCGCTGTAGAAAAAAAGCTTGCCGCGCCCGCAGCGGTTCAGAAAAGATATGGCTATGAGGTAGAAAAACCTGAAGTTAAAAAGAGTGTCGATGAATATTTTAAGAAGAACACTCATGTAGCTGGAATGGTTATGGGAGGTGGGCACAATGGTTCTGACCCAAACGAGCCTAT
>Ga0181365_1000078_pt1 | contig 18984 bp, 24 predicted proteins | sample Fa13NDMM110DN_FD_130097 | JGI IMG/M metagenome (GOLD analysis project Ga0181365, IMG submission 130097) | Freshwater viral communities from Lake Michigan, USA - Fa13.ND.MM110.D.N | ecosystem: Environmental > Aquatic > Freshwater > Lake | place: USA: Michigan | collected 2013-09-24
ATACTGTTGAGTTTATAATACGTCCCTGCTCCATAATTAGCACTTGAACCACCTGTACGATTAATTGTCATATTAAGTCCACCAGTGCCTAATACTTCCATCATAGATGATGAAATATAGACAGTTTGTGTAGTCCCCACGTTGAAAGAATGAGTGTCAGCCGAATAATACATAGGTCGCCAGGCTGAACCTGGGGCTAAGCATAATAAACTTCCATAATTATTTGTGCTATTATAAGTCAATCCAACCGCTGAACCTGTTGTACTATTAGCACCTGATCCAAACATAGCATAACCAGCAGTCCACGCACCAGGATTAGTTGTTCCTGTCCCGTCTAATAAGACAGATAAAGCACCTACAGGAGTAGTTGTATTAACACCGAGTTGCCCCTGGATTACGGTTTTAGCAGAATCTATTTCCAATCGGTTTGATGAATTAACGTAAAACTTATGGGACTTAGATGCACCTACCCCGTAGAAGCAATTATTTGTTGCATATATGATTGAATCACCCGCTAATGTCTGTGGATAAAATGACCCAGAGGATGTAATTACAAAACATCGTAAATGATTTGTTATACCAGTACTATCACTTGTTATTTTAAAAGATGGTGCAAATCCACTATAGATTGTGGCGTTGTCTAAAAATGGAGTACTGGTTGTTGATACAGACGCAGAACCTGATACATCCATACAAAGCAATTTTGTATTCGTAGCCGAAGAGCGTGATAAACCTGGAATAGAGATTGTTGTATTATTAATAGACATAGCATTTGTATTACCCACATTAAACTGATGAATATCACCTGTTGCTACTTGCTGTATATGATTAGCAGATGAAACTGTATATGTATCTCCTGCCTGTGTACCAGTTGCTCCATAATTTGCAGATGTAGCAACTCCTTGCTGTAAAAAGTCTGTACCAATTGTTCCTGGATTGTTTGTCTGTATATATACAGCAGGGTTAGTTGCATTATATACAGTGCATCCATTTGAACCTGATACAGTGAGATTAGGTACATCTACTGTTTTACTGCCAGGGTTGTAACTGAACTCTCTATTGACTATCAATTGTGATCCTGTTCCACCAGTGAATCCGACTGATGTAATGTAATAGCCTGTGTTGCCTGTTGCCCCTGTTGCCGTTAATAAGGAACTTGCTCCTGGTGCACCCGTGTATCCAGTAGCACCCGTTTCTCCTCGAAAACCTTGAAGTCCTTGCGCACCTGTTGCTCCTGTATATCCTGTTACTCCTATAGAACCCATTGCTCCTGTTGCACCAGTTGCTCCAGTAGCACCTGTTGCTCCTGTAGATCCTGTCGATCCAGTAGCACCAGTATTCACTGAACTGCCATCGCGACCCGTTGCTCCTGTTGCACCAGTAGCACCAGTCCATCCAGTAGCACCAGTTTGCCCGTTGTAGAAGACTTGATGGATTGCTACATTAACCGAAGGCGTTCCTGGTACGACTCCAGATGCTGGAAAATATATCAATTGGTTAGATGAAGAAGAAGAACTCCAGAAGAACTGAACTGAAGTATTAAAGGTAGTCGTTGTATATATAAAACTCATCACTGCCATTTGATGGGAACTGGGTGAGTGGGCTCTGTAGTATCGGTTGCTGTCAGTTATGGTTGTACCATTAATAGAAGCCCAGGTATTGATGACTGACCCATTTGTGATGAAATCTAATTGCAGTTCTATAATGAATTGATATGTACCTATATTTGTTATATTAATAAATTGGTTTGCTCCTGCTCCTACTGGAAAAATCGCACTGAAGGTTGATGTCATATCATAATTGATGGTTGTCGCTGTATTGGCTGATGCTAATGATTGAGTAGATATTGAATAGGCATATAGATAAGACCCGACCACACCTCCAACACCTGCTTGACCTTGTGCACCTGTTGCCCCAGTTGCACCCGTTGCTCCTGTTGCACCTGTTGCTCCTGTATCACCTGTATGACCTGTATGACCTGTTGCTCCTGTCGCACCTGTATTTACTGCACTTCCTGCTACACCTGTATGCCCAGTAGCACCCGTTGATCCTGTTGCACCAGTAGCACCAGTAGCACCTGTCGATCCAGTATTACTCGCTATTCCTGGAGCACCTTGCGCACCTGTTGCCCCCGTTGCTCCATTCAAACCGTTCGTCCCGTTCGTCCCATTCAAACCGTTTAAACCGTTCGTTCCGTCCGTTCCATTCGTCCCGTTCGTTCCATTCGTTCCATTCGTTCCGTTCGTCCCATTCGTCCCAGCCTGACCCGTTGCTCCTGTAGCACCCGTTGCTCCTGTAGAACCTGTTGCTCCTGTAGAACCTGTTGCTCCAGTAGTACCTGTCGATCCAGTAGCACCTGTTGCACCAGTATTACCAGTGTATCCCGTGTAACCTATAAAATTAGCAGTACCAGTTGACCCTACTACACCATTATCAACGGTAAGAACACCATTATTTAGACGTTGCATATAGAGTTGTCCGCTTGAATCCGTTGCAAGAGTATATCCAGGGGCTTGTGCCCCTGTTGCTCCCGTTATACCACCTAGTAATGGATTTACAGTAATATTTCTTGCAGTCAGTCGATGTGTAAGAAGCGATACGTCCCCTAGAGCGCCTGAATATGGAACGTATGCAGTTGTGATAGGTTGTCCAGTATTAGTATATACGGTATCAGCGGGTATAGAACTTAAACCATTCACTGTAAAAGGTAAGTAGGTTTGTGCTGTCCCGTTAATAGACATCTATCTATATGAAATTTTATTTGTACATATAAGAATGCCCACACATATGCCGTACAATGTCCCAAATAAATTCATTGGAGGTTTAATAAATAAATTCTTACCTAAATTGCCTAAAGCATTTCGTAAGTTTTTGGAGCGTGTAAAAGATGAGCCATTGGAGAGCATTGTCATTTATCGATCACCGCTTGATAAAGTCAGTACTACGTTTCTGCAATTCTTGACCGCTGGTAACTGGGAAGAGATCAAGCGTAGAGGTGGAGTAGATAAGCTATTTCACGTCTATGCGATAATCAATGATAAGTATATATATGAAAAAACAGCAGTCCCACAGTTTAAGATGGCATCTAGTGCAGATAAGAATCGTGAAGGGGCTGAAGAGAAGAATGTAGCTGTGAAGAATATAACCATAGGACAGTTTATGGAGAATGCTATGAAAAAGATGGGTGATAAGTACTACACTTATGATGGGTTTAGTAATAATTGTCAGGATTTTCTCACAGGGTCATTGAAATCCTCAGGGATGTCAGATGGAGGATTCTTAAAGCAGAATATTGAACGCCTTGTAGAAGAGACACCATCATTCAGTAAATGGCTTGGCAAGGAGATAACAGATTTAGCGGGGGCTGGTGAGAAAGCGTATTCAGAGGTGGCAGATAAAAGAGGTGGTCGTCGTCGCTTTGGTTATTAGTTTCGTTTTAATGCTATTAGTCATTTGCATCCCATACTTTCTCCCAATCTTCTTGCACTAAGATATATTCTTTTTTCTCTGGATCTCTAAATGGATACGCTTTTGCTTGGTATGAGTTGTCATTAATCCATCGTACTAATTCTTGAATGAAATCATACGCTAATCTACCATTTGTACCTTTATCATAACTACCCCAGAAATTTTCGTTTGAACGTGAAACAATCTCTTTTATTTGTTTAATCATAGGTGTTATAGGCATAGCCATCCCCCTATTATATTCGTGGAGGTCATAGGTTTGTGTAAGTGCCTTCAACATTTTCTTTCTGATTACTTTCGGTATAATGGGTGGTGGTGTTAATTTTCTTTTAATCATATTGTGTTCTTCATACACCTCTTTTACCTCATACCATCTTTCCTCTGCGATTTCACTTGCTTCACCAGATGATAAGTATTCTGCTCCATATAAATCTAACTTAGGACTTATATTCGTGTTCCAGAAATCTACCAATTCATTGTATGATAATCCACTACGAGCCATTTCTTTTACTTTTTCAAATAACGCCTCAATTTCAGCCATTGAACGCTCTTTCTCAGAATATTTCACGTTTGATGGCTTAGGTATCGGAGGTTCCTTTGGAGATTCCTTCATCTCTTTTTCTTCTTTAAGCTGTCTGTTTGCTTGTTTGTCTGCTTTACGTTTTAGAATGGACTCCTGGAGCTTAGGTTGTAACGTATCAAATACAGAATGACTTATTTTTACACCGCTATCATATTTAGCGACGTGTTTTTTGTTATTCATAATGTATACCTTGACTGGGTTCATACCTTCAACAACTTTACTTTCTCTCAGAAAGCAAGACATCTACTATATAAGATATTTAATCTGAATCTGAATCTGATTGCTTTGCCCGTAATTTGACTAATTGGATCTCTTGTTTGTATGCCTTCACTTCTGCTTTCAGTTTCTTCTCTTTCTTTTCGAACTTCTCAATAACCTCATCCATCTCTTCTTTTGCCTTCTTGATTTTCTTATTGCATTCTTCTTCGTGCTTCTTCATCTTTGCTTCGCAATTAGCCTTAGCCTTCTCATAGTATGACATCTCAGACATTTCCTTAATCATACTCGCTTCATTGACAGATTCTAGTTTAGCATAAGATGTTCTGTATCCATATAGCTCTGCATCTTGATGACGCATTACATTATTAGCATCTTTGAGTTCTTTTTTTAACTGGTATAATTCTTCTTGCATACGTTCAAGTTCTTTGACTTCATCTCTTTGCATAAACTGTTTGCATTTATCATTATAGGTACGCATTTCATTTAACTCAGAAAGAAATTCTTTTTTATGCTCTGCAACTTGTTTCTGTACCTGACGGGCTACTTCATTTTGATCATCAATGACTCTGACCTTACGCTGAAGTATAAAAGACATAAGTTGTTTTACAGTATCTACATTCAGACCTTCTTTTAATAATTGTATATAGTTTTCTTGATGTTTCTTAGAATGCTTTTGAATATGTTTCATTGCAGTAGCAGAAGTTTTAAATGCTTGTTTACTTCCAAAGTCTACAAAGAGTTCATCTTCCAATTCATATGAAGATTCATTATTTAGTAGATTGTATGCTTCTTTTAGTTGTAGTCTGCTTCTATCGTGTAATTCAATTACATTAGTTTCTTCATCTTTTACAAAAGTAAAAATATCTTCCCAAAAATAAGTAGGATGATTCTTAAAGATATGCACTATATAGGTATCTTTACGAATTTCATCATTGCAACGACTGCAAGTAGTATCCATAGTATGAGCCATTTCTATAGAGCCGGAAGAGTATTATTTTCGGGTTTTTTACGCACGTCCGATAATCAATCAATTATGTACCGAATCATACTTTTAGAGATTTTAAGAATTATTCACTTTTTTTAAGATTTGTAATGTATATTACGGGACATTTAAGAAATAAAGACAATCCGAAGGGGTACTGTTAAAAAAGTCAGTTTTGGACTCTCCAATTCCAATACCTAATCCATAAATTTCAGAAGAAAAAAGAAAACTCTTAAAAACAAATTCTAAAAAAAGTAAAAAATTTTATGAGATCAATTTGGGAAATAGAGGTACTAAAACACTCTCTTTTTACTGGGGTCATTCGGATAGACTATTTTCAACTTTCTGTAGTAAATTAACGGGTATATAGAGATAATTCTTCTTTTTATCGTTTACACCGATTCTGAGTCTTCGGAATTCCTTTATTTCAAAAGTATCAAAAATCTCCCGTGTATAAGGGATATAATAAGTGCCATCTAGAAAGTGAAAGATGAATACCTGGCGACGTTCAGAATTGACCTGGATTTTGTCAAGACCGATACAAGTGGTAGGATAGGTCATTAACATATTATTGCGACTCTTCAGTTCATAGTCTGTAGTTTCTCCCACATAATCATATTTAGCAAAGGTACATTTTGTAGCAACCATCTTGTCTTTGAAGAAAGCCTCTAGCTTAGGGAGTAATTCTGTTTGATGTTTGAGGCCATATTGGAAATCTCTTTGAAATGCCATTCTGTATCGGAAGCAGAATAAAAAAAAGAAATAAAAACGCATATTAGAATGTACGATATTACAGATTATACAAGAGAACGTGCTAGAAAGTTAGGTTACACAGTAAAAGCTTCCGTACATAGAGGGAGAAAAATTGATGTCTTCAAGGGAGATAAGTATATTACCTCACTTGGCGACACTAGGTACGGCGACTATCCAACATTTTTAGAATCAAAGGGACGTCCTTATGCAGAGGAGAGACGCAGACTCTATCATCTACGGCATACGCATCCAACATTAAGAGAGAAACTTGGTAAATTATTGCTTTGGTAATCTAAAGATAATTTCTTAGTTAAAACAGATGACTCCTAATACTCGCGAGGGTCTCCAGTATCTGGATTCACTATTCTTTGAAGCTCGATCCAAAACTAAAACAAAATGTAATCTATCGTGGTATGAGGTTCAGAAGAATCCAGAAGTCCTCCAGAAACTAAATCAAGTTGCAGAACGTCTAAATAGTAGTCTGTATCAAGCCTATCAACTATGGTATGGTACAGTCAATCAATTCAAACCCTCTGTAGCAAAATTTGTATATGAACGGTACTATCCCAGCACAGTTTTAGATTTTTGTGCTGGATGGGGTGGCCGTTGCTTAGGAGCAATTCATAGAGCTGTCCCTTACATAGGGATAGATACAAATACAGACTTGAAGGCGGGATATGATAGACTTAAAGAAGAGCAAGATGCAGAATTCACAATCTATTATCAGCCTGCAGAAACATTTGATTTTTCTTCTGTCAAGTATGATTTGATTTTTACATCTCCACCTTACTTCTGTATTGAAAAGTATCAGCATATGCCAGAGTATGACTCTAAAGAGGATTTCTTAGCAAGATTTTTCTATCCTGTAATTGAAGCATCCTGGACGCATCTGACACAAGGAGGACATCTTGTATTGAATATGCCTGAGGAGATGTATTTCTGTATCAAGGATATGCTTCCACCTCTTAAGGAGACTTTGATGATGCCTATAGGATCTCGCTTCTCTAAATTTTCTGATGTGAAGAGAGCTGAGCTAATTTATGTTTGGCAAAAAGAGATTCCCTTGATAAGGGCTGAAAAGATTGTCGAGTCATCAGAATAAAAATTGACACAAAAAGAACCTAAAGAATCGGCTAGATATATACTTGAAGAGATGGCTGATACTCGGCTTGGAAAGGATTTTACATTTATTGGACATCGTGTACAACTCAATGCAAAAAATTATATAGTTTATTTTATAGAATATTTGAATACTCTACAAAATAAATATGTTATTCTTATTATGCAACAAAATACATATACAGCAAACATAATGGAAGCACTAATTGATTGGGAGAATCTTGAACCTGAAGTAGATGACTATATTAAAAGAGGATATACCTTAAATAATCCAGATTATAAAAAATATCTCTCTCACGAATGATTAGATTTTTCAACCCATTCTTTCAGCGCATCAGCCCACCATAAAGCCTTTGCAGGAGTAAGTCCTGCACCCTCTACCACACATCCATCATTTATATCACGTAACTCAATGACACCTCTAATAATGTCTCTTGCATCATCTGGAATATCTTCTCTCCTCGATAAAGACCGTAAAAATACTGTACCAGCGGATGAAATGATGAAATACAAATCTTCCCATTTCACCACTGGCTCTTCAATTTTTTTCTCTTTAGGTTGCCGAGGTTTGCGTTCTTTCTTTACAACTTCGTTTTTGACTTCGTCGGACATCTTAATAAACCTAAAGAATTTTTTTATAAATCAATTAATGGCTTTAGCTGATTATCAAAAGTCGTATTACCAAAAGAACAAGGAGTGGATCCGTCGCAATCAAACAGAATACTTCAAAGAGTACTATGCAAAAAACAGACTTGAATTGAAAGAGCGAAACAGAATCAGAACCAATGCGAATTATCGTAAAATAAAATCTTCCAAAGAAGAAATGCTACCGACAATTGAAGAATTTGAACAACTTGAAAAGAGCTTAAAGACTGTTGAAACACACTCACCGAAGACTAAGCCTCGGAAACCAAAGAAGAAAACGAAGGTAAGGGAACCTCCCCCACGTTACTCTTTTGCTAAGGGAGAATTCATTCTGTCTTTTGATTGATTTTTCATTAATAAATAATTTTTTAATAATGCCTAATAATAGAAATGAGCGTAGTAGAAGTTGAAGTAAAGAATGAAGTAGTACAACCTCAAGAGCCTACGGTAGAACCTGAACCACAAAAGAAGAAGGGACGACCTCGCAAAATTGTAGAACCTAAAGAGCCAAAGGTTACACCTACTGCAACTAAGGTAGATGTCAAAGAAGTTGTATTGAAAGAAGAGAAACTCCCCAAGCCTAAGCGGGAACTATCTGAAAAGCAGAAAGAAGCCTTTAAGAAAGGACAAGAGGCTCTTAAGTTATACCGACAGAAGCAGAAAGAAGCCAAGGAGGCTAAGCGTCAAGAAATATTGGATAAGAAGATTGAAGAAGTCAAAGCTGTATCACCTGATGCAAAGATTGTTGTTAAGAAGATTCAGCAACGTAGGAAGAAATCTGATCCGCCTCCGCCCCCTCCCCCTAAAGCCAAGAAATCAGTTCGTGGTCGTCCTCGTAAAGTAGAAGATACATCTGCTACGTCAGGTACTGAAGCAGACACAACGGACTATCCTAGTGAAAGTGATACAGAATCAGATTCTAGTATTGAAAAGAAATATGTCCGCAAAGCCACACGTCGCATCAATGCTGTACGGAAGATTGAAGAAACTATTATGAAGCACACTAATCCATACCACAATATGTCTGTCTTTTAATCTATATAAATAGTAAGAATGCCTCTCGCTCAATTATTGATTACATCTTCAAATAACAATACTCTGTTTGTATTACCTGTATCTGGTGCTTGCTCAATGCAGATTCTAAATATCCAATACTTCGATGCTACGGCTGTAAATCGTATTATCCAGCTTCAGTCTGATACTCTGTACTTTGCCTATTCACCTCAGAAGTTTATTACTCTCTTATCTCCTGGTTCAGGTGTTTGCAATGTATCTAACACAATTGATAATTCTATTCAGTCCTTTCATTTGAAGCATCAATCTTTTGCTGGACAAATGCTATTGAATGTAGCACAGATATTCTCATCCGATGCATCTGCTCTGCCTGCATCATTCAAATGTCTGCTTACATTAAATATAGAACAAATAGATACAAAATAATGCAGAAAAGAACTCAGCATAACAGATTCCAATCTGTAGGTATTCAAAATCTTGCTTATCATACACCTACGACGATTCCTACGGCACTAGAAGTCAATCCAGAACCAGAGGGTCGCTCAGTGCAACCGATCAAACTAGATAAATATCAAAAGCCTCAAAAGCCTCATAAGAGTAAATACTTGAGATAATTTTTTTATATTTGATACATATAGAAATGAGCTTCCACTCTATAGGTGTTCCCGCGACGAGCTATGTTTTACCCGCATCTTATGATTCAATACCAGCCTCTTGGTCTTCCAACAAATCTGCTAAACCCATCGCCTCCAGTATGCAGACGGTAAATGTCCCGTCTTTGTCAGGCAACCAAGCTCTGGGTGGCTCTTCAGTTATTCAGATTCCTTGCGGAGCGAGCGCGGGCTTGATGATGAACCCTTACCTACGGTTGACAGTACAAATGACTTCTGCTGGTGCCGTTGCAAACTCATCATTCTACTGGAAAGGTGCCGTACGCAGTGCAACTGCGATTTTAAATCGTATTTCTACGTATGTTAACAGCGTACAAATTGATAACATCCCTAACGCTTGGGCTGTTTACGACCAGATGTTATGCAACTCCACTAGCAACGACTATCTTACGCACGATGCTACCCTTATGTTGGGAGCTGGTGTTCAATACTTTCAGCCCACTGCAGGTGCTACATCTTCCGCTCAATACACATTCTGTATCCCTCTCCTTGGCTTATTGGGTTCTCAGCAATGTCTGCCATTATATTTGATTAACGGTACGTGCCAACTCCAATTGGACTACAATCCTTCCGCTGTCAATTGCTATACGGCTGGTGCCAACGATCCTGTATGGACTGGTATGAATGTGTCCAACGTTCAATTGGTCTACGACAAGGTAATGCCCGAACAGGCATTCGTTGATAAGGTACGTGCTGATATGGCTCGCGGTGCTAAGTACGTTTATGGCTACACCAACTTGTCTAACGTTTCTCTCCCTCTCCAGTTTGGCTCAGCTTCTGGTACTGCGAACTTGAACTACGGCATTAACGTGTCATCTCTCCAGGGTCTATTGGTAAATCAATATGCTACTTCAACTTTAACAACCTCAGGTGATGCTCCCTCAATTGCTAACAATCTGAATCAGTTTCAGGTCTCATTGGATGGTCGCTTGATTTCATCATTGGCTTTGAACTCCACTACTGACCCTGCTCTCCTCTTTGCCGAGACTCAGAAAGTATTGGCGCGTTTGTTTGATGCATCAATCACCTCTCCCTTAGTCAATACGGCTACCGCTGGTCTTGCTGGTGGTGGTAATGCTTCAGGTGGTGATTACTTGACTAAGTACTTCACAGTGGGTGCCTCAGCCCAGCGTGTTGCTGAAGGACTTGCCTTTGCTGGTTCTCCTTGCTCAGTGTTGAACATTCAGGTCGGTCTCAACGGCACTACTAACGGTGTAACTGGTGTCAACTCCAGTATGTTCATTGTTATGATTGCCTCCTTCCAGCTCCTTATCGATGCTAGCGGAAGTGTTGAAATGGTTCGATAAATAAAGAAACAAAAACGTATATATTCACATTTGTAGCATTTGAATATATACGGCAAAAATAATATCTATCTATTAGAAACAATGGGAGCTAAAGTATCAAACTTTGCTAAAGAAAGTGCAATGTCAGCCCTTAAGTGGGTAGCCAAGAAAGGTATCTCATATGTTGGAGCACAAGTACCTATCATTGGTACACCTATTGCCGATTATATCAATACTAAATTTAAAGCAGGAGGGAAGATTGCTAAATTTGCAGAGGGTGGAGTAATGGAAGCTAAACTTCAAGATGAGGGTATTAAGACGCAGACTATAAATACTCCTGAGCAATTGATTAGTGCTATTAAGAAGTTTCCAGCAGAAGCCAAGAAAGCAGGATTGACTATTGAAATGGTTAAAGAGGCTAAGGCTGAAAAAATGGGCAATGTTCAATCTACTATGGCTGATGCTCCTGAAGCTCCTCAGATGAAACGAGGGGGTAAGAAAGGGCGCGTTGTAGAAGTAGCTGACGATATGAGCATCCCACACACGAAGGCTCCAAAGAAGCATCGGCGCAAGAAGGACAAGGCAATGGCTCAGGAGGAACCTGCATTCCGTAGCGGTGGTCTAATGGATGGTCTTCCTGAGAACAATTTGGATCGATTGGTTCCTGCACACGCTCGGGGAGGTATGCCTGACAAGGATTCTGAACAATCTTACGTTCAGTTGAAGAAGGGATACGCTCCAATGAGTCATCAGGGGTATTCAAAGAAAATGTGTTAGAAGCATAAGCAATATATCTACGCCACGTCTGATACATAGATTCTTCACTGGGTGCAACATAGTTTTCATCGCGTACTTCCATCTACTATCGGAGAGGGTTATATTTTGAAAATATAAACTCATTTAATAATAAATGGCGAACTTCACGATTGAAGCATTTTCTAAGCACGATGATTATATGACTCCTAAGTCTGCTTGGGAAAATATTGATGCTTATCTGCCTAAAGATAAAATAGTATGGGAAGCCTTCTACGGAGATGGTAGTAGTGGACGCTATCTTGCAGAACTGGGATGTAATGTTATTCACGAAGATATTGATTTCTTTAAAGAAAACAGAGGAGATATTGTAATAAGTAATCCACCGTTTAGTCTTATTCCAAAGATACTAAAACGACTTACTGAACTTAATAAACCATTCATCTTAATTATGCCGACTAATAAAATAAATACTCAGTTTTTCCGTCATATATTTACAGACATTCAAAAACCACAGATTATTATTCCTAAGAAACGTATTCATTTTCTAAAGATGATAAATGGTATGATAGAGCATAGTAAATCATCTCCTAATTTTGACTGTTATTACTACTGTTGGAAAATGAATCTCCCTAAAGATATAATGTGGTTGTAATGGAAAATTTGAAATAAAAAAGTTGAAAATAAAAATTGACAACTTTTTTTGGTAGAGTTTGTAGATAGCTTATAACCAAATAAGCCCTACAATCTCCCTTATACAATGGACAACTTTCCTGAATTCTACCACGACATCGAAGTAATTATCAACAACGTAATTGAAAATGTAAGTGATGACAAACTTATGTCTGAAGAGGATTTTAATGATAAATTTCAGGATGCTATTCATTCTGAAATTGATGATTATGTGAGCGACTTATCCGAAGAACAAATTGAAAATATAATTGAAATCAATGGAGGACTTATCAAATCAATTAAAGCCTATAATTCTGAATTTGGAGGATTGGATGAATTATTTAAAGAAGAAGAAATTAAAATTAAACGAAAACTTGCTTATATTATTACATACGAGTATGTAATGGATCCAGAAGAATCTCATTACCCTAAATATGTAGATTGGATGAAACGGTCTGAAGACTCCGAAAGTGAAGAAGACTCCGAAAGTGAAGAAGAATCTAAATGCGATGAATGTGATAAGTGGCTCAATGAAGGTAAAGAACGTTGTAAGAAGTGTGGTTATCACCCAAGTGATTTCTATAATGATCCTTTTGCTATTGGTGGATGGGAAGCCTTTCATAGTTCATAATTCATAAACCCATTATGTAAAACAAAATTTGAAATTAAAAATATGAAAATAAAAATTGAAACATATTTTTTGATAAGTTGTAGATAGCTTATAACCACATAAGCCCTACAATCTCCCTTATACAATGGCACAAGACCTTATTGAAGAAACTTATGGATATGCTAAGCAAGAAGGAGTTTATCAAATGGCGATTGATTTTCCCTTTGCAATTGAAGACCGCGACCTTACACATCATTTAATGGCATTATTCTTGGATTTTCATTCACAAGTTAAGCAATGTTTTGAAGAAGAAGGTGATGAAGCATACAATGTCAATATGGACTTTGAAAGATTCAAAATAAATGTAGGACAAAGCATTACCGACTTCTGGTGGGATTTATTAGCAAAACCGTGCTATGGCACTGGGCAGGTTGCATCACCTTTTGCATTTTATGAGAATAGTGATCAAGCGGTACACTATCCTTATGAAGAATATACACGGCGATTGAAAAAATATTCGATGGAAACTCTTTATGACTATTTTAGACATCATTATCGTGGTGGTTTATATTCAGAAAATCAATAATCCCATTATGTAAGAGAAAATTTGAAACTAAAAAGATGAAAATAAAAATTGACAAATATTTTTGGTAGAGTTTAAAGATAGATTCTAACGAGTCAAACGAGATTACACGAGATGGAATTTGAATTCACTAAGCGTGATGCTACTGTTGCGAAACGGTTTGTTGAGGTACACTTAAAGTCTGTGATGGAACAACTTGAAGAAATAAATAAAATGACTTCACACGCACTAACTAAAATTGTAAGGTCTGATGAGGATGATATTCTAGCTGTGACTCATTTCAATAATATAAGAATGCAAATTAGAGTAATTGCTGAATTTGACGAGGATGAAGATAGATATCTTTCTGAATCAGCTAATTGTAAATTTGAAATACGTAATACAGAAATTGGTGCATTTTATAAAGAACATCCATATAATGTAGAGTATATGGAAAATCTTAAACTAAATATTTGGATTGATTCATTAGTTAATAAATATTTAATTTGTAAATGCAATCATAAGTTAATTGAAAAAGATGGATGGTGTAAACATTGCTATCCATTTGTAATGGAACAACCAGATGTATGTTGCTGTTGTCTTGAGAATGAAGGTGTATGGGTTAAACTAGATTGCAATCATACAATTCATAAGTATTGCTTCAATAAAATTATAGGTCGGAAATGTCCCTTGTGTAGAGCAGAAATAAATCCACATTCTCTAATAATAATATAAACCAGATGCATCCCATTAACAAGGGAGATAAACCTAAAAATATATTGTTTAATCTATAAACAAAGAGATAAACCCCTTATATAATGGTTTAAACCCTGGTTTATCCCTTATATAGGACTATAAAAAATTTTTTATAGTTTCTTTAAGCCCTTAATATCGCTATTTATTGGTTTATATAGTGGTTTATCCCTTGGTTTATAGTTTTATTGGTTTATCTCCCTTGTTTAAAGAGATGTATCTGGTTTATTTGCTTTGTTAGAACTAACTCCTCGATATCCTCTATGAATTGAATTATTTCAGGATCTTTATAATTTATACAACCTATACGTTCATCCTTACTACGTAAAAGAATCCGTTGATTTCCCCATCCATCTCTATCTACAGAATACTCAATATATTTTAATAAGTGTTTCCATTTTTCCGAGAATGCTTTAAAAGTTAATCTGTCAGTAGCCATCTTCAAGTTTATATCTAACCAAATCTTTATATTTATTTATTGTCAAATTTTATTGTCAATTTTTATTTTGCATCTGGTTTATACTCTGTCTAAACTATTACGTGCTACCGAATCCATTAAGATATCCCACTCATTCATTGAATCTTCATCAACATAGTTTACACCATATCTTAAAATAAAGAACTCTATAAAATACTTATCTGATCTACAAAGGGGTGTCGGATATTTTTCATCATTAAGAATACGATCATAATCATTTACTATTCTATGTATAATTTTATCTAAATAAATATCATCCATTTCATTTACAGTATCATTCCAACGTTGACCTTGAAGTCTAATAAAATCAATCTTATTCTGCTTTGATAAATCAGACATCTTACTTAAATATATATCTAGTCAATCCTTTAAGCATTAAAGATATAAACCTATAAATAAAATCTCTACGGTATATAGAATGAATACCTTTAAAGAAAACAGACCTACCCTATCAGCTGGATCACTTCGTACCTATACCAGCATCCTTAAGAATCTTGCAAAGCAACTAGAAGTTTCTTTAAGTACTCCAGAAGAAGTCATCAAGCACTCTAAAGAAATTGTAACACACTTGAAAGAAATTCCTCCTAAGCTAAGGAAGACTCGTCTAGCTTGTCTCATTGTATTCATTGAAAAGTCAGATAGCAAACAGACAGAAGCTGTCATTAAAGAGTTTCGTGAATGTATGATGAATGATATCAAAGAATATAAAACAGAAGTTGATAAACAGGAATTGAGTGAAAGACAGAAAGAAGGTATGATGACTCTTGCAGAGATTATGAAGAAGTATTCTGAATTAGAAAAAGCTGTTACACCTCTGATGAAGAAAGATAAACTAACCTCTAAAGAATTCTGTCATTGTCAAATGTATGTTCTGCTTTCCTGTCTGCTTTTAATCCCTCCTCGCAGAAGCTTAGACTATACAGAGTTTAAACTTCGCAACTTTACAGATGAATGTAATCATATGCTGATAGAAAAGAGAATCCCATACTTTATCTTTAATACATATAAGACCGCTAAGAAATACGGACAGCAGAAAGAAAAGATACCTAATAAGCTTGCGACGATCATTAAGACGTGGACTAATCTGAATCCGTCAGAATATCTATTATTGAACACAAAACAAACAGGTAAAATATCGCCAACCCAAATGACAAACTTACTTCACTCATTCTTTGAAAGACCTCTATCAACATCTCTACTGCGTCATATTTATTTATCTGAAAAATATAAAGATATCCCAGCTCTTAAGGAAATGAAAGATACTGCATCAGCAATGGGGCATTCATTGAACCAGGCGTTGGAGTATGTTAAGAAATAACTTTCAATCCTGTTTGTGCTAATGAATAACAGTCCGCACAGGATATACACGGACTAATCAGTTTTTTAATTCGTGATAAGATGAGAGAATACATTTGAATAAACTTACATACCAGCGAGGTTTAGAAATTCTCTTGATAAGCAGAAGATCCAACCAAGCCTGTGCTGTTGCCTGTTTTTCAGGGAGCTTAAAGAGCTGATTGTCGCAATCAACATATTCATCTTTTTCGAATGAGTGGCAAAATACAACAATGAAATATTTATGACGGTTAGGGGCAACCTCTTTCATAAAACAGTATCTATCACCTTGTTCACGTAAATCCATTATAAGGACATCAAAATCAAAAGAATCGATAGGGAGATTCTTATGTAACTTATCATCGTATTCTACAACATCTAACTTACCAAATAACTCTTTGTCTTGTTTGCTAAGGTTACGAGTAATGCAGAGAATGTATTGTTTGTCTTTAAGTGGTCGGAGTGGCTCAGGTTGCTTCACTTCATTCAGTGGAATGATAGCAGGCAGTGGATTCATTATACAGACAGATAATATTTAAAATACAGACCCACCGCGTTTCTTAGATGGCTCTTTTTCTTCTTTGCTTTCAGGGATTCTATCTTTAGGAATATCTTCTCTTAATATTGCCTGTTTTCCTCTAATTACGAATGGCTCTTTACCACCTGGTACAGATTTTTCAAGAAATATCTGTTTGTACCGAGAAGATACATCACCTTCTATTGGTGTTCTAATTTTATATGAAGCTTGTAATCGCTGTTGCTGTACTTCACGAGGCTCAGGTTGCGCCCCAACTAATGGGACAAAGTTTGATGGACGAGCCATCTCTTCTTGACCTGGACGAGGCTTTGGAAGATTTGACGCACTACCAGTGGGAGGGAAATATGATGGCATTGCACCTAATGCTTTTTGTAGATTTGATTGAGGACGCGGAGGCTGACTTGCTAATACACCACCAGAAGGGATGCGACTAGGGATTACACGGCGTGCATTAGTATCAGCAGGACATAAACCAGTTGGATTCTCTAATGCTCCAAAGGTTGGAATAGAGTTGCGTATTTTCTCTTCAACAGTATCTTTGAAAATCTTCATAGGTTCATTATGCGTACTAACAGGTCGGTTATCAAAATGTGATGGTGCAACAGGATTGCTATACGATATGGATTGTAGGGCTTTGGGCGGATTAGCAAAAGTACGCGCTGGTGCAGTCATTCTGCGACGGTTACCTTGAGTAAGGTTTACGATCACTTTATTCACGTTACTGATATGAGGTACTTTCTTTGCTTTCTTCTTTTTACCTCCACGTTTACAGACTTCTACATCATCATAGAATGTATTGATTTGTGGCTTCTCTTCAAAACAGACGCGAGGCATTCTACTCTGATACATATTTTATTTCTGTAAATTTCTTGTAAAACTTCAATGGACGCTTATAACAGTTAATATGCAGAAAAGAATACTGCTCAGCCGTAGCATACTCATATAACGCCCTTAGCTTTGTCTCATCCATTGCCATCTCCTCTATAAATGAATTCAATTCTTTCTTATTATCCGTAGCAAAAATTGAAATCAAATCCAGATTCGCCCTTATCAATGGAGAGATATAAGTATTCCATTTCTGCAAAATAAAAATATTTGTAATCTGTCTATGGCGATTGGCTGAGACTAATTCATTAATCTGTTTATTCCCCTTACTTTTGAGAAGATGAATGCAGTCATCATATACAATACAGAATGCTGGGTCGCCTTTCTTCTTCTTACGTTTCCAATCTTCTTTGAATGCATCAATTGTATCCACTATCTCTCTTAAGATTTGTTCGTTCAAATCATTGTAATGATACTCTTCACCAATTTCTTCTATAAACTTCATCACCTTATCATCATTCCTTGCTGTCGGAGAAATGTAAAAAATGATATTGAAATTTTTATACCACGGGGATTCTTCCTTAGTAAGGAGACAAAGTAGCATCGTTGTCTTCCCTTGTCCCTTCTTTGCAAGGATTGCATAGTTACACGGCTTCTTAGGCAAGGGTGAGTCTTCTTGGCTTATCTTATTATCTAATGCAGTAAGTGCTTTTGTTAGAGCAGACATTCTATTAAGCATTCGCATCTTTTTGCACCAAATCTTTTACACCCAGTTTTTTCTTATACATTTCTAGTTTATCCAGATTCTTCTTTTTCTCTTCTAATAACTGCTTCAAATCTTCTGCCGTATTAATATTAACAGGTGCATACAGAATATGATTATCATTTAGAGCAATATAGTCAGGACGCAGAACTTCTCTGATAGAGAATGAAAAACTCCAGGGAATCTTTTGCAGATTGATTGACGTGTAAGACAGATTTGTTGTGAGATAGAAATTCATTGTTTGAATAACTGAGTCCACTATATATACTGCATCACTAGGTTCATAGTAATTGATCCAAGTAGATTGGTTTCCTTGAATCGGGACTTTATACAGAATATCTGAAACATCATCTGAAATAGTAATCCATTCTCTGTTTCTGAATTGTTTGAATGTACCACGGACTAGCAGATAGTTGATAGGATTCAATACGCAGGGCTGTGTAGATGTTGGTGCAGTATTATAAGTCATTGTAACATCCGTTGGTACTACTGTATTGATTCCAAAGAATCCTCCTGTATTCTTATTAGGCGAGGTACTGAAACTTAAAACAACATATGTCCCTGGACCTACTCCAGTTATTTGAAATGAGTAGTATCCCGTCGATACATCATATGTAAGGATAAACACTGCACCAAATGGGGTAAAGCCAGGCGGTGGATTCAGTCCTGCATTCTGTAAAGCATTTTGAACTACTGATGCTAATGTATATGGAGTATAGTTTCCTTCTGGAATTGCAATTGAAGCTGTCCAGGGATTAGCATCTACTGCATTCTTAAACTGACAGGTTATAACATTGAGAGAATCTATTGCGTTGAGTTGGTAGAAAGTGAAAGGGATTTGTACTGAATTGAAAATGACTTGGAACTGTCCCTTCTTAGCTAAGAGATTAATTACTTGACTCGTACTTATGTTAAAATCTGTATTAGTTCCACTTTGTCGCTGAGAACTATTCACGTG
>Ga0181365_1000081_pt1 | contig 18461 bp, 25 predicted proteins | sample Fa13NDMM110DN_FD_130097 | JGI IMG/M metagenome (GOLD analysis project Ga0181365, IMG submission 130097) | Freshwater viral communities from Lake Michigan, USA - Fa13.ND.MM110.D.N | ecosystem: Environmental > Aquatic > Freshwater > Lake | place: USA: Michigan | collected 2013-09-24
ACATTCGCTTGGAAGAGCTTCTCGACCGGTCAGAACGTGTTAGTTACTAGTCCTACTACCTGGAATCAGCGTGATCCTATCGCTGAAGAGCGTTATCGCATTTACCGCAATGGCACTCCGGATGAGAAGGAGAAGGTCAAGGCCATTCGTCGTGGTGAGAATTGGATGGTCAACGCTTACGTTATCAGTGACCCAGTGAATCCAGACAACAATGGTAAGGTTAAGGTTCTTCGTTATGGTCGCCAGCTTAACAAGATCGTTGAAAGTGCTATGAACGAGGAAGCGGATGACTTGGGCGCGCGTATCTTTGATCTCAGTTCTAATGGTTGCAGCTTCTCTATCAAGTGTGAGAAGCAGGGTGATTACCCGACTTATGTATCGTCTAAGTTCAAGCTTCCTCGTGAAGTTGAAGGCTTGAACCCCAACGATCATGCTAAGCTTTATGATGGTATCTTTGACCTCGAGAGCATGATATCGGTTAAGCCGTATGAGGAATTGAAGGCCACCCTTGACCAGCATTACAATTGCGTCGAGACCGGCGTCACATCTGCACCGGCAATCCAAACTCTTAAGACAGAATCGTCACCTATGATGGTCGTAGAAACTCGTGCACCTCAACCTAGCCCAGCGCGCACGCCTGAAGCAATCACAGATGATGAGATCAATAATCTCCTCAAGAGCTTGGATTCCTAAGCGTCGATATGAGCGATAATGCTAATATAAGAGATGTACACGGTGAGGAAGCTCGCCTAGTGTTGGCTCAGTTCTTGGGTCAACAACTGGGCGAGCTTAAAGAAATTGATAAAAGTATCATTTCCCGAAACCCGACACTGCAAGGCGCCACTATAGATGCACAAAAATTGCTCAGGGATATTCCGTTAGATAGACCGACATCATTACCGGGTGCTCCGTCGATAAATCAGGTTGATGCTTCATTGCCCGTTGTTACTCGCGCAACGGCTGTTGCACCAACGCCGCCTATTAATAATGATCAAATAGAATTTGATTTCAGGTATGATGTAGCAAAAGATATAGCTGAACGTCTCAGTCGAGTTGAATCTGATATTGGTAAAATTTTGAAATTCATTGAAGGATTCAAGCTTCCAGAAAAAAAAACGTGAGTTATTTAAACAAAATCTTAGTATCCTGGAATGAATTTAAAAATAGATAATAAAGAGGTATTCTGTAACAACTTCGTTTCTAATCTGTCTCGCATCGTTGATAACGGTGTTCTTAAGATTGAAAGAGACAAGATATCTTGCACGACGTCTACTGCTGACAACACTATCATTGTTTACTGTCAGTATACAAATGCCGGTAAATTTCACGATGAAGATAAGACAGTAAGTCTTAATATTCCAGACTTTAAGAAATTCTCGAAATTATTAGGAGCAATATCTGGTGAAATCGATCTAGAAGTAGATGCTAATAGCATTAATTACAACTCCGATATCGTGAGATTCAAGTTTCACCTATTTGAGGACGGTATTTTGTCGTCTCCGAAGATAAGCATGGATAAGATTTCTAAAATATCATTTGACTACGGCTTCACTATAAGCAGTGAAGCTTTGGCTAATTTGATGAGGGGTAGTGCTTTACTTGCGGACCTTAATAAGATATATTTTAATATCATTGGTAACAAGGTTTATGGTGAAGTCACAGATAAGGCGAGGCATAATGTAGATTCATTTAGCACGTGTATATCTAATGACTTTTCAAATAGTGGTACGTCGATAAGTGGTTTTGCTAAGGTAATTCCACTCAATATTGAAATTGTGAGAATACTAGGTTCATCTAAATGTCCTAAGTTTGATGTCAAGTATTCATCACAGTTTAACGTATTAACATTTGATGCATCTATTAATAACCTTTTTACCCGTTATGTTGTTTCAGCTCTTGTAAACTAATATGAATGAAATGGAAAAATATTATAAGCCGATCCGGGTTATGTCTAAGAATAGACTAAAAACTGCTGGATATTTTATTAAGCGCTTAAAAGATAATGGGTTTATCATCATAAAGATGTTTGCCTTTTACGCTAAAGACGATCCGCGCCGATGGACTGTCCTAGTAAATCCAGGAGGTCAATCCGTTTTTATTACCTGTTATGAGAACCGGGATGCAAATGATGTATTTAACTTTGAAATAAATGACGGTGGTAGATATATCCCAAAGAATTTCTCTATTGTAACTGATAGTATCGAGGTTATTATAGAGTATCTGCTCAGTAAAGGCGTCACTAATCGCGAATATTATCCAGGTAAGCGTCTGTTTGAAAAACAACGACCAACTAATTTAAATGAAGAAGCCCCGCAAGAACTCACCCAATCGTAACCCCGAAGATGCGCTTCTTATGAAGCAAATCGACGATCTGATAAAGAGCACTTTGCGTGATGAGAAGCGCAAAGTGCCGGTTAATCAGGTCACATCCAAGCTGGAAATGGAAGCTCTGGGAGCTACTGTATCTGAATTCTTGAATTGTTTTATTCTCGTAGGGTACAATTCAGACGGTGACCCCATCAAAATAACCCTTACCCACAGCCAACAAGAGATAGATAGTTTATCTACACTTATAAGTTACATGATGACTAAGGGAACTCAAGACCCGGATAATAATGATGACTAAGTGAAAAAAATTCTCATCATCGGCAAAGGGTATATTGGCGAATATTTACATTCAGCTCTGCGAGGACTATTTACTACTCATATAGTTAGCAGGAGAAACACAGATTACACTCAACCAAGCGAGTTCTCAATGTTTCTGGATATGTTTCTTTCAGAAGCATATGATGAAACAATTGTAATCAACTGCGTTGGTTACACCGGAAGACCCAATGTAGATGCGTGTGAAGTTGAAGAAGTAAAGCCGCAGTGTTTATTCCTCAACGCAATTTTGCCTCAACAGATTGCAGCTATATGCAAACAAAAAGGTATCGCGTATATACACATATCAAGCGGTTGCATATATAATGGGTATGAGAAAGATTTCACTGAGGGTGACGTGCCTAACTTTGGCATGTATTCTAATGAAAGTAGTTTCTATTCAAAAAGTAAACACTTAGGAGAGCTTAATCTAAATTCGATAGGGTATGGTAACATATTCAGAATTAGAATGCCTTTTTGTAGTTCCGGTAGTGAACGAAGTATCTTGAGCAAGATACAAAAATATCCTAAGTTGATTTCGTGTGAAAATAGTATGACATGTATAGAGGATTTATGCGAATTCACCAAGGGATTCATCGCTGGTGGTCTGGCTAGTGAATTCGGTGTTTACAATGTGGTAAACGCCGGGTCGTCTTCTAACAAAGTCATCGCTGATATCTTGAAAAATCAAGGAAAAAATAAGCAGGAATGGTCTTTTATAAATGAAAACGAATTGGATGTTAAAGCAAAGCGTTCGAATTGCGTATTGGATGCGTCCAAGATTGCGCGCCTAGGTTTGGCATTACCTGATGTTAATGCGTCTCTCGAGAAGTGTATTTCTAAATTAAAAATATAATGATAACTAAAGGTATATTACTTGCGGGTGGTAGTGGTACTAGATTGTATCCTATTACCGGCGCATTGAGCAAACAACATCTTCCTATATATGATAAGCCGATGATTTACTACCCGCTATCAGTAATGCTTGATAGCGGGATAAGTGATATCGCCGTAGTGTGTAGGAGTGAGCATAAGTCTAGTTTTGAGAGAATGCTAAGCTTTTCCCATATGTCTGTAAAGTTTACGTTCATTATACAAGATGAACCCTTGGGTATCGCTCACGCATTTAAGGTGTGTAAAGACTTCATTGGTAGTTCGAGTGTAATGTTGGTATTAGGTGATAATTTATTCCACGGTATTACGGGGAAGAGTCTTAAAAATTACATCAAGCTAGAAAAAGGTGCATTAATCTTTGGTAAAAAGGTTAAGAACCCCCAAGATTATGGAGTTGCTCTGTTTGAGGGTTCCAGCGTAATCAAGATTATCGAAAAACCGGCAGATAAGATCTCAGACGTTGCAATCCCTGGTTTATATTTCTATGATAACACAGTGGTTCAGAAGGTGGAAAGCTTAAAGCCGTCTAGTCGTGGTGAATTAGAAATCACGGATCTCAACAACCTGTATATAAAGGAAAATTCACTGAGCATTGAAATGCTAGGAGACGATGTTGCTTGGTTTGATACTGGCACATTTGATTCATTATTCGAGGCTTCCATGTATATAAAGGCAGTACAATCACGTACAGGTAATATGATTGGAGTCCCGGAAGAGAGTGCATACCGTAGTAAGATAATGAGTCGGAAGCAGTTGATGGATTTTACCACATCCAACCAAAATCAATACTGCAAATATCTGCTAGAAAAATACAGCAAGCAGTAATGAGTTCAGATATTAAACACCCAGTACGCGCTTATTGTTACGCTGTAACAACTGGCAAGTACGCTGGTGAAATGTTGGTTTATATTCAAGAAAGTAGTGATGACTTGAGTTTTTTAAGCATTCCAAAGATGTCCAACAGAGAGATTCCCAAAGATAAATTCAAGGTGGGTATAGATAGCAAGATAATTGACATAGTTGAGAAGCTACCGTCTGATGTCTACCGAACATGCATTTCTCAATTTGAGAAAAATAAGAAAGCGGGTAAATAATTGTATGGATTTCATCCGACCAGTAATTATTGCGTCTCCTATTAGCGGAGAGCCTGTGAGACCGATATTAAAGACTTACATTCGCGGTAATACAGAGGTCGTCGAAGCTGAATATATAGATCCGTGCTCTGGTACATTTATCCGCAAAGGTATTGTAAGCGTCAAGGATCTTTCAAAACCTGTTGATCCCACTTGATAGGTGATGTATTATCTAAGTAGTGATACCTGAGGAATACATAGCTCAAAAATTTTTTCAATTTAACGGAGGCGTTAAATTCCACAAACACCAAAAGGTATATCAGGGTTCCTGCTTCATATGTAAAGAGGGTTCCTCTTGGCTTAAGAAGAAGCGGTGTTATTTCATACCCAAGAAAAATGCAGTCTGTTGTCACAACTGTGGTTGGTATAGTAGTGCCGTAGATTGGGTAATAGAAGTAACCGGTTTATCCTTCCGCGAAATTGCAAACGAAGCAAGAAGCTTCGACTTTCTACCACCTAGTTTTTACGAGCAAGAGAAAATAAAGAAGGAAGTAAAAACACACAGGCTCCCAGCTGATTCAATAAATCTTTTTGATAAGACTCAACTAGAGTATTATAGGCATAATAAAGTAGTTAGAGATGCCATCATTTTGATTGTAAAGCGGCGTTTGCATCTGGCGGTTAATAGGCCTAAAACTCTTTGGGTTTCGCTGAGTGATAAGGTTCATTCTAATAGGCTTATCATACCGTTTTATGACAGTAAAGGAGATATCATTTTTTATCAGAGTCGCGCTATATATAAAGACGACAATTCTAATAAACCAAAATACCTAGGGAAAATGAACGGCGAGAAAACGCTGTATGGGGTTGATTCGGTTAATGAGTCGTGTGACACGTTGTTTATATTTGAAGGTCCTATAAATTCATTCTTCTGTAAGAATGGGATAGCAGTTGGCGGTATACAAGAAAACAGTTATTGTACGTTCACAACTACTCAGCAAAGCCAAATACAACAGTTACCTTTATTTAAAAAGGTGTGGGTGCTGGATTCTCAATGGCTAGATGAGCCTAGTCTAAAGAAGACCGAAAAGCTAATTGAGATAGGCGAGACTGTTTTTATATGGCCGGGAGATTATGGTCGAAAGTATAAGGACTTTAACGACATAACAATTGAATTAAAAACCGACCAGGTAGAGCCTGAGTTTATAACCAGTAATTCATTCTCAGGCTTACTAGCTAAGACAAAGCTGTTACAAATTAAGAATTCGAAGAAATGAGATAACCCTTGAGGGACTCTGAAAGGGAACTCAGCTCAGCTGCAAGTCTTGCGATTTTCTTCTTCTCACTTCTAGCTATATCAGAGAAAAGCGTATCACAACCAGCCGAATGTAACTTGGTTTGAATTGACCCTGCTGTAGGAGAATTTAGAAGCTCGATGAAATTGTCTATATCTGAGATCCACATCTTGAGGTCTGAGATTTCCTGTGCCTTTGTTTCGGCTGATAAGTTCGCAGGTGGTGTAGGCACGTCGTAATCGTCAGGCGATATACCTTTCTGCAGCGTGCCAGCCATGGCTTCTTTATCACCCTCACGCCCAGCCATAACAGTCGGGTCAGCTGATGTGACGTCAGCATCTGATATATCTTGCTCTAACTGCAATAAAAAGCGCTTCTCGAATTTCATCTAAAATATTTATGATAGTTGGCTATAATTGTTATAAATAATTAAGTGAAAAAGTTTGCAGTTGTATTTGAGGATACCACCCTGGCTTCTGATCGATGGGCTCAAAGCCTAGGGTCGACTACCTCATCTACGCGCGTTACTGTGGGCGATATTTTAGGGTTAAAGTCCCAAAATCAGGACCCAAACAACGTCAATTTGTCCAAACCTATACACCCTATTTTATCGGGTGCCCCTGAAGCATTAGGCTCTGCTATAGTGAATATGTATAATATTCGCCAAAAAGTTAAAAGCGCGATGGGGTCTAACCTCGCTAATGATCCCAATAAGAAGGAAATATTAAAGAATATGCTTCATATCGTGAACAGTGAGATTCGCCAGATGAAAGCTATAGCTAAAGAATTTGAAAAGCTTTAGAATTGGTATATATTAGTAATATGCAATTCAAACGGTTAGGGTTATCGTTTCTCATTATCAGCTTAATATCTTCAGTGTTATCATTTACAACGTATGATAACACGCCCCTTAACTTCGCTAAATGGTTTTCTATATACAGCCTAATACAGATATTCATACACTATATTATAGTAGTGTGTATTGAGATCTTTGTTGGCTTGAAATTAAAGAATCTTGAACTCATGCAGATACATGAGTTATCTAAAGTCACTAGCGTTGTAACGTGCCCTTGTTATCTCAAACACAAGCAAACTATCCCATTAATACTCAATACAAATAATAGTTATACATGTGAGCGGTGTTCAAAGAATATCAACACCGTCATCACCATTGATACTGTGATGAAAACTACCGACGTGAATAGCAAACAGATTTTTGATACTCTGAATGATAAATCAAACGAAATCAATGACGGAAATATGCAGTGACCTTGACTACTTGATTTACAGATCAAGTGATAAATCAGTTGCTACATCGTATAATACAGGCAAGCAAGATCTTAAGCGTCCTATCACTAATGATATAGATGCAATTAATGCTATGCTTAGGGGGTTCCTGTCTCACTATAAGGTGAGGATAAATGCGGAACCTTCTCAACTAATAAGAGATCAAGAATTTATACGATACAATTTCTGCGAAAAAATCATAGATAGTTTTATATCTTCTATGAAGTCGCAAAATTGCTTGCTAAACAACAATGATTTAGTATATTACTATTTAGGATATGTCACAGATACGATTACAAGACAAACTTCAAACTGAGAATGTCAGTGGCCTTTCATTAGAAGAATATTCTAAATGGATGTGTTTAGTCGAAGCTTTAAATATCATCGTATTGAAAGCAGAACAGCTTAATCAGGATTTAGATGGATCTACTGATTGGATTAAACCGATAGCGCTTCAGAAGTATATAAAGGAACGATATCCTTCAATGAAATCATTCATTTCCAATAAGATATCTAGTGAGGCTTAGTACCCACCGTACACACTATCGTAATTGTGGTGAGCAGAGTAATTGAACACATTGTTCCTGGTATCTATATCAGCGTCATACGTATAGTTTTTAGTAGCACCTGATACACCAGCTGCGACTGTATCATCGAACACCTGCTGATTGACTTGCTCGCCGCTTAATCCTGGTTCGAATGAATACTCAAATCTCTTAGCTTTTATTAACCAAACATAGTGACCGGCTAAAGGATTTATCTGGGCTATGTCTTGATCTAGTCTCTGCGTTACTTGATAGTAATTAGCACCCCTACCACCAGGTCTATCATTGCCGTATTCTGATAAGCTAAACACATCGCCTGATTTAGGTTCAGCTCCGCCGCCTATCTTCACATAAAATGAGCTTATATGAATAAATGCAGTGACTTCATCATCACTCATTAACCCGTACTTGCTCATCAAAATTGCATTTTCCGCTAAATTGATACCCACCACTATTTGAACTGGTGATGAATACTGTTGAGCCGGTTGCTCACCATACAACATATCGGCTCCGGTTAGAGTCGTATTGTTTACGTAATAACTAACTTGTTGGCCGTACAAGTTAAGCTGCTCTCTCCAGTAGTTACTATAGGTATCCCTTTCACACGCATTATTGTTTTTATTCGTGAATCTGAAACACTCATTATCGGTAGATGATAACGGATAAAACTTAGGTGTCGGGTTACCCACGTAGAAATAGTCAGACATATTATCTCATCAAGAAGAAATTGCCTTTATGCCATTTTATAGTAATGCCAGTATTACCTAGCTTTACTTCTTTTTTTGCATTTAAGGCGAACTTGTACACTGCCTTAAGCTGACGTATATCCGATTTGTTTAAGATTTCTCTCCTCGACGTGCCCTTTTTGATCTTCATCAATTTGATATTTTCCATCTTAGTTCTGTGCATATGTGGCACGAATCGGCCGGGATGCTTAGAATGTGATGATACATCTCTGCCTATAGGATGCATATGTCTTTTTTTGGTGAAGTATTCTTTAAAAGAAATCACTTAATTATTTAACAAAAAACCCCTAGTCGAATTATCGACTAGGGGTTTTAATGAATATATTATATGTTACTGGAAAAGAACCTGACCGGGCTTCAGCGAAGAACCTGCAACCTTGCTACCCTTCGTTAACTCACTGGCCTTCTTCTGATTAACTAATGGCGTACCTAAGTCGCCATCGGCTCCTACCTTATCAGTGAACTTGGAATTGGCCTTACCGCTCTTAGCTAACGTGGTGGCAACGCCGCCAACCTTGTTGCTACCCTTAGTGAGGCCCTTGCCAGCCTCGTCTTTAATCTCTTTGATGTCGGTGCCTTCACCCATCTCCTCACCCATATCCTCCTCAGCCTCGTCACCCTCGCCCATGTCGCCCATCTCTTCGCCCATATCGCCACCCTCGGTGTCGTCCTCTGGGAGAGAGTCGAGCACACCCTGGAGCATCTCTATCGCCTTCATGACCTTCTCTCTGGGCGTTAACTCATCTTCGCCTTCAGGAAGGTCAGCGGTCGCTTCGCCGTCCATCGCTTCGCCGCCCATGTCGTCAGCGACTTCCTCGTATTCGTCGTCGTTTTCGTTGAGGCGTACACGGTCGTTAATAACCTGTTTAAATAAATCATCAAAGCTTTTGCTCATGTAATTATTTATATTGTCCGCCTTATTTTTTTCTAAATTTACTGAATATTTTTCCGGTTCATAGAAATTACCCTTTTTAGTCGTCTTAGGGTCTATTATAGGTTGAACACCATCGGCATCTGCGGGGCCAGATTTCTTAATAAATGCATTCTTATTGACTTTAGCCGCTGTCAGCTTCTTGTCTTTGGCCAGTGGAAATGTACCGCCAGGAAGCTTACTTGTAGCCTTTTCGACTATGACTTCGCCAAGCATCTTGCCGTATACATTGCCGATATTAAATAATGATCTCGTTCTATTCATCTTAAGTATTTACGCCGATGACTGCTAAAGAAAACCAATTCTATCTCGGAAATAGCAAACTTCCGACTCCTGACTCGATTTATGACTATTCGGCAAATCCTGAATGGGTGATTGATATAGATAAGTGCAGGAAAAATATTCTCTATTTTGCAGAGAATTTCTTCTATATTGTAAATCTTGACAAGGGTAAGATGAAGATTGGGCTTCACGGCTATCAGAAGAGAATTTTACGCACACTCCGCGATAGTCGTTTTGTGATAATGTTATCTAGTCGCCAGTCAGGAAAAACAACTTTGATGACAATTTACGCTTTGTGGATCGCTTGTTTCTTTGAAGATCAACGTATCTTAATTGTAGCCAACAAAGAGACAACTGCTAAAAATATATTTAAACGAGTCCGGTTAGCCTATGAACAATTACCCAACTATCTTAAACCGGGCACGGTTGAATATGGTATAACATCCATGACATTGGGTAATGGTAGTAGTATTGGTATTTCTACGACCAGCAGTGATGCGGGTCGTGGTGATTCGTGTAACGTTTTGATTCTAGATGAGCTAGCATTTATCGATAATGGTATGGCTATGGATTTCTGGAAATCGGTTTACCCTATTATTTCGTCATCCAAAAAATCTAAAATCTTTATTGCATCTACCCCTAATGGAACGGGGAATTTATTTCATGATCTTTATTCCGGTGCTACTAAGAATGAAAACGGTTGGGTTCATGAGCGGGTTGATTGGTGGGAAGTGCCTGGACGAGATGATGATTGGAAAAATAAAACTATCAAATCATTAGGAAGTAAGGAGTTTTTTGATCAAGAATTCGGAAATCATTTCGTACAAAATGGTGAGAGCGCGGTTAATGAATCACTATATGAAAAATTGAAAGCTGAAGTACGCGAACCCGCTTTCGTCTTTGATGATGGTCATTATCTGCTTTGGGATACACCGAAAACAGATAGGATATACGTAGCCGGTGTAGATATTAGTGAGGGGGTAGGTGAAGATGCTAGCGTCATCCAGATATTTGATATAACGGATTTGAGGAATATCGAACAAGTGGCAATATATCACAATAGAACTATAAACCCAGTTCAATTTACATCCAAATGCCTAGAAATATTTCAGCATTGGGGCTCATTGCATGCTTGTATAGAAAGAAATAATTGTGGCGGCCAGGTGGTAGATCAATTGAGATCCGCGCATAACTATGAAAATTTAGTTACATATGGCCCTAAAATTGCGGGGTCTGTCTATAATAGATTAGGTATATTGTCTCACACCAATACCAAGTATAAAGGTGTTATGAATATGCGGTATTTTCTAAACGAGATGAATGCTGTCAAGATTCACGACAAGCAAACTTTGTTGGAGTTGAAAACCTTCATACGTTACCCCAATGGTACTTGGGCCGCGGCAGCGGGGTCTGATGTCCATGATGATCGAGTAATGAGTCTTGTGTGGGCTTTAATCGTATTAGAGTCTGAAGTGGTCGATAGATACTTTGAAGTGACAGAGCATGATGATAGCCGGCGGCCGCTGAAATTGAAGTTGTTGGATTATGGCTTAAGATCAGTAGTAGACCCGACGAAATTTATGGTAAACATAAAAGACGGTAGTAGTGATGCGCCTTTGCCTATAATAATAAACCCTGGCGGCTACAACGATATAGATGAAGTGAGCATGTTAACTGAGCAGGGATGGACCTTCATGAATAAATAGATAATATGCCACACATTCAATCACCTTTAAATAAATTCCGTAAGGATAGATTTATTATGGTTGTACCGATACCTGCAACCTTGAGGGAAATTGTGGCGAAGTATGACCGAACCAATGCCACCGTGTTACCCGATTCATTTACCTTTTCAGTTTGGGGTGCGGTTGTGCCTGAAGTTACCGTCCCGTCGGTAACTCAACGATATGGTGGCCAGTCAATGAAGATATCCACCCACGTTAGAGAGCCATACTCCAATCTCACCGTTAATTTTACTATAGATAATCGATTTAACAATTATTGGTTTATATATAAATGGCTAGACATTTTAAATGATGATCATAGCAGCTCATATGACGCTAGCAATATAGGCGGTGAGAACAAATACACTTCGGATAAGATAATTAAAAAATACGCAGCAGACATATCCATATTTGCTCTCGATGAATATGATAAACGGACTGTGGAATTTAAGTATACCTATGCATTTCCCGTTAAATTAGGCGGCATTACGCTGAGTAATAGGGATGCCACTGAAGCCGAAACATCGGTTGAGTTTTCTTTCGGTCAATTTTTCTGTAAATTGGTCGAAGAAGTAAATAGTTTATAGTAATTTTGTAAAAAGGTCGGCCATAACTATTAAATATTTTTAGTTATGGCTAATAAACGCAAAATTGAATCTCCAGGTGTCCAAATCGGCGAGATAGATTTATCTTTACGACCAGTAGTTAACGCATCCACAACCATATACATTCCGGGGTTTTCCCCGCGTGGTCCGGTTGAGGATGCTGTGCGGGTCTCAAGCCTCTCCGAATTTGAGCAGATATATGGTATTCCCACCAATGCTGCTGAGAGATATTTCTATAATTCCGTAAAAGCCACCTTCCAAAGTCCGGCTGATATCCTCGTGACCCGGCTGCCTTACGGTTCTGGCTCCGGCGGCGCGGTATCTGATAACGTGGGTCTCCTAGCGTATCCCGCTAAATATGTCACCCTCGGCGTCATGTGCAACGCGTGCACATATAGCTTATCCTCTGGTGTATATGTATTGGGCGCGCCTGCGCACTATACTCTAAATCAAGACGATTATACGAAATTTTTAAATGGCACACTATTCACTTTCGCCAATAGCACATCGGGTACATTGACTAGTGCCATTAGTACATTAGGCAATGCAGCGTTTATTATAATTAACCAGTCTCAAACGTCAGTAAACCAGGCTTTTGAGGGTCTCTATGTTGGTATCATTGATAACACTAACATTAACGATACGACCGACTATGAGAATATCACAAAGGTATTAACTCTTAATACATCAGCAGCTTACGTTAGTTCTAATAACTATCTCGTATTGCCCACAGCTCGTATCGACACGACGAACTACTCCCTAACGGGTTCAGTCGCAAGCGGTCCTGATGATTCAGTGTCTCAGATAATGGAGAATATCCCTTCATTTACAATTAACTCAGGCACTAGAGATTTTGATGACACTATAATGATTGGTGTGTTTAAGCTTCGCCAGTCCGTGTTCGCCGGCAATGTAATACAACTTGCCCCGACACTAGTCGAAAGCTATGTTGGTTCCTTTGATTCACACCGCCTGATCAATAACTCCAACGGTGGTCCTGCTACTTCGTTCTTCATCGAAGATATCATCAGCAATGCAAGCACCAATATTGCAGTGAAGGTTAACCCCTTCTTATCACGTTATTCGGTTGGTAACGGTTATGCAGGTGGCGACGGTAACCCGTTAGTCAAAATTCGTGTAAACAATCCGGCACTAACAACAGGTAACCTGTACGGTACCACTCTCTCTGCGACGTCGGCGGCCAATGCTGCTAATAGAACCACGGTGATTGGGTTCTCCGCTGATGTATGCTTCACCTCACTCAACTCAGCCGTATCCACATCGGATGGGTTAAATCCTGTAGGTGCGTATCAAGCAGTTGACCTGTCTACCAAACATGTAGGCAACGTGCCGGCTAAGCTGCAGAGAATCTTTGAAAGATTCTATAACTCGGACATATATCCATTTGATATCGCAATCGAGGCTGGTTTAGGTACTGTGTATTCCTGTGCGATGGAAAACTCAACGCTCTCCGGTGTATTTGATGATTTTATCTACACTGACATGGGTGGGTTATCTTCCACTAATTTGCAGTCAGTACCGACAGTTGTCGGTAACTATCGCGCCGTTCTCAATACATTCGTCAGCCTCGCAGAGAATCCAGCGAGAAAAGATTGTTTAGTAATTGCAGATCCGCTGATCCCAATTCTAGTGCAGAGCAACACACTTAAGACGATTGACGATCCGAACAAGAACTTCGCTCAGCATGTGTTGACGCCTCTACAAAACCTTTACAGCAGCTATAACACCAGTTATGCAACTGTGTTCGGCACTTGCGTTAAAATAAGTGATGTAACTTCAGGTCGTCAGGTGTGGGTGCCGTTCTCTGGTTACGCTGCAGCTGCGATGGGTAATACCGATAATGACTTCCAGCCCTGGTATGCGCCTGCTGGGTTCACGCGTGGTATCATACGGGATGTGCTTGATATTGCGTACTATCCTAGACAGACTCAACGGGATCAGTTGTATAAGAATTCAATCAATCCTGTAGCGTTCTTCCCATCAGAAGGTTTCGTGATATATGGTCAGAAGACGCTACTCAAGAAACCCAGCGCGTTTGATCGCGTCAACGTTCGCCGGTTGTTCTTGTCACTAGAGAAGGCTACGAGAGATACACTTAAGTTCTTCGTATTCGAACCTAACACACTATTAACTCGCACTCAGGTAGTTAATACTCTTACGCCGATCTTTGATAATGCCAAAAACACTCAAGGTGTTTATGATTACTTGATCATATGCGACGAGAGAAACAACACGCCGTCAGTAATTGATGACAACACACTGATTGTAGACATATACATCAAGCCAGTTAGGACTGCTGAGTTCATATTAGCTAACTTCTATGCAACCAGAACCGGTGTTAACTTCCAAGAGATCGTAGGTTAAATTTAACTAACATAAAGGCGCCATATATTATATGGCGCCTTTTTTATTCGAAACATCTTAGGTATTGAGAAGAAATTCGACTGCTAACGATAAATATTTACATGGCTGACGTCAAACAATTAATCAATGACTTTTACAGAGTAGCTGTCAATCGCGACTTCGCTCGCGATATCAATTTCCGCATTCTCAGCATTGAGACTGGCGGAACAACATCTGCCTCATTCGATGAGGATGATTTAGTATATGCGCGGGCAGCTGCACTACCCGCTCGGGCAATAACTCCCGTATCGGTTCCTTACATGGGGTTAAAATTTAACATACCTGGTGTTGCAACATATCCTGGTAGTGAGGCATATTCGCTCAAGTTTTATTCGGATGCTAAGTCGAAAATCCGCCAGAAATTTGAACAGTGGACCCGTGATATATTCGATGACGCCAGTAGTTCCGGTAACTACTTCACGCCGCGAGCGACATCCACTATTGATTTGGTGCAGTTAGATAACCAGAATAACAAGATAGCTCAGTATCAGTTAGTCGGGGTGAGCTGCGTAACCTGCGGTCCTCTCGCATACAGCATGTCTGACGGCACGGGCGCTACTATAGACTTCGAAGCTACTCTTTCGTATCATTACTGGAAAAGGAAGTAATACATACATCTAACCTAAACTTAAAACCCTACTAGGTCACTCTAGTAGGGTTTTATTGTTAAATACTCATATGAATGATCCGTTCACAAGCGCATTTTCATCAATCGGTGATAATATTAAAAAGATCACTACTGGTGAGAATCCTCTATTTGCCCCCCAAGTATCTAATTTGTTCGGATTTAATATTCCAGGTATACCGATTGTCAGTGCACGTGATTATTTCCTCACTCAAATGGAGTCTTGGTTTACCTCTATTCCACTAACCACACAGTGGATATTACTTATTGAAGAATTTCCTAAATGCATTAACACGGCAGTTATGCAAAATCTTGAACGAATCGGTGGTAGTAAAAAGGCGTTTAATATAGACCAGGCCGTAAAAATATTAAAGTCTTACCCTTTACAGAAAATTACTGGCTGTCTATTTGCCCAGGGCGCCAGTTTTCCTGGTGATAGCTTCGGTGTTGAATCAGTTAACATAGAAAATAACCGCGGATTTACACCCGCACCCATTGCAAACGGGCGTACCTATCCGGATGTATTAACAATAGACTTCCTAGAAACGAATACTTCATTCGTGGACTTTCTTATTAGGCCGTGGGTCATAGCAGGCTCTCACTATGGTTTTGTGGCTCGCAATAGTAAGGACCCCAAAGAGAAAATTAAGAATGTTAAAACAAATATAACACTACTTCAGTATACTCGAACATTTCAGAAGGTATCGATGATACCCCGAAAGATATGGACGTTTCACAACTGTGCTCCCTTTAGTGTTCCGGACGAATCAGCTGGGTATGATTCCGAGGGATTTGTGTCAGGCAGAAACTACTTCCAGACTAAATGGTCATTCTCTCATTATACGGTAGAGAATAATATGTACTTGCCGCTGACGTCTATAATTAATAGAATATCAAAAGGTCAATTACCGGGCATTTCTGCTCTACGTAAGAGCGGTGATCCTGGGTTGAATGTCGCTGGATTCTTTTAATCATCATCACCGTCACTACCTAGGTCCACACTGTCATCGAATGGTTCATCTTCATCCGATTCATCACCACCCAAATCTATACTTTCATCCGTAACTGTACCATCATCATCACCGGTATCCGGTGCGTCGTCCAATTGAGTATTTATTTCAGGCGCATCACCCGTCTCAAATGCGCTATCGTCCATTGCGAAGCCATCGAGGGCAGCTAATAAACCGTCTATAAACCCAGTTTTTTTTGGTTCGTCTGCCATATGCTATTATTTAGTGAATTTAGGTTGTATACATCTAAATAGTAAATGAATGAAGTTCTTCAGTAGCATATACCTACCTGAGCTAAAGGAACAGGGTCGAGTGAGTCAACTCAGTTTCGCCGAATACTACGAGTTGAATAAGTTTATACAAAATGATGTAAACGAACACATATGCGCAGCGCTAGATGATATTCTAAAAACCCATGTTAAAACGTCCGCAACGTTGACCTACATAGATCGAATAATTGCATTATTGTTTATGCGGATTATTTCTGTAGGGCCTAAGATTGAAATGTCTTTTGAGAATACAAAAGTAAGTATAAACCTACACGAAATGCTGCAGAAAATTTCTAATATTAATATCCCTGATTGTATAATTAAGTTGAATAATGATGTATCCGTAACTATAAAAACACCTAGCAATATTTCATCGTACGATGTAGAAGACTTTTTATATTCCACGACAACTAATGGAAAAGAACGAATTTTGAACTCAGATGAAAAGGGTGATTTGTTCCAGTACTTAGCTGCAGATGTGGTTTCCAAGATAACGGCGTATTCTGAAAACATTGAAGGTCAGCTGCAACAAATTAAATTACCTCATTTCGATGACGTTGTACTGAGTCTTAAGTATGATATTTTATTAGACTTTATAAAGATGTGTTTCAAGACTAATCTTTATATGTGCCTACAGAAGAATGTAATCATTTGCAACTATACGAAGTTATCGTCTGAATTTATCCAAAATCTACCACCGGTCGAAGTTGATATGTTAATATCTTATATCGAAGCCGATAATAAGAAGAATGCGGGTAAAATGCCACAATCGAATGTTGACTTATAAATAATTTCAGATAAATGTTCCCATATGGCTACCAATGAATTCAATAAAATCCTAGATTCGATTAAAAGCATCACAGATGGCAATATTGTATCTATCTTTATTCCATCAGAGAATAAAGAGGTGTTGTTCAAACCGCTCACCGCGAAGCAGCAGAAGGATATAATTAAAACTGCTATCGAGAAAAACACCAGTGGTGTCCGTTTCCTCGAAGCATTGAACCAGATCATACAAGACAACTCTCTTGAAAAGAAAGAATATATTGTATCAGATAGAAGCTTCATTATTACACTGATGAGATGTAATGGGTTAGCGAGCAATTATACAACCGAATCAACCGTGTATGATCTTAACATCTTATCAGGCAATAAGATACCTATGGGTGATGACTTAAAGTCGCGGGTCATCAAGACACCCGAGTTTAATGTGTATTGCAAGATACCGTCACTAGCTAAAGACAGTGTATACAATACGGAAATCATAAAACGAATTGAAGCAAAGAACAGCGCAACTTCAGCTCTTGGCGATCTATTTATACTTGAAGTTGCGAAGTATATAGAAAAAGTTGAGAGTGTTAACCTAGGATTCACTGCAAACCTGGATGATTATAACATGCATCAGCGATATCAGCTTATGGAGTCACTGCCCGCTAAGGTGTATAATATGGTGGTAGACTATATAAATGATGTTAAGAGTAAAGAGACCGAATTCTTTAAGAAAGACGGTGTATATATAGATATTGAGATGGATCCGACGTTCTTCACTGCCTAGTCTCGTTCACATCCATTAAATATTATTAATGGATGCAGCCTCTATAAAGCAGTATAGTGACCTTATCGAAGAAATGCAGGCAAAGGGTGATAAGGGCGATAAAATTAAGCCTTCTACATTTATAACTCAAGCGCTTGCTATCATCGCTGGCAGTAAAAGCGATAAAGGTGATAAAGGTGATAAAGGCGATAAAAAGGATTCATCCGATGATAAGAATTTCTGGTCTAATTTAATTGCTTCCACTAAAGGCCCTAGTGATAAAAAAGGTTCTGGTGATAAAAAAGACAAACCCAGAGAGATAGTTAAAAAATCTACTAGTGTAATAATAGAAGATTATAGTGCCCCTGTAAGAAAATTCTGGGATGATCTATTTAAGAAGTATTTTCATCGCGAGGAAAAGAAAAAAGAGCCAGAATCAAAAAGTGGCGGTTGGCTTACGATGCTTCTAACCATTTTAGGCGGCGTTATCTTGGGCGCAATACTATTCTTCAAGGAGAAGATTTTGCCGTTCTTGGAAGCAGCGTGGAAGATATTCAAGAAGGGATTCGGGTTC
>Ga0181365_1000082_pt1 | contig 18436 bp, 36 predicted proteins | sample Fa13NDMM110DN_FD_130097 | JGI IMG/M metagenome (GOLD analysis project Ga0181365, IMG submission 130097) | Freshwater viral communities from Lake Michigan, USA - Fa13.ND.MM110.D.N | ecosystem: Environmental > Aquatic > Freshwater > Lake | place: USA: Michigan | collected 2013-09-24
CACAAAGTCAGGAACCGGGACAAGGGTGTCGCTCGTCATCGTTGAGTAAAGCGGACGGGCGCAGGGCCAGAATCCCTCTAATCCTAGCGGATCATCCCGTTCATCAATGACCTCTGGCATGTTCTTACTGAACCAAACCACTTTTCCTGATTCTTTGTCCCACAGTTCGCAAATCTTGGCGCGGGTGTGTTCTTTTGAGGATTGCCCGTATGTTTTTAGCGTGTCCGGGCTTGCGTCAAACGGGATGTTTTTGCCAACCTTTTCGCCAAATCGTTCAATGAGGGATTCGCGGGTCATATAAACCCACCGCCATACACAGGTAACTTCCTCCCAAGTACGCGCTATGGAATGCCCAAAGTCTTTCCAGTGAACATAATCAGTCGGAGCGCATTCGTATTCAATTTCTTCCTGCGGCTCAACTTGACCAGCGGTTGCGTCTGTCTGCATTCCGGCTTCGTCGGTGTCCTCGGTGATGCTTAGTCCATCTTCAGGAATGTCCAATTGCCGCACATGCGGTTCGTACCGCACCCAAGCAACACCACGCCCGCCAAGAAAACGATCTTCAACGCAATGCTTCATAGTTGCGCGGAAATCGGGGTAATGCTCAACCTCAAAATCTAGCGCACGCTCAATCAATTGTGAGGCTACCCTGCCCACAGGGTCGTTATCGCCAAACCTACGGGAAACGTCTGCTTTTGGCAATCGAGCATAAACCGCAGGGATTAAAGTCTGAACGTTAGACCAAAGAATGTTGAACTTTGCAGTTTCATTAGTTGTTGCGCTGCGGTTATCGTCCCGGTAACGCTTGATAATCTTTTGCGTTCGGGCTTCCCATTTCTTGAAGTCTCCGTCATAAGTGGCGACTATGTTCAACCATTTATCAACGCCGGTTGTGGTTTGTTTCATTATTTATTCCGTTTTGAAATGGCGCTGGCTTTGGCTTGTGCATCTTCTTTGCTGCTTGCGCCCCATGCTTTAAGCGCCAAAGCTAGGCGAGTCGGTTTCCCGTCCTTCTCCATTGGCCCCGGCATATTGCCCATACGGGCAAGGAATGAGGCTCTGCGGGGATTGTCGCCAGCTTTTACAGGCGGTTTCAGCGTCCCGCCCGTTTCGGCTTTGTACGAGGCTCTGCCCTTGGCGTTTAACCCGCCCTCGGGGTTTTTACCTTCTTTGCGTTGCCATGCAGCGGTCATTTTTTCTTCTTTGCTGTCTTTGCTGATTCTTTAAAAGCATCAGCATTGGGCGCACCTGGGCTTCCGGGCTTACGCATACGCTCGCCAGAACCAGCTTTAATACGTTCCTGTTTGGCTAAAATATTGGCGTACAAACCGGCTTTGTTCATGCTGAGAATATCCCGACAGCCACCACGGTCGCGCCAGCCCCGGTGGTGATTTTCCACGGCCCTGTAACAGCCGCCATATTTAGTTCTAGGTCAAGTGGCCCCAGTTGAGCAGATGCAGCGGTGCTAATTACAATTGACGTAGAGCCATCAATTAACGTTACACCGGCGCTGGCAACGGTAATAACGTTGATTAGCAGCCGGTGGACATAATCACCAACTGCGCCTGTGTCGCCCAGAACCTGCGCGGTTTGCGATGCTGCAACGGTTTCATATTGATAGCGATAGGGATTGGATACGCCACTCATAATCTGCTGCTCCTGTGTGTTTTGTGGGTCGCCCACATATCGTTTAAGGTTACTGTGTTCTCAGGGCCAACCATCAGCGGTTTGTGCGTGTCTGGTTGTTTAACTCGCGGTTCAATACGCCAAGCAATAGCCAACATCCTCATAGCGTCGGCAGGATGGCTTGTTCAATCATGCCTTGGAGTTTGTCTAAAAGCCTTCTTGTCCTCGTCATATTCCCGCTGGTACTGACGTAAAGCCTCAATGCCATCAAAGCATCGTTCCTCATCAAACCATGTTTGGGGGAGCATCTGGCGCACCGCTTGAATGCCATCTTGAACCCCAAGATCGGGGACTATCGCCATATTGTTAATGCCTAGATGCTCTGCCATTTGTTCAATAACTGATTTGCCACCACTGGCAAGCGTCTTGGCTCGGGCATCGTGTGGTAGATAGTGCTTTCCGTACTTGTAAGGCTTCGACTTAACCACCGCCCCTAGTTCATCAACGTTTGCCCCGCTAACAGCGTAATAATCAATAACGTGGATTTCGTTGCGGATGACCTGATACCACCAGATAGCCGTGTCGTCCCGGTAGCCCAAGTCCCACGCCGTATGCACAGGAACCTCGGGCTGGTAATCAACCTGTGTGATCCTGCCTTCTTCTGTGGCTTCTCTAAGGTCTTGACCATAGAACGCCCCTAGAATTGCTGCCTCAAAGCTGCACTCGTACTCCTGATCGTACTGATCCTTGCTCAATTGAGCGCGGGCTGCGGACAGTTCCCCTGGCGGCAATAATCCTGATTGACTTGCAGGAAGTTCCAGCAAAAACCATTCGTCTTTGAGTCTGCTTGCGGTTGTGCGTATGTCCCAGAACTGGTTTTTGCCTTTCGGCGTGCCACCAAACACCGCCCACCCTTGCCGATCAGACAATGCCGGACGAATGACGTTACCCCAGACGCTAGGCTTAAAGTCGCCAAACTCGTCCATGTATATCCCCGAGAATCCCAATCCCCGGATGGCATCGGCATTGTCAGCGCCAAACAATCTGACCTTGGCTCCGTTTATAAGGGTCACGGTCAATTCTGCCTCGTTGCTGTCGGCGGCAATGGGCTGCGAGTAATGCTTGAGATAATCCCATACGACCGACTTTGCTTGACTCCTGAACGGCGCAACAAACGCAAACAATGGCATTGGGTCTTTGCTGGTGATCGCCGCCCTAATGATGTCGTTGATTGCCGCGACCGTCTTACCCGCCCGCCTATGCGCGACAAGACACGCCCACCGCTGCGTTCTGTTGTGGAAAGGCATGAACGCTTTGCGGGGCGCATACGGTATCTCTATTTCTCGGACTGCCATGTAATCTTTAGTTCTTGTGGGCCACCATCTGCCCCGGTCACTTCGGTTCTAGCCAGCTTTGGAACGTGATATTCGAGCAAGTCCGAAAAGCATCTAAACGCCGCTGCTGGGCCTTGGTCTGCCGCTATCTCGTCTAGCCATCCTTGAAGCCTATCAGCGTTCCCATCAACAAAACGAGCAATAGCCTCTTTTGCTGCAATAGTTGTTTTGTTTTGCAGTCCTTTAGGGCGACCAGCTCCGGGCCTTTTGTCACCTTTTTTAAATTGTCCTGCGTTTGGCATTATTTAAGAAAACGCAGCTTATAAAGGGTTGAATCAATCAACGCCGCAATCTCATCAATTAGGTTTTGCAGTTGCGTATCCTTCGGCAGATGCACACGGAAGTCCCGCACGAAGTCGCTGATCTTGGTTAGATACTTTACCGGGTCGGTTTCGCTGTGAAACGTATTGGGATAGTTGGTAATGACCTTGTAGCATCCTTGATAAGCCTCTGCAAAAGCGTCAGTAAGATCAATGATCTCATGGTAATAAGTATCAAGCGCCGAATGCACTGAGAAGCTATCGGTCTGCAAATGCATGAAATGGGCATTGGTTCCCGAGTGAAACAACACAGAAACGAAACTTGCCGCGTCAGCGTTATCAGCCATATTTATTCCCATTTCTCCAATATTTCCAGATTATTCCGAATTTTTGCCCTCGTCAAGCCGATAAACATAAACATTTTTACGTCCTGCTTTGCGGGTTTCATACGGCATTAGTTCACGAGCAACAATCTTGCGCCGGTACAAATAATTGAGGGTGCAACTCATTTGAGTTTTTTTAACATTCAAAGTCGCAGCCAAGTATTCACAGTTCACATTCGGCGTTGTCTTTAATATTTCAACAATATTCGCGGTGTGCATTTCTTATCCATTGTTTTCATTTGTGCAACAATTGATTGCGCTTCTTCTATGTTCCTCGCAATCGCCATTTTCCCCTGCCAGTGCTTTGCAAACTCAATCTGATCGGCGGTTTGTTTGCCTTTTGGCATTTTCACTTCCACCAGCCATGTGTTACCTTGAATCGCTACCAGTAAGTCAGGCACACCCTTGCCCATCGCAGCCAGAGACAGAACGCTACACCCTAGCGACCGGAATGCATCTATCATTTGAGAATGGTTCCCATCTACTCGGGCAGCACGCCGCATAGAATCCTCGTTTTCTGCAACAATTCATCTTCAGTACCATATCGGTCCTCGAACTCCCGCCGCCAGGGGTGTCTGCTTACAACTTCTTTCGTGTTTAACCCGCTACGGTGATGCATTAGACACAAACCAATCACAGAATCCTCGCCAATACGCCTAGAACCGCGCAGGAGGTGATGAAGGTCGCAAGGGCTATCTACCCCTTCACCGTGGCAAACGATGCAGCCTAGCGCCCGTATGCGCGTTTGTAAGGCTTTTTCTGCTTTAGTCATTATTTTTAATTTTTTTTTACCCATGCCCACGCAAAACCATCTTCTTCCCATTGCGCGTCCATTATTTTGCTTTCAACCCCGCATGACAAACAGGCGGCGGTTTGTTTGCCAAAATCAAGAATTAAACTTGGTGTGTTTTCATAATGCCACGGGCAAATAGCCCCCGTTTTTTTTTTGGGGTGCGGCAGTTTGTATTCAAAAGGGCCAATTATTCGATCATCACTTCCGGTTTTTGATTGATTCATTTTATGAAAAACAATTGATTTCGCGTGCAATGCTTTCATTTATTATTCCTTTTGGCGCTGGTATTTTGATTCCGGCGTGATGCGATGCGGCGTTCAGCCAATCAAGCCATTCAGAAAATCGTTTTTTACCAAACCGGCTTGTTCGCCGCCCAAGCATAACCATACCGCCTTCCAGCCCCGGCGATATTCTTGGCGCAGTCTCGCCCTCAAAAGCCGCTGTCAAAATGTCTTTCCATTCCTCGTCGGTGAGCCAGCATAGGGTGCCGTTGATGGGCCATTGCTTCTGTTTTGCCCACGCTTGCAAAATGGGCCATTGCGCCGCGTTTTGCCCCGCGTTGCGTCTTTCTTCGCAGACAGGGCAAATCATTACAATTGCTCCAGCGGGGTCAAAAGCCCTGACGGAACCATCAATCGTTCGCCATAACCGTAATTTTTCTTTACACAGACGCGTTCAAAAGTGGTTTTGTCTATGTAACCGTGTATTTCTAACAAAACGGGTGACAACACTTGCACCCCTACCAAAATTTCAGCATTGAAAGACTTCATATCATCAACAAAAAATTCTAATGTTTTACCTTGAAAATTATTTGTTTTAATTTGCGCCGTTTTACCTTTAATTATTGTGTCAGGGCGAGGATCGCCACCAGCCATAATTTGCATTGACAGTGGGCATCCCGTGACTTTTTTTACCCCAAACTCGCCCATTGCCCCAATGTAATGCAAACCAAATTCAGTTTTTGTTGTGTCGTATTTTTTTGAATGCGTTCCAGCCAAATATTTTACCCAAGACATTCTTTCGGCATACATAGCAATAAAATTTAAATCAAAGGCATTTAAATCAACTTTCATAGTTGCTCCCCGGTGAAATTGTTTAAGTTGTGCAGGGCTTTGTTGGCGTATTCGTAACTGATTGCTGGCAGTCCCTTTGTTTCCAAAACCTTGTTCCAATATTCCCGCCCATTTACCGGCTTGCTTTTCAGGATCCCGAGTATCTCGCCAATCCTGCGCTTACCCTGCTCAGAGTCTCTAGGCGGCTGCGGGAGCGCCAGCACAGGTTTAGGGCGAGACTTGCAGGCAGCCTTAAATTCGGCACAGGTTGGGGGCCAGGGATGATTGTCCCGGCAATAATCCAATCCAACCTTTATTTCCTCGCCCTCAAACCCTGCAAGCGCCTCTGCCCAGACTTCATTCCAGTCATTCACCGTTTCCTGATCCGGAAAACAACTTGTGAATTTCTGTAGGTACAACATTGAAAACTTCTTGTGCAGCGCGGTTGCCCACGGCTTCGGCAGCCAGTTCTCGGGCCAGTTTTTCTCGGGTGTAGGCGTGTACGTTGAATTTTCCATTTGTCGCTCCTTGTTGGGTTTTTAGGGGGAATACGCCTTTCCAGCCGTTCGCCGTGGATTGGTCTAAAACCTTGGCAACGTCCTGCCCTTCAAAATGCAAAGTTTTAAGTTGATTGACGATGAGCTGCTTAGCGCGGTCAGTGAATGCGCCCTTTCCCGCTTTCCGCATTTCAATGAATCCTTGCCAAGCGTCTTTCGGAATCCAATCGGGAACAACAAATATATGTTCTTTATTATTCTTGTTATTGTTCTGGTTCTTGTTCTGGTTGCTAATAGGGTTTGATGGGGTGCCTATAGCCCCCCCATCGCCCCCCTTTGACCACCTTATAGCCGCCCCACGCTTACCGCTTTCAGCAAATCCTTGATATTTAAGGATTTCAGCATCACAACGCGCATGATGGTATCCGTCCTCTTTTTTCTCAAACATATCAATTAAAACGGATTCAATTGCCTCAAGGGAAACGCGGATACGCCTTGCCAGCCATGCAGAATCCAATGGGATCGGCATTTCTGTGTCGTAGTACATATCCAATAGACGACGAAATGTTAAATCCTCGTCATTTGAAAGATGGGCAGTGGATGCCTTGTAATCAGCAATATTAAACGGGTAGTAATACATAAATCCTCTCAGTCCAGCCCGTAATCACAAAAGCTGATAATTGCCGGAGAAGGCGCATGGGGAGATGCGCCGCAAGGCTCTTTTGGTAGGGCTGGATTGACAGAACTCATGAAATCTCCGGTTGGCTTATCAGGGCCAAATAGGACTATGTGCTAGTTTTCAGTTTGTGTAAAGCAATCATTTCCTGCCGCAATTTGTGCCTGGCATCAGCCCCGCGCTTTTGCTCAACCAGATTGAAATAATGCTCAATCTCAGGACGGGAGCGCAGCATCGTGTCCCTAGCCTCACACTCACGCCTCCACCCCTCGCAGCTTGAGCAGACCACCACGCCGGTGCGAAGCGTGACCGGCGCGGTTTCGATCAAATTGCAACCAAGGCAACTCAATTTTGGTATTTCTTGGGATCAACCATAAGTTTGCCCTTAGTAATTACCTGTAGCTGGTACGCCGCGCCTTTAGCTACAACCTCCCCCCACTGCTCCACTGCTTGCCGGGTAATACCCAAAGCCTCGGCAAGCTGCCTACGCCCTCCAAAATATTGCACCGCATCATCTGTAAGCATCGTTGTTCCTTTGGTTTCCGATGATGCAATATACCTTGTGTGAATATATTTGTAAAGAAACCTTGCAAAGCAATTTTACTTGCGATATAGTCTGGTCATCGCAGGCAACCAACCAGGAGAAACAAAATGACCAAAGCAGAAATGAAAAAAGAATTTGAAGCCTACTACGCAGACTTAAAAGCAGATGCAAAAGCAAACGGTTACCGCGTAAATAAAGAATTTGAATGGGAAAGATTTCAAGAACTGCAAGCCGCCTGATTCCTCTGCCCCTGCTAACGCGGGGGTTTTGGAATACGCAGCCAGAGCGCATCTGGCAGGCAACATAAGGAGAGCAAAATGGTCGCAGAACGCTGCATGTGTGGTGCTACAGACTGCCCGATATGTGGGCCTTTGCAGGGCTATTCGGTCAGGAATAAAGAGTTTGATTTGGATTACGAAGAAATGGCGTTGGAAGAAGTAGTAGAAACTATTCTTGATTACGGTCAATGGCCCCGTCCGCGCATAGGCAAATATCAGTCTCGCAAAGAGTTTGACCTATACGAATGGCTCCAAGAACACCGCGATCCTAGCTACATGCTGGAAATGTATGTTGCCTGCCTTTGCGATGACAATGACCCGCTAGAGCTTCGCAGGATTAAAGAGCGCAAAGCAATTGTAGAGATGTTGACAGCGCACCTTCGCAACTCCGACATGGTTGCAGAACATGCCGAGTTTCTTGCGGCTGACGACAAATGAGCGAGATCGTGTCTTACGCTTGCGCTATTGGCGCGGTGATATGTTTTTCAATCTTAATATGGGGAAATAATGAATAAATCAGACAGCATCGCAGCACTGGCAGCAGCGTTGGCAAAAGCGCAGGGAGCCATGAAGGGCGCAGTTAAAGACTCTGCCAACCCGTTTTTTAAATCCAAGTACGCAGACCTTGCCAGCGTTGTTGAAGCAATCAGGGCAGCGTTTTCTGCCAACGGTCTGTCCTACATACAGACGGTCGAGCCGCACCCGGACGAAGTGCGCGTCGAAACAACTATTTTGCATGCCTCGGGGGAATGGATTTCTTGCGGCTACCTGTCTTTGCCTGTCAGCAAGGCAGACGCGCAGGGGTTTGGATCAGCCCTCACCTACGCTCGCCGTTATTCTTTGGCAGCCGCGGTCGGAGTTGCGCCAGAAGATGACGATGGCAATGCCGCGGTCGCAGCCAAGCCGAAGGATGACTACACAAAGCACCTTCTGGCCCTTGCCGCAGCCCCGACAATGGACGACCTTCAGGCGGTCTTTAAAACCGCCTACAAAGGCGCACAGGCTACGCAGGACACTCTGGCAATGGCAGCCATCACGCTTGCCAAGAACAAGCGCAAAGAGGTGTTAATGCAGCCGCGCACAGACGCATTTCTGGAAGGCAGTCAATGAGCGTTCAGGGAACCCCGGAGTGGCTTGCTGAACGTGCTGGCAAAGTGACCGCCAGCATGATTTCAAACGTCCTGATGAAACCTGAAACGGCTGGTTATCGGGATTACCAAGCGCAGCTTGTTGCGGAGATTTTGACCGGCAAGCCGCAAGGATCGGATTACACGAACGCGCACATGGCTTTTGGCACAGAAATGGAACCGCTGGCACGAAGCGCGTATGAAGCCGAGACAGGGTTTAGCGTTGATGAGGTAGGGATGTGCCAGCACCCAACCATCGAACGCGCTGGTGCCAGTCCTGACGGGCTGGTGGGCAATTCTGGGCTGGTGGAGATTAAATGTCCCAAAGTCAGTACGCACTTGGCTTATTTGATAGCCGGGGTTGTTCCGGCAGGGTACAAAAATCAGATGATGTGGCAGATGGCTTGTACAGGCAGGAATTGGTGCGATTTTGTGAGTTTTCGCCCAGACCTGCCCGAGCATTTGCAGTTATTTATCGTGCGTTACAAACGCGATCCAGCGCGAATTCTGGAAATAGAAACTGCGGTAATTGCGTTTCTTAAATCCGTGGACACAATGATTAATCAACTAAAAGAGGTGAAGTAATGGCAGACACAATTGAATTTGTAAACGGCTTGATAGTAAAAGCACCGCATGAAAATGCACCCAGTTTTGTTAAGGCAAATATCAGCATTAAGGTAGTTGACTTGGGCCAATGGCTGCGAGAACGATTCAAGGCGGGGGATGAGTGGGTGAACGTGGATGTAAAGGAATCCAAAGGTGGCAAATGGTATGCCGCTGTTAGCACGTTTAAGCCAAAAGAAAAACAAGAGCAGCAAGCAGCGCCCAAGGCTTACGGCGGCAACGATGATGTACCGTTCTAATGAGCCTAACAACAAGGGCAAGACGGGCATATCCGACCCGCAGGAACGCAGCCAAATGGGTTCTTGCGGTTAGGTGGATGAGAAGCCGGAGTAAAAATCCTTGGGTTCTTGAGGGTGGAGCTGCTAAGTGGGGGCATAAATGAAAACCAGAGAACCCGATCCGCGCCGACGCACTAAAAAACGTCAGCTTGACGATATTGTATTGAGCGATGAAGGCGACTGCGCTACGTCGAGCGAGTGCTGGATGGCAAGCGCAAAGAAACAAGCAAAACTAGCTTGGCTGGAGTGGCGGCAGCTTTATACGTCTGATACAAACCGCGTATTTTTCAAACGCGGGGTTACTTATGTCGATGCCATTACCGGAAGCCTTTACCGGGATGGTCGGTGTTTAACATCAAGCAGATTAAAACTCGGAGACATAAAGCGCAATCAAAAGGGCGGCGCTGCAATCTTGATGGCAATTAAGGGGGATAAAAGTGAATGACCACATCATCGAGGAAGTACACCCCCACGCAGTAAGAACAGCCGCACTGTCGGCGCTGCTTAGCTGCTCAATATTTTTCTTTATTGGCTTTTTCGGGAGAGATGTATGGAACTATCATGTAAACAATGTGGGAAACGGACTAGCGATGTGTGCGCCAGAAGCGACTGCTGGGCAACCGAAACGAACTTTGCAGTGGAGGTTACCCGACGAGCCAAAGAAGTAGCCAAGGCACATGGGAGTGATGGCAAAGCTGCGGTGATGGCGTTTAACGTCAACTTTGAGAAAGTTACCGAGTGGGCTGAAAGTATCGGCGCGCAGCGTCCGCTAGACAGGGATGTGATAAAGCGCATGGGCAAGGAAACAGTTAGAGCCGCTGAATGCTACGCGGCAATTGCAAGGTCGATATGAAACTAACGCCGTGGTATCCACCGCATCTTAAACCGATGCGGGTTGGCGTATATCAGGCAATACCAAAACACGTTCCCGATTGTCTCATTTATTCGTACTGGAATGGGGTTAAATGGTGCTGGGACGCATGGACAGTGAACGGGGCTAGATTAAATCGTAATGTATCTCCGCGACAAGATAGGAGATGGCGCGGAATGGTAAAACCAACAATTTGAAGGAGTCTGTGATGTTACTCGGAGAAACCCCATACGTTTCATGCTTTGTGCGAAATGAATTCCTGTTTGACCAACAAAAAGGGCATGGCGAATTTACCCCGGCGATAGTGTTTGCGTTTCGCGCAGAGCCAGCGCGTGTGCCTATGTTTCAGGTCATGCTTGATTCTGGGGCGCAGTGGGCGCGAGTCCCTATTCACATGATTTGCAGCAAGCCCTGTGACCCGCTGCCTGTTGAGCAGTCAACGTGGTGGGATTCTTACGGCTACGAATTTACCGTTGTTGCGCTGCCGTTTCTTAAGGGACATGCCGTAACCGCATTAGCGCGGGACGGTCAAATACGCAAAGGGAACTATCTGTTTACGGTTGATTGGATGAAAACAGGTTGGAGCGAGGTACCAGACCAGCACAAAAATCATCACGTTATTGCGTTGGAATCGGGGCCGTGGATTGCTTACCCGAATAACAGATTGGTGTGGCATGACCCGTCATGGATTACACCTGCCCCAAACAGAGAATGGCAAACGCCGACTAAGAATTATTCTGTTGAAGGGGAGATGAAATGAACTCAAAACTTATCGGCTACATTTTAACGCGCTGCCCGGAAGATTCAAACGGACAGGTGCAGATGAGTGGTGATGTTGTGAGGGAGATACTTGCTGCCCTTCGCGCACCGGCAGGGGTTCAAGCGTGGGTAGGGCTAACGGATAAAGAGATACTTAGTTTGGGCTGGATGGATTACATGACACGCGACGAAGAGGTTGCGCTGATTCGTGAAGTAGAAGCCAAACTCCGGGAGAAGAACGGTGGATAAGTATTGGAACAAAGAACGACTGGAAGCCCATGCTGCGCCGCATCTTGAGTTTAACCCTGAGAAAAAGCCTTGGGTAGGGCTGACAGAACAAGAAGCTACCGCGCTTTGGGAAGGGACAGACGACCGCGACAGTTGGGAGTTGATTAAGCAAGTTGAAAAGATACTTAAGTGGAAAAACACATGATCGTATTTGAAATGACCGCAGAATCAAAAGACAAGTTGATAGAAAAGCTGACCGACTATCAGCGCGCATACCCCAAGTACGAGGAAGCCTATGGGACTACGATTAAGGTGCCGCTGAAAGAGGGAGAATTGTGGGTAGCGCAAATTGTCAAAACAACGTGCGTATAAAAAAAGCCTCGGTTAAGAGGCTAAAGACCACGGCAACAAATTAAACAAATGGGCGCGTTCCTTGTCGGTCGATAATCAACGCCATCTTTCGCGGCGGCAAGCTAGGGAAACTGGGGATGCTGATATGCGTCCAAGCGTCAAACTCCCTGATAATCTGGTCGTATGGCAGTCCTGCGGTCATTACAGACCTCACAATCTCATCAGGGGTCATTCCGGGTACTCGGATGTCAGCCGCGCAACCCAGGCGATGCTGAGATTTGTCAGAACTGCCCACGGCTGCATTTACAGCGGCTGACCTGTAGGCAGAAGTTACAAGGACAGGTCTGCCCCCTAGCTGGGTTTTGACCAGTTCGAGAAACGCAGCTAACCGCCTCAGATTCTGAATTTCACCCTCATTCGGGGTGTTGTCCAGTGACCGATGGTCTGTATGCGTCAACTCCGCGAGTGAAAAATTTTTACTTAGGTTCATTTTGATTGACCTGTATTCCTGCCAACAATCCAATAAACCCACCAACAATGGTTTGAAAGGCTGGGCCTATCAGCTTGAATATCTCACTGTTATCCACAAGCGGGTCAAACAACCCAGCGCACATCACCGCCACCATCGACAGCAGGATTAAGCAAAGCGTCAAGCTCACCATCCCGATTACGACAATAAGCGTTTTCTCTTTCATTTGTTTCCGGGGTCAGCTTTAACTGCGCCACCCAGACCGAAAGCAGCAGCAATGCCTTGCGCCAGCATTTGATACGGAGGAGGAATCAGCGGCATCAAGACCATCACAAAAACGCCAAGCCCTGCCAAGGTTGATGCTTCTCCAAAACGCTTTCTGAGCCAGCCCATGTCATTCTCCTTTTTTCTTCATGCCTATAATTTTCTCTAGCGTTCTGCCGCCAAAGTAAAAAGACATTATTAACATGCCCCATTGCCCTAGCAACTGAACGTACTCTGAATTAACTTCAACCTTAGCCGCTGACAACCCAGCAAATACAAAATATCCTGTCAGAATTGCAATTAACGTCATAGGGCGAATGTTTTTGGATAGCCAAGAGTCGCTACCCATATCTGCCTTCAACCTCTCGGTCAATTCGTGCTGCTCTGCAACTTCAGCGTTAAGCTGGGCAAGTTCACCGTTCTGTTGCATCTCAAACAGCTTCAGTTTTGCTAGTTCAGCCTGCGCGGGGTCGGGGAAGAACTTATCGACTAGCTTGCTGCCTATATCCAGTACTGCGGCTAGTGGGAACATTATTTGTCGCCCCTTTTGTTGAACAACTCAAACAGCGTTCTAATCTTTTCTTCCAGCACCGCAACGCGCAGGTCAATCTTTGACAACACAATGATAAGCGTGATTAAAGCAAGCAGGATGGGCCATGCCTTAACCAGCATATCAAATGTGTCCATCAGTGAACCCGAAAAGCAATTCCAAGCAGCAACAGAATAATGGCACCGGCAGAACCTAAAAGAACTGACTCAAGCCTCTTTATTCTAGTAATTGTCTCTTTCCACCGTTCAGCACAAACTTCCTCGTGGATGGAAAAGTGCTTGTCCAGTTCTTGTAGGTCTGCCATCACTTACTCCGCTTTAGGAACTTCAGGTGCCTCTGGTTGAACTTGCGGAGCAGCTTGCGTTTGAATCTTCGCAATCAACGCTTGAACCTGCACAAACGGCATCTGCCCGAGTGCTGTCAGGACACCATTCACCTCGTTAATTTCAAGCTGCAACGTAATCATTTTTACTCCTGTTTAGTTAGTCCAAGGAACGCCGTTTATTACTGCCTTTTTTGCTGCAATCTGAGCATCCAGATTATCCTCCAATGCGGCAACATTCTCCGCACCCAAAGATTCTTTTACCCAACCGATTACCATGTCTTGCGTCAGGTCTTCGTAAGGAATGAAAGTGTCCCCCGTCTGGGTATAGTCACACTCTCCAGTCGCTACGGATGAGTAGGTGCCGTCAACGTCGTCAACGCGATACCAAACGTGGATAACAAACCCATCCGTTTCTTTGCGCTGCATTTCTGAAATAGACCAAGTAATCATTTTTAATTCCTTTCAAGCAGCGCAACCCGGCTGCGGAGGGCTTGTACTTCTGCAATCAACAAAGGCACAAATATCTGGTGGTCCATGCTCTGATAAATTGGCTTGCCATCTTTGTCCTCTGCATCCTTTTCGCCGGTCACAGCGTAGGGAACTACAGCCGCAGCTTCGTGGGCAATCATCATGGGACGGGCAATCGTTGCGCCTTTCATCTTGCCCATATAGACCTGAAGCTGGTCGATGGTTTCGCCAGACGCTTCGTACTTGCCGGTGATGTCTTTTGAGCGGTAGTCAGATGTGGTGTTGTAAGCGGTAAGCCCACCAGCGCGGTTGTATGTGATGGAGCCGCGTTCCGTTGGGGAAGCCTCTGTATAAAAGATGACAAACTTATTATCGCCGGAGGTATGCGATTGCCAAGCAGATAATGAAGAACGTGCGCTTGTGGTATCTGTACTTTTAAGTATTGCACCACCAACACCAACACTCTCTAATCTATAATTTGGGTCTATTTGACTTGGCAATGACCCAATTCCAGCGTTCCCCGTCACGCTAAGTGTGCCGGTGACAGTTACGCCTGTTGAAATTGCCTCCAATACAATTGCAGTATTGTTACGCATCCTAATGCCACCGCTAGTTGGGGAGTCTACATATAAGAATAAATCCCCGCCTCCGCCCGCTGTGAAACCTATCCTAGCCGCATCCGATTGACTGGCTCCAAATGATATTGAACCGTATCCCGATGCGCCTGAGTTTTGACCAATCTTTATGGAATTGCTCATGCCGGTGACAAGTACTGTAGTTTCCCCCGCGCCAAGGGTGCCGCTAAAGGTTGCGTTCTGCGTCCCCGTAGGAACTTGCAGCACAGAAGTTCCGGCGCTGTTCAACAGCAAAATATCGTTCGTTGACCCTTTGCCTTGAAGAACAAAACCGTTTCCGGTATTTCCGGCAAAACCCGCGTGCCCGTTCGTACCCGTCGTCGGCAGGGAATTACCCTTTGCATAGACGATGGTGCTGCCGGTGATGTCGCCACTAGCCGCCAGCGTGCCGGTGACTGATAAGCCGGTTGGCGAGGTAACAGTCACCGAACTGAAGTCACCAGAAGCGTCTGCACCAGATGCGTTTGTTGCGTAGCCGAGATACAGGTTATTGTCAGCCCCGACAACATAAGACCAAGAATCGAGGGTACTGGCGCGTTGAAGGACAATGCCGCTGGTAAAGTCATCGGCAGACTGTTTTATGCGTACCCGTCCTATTGTTCCTGCGCCGCCAGTTGTGATGTTGCCACTAGCCGTAAGCGTGGTCACGGACGCAGCAGCAGGGGTTGTGCCGCCTAGGACGCCGTTGAATCCGACACTAGCGTTAATCGTCGCGCCGCTAACTGTGCCGGTTAGCGTAGGACTGGCAGACAACACCATATTGCCAGTGCCGGTGACAGCGTTGGACAGGGTTACGCCGCCGTAGGTTAGGGCGCTCGATAGGGTTGTAGCGCCAGTTACCGCAAGGGTTGTGCTAAACGTACCGGCTCCAGTAACCGCAAGCAAAGCAGAACTGAAATCAAGCAACTTAGTACCACTAACAGAGTAACCGTTATTGTTAGCCCCAATTCTGTAAAACCCAGTTCCCGTATCGGTAGCCAGGTAAATAGAAGGTGCTGCAACCGTACCAGCAGCAAACGAACTGGAAACCGCCGCGCTAATTCCAAACGCAAACGGAATCAACGCAGTTGTAGTCGTTTGACCGTTTTTAGTGATAGCAGTGCTTAGACCCGTTCCTATGTCAGCAGTAAATGCGTTGAAAGTGGAAGAGCTGATAACGGTGCCAGTGACTACAGGCTGGCCCGTCGAATTGATTACAAATGTACCGCTTCCGTTGTAGCTCATGGCTGATTCCTTGATTTATTAACGATTTGCCCAGACACCCCGCCCGTTAAAGCGGCTTTTTGCGCCGAGCTTGCGTTTAGTGCGCGAATTAGTTGATCGACATTTTGCAAATTAGCTTGCGCTTGCGACCCTCTGCTCATTAACAATTTAGCAAGTTCATTGCGTGTGGTTTCTGGCATTGCTACTTTATTCCACGCTTTACCAACGGACGCACCAGCTTCCATTAAATTACCAGTCAGACCACTTTTCGCGGCTTGTGCAGCATCTACCAAGGCTTGATTATCCAGATCGCCAGCGGCATACAAACGCCCCGCTGTTTGTGATCCGCGTCCCGTAGCTTCTAAGGCTTTTAATTGTCCTTCTTTTGCAATTTCAGCAGAAAATTTACGGTAATCATTGCCAAAAATTTCGCGCAATTTGTCGCTAGTGGCTGGTTCTTTCCACATTTTTAACAATGAAGTTTGACCCGCTTCAGTGCCAACTTTATCGCGCAAAGACTGCAAAGCGCCAACACGAAAAGCCTCAAGTTCGCTTGTGGTCATTCCCTTGGTCAATTCTGCAACTCCCAATGAATCAACTTTCATTGCCGTTCGTCCAGACTCTACAGCAGACCTTAATTCTGCTGGCCCCGCAAACGCATCCCTTGCTTGTTTGTAGATTGATCCCATTTCATTTTTAGGGGAAAGCAAGTCCATCTTTTTAGTTAAATCAACACGTATTCCATTAACTGCCCTGCTTTCAGCAGTCGGTGCAAAATTTACTTTTTCTTTTTCCGCAATAGTCCACAATGCTTTTTTAACCGTATCCAAAGCATCAAAAGGAATATCGTCCCCTGCTTTTAGGTTTGTAAAATCAATTGGAACGCTACCTTCCCGCCGAGCCAAATCAGACGCGGCTTTAAACGCGGCTGGCTCACGGTTAAGAATCTTCATCAATTCCTCATCAGCGCGAACCGACAAACCCTCCAGTTGCGCCCGAAATGGAGCTTGTGCCGCTTTTTGGGTTGTTTCTAAAGCATCCAAAGTTGCGGTGTATCCTTTCCCCTGCGTGCCTAAAGCATCATCCGCCGCACCCATAATTCGTCCAGCCCTGCCAGCTTGCCTACTTCTAATAAGTTGTTCTGTAGCATCTTTTGTTTTACCGGGAAGCGTTGCTAAAACATCAAGCAATTGTTTCGGCGCTTGCCCTGAAACATCAGCAATTGTTGCTTCCGGCCCAAATCGCTGAATACGCGCAGCGGCTCTTGCGGCTGGCGTGCTGAGTGCCCCTGGTTTAGTAAATACAGAACCTTCAGGCGCACCACGCATAAGTGCTTCGGCAAGTTTTTCCGTGGCTACGTTTTGCGCCGCTTGTGGGGAATATCTTTGTGCTACATTGCTAACAACCTTCCCACCCGCCCCTAGAACGCCTTGCGCACCACCACCAAGCGCAGCAGCAGCGGCACCGCCTTTTGCAACATCAGCAGCAAGTCCGGTTAAATCTTGCGCTTTTGATTCGCCTGCGCCGCTTACAGCGCCCTGAATTCCAGCCACCCGCCCCGCTTGCAACATTTTAGGCAACATACCCGCAGCAATAGGTGCAGCTGAAGGTGCGCCCCCGCCTATCATCATGGTAGGTGCAGCAGTCATTGCGCTGGTTGCCGCTGCCGTTATTGGATAGTCTTGTCGAAATTGCTCCGTTGACCCGCGCACATAATCGCGCACGTCTTTGTATTTTCCAAACGGGGAAGCAACTGCGCCAGCCAGTTCATCTAAAAAACCAAACGTCGGACCTTGCAAAGCGTTAATAGCACCTTGAACGCTTGACCCAATAGGGAACCCGCCAATAGATATATCGGCTTTCCTACCGGCTTGCATGGATGGCGATTCTTGATCCTTACCCGTAACCAGTACAAAACCATCCGGCAATTTTGGTTGGTTTTGTTGCTCTGTTACTAATTCAAACCCCGGAGGCAATGCCATTATTTACCCCCTGCTGGTTGCCAAGTGTTGCCGCCATCGGTAGAAATAATTTCTGCGCCTGTTTTTGGGTTTCTTGCGCGTTGCGGTGCCGCGCTTGGTTTTCTTGGCATTTTTTCCATGCCCGGCCCTGCTTGCACTTTTAAAGCATCGATAGAAGTTTTTCTGTTAGCGGCTTTTTGTAAAATTACTTCTGGAGAATCGCCAACTTGCGGAAAATATTGTCTTTGCGCGTTTGAAAATTCTGTAGGACTAATTGAAGCACCGGATTCTTGGCGCAACAGCGCATTTACAAAATTTCGTTGAGCCTGTTCAATCTGCTGTTCTTTTGAAGATGGGGCGAATAAATTTGCCGCAGTTCCAAGTGCACCGCCCACCAATGGCACAGACTCTGCGCCAGCTTTTATTAAACTTGGCGTATATTTGCCACCTTCTCCAACTACATTAATAATTTTGTCTGCTTCGTCTGCCCTTGATGCAAAACCAACTGCTTTGCCTTGCATTTCAGTTAAAGGTTTTTCTATGCTGCCAATTGGAACGCCGCTTTGAAGAACCGGTTCAAGTTGGTTAGTATCTAAATTAACCCGACCTCCTCTTGTTGCGTCGTACACAAATCGTTCACGCTGCACAGCAGGGGTTCTTCCAGCAACTTTTTGATCTGTTATAAATTTGTCAATGCTTTTAGGAACCCTTCCTGCGTCTGTTTCTTGTTTTACATATTCGTCATAAACACCAAGATCACCTGTTCTTGGCTTTGTAATTGGCACAAGTTTGGTTCTATCTACTGTCCCGTCTGCATTCA
>Ga0181365_1000083_pt1 | contig 18388 bp, 27 predicted proteins | sample Fa13NDMM110DN_FD_130097 | JGI IMG/M metagenome (GOLD analysis project Ga0181365, IMG submission 130097) | Freshwater viral communities from Lake Michigan, USA - Fa13.ND.MM110.D.N | ecosystem: Environmental > Aquatic > Freshwater > Lake | place: USA: Michigan | collected 2013-09-24
ATTGTCTGCTGGTGATTATGAGGTTTCAATCTACAAAGCAATTTCTAAAACTGGTGATGAATACATGTCGGGAACGATCAAAAAAGCTTATGTAAGACAAGATAAGCCTATTGACGCACATTCCCAATCAAAGGGCAATGGTTATGCGCCAGAGTCTAATCATGTTGAGGAAAATGATGATGAAATTCCATTTTAAAATAACAAGGAAGTGTAGTTCAGTTGGTTAGAACAAGGCTCTCATAAAGCCTATGTCGTTGGTTCAAATCCAGCCTCTTCCACCAAATTAATGAAATATGGATTATCAACAAAAGCAAATAAGTAAAATCTGCAATAAATTGAGCAAAATGTCCATTGAGGATAAAAAAAATAAATTTAAACACTTGGCAAATTCTAGCAATAAAACCGATTTAGGAACTATATTTAAAGCTATCACAACCCATATAAGCCATTTGGGGAAATATGATAAGTTTAGTAGACCTGATTTAATTATTTCCTCGAGGCAAGTGCGTTTTGATATACCGATGGTTAATGAAGGTTTAAATGTAAAGTATGAACCAAACTATTTTGATAGCCAAGATTGGATTTATGAAGCGTGTTTGGATATTTATTTAGGCTTGCATGAATTTGGTTTCATGAATTATAAAAATAGCGCAATATACAATTGATTAACAAGAATTTCAAAATGAAAACCGAATACTACAAAGACAGCCTTAACCGCAAAATCATTGTTCATTATTTCAATGGCAATGCTCAAGTCGAAGTCGAGGGGAAGAATGTTAAACAAGTTCTTACTCTTGCTCGGCTTGATATAAAAAAGAATAGCGAAGGATGGAAATTAATTGATGGGGATAAATAAGTGGATTATAAGCAAGAGCTAGAAGCATTGATAAAAATGCACAATCTACTAAAAAAGCTTGACGACGCTGCTTATTCTAGAAGCATGAAGGATTTGGTTAAAACTATTAAATGGAAATTAAGGAGGGCTAAATATGAAAATAACAATACATGATGAGGTTAATAATCAGAAAATAATACTTGAAAGAGACGCGAACAATTTAGAAGAAATGGTTGCAATGCTTGAAGACGCATTGCGTGGATCAGGATTTAATTTTAAAGGACATTTGGAGATTGTGGAAGATGAAAAATAAGAACGCGCTTAAAAGTATAAAGGGGTTTGCCAATGGGAATTAATATTTTTTTCATCAGCGATACTCATTTTGGACACAGTAGTATTCTTAATTTTAGAGATAACCAAAATAATCCAGTCCGTCCCTTTGCAAGTATTGAAGAAATGAACGAGACTTTAATTGACAATTGGAATAAAGTTGTGCGCCCTCAAGATAAAATTTACCATTTAGGAGACGTGGCAATTCCAAGAAAAGGCCTAGATTGTCTTGCTAAATGTAATGGCGATAAAATTTTAGTGCGTGGCAATCATGATATTTTTAAACTCAAAGATTATACTAAATATTTCCGAGATGTTCGCGGATATGTTGTGTTGGAAAATTATTTAGCAAGCCATATTCCAGTTCATCCTGATTCAAAAGGAAGGTTTAAAAAGAATATTCATGGTCATTTGCATACTAATAACTTGGAAGATGATTTTTATATTAATGTTTCGGTTGAGCAAATAAACTTTACCCCTATCGCTTGGGAAGAGGTAAAATTAAAATGAAAATATATAAAAAGATTAAGACTCTTTCTATTAACAAAGCGTTTCAAGGAAGAAGATTCAAAACGCCAGAATATAAAGCTTATGAGGAGGAATTGCTCTACAATCTTCCCGCCTGTTTAAGCTTTCCAAATGCTCCTTATTCATTCTCCTTTGAGTTCGGATTTAGCAATAAAGCAAGTGATATAGATAATCCTGTGAAAATCCTAGTGGATATAATGCAGAAGAAATATGGCTTCAATGACAAGGAAATTTATCATATGACTTTTGAGAAGAAAATTGTTTCCAAGGGTGAGGAATACTTTAAATTAGAAATTAAAACTTTGTAAAAATAATGATTGACAATAAAGCTGCGGCAAAGAAACTACGTGGAAGACCTCGTAAAAAACCAGAAGAGAAATATACTCGGATTTATATTTCTAGTGATGCGGTAACAAAGAACAAAATAAAAATCATGAGAAAAGCAAACAAAAGATTTTGCTCTTCAAAGATTTTTCGTGAGGCAATAGAAAAGCAATTTGAGACTTTTAAAAAAGTTCGCTTGGGAAATGTTATAATTTAAAATTTATTAAAATGGTAAATAAAGAAGTTTGTTTTTCTGATTTAATTGGGAAAACCTTAGTCAAAATTGAAAAAAAAGATGACAAAGAAATTATTTTTACTTGTGATGATGGAAAAAAATATCTAATGTATCATGAACAAGATTGTTGCGAAAATGTCACAATTGATGAAATCAATGGAGACATGCAAGATTTGATAGGAAGTCCAATTTTACGAGCAGAAAAAAAAACTAATTCTGGAGAAGAAAAAACTAATTCTGGAGAATTTACTGATGAAACTACATATACTTGGACTTTTTACGATTTGGCTACAATTAAAGGATTTGTGCAAATTAAATGGTTTGGTTCGTCAAACGGTTATTATTCAGAGTCCGTTTCTTTTGAGTTTGCCAGCTAAAGATTAGGCAAATAATTCCGAAAGGAATAGTGGGGAAGTCCAAGGTTAGTTCCACTTAAAAGCAATGCTTGGAATAAGCCTGTGAATCAGGTCGTGTTTACTATACTACGTCTTTAGACGAGGTCAGAAGTAGGAAGTGATAGGACTACTCGTAAATATGCGCGCAATATTTACAGACCGCAATTCCAGAGTTGAAGTCGTTTAAGGTAGCTCCTTAATCACATTTAGCGGCTGCCCCAAGTGAGGGGTTGGTATAGTGTAGCGTAATGTCACATGAGACATTTTCAACTGGGGCGGAATCAGAAAAGTTCTGTAAAATTGCTTTTCTGGTTCTGCTTCGTGAGTTTTTTTATGGCAACGCTGTGGCGGAATAAGACGCACCCCTGCAACCATTAGGATATTACGCAGGGTACTATTAGTGCAGAGTGAAATTCTCTGCCAGCGTTGCTTTAAAAAAACTTAAGTCGGCACGGCTAAATATGAGTGCAAAAATATGCAGAGAATAGGAAAGACTTTCTAGATAACTCAAGTCCATATCTCCACCATAGTAGGTAGTCTATGTGCATGTCGGTTGCGGATAAAGGTCGAGATAGTAGTGGCGGAGTAATTACCGCAGGTAGGCTGTCGCTTTATCCGCTAATCGCGTAAAAGCCAGCCTTGGTAAAGATGAAGGCAAATTTACGAAGTCCGGACATTTGATTTATTACGTCGTTTAGGCGCGTTCTGACTTCGTTTTAATTCTTTTCCAAGCCAGATTAACCGCAGCCCATTGTAAATTGGGAAAAGCGTTTGAATGATGCTTCTTTAGCAAAGAGTTAGTCTGGCGTGATGAGGTATTAATTATGAAAAAACTGTTTTTATTGCACGAGAAAGGTTTAATCAATTTTAACGAGGCGGAATGAAAAATAAATTTCCAGCAATACTACTAGGCTTGACAGCAATTCCATTGTCAGTTTTAATGAGTCTAGCTATGAAATACGCGGGATTTGAAATAGCAGCTACAGCAGCTCCAGCAATACAAGCCGGAATTCAAATTGTTATCTCGGTTATTTTGGCGGAAATTTAATGAGGTACAGATGATTAATCGGAATTGGTAAGAGATGCTAAATCTGCTATTATAATTTGTGAAGAAGCTATGAATAGACTCAACAAACAAGGAGAAAGAATGACAAATAAAATGCCAGTAGTGGGGAAGAGAATAGTAGAAGCAGTAATCGCTGATTTTACTGACAGAAGGGGGCTTAGGCAAGAATGGGAGAATATTGACAAAGATATTCAGAATGAAATTCAAGAAGCTTGGTTGAAAAAGATAAATTTAATTTTAGAGAAAGAACTCCCAGAAGACAACTCGCAGAAACAAGGAGAAGTGCAAGAAGCTGCATCAAAAGATTTCATGGAAGGCTACAATGCTGGATGGAATGACTTTGGTTTTAAAAAAGATTATCGCTTTAAAGAGCCAGCAGATAATGAGCCGAAAGCAAACGAAACCCCCAATCCAGTTGACTTTAAGAATGAAGAAGTCAACGAAGTTGATAGGGCTTTAAAGGAGTTGAAAGAGGAAATAAATTATTTAGAAAATAAAGGAATTATTGATTTTGAAGCATATCTCAAGCTCAGAACGAGATCGCAGATTCTTGTCGATGCTTTGGAAGCTGAGAAAACTGTTATGTCGAAACTAGAGCCTAAAATCAACATTAAAGAAGAACATGTCGATCCAGTAAGTATTTGGAAAGATGTTAGTGAGTTGCCCGACGATTTTAAAGGAGACGTTATAATAAAAGATCGCGATGGTTATGTTAAAAATGACTGGCTACAAGGTGCGTCCAAACCTCATTTTGGAAAAGATTTTCTTAAATACAAATGGTGCTACTTGCATGACCTCATCAACTCGTTCGAGCAAATGCAGAAGGATATTGAGGAGCTTAAAAGAAAATAATTATGATAAAAAAAATAAAAACATTTTGGTCTTTTTACAAGAATTACAAAAATCAGGATTACAGGGAGCTTTTGCATCACTATAAAAGCTTAAAATATCATGATGACTTGGAGAAGTCAAAATAATGATTTGCTTTATTAACTGGCACAGCTTTAAGAAAATTGATAAAAATATCCATCACGATTTTTTAGTTTGTCAAGACTGCGGTAAAAGAAAGTTTAGATTTAAAGAATCTTGGATGCATGAATATCATTGGGTTAAAAATAATGATTTTTCTAAAAGACCAATAATTGAGGCTTGGATAAATGGAGCTTCTTATGAAGAAACTCGCGATAAGCTTTTTAAATAAGCCATTAAATCTCAAAACGCTTTGAGAGAAGGCAGCTATTAACTCCTAGATCGCCACAACCAAACACCAGTAATCGCCAATGTAATTCCAGCAACCCAATAGCTTAAATAATAAAGCACCCAAAGCCCAACAATTACAATCAAAGGCAGAAAATAACGCCATGTTTTCTCAAGTCCTAGTCTGTCCCATTCTGGTTGTGTTATAATCTTGACAAGGAAAGCCTTGGCAGCAGCTAAGAACCTTTTTGTAAGCGATTCTACTTCTACTTTGTCAATTATTATTTGATCGGGCGTTTCTTTAATTGGAGATTTCATATAAGTTTATTTTAAGTTTATTTAAATATTGTTTGTAACAACCCATTTTCCATTCACTTTTGTCGCAGTTCCAAAAAAGTTGCGGTTTTTAGATTCATCCATGCAAGTTTGAATATGCACGCAATTCCGCTCGACAAAGCATTTATCTAGGCTAACCTTTGACTCTTTAATTTTTAAAACAGCTTCGTAAGGATCAAGCTCCTTTACATTAAAATCACAAGCCAAGAATTGCATATGCCAACTGCTAGGCGCGCCACCAATTGCTTTGTTTAATTCAGCAGAGCGAAACCCGCTTGAAATAATGATCGGAAGATTGATTTTATCCCGTAACTCTTGCATTTTATCCGCAAGCACCATTCCAGCCATTAAATGGTTTTGATTTGGGGTGTTGTCAATTCCCTTCTGTTGTGCCGTGTTTGATTTTACAAAGTCTTCTGGCTTAAAATTAGGACGGCGTAAGTTTTCAAGAGTAAGCATTAGTCGTTACAATTTTCAAATTCTTTGCAATCAGCTTGCTCTTTATGAGTTAAGCTATTAAAGCATTTATTGCAAACAAATTTACAATTTGCAATTACCGCGTTTTCTTGTTCGGTGGAATAATGATTCCCTTCGTAAAAGTATTCCATGTGCGCGCCGTAGCATAAGTCCTTACTCGGATCGCTTTTTTGTGAGTTTTTGCACGAGTTTAGCGCGCTCATTATCAGTAAGCTTGCGAGCATCATCGACATATTTGTTTTTTTCTTGTACTTGTTTAGCTGCTTCTTCATTTTCCAATATTTCAATTGATTTTTTACCTTTTACGAAGCCATAAGCCAAAGCGGCTAGAATGGCACTAAAGACTGTCAGTAGTTGTTTTATCATGTTTTGTAAATTTATCAGCAATAGTTCCAAAAAGTAAAGCAGTTCCCGAATAAATTAAACTATCAAAAGAATCATCTATATTTGAGAAATTTGCAAGCAAAGTATCAAAATGAATTGCCGCATAAATATTTAAAGCAACTTTTCCCGAAAGTCCAGTGCCAATAAGAGTTACGCCAACAACTCGCTTAAGACTAAGCTTGCCGCTTCTTTCGCAAAGTATTGATAGTTTACTTTTTTTCATCTATCCGCCTGTTAATGTTTCTTATTTCAACATCACAAATCTTTGTGACTGTTTTAATGCCCTCATCAATAGATTTAATTAATGTAGCTTCTAATCTATCCATTCGCTCATAAACAGAAGTAGTAACATTCTTAAAATCATGCCGCACAATTGAGTTTTTGCCCTCGGCTTCTTTTAAAATTGCTACATCTTGTTCAAGCTTTTTGAAAGTGAGATTCCAAAAAATTTTAGCTACGACCACAATAGAAAAATTTATAAAGCCAAATATAAAAGAAATTAATCCAGCTATTTTGTAAAAAGAATCTAAATCCATATACTATTTTGAATCTTCTTCTTTTTGGATTTTTCTAATGTAAGAAACTATTCCAACAAAAAGGTCTTTTAATAACATACTCTCGCCAATACTTTCTCCAGTAATTGGATCAATCAATTCAAAAGTCTCTGAATCAATTTGTGAAAGACTTATTATTTTATCAAGATTATTTGAGTAGCCTTGAATAATATTAGTGTCACCTTCGGAATCAACAATGGCTTCGACTTCGCTAATCGTCAATCTAACTCTTTCAGATTCGGAAATTCCGTATCTTATGATGATTTCTTGACCTCTGATGAATGGTTTTGCTAAAGTAGTATTATAATTTCTGTTAATCATTTTGTTCCTTGTTTTTTTAGTTGATTAGAATGATTGATAACCTTGAGCATTAAAATAAACGGCTCCAGTTCCAGAAGCTGTTAAAGTAGCAACTTCTAACAATGTAGCAGCAGTTCCTTTTAGTGGAGTTGGGAATTTAATATTTGTAGTTACTCCAGTTACTACACTTGCAGCAGGTATTTTTGTTCTAAAAATAACAGTTCCACCTGCACCATCTCTAATTACAAATTCTGTAGCAGTATTTAATGATTCAGCCATGATAGATATTCCAGTTATGTAATTCCTAATAGAAGCAGCACCAGCGGCTTTTATTGTCACAGCCGTTGTTGTATTAACTATCCCAGAAGCAGCAGCCGCATATTGCCAATCGTTTTCTGCTGACCCAAATGGTTTTTGTATTTGTTGACCAGCGGTAGTACAAAAAACATCACAAGCATCACCTTGAACTAAAGTTGTGTCTAAAGTTGTGTTAACTTTACCACCAACCCTAACTGGTGAACCAGTTGATGCAGCAGAATGAGCAGTTTGTCCATTTGCCAGAGTTGTTAATGAAGTAATAGTTCCTGAAGCAATTACTGATGTTGTATTTAAGTTGCCAGCAGTATTTTGTGCTATTTGATTTATAGCTGGCGCAAAAGGCGTTTGCATGAATTTAGAAAACGCTTGTATTGAACCACCAGTTATTGTAGTAGCAATTCTTAAGCGAATATACCTAAAATTTACAGGCAAAATATAGCCAATTGATGATGCTACTGGTGTGATTGCAGCAGTTATTGGTGTTCCTGTTAAAATCAATTGGTTGTAAACAGCAATTGTTTGGAAGTTTACATTATCGTTTGATCCTTCAAAGATAAATGTTCCGCCAGTTGCTGTTGATACTACTTGGATCATTGCTGATCTGTAGCCAGTTGCGTCTGTTGCCGCTGCTCCTGCTGATGTAGATAAGATGTTGTTTACAACTGCTGTTTGAGCTGATTGACCAGCAATATATAAATCTTTTAAATCGCTTTGTATAATTGTCATATTTACTCCGAAACTCCGTTAAAAACTACAGCATTAATTGAACTGCCGCCGCCACCAATAATTGCTAAACGCAAAACTATTTCAGTACTGTTTGGAAGAGGGTGTAAACCAATAGTGCTAAAAATATCTCCCGTTGGATAATAATTTCCGTTAGGAGCTTTCCATTCCAAAGTAATGACTGCATTCCCAATTGTTCCGCTTATTCCTAAATAAGCTTTTTCGATAAGATTAATCCGAAAAGGAAGGCTATTTGCCGAACCTGTTTCCGATGTTGAAATTTGATAGGTTGCCATTTTTAAATGTGTTTAATATTAAATTTTAAACTGCTTAACGCTTTCAAAAGCCTTAATTAGCTTTGTTTTTTCCTTTTTTGTTTTAATCAAAATTTATAATAATTTTATTTAATTGCTCTAAAGTTGTGCAGGCAGCAATATCAATTTTCCATTGTTTAGCTTTCAAGCAATTCTCAGAAACATTTGCATCAATTGGGCGACCATATTTAATAAAAGCCGCTGCTTGCCAATCAGTACCTTCAAGATAAGTTTGACATTGAGCTGTTTTAGCAAGTTTAGCTTGCTCTAACTCATAAGCGTCAATCTCGCTTTGAGTTAGCTCCGCCCAAGAATCAAAGTAAGGACCAAAAGATTCTCCTTTGATAATTTCCTTTGTTTCTAAATTTTTTAAGTAAATCATTTTTGTAAAAATTAATTATAAAATTCCGTTATCAATCCAACCTTGGGTAAGAATTGTTACACTTGCCGATGCTGATGCTTCATGAAAAACTTGTGACGAAGTGCTGGTTGGGACAAAAACGTTCCCGCTCCCAGTAATAATATCAGTTGTACTTCCCGAACTAGCTAAATAAACACCATTCCAACAACTAGAAGAAACTGCTTGGTCGCTTGCGTCTCCTGAAAAAATTCGCAAACCGCGAGTGCTACCAGCAGAGGCGAAAATAGTCGCTGATAATATCGCGATTGTTTTTATTCCTAGAGGGGTAGATAAAGTTACTAGTGTTAATGTAGTCGTGCTTGTACCAGAAAAATCAATAACTGGAATCTTTAAAAAGAAATGAGTTCCATTTTGGAAAAATCCTAATATGTTACCACTTCCATCAGTTTTGACGCTTCCTACTTGTTTAAATTTAGTGTAACCACTTGGCAAAGTTGTTGGGGTTGTCGCTCCTGTCGAGAATAAGAAATCACTAGTTAAAGTTGTTGGGTTATAAATTCCGTAGCAGTGATACCAAGTTGAGTTAGCTTTTGATCCAGTATCTAAGCCGCCTTGATTAGTTCCAGCAACCCAAGCCGCATCTAATCTTTTTATCAAAGCCGTCGCAACAGCTTGTCCGCTTCCATCAGAAAATTGAAAAACTCCTGCACTAAAATCAATATCATTGTTAGCATCAGAAGCATTGTTTGAAATAGTGATTCGGGAAGGTAAATAAGAAATACCATAGGCAGAAGTACTGCTTTTGATTAAATTAGTGTTAAATGCTTGATAAGATTTTTCTGGGTTTAATAAAATCCAAGCAGTGTTTGCCGAGTTTCTTTGGAATTCTTAGAGTCCGTTAATCAGCATATCACTAGCTTCAACCGCAATTTCAGCCTTTGAAGCATCCAACTTTTTAATTACTGCATCACTTGCAGGAGTTCCAATACTGCTAATTTGCAAATAAGGGGTTGCTGTTGCATTTGTTGCAGCAATTTTAGCCCAGAAACGCATTGACGCAACATAGGCAGTAATTGCAGGGCTGGGCGATAAAGTGTAAGCATCAGCAGCACCGCCAGTAGTTCCTAAATAAGTGAATTGACCATCTTGTACTTGTCCAACATTGATCGAATCAGTGCGAGCAGAACCAACTGCTAGACCAGTAATTTTTTTAGAATTAAAAGGAATATTTGCAGAAATAGTGGTTTGACCATCTTTTGTAATACAATTAGAAAGACCCGTTGCGATACCATCTGTTTCTGCATCCATTCTTGATGCTGTGATAGGAATCGAATTGTTTTTGTCAGTTACCCAGTTGTATAATCTTACGAATGTACCTGTTCCATTAAATGCCATTATCGATAATACCTATTTTTAATTAAAGATGGGTTGTTTTGAATTTCTTCTTCTGAATAAGCAGGACGGTAGCCTTTTGCCTTTCTCTGATTGTTAACTTTAATTAATTGCGCCCTTATTTCTTCTTCAGTAAGATTTGTTTCGTCCTCTGCATTGGCATCCGATACTATACTAGGCTTATCTATAGAATTATTCCCTAAAATATTTGATAAAATGATAGGGTAATTATCATTAATAGCCTTCTGAACCAATGGCTTTTGATCTTCACCCGATTTTTTAACAATATTTTCAAGTAAATTAATGCTAGATTTTTTGTTGATAAATATCCTAGTTAGTTCTTCGGCATTTTTTGCATTTAATCCATCATAATGATTAATTAATGCAGTTTTAACTGCATGGGCGCCTTGGAAAGTGACTTTTGAACCAGTTGCTACAGAGGCGACCGTTCCTATTAATTTAGACAAAATATTGGGGTTAGTTTCAACCTCATGCTTATCTAAGCCATAATTCTTAATTGTCTTATTATAGCTAATCTCTTCTTTCATTTTTTGAGCAAATTCATTATATCTAGTTTCATCTTCTTTAAAACTTGCTTTTAATTGTTTTTGTATATGCTGACTAGTAAAAATCTTTTCAGCGGGAGCATTAGATTTATCAGCTAACTCTTGCATTCTTAATCTTTGTCCTACTCTAAATGCGTTAATCTCTGATTGCCCCAGTTTATTTAATTCTATTTTTAATTCTTCAGGAGATAGTTTATCGAATTTACGACCTAATTGTTGAGATTTTTGCACTGCAAAATCACCCGCATATATATTACGAGCTTTCTTATAATCAGGATTTAATTTATCTATTCTATTTACTAAAGAATCTTTATACATATTTAATTGTCTACCTTTGGCAGTAATTTTTCCAGTTACGCCATTAGTTTCTTTGTCTATTAAAACATCCAATCCTTTCTTTAGCATATCAACATTTCTTGTTGAGGGATTTAAAAGATCATTAGGATCAATTGTAATACCATGTTCAATCTGAAATAAATCAGAGGCTTCTTTAGCTGCTTTTCGAGTAAAATTAGGACGAGTAGTAATTAAATTATCTAATTGCTTATCTTTAAAAATATATCCTCCAAAGGAATCAAAAGACGGCTTATTATTCAGAACCTCTTCATCTACTTTTGTCTTAGGAATAAAAGAATATGCTTTATCATAATTCATAAATCCAAATGCTTTCTGAGCAGTGCGCTTTTTAGCATAATTACTGAAATAATCTTCTACTGGAGAAATATCCTTTGATAAAATATTACTAACTCTAGCTGCTGCCTCCTCTTTTCTTCCAGCCGCGAATTCGGCAGCAATTTGTTTTGATTGAGGATGTTTGCTTATTGTTGTTTTTATGAGATTTTGAAATTCTGGTAAATCAATATCTAAAGCAGTAGTTGGCTGACCTTTAGGGCTTAGTTTTAGTTGGTCAAGAGCTTTAGCAGCTACTTCTGGAGGTATCGCTTGTTTCGTAACTTCCTCTGCTGTCTTTTTATTAAATAAATTCTTTACGGCAGAAGTTCCCTTACCAATTCCCGCACCTACAAGAGATATTGTGCGGCCAATCAAGGGGGTGAGAATTGCTGCAATTGCAGCACCTTTTGCAGTTTCTAAAGCTCTATTACCTAAACCAGCCTCTTCTTGTGGAGATAATGCGCTACTTGTTGCACCACCCACTACGCCGCGCGCTGACAATCCTACAATCGGAGCAACTGCTTTAGCTGCCGTTCCAAGTGATGCAACTCCTTCAGATACTAATTTTCCAGTAGTTGATCCAGAAGCTAAAAATGGAATAATCTTTGTTATTTCTTTAATAGCCTTAAATCCAAGAGGTTTATCAGCTTCTGAAGCATTTTTTGCTTTCTGTTTATCAGCTAAAACTTGAGAAATATCTTCGGAAGTAAGTGATTGGATTTGCTCTCTTAAATCAGGTCTCACCATCGACAACACTTTTTTAGCTCCACTAGAATCAAATCCTAAGTCAGCAGCAGCCTGATAAATACCAGTGCCTAAATCCTCGGCTCCTGAATAAAGGGCGCTAATCATTGTTTTAGCATCTTCTGACGCACTTCTTCTGTAAGGTTTTATTTGCTCTTGGAAAGATTGAGGCTTTTGGGCTGCTTGTTGTAACGCAGCAGGGGCTTGTTGAGCAAGTACTTCTTGTGGGCTAATACCATTTTTTGTAACAAATTCATCAACAGCAAAATGTATTTGATCCGAAGTAGTTCCTTCTGGAAAAGTTAATTTTTGACCTGTTTCTAAAGTTACTGTAGGCATTAGTTGCTTACCTCGTAAGATACGCCGTTGCTAGAGGTAAATTTACCTGAAGCGGGGGCTTCAGGATTATTTGATGGAACTTGAGGTGCATATTGTTGAACTTGCGAAGGCAACTTCCCAGCTTTTTTATTATACAAATTAATCACATTATTAGAAGATTTGTCAGAAATGTCTAATATTTTTCTAATTGATTTATCTGACAATGTTATTTCACCAGCAGCCATTTTTGTGGCATAATCTCTATCCCCATCAGATAATCCAGTGCCAGAACCAAATTGTTTAATTTGTCTGCCAACTTCTTGCGCTCTTAAAGCTGTAAATGCTTCTGTATTAGCAATAGGATCGTCATTTAAACTTATTCCAGCAGTTTGTAAGCCCTTTCCTAAAGCAAGTTTGTAATTCGCGCCAGAGCCAGTATAAGCCCCGCTATCTAACAATTTTCTAGCGTCAACGTTGTTAGTTAAAGTCATGTTGGCTTCGTCAGCTTTTTCGCTTAAATCAATTAATTTTTCAGAAGATTTTGAAGCTAAAGATTCACTTTGCTTTTCTGCGCCTTTGATACTAGCTTTTGATTCTTGGTATCCTGATATTGGAGTAATATTGCCCTGAGAATCATAAGTTACTCCTTGAGCTGTTAATCCTTTAACTGCTCCAAAAGCAGTTTTATAATCAGAGCCAGTTTCTTTTTGATATTGACGAATCAAAGCACCTGTGGCTCCACCACTTGCAGCAGAATCAGGAGCAAAAGAGGATTCTTTTCTAACCGCCGCTTTATATGTTGGAGCATCAATTAATCCAGCTTTGTAATCAGCCGCTAATTTACCAAACGAACTTTGTGGTTCTGCTGTTTTAAGAGAAGCCTTTATTGTTTCTAAAGTATAAGCTTGGCGTGTTTCTGGTGATAGAGTTGAAGCAATATCAGCTAAATGTGGAAATTGTTTTCCGAATTGTTGTTGCGAGGATAATTCTTGCTCGTTTAAATCTTTCTGCGCTCTGTATTGAGTAAAAGCCCCAACGCCAGCAGTTGCTAATTGTGCGGCTAATCCGACACCTCTGGCTTGACCACTTCCGAAATTGGAAGAGTCCATTGCAAATTTAGAGATTTCTTGCCCTTGCAATAATGCGCGTTGACTAGGAGAAGCATCTAAATAAGATTGTGATGTGGTTTTACCTAAGGCTTGTGCGAGTAAGCTTCTGTCAACAGCCATTAACGAATCCTCTTAAATTCCACGTCGACCTTAGAATAATCAACGCTTAGGAATCCATTATCGTCTGACAGAACAGCCTCAGGATTGCTATCTAGCAAGTCTTGAGCCATCACACCTTGGAATACTCCTTCACCTATTTTTTTATTTTTATACTCAAATTCATAAATTGCAAGACCTTTTTCACTTGTTCCAATCTTTTTTATGTTTTCTTTTAGATTAGCGTCTGAAGCTGCATATTTAGCACCACCAGTAATTCCAGCACTTCCTAAAGAACCTAATGCTGCATATTGAGCATTTCTATTTTGTTGTTTTAGCTGTTTAGACAACATACTTTGTTGTAATCCAGCTTGTCTATTGAATTGAATCCCCATTTGCTCCGCATTAAATAAATCTAAGCCTTGGAAGCCATTACCTTGATTTTGCGCAAAAGAAGCACCTGCGCCAACTTGTGAACGACCAAGAAGAGAGGCAATTTCGTTAAATCTTTGCCCTCTTACTGCTTCGCTTGTTTGAATTGAAGCTTGACTTAAGTCTGTATATTGACGAGCTATTGAATCATCTAATCTATTCATTGCTTCATTATATCCTTCAGAGCCAGCAGGAATGCCTTGGTCTGCTAGTTGGGTTGCTAAATCTCTTCTTTGTTGCTTTACAATTGGGTCGATTTGAGCCTTGCCACGATTAAAAGTAGCGTCTTGAATGGCTTGACCGTCATTTGAGAAATCACCACTTAAAGAACCACTTAATTGAGCTGCTAGACCTTCTTGGCGGAGCCTTTCCGATTTGGTGAAGTCGCTTTCATTTAGCGTAGTTGTGTTAGTCAATGGATCATAAGATTGCCCACCTTGAGGAGTTGAAATATTCGGATTATTTAATAATAAATCTTTTTGTTGTTCGGGACTTAGATTTCTAAACAAATTTGCAGTTGTAACTTGTTCTGGTGTATAAGGATTTCCTGTAGATGGGTTAGTACTATTTCCATACCCTGTAGCTCCCGCACTATAAACATTTCCTAAATTCTTGCCGTAAGCACTTAAATTGCCAAATTCTCCTGTAGCAGCTCCAAAAGTTGCTGCCCCTGCTACACCTTTCGCAAAATTTTTAAAACTAAATCCCATTTCCTACCTATAAAATATTGCTTACAGTCACGCTGTAATCCGTTCTATACCAATTCAATTGCTGTCCATTTAAGCTGGTCTTAAGTCGCATTCCGACATCAACACCTTGTCCAGACGAAATAATTAAGTCATTGCGCGTTAATCCTTCAGGACTCCACAATGCCACATCCCAATAACTCACATCCCAAAAAGAACCGCTTGCTACAGAAGAATTTACATTTTGACTAGTTTCTTCTTTACCATAATCGAAATTGACAATAGTATTGATTGCCACAGTTCCATCGGCTTTGATTATATTTCTAAAAGCATTTACTGTTTTTTCCTGTGGGCTTCCAAGGTTTGAGTAAGCGGCTTGAACATCGCAAACAATGTAATTAGAATTGTCGCTAAAACCTTCATCCGCTTTGTAAACTTTACCATTTCCACCAAAATAAATATTGTTGTTATAATTACCCCAAGTCACCGCATTCATGCCTGTAAATTTTGTTGCAGCACCCGTGATTGTATTAATTACATATTGAACATAAGTTTCGTTCGTTGCCACAGGCACATTAATCATAAGCCAGCCACCTTTTGGATAAAGAACAACTTCCCAGCCATAATTTGAAGCGTAAGAATTTACGGCATCAATTGCAGCGCCAGATAATTTGCTTCTTTGCGTTACTGCGCCATCATTTTTAAATACTTCTGAAAAAAAGACAAAATCTTGATCGGTAATCATCATAATATCGCCTGCAACCTTTTTAGCTCCTCTTATTGCAATTGGACGACCTATTTTATAAGTTCCAAGCAAAGCCCAAGTTGCAGGGTCTGAACCTTGATACAACAAAACATCACCAGAGGACATAAGAAAAACAGCATAATCATCAACACCATTGCCGCCGTCTAAATTCCAAGTCATCATTGAAACAAGGTTGCCACCAAAAGGAGCTACACGAGAAAGTTGAAACTTGGTAAAAGTGCCACCGATTGCATTTGTTGCGCCATACCAAACATCTTGTGCGTTGGAAGACCAAACATAAACGCGGTTTTTATGCACATTAATCCCATCTAATTGGCTAACAGTCAATCCACTTCCTGAAATTGTACTTGCTGCTAAAGTAGTGCCGTCAAAGGTTTGTGGCGTATCTGCGCCATTAACCATGATAACATAGGCGTTAAAATTAGCCCATTGCCATCTAGCATTTGTAAATCCAGTGCCTAAACTAACTATTGAGGCAGGATTTGTAATATCATTAATTTGGCTACTGTTGCAACAAATAAACTTGCGGGTTGCGCCAGCATTGTATTCTATAAGTGTCTCAATGTAGCCACTTAAACCAGTAGCATATTCTGTGAAGCCTTTGCGAGTAGAAACTGAACCTTGGGATGGAAACCAATTCTCCATTATTACTGCATCAGTTGGCTCCATAGCACTTTCTGAATCTCTAGTATTCAAACCGCCTGTTGGAGCAGGAACATTTGAACGTAGGGCGGAACCGCTTCTTTCTTGCCCTAAACCAAGATAGTTTGAGTTTTGGTTTGATTCAGTCGAAAGTCTTGTGCTTTTTGTAATGTTTAAAGGCATTATGGAGCTACTATTAATTGTGGGTATCCAATTTTAACATCAAAATTGCTATAGTTGTGTCTAACTTTGCGTCTTGCGCCGTTTACTCTTACACGTTCTGCAATTGCATTGTTTGCCGTCCTTTGTTCTTCTGCGTAAGGGCGACCATTCTTTTCTAGCCATCTCCAAGTTGCATCTAAACGCACAATATATGGATCAATTACTGGAACATCGGTATCAGCAAGCCAAGTTGTTTGACCAACTTCAACAGAACTATTAATAATTAAGTTGGTGATGTATTCGTAAATGTAAGAATTTACAGAAGCGGGAATTGGAAAAATTAAAGTCTGGCCTTGGCGTATTCTAAAATATTCAGTTGTTGCGCCACCAGAAATGGTTGAATTTTTAAGGATGCGCCATTCTTCAGGAGTCATCGGACCTTTTACAGGCCACATTTCATCTTTATTCCAAAAAGTTTCATTTACAAATCTGTCAAAATCTGATGGCAAATCATAGCCTTCAGTTGCGCCTACTGAATTAAATGTTTTTTCTTTTTGTAATTCTTGCCATTCATAAGAACGTGCAAGTTCAACCATCGTCACATTCAATACTTCGAGAATCTGATAGGCAACATCTTGAGTATTGCCAATAATAGACATTGGAATGCTGCTATTCTTAGTTTCCCTTAGAATTGATTGTGCAATGGTTAAAAGTGTCATTTACGCCTCTAAATTAGTTTCTTCTTTTACTGCTGGTTTTCTGCCTTTTTTAGGAGCATTCTCAAGCGCAGCAATATCTTCTGCTTTTACTTCGCTTTTAGCAGCTTCAGCAGCAGCTAATTTCTTTTTAAGTTCTTCTATTTCAGCTTGTGGATCGTAAACCACAGCATTTTTCAAGGCTAAATATTTGTCATAAGCTCTTGTGTATAGTTCGGTTTCAGAAACCCAGCGGACATCATCGCCGTCAATAACTCTGTCTTCTCTAACTGGTCTAATAACAACAGTGGTTGAGTCAGCAGGGATTTCAATATGGATAAAAAGTTTTACAACCTCATCAGAGCTAATTATGCGATCTTTATTGTCACGTTTTACATTAACTTTGCACAATCTATCAAAGAAGGCTACTTTAAGAGCGCCATTTTTACTGAGAACTAATTGCGAAGGTTTAACATCTAAAACTAAGTTATTCATTTTTTTTGTTTTTTTAATTAATAATTAGAGGGGGTTTTTTATGCCCCCTCCTTTTCCTTAAAAGATTAAGCGGCTACGCCGTCATCCATAAAAGGATAGCTAATTTCTAATTCAGCCAAACCAGTTGAAGGGGTGTCAATAGCAGAAGCGCCTTTCATGCACTTCACTCTATCGCCAGCCACAACAGCATCGTCGATTGAACCAGCGGTAGCTGTAGCATAACAATTGGCGTTATCAGCAAAAGCCGCCAATACTTTACCAACAGCTTTGCCATAGATTTGATACCAACCGTAGCTAGACGCTACATTGATTGACATTGATACAGCTACTGGATCGATTGCGTTAGCAGCCAATAAAGCAGTTGAAGAATCATCTGAAGAGAAAGTTACAACGCTACCGAGAACGGTAGAAGCAACGCCTTTCAAGTAGATAAATTCACCTTCACCATAAGCGGTAGAGGCAACATCATAAGCTCTAACTCTAGTGCCTAGTGGCAAAAGTTGAGTTGTAGAAGTTTCGTCAATAGCTTGTGGAATCACTAAGCTATTGACAGCAACAAATTTAGACATATTTTAAATCCTTTTAAATTAAATTAATTAAGCGTGCATAACGCCGTGTACTCTAGCGTTGTCAATGGTCATGTTACCAGTGAAAACGATTGGAGTCACATAGCAATTTTGCTGTACTGGACGCATAGTTTCGCCTACTTCAAGCAAATCTTTTCCTAAGTATTTCAAGAAAACGTGATTTGTATTGATAAAGTACGCATGTGAAGCAGGGCATTCAGGATCATAAAACACGTCAGCATTTTTGTACTTGTAGCTTGAAAAGCCTAAGGCACCAATGGAAGGGTCAGTGATACGTTGATTAGTTTGTAATGAAGTCTCGAAGTATTCGAAATACACAGAGTCAGCAGCGATCAAATCAGGTAATTCA
>Ga0181365_1000085_pt1 | contig 18288 bp, 17 predicted proteins | sample Fa13NDMM110DN_FD_130097 | JGI IMG/M metagenome (GOLD analysis project Ga0181365, IMG submission 130097) | Freshwater viral communities from Lake Michigan, USA - Fa13.ND.MM110.D.N | ecosystem: Environmental > Aquatic > Freshwater > Lake | place: USA: Michigan | collected 2013-09-24
ATGTGGGGTGAGTTGTGAAACACGGAGAACTAATTTTCGTTGACACTCGCCCCGATTTCTCTAAGGCGAAATGTGCTGGCGCTTCACCCGATACATTCTTCCCTGTGCCGGCCATCGGCACGGGGAGAGTGTCCAAAATTACCAATAAGCAGTTGGTGGAAGCACGCAAGTATTGTGTGCCATGCCCAATCAAATCCGAATGTTTGGAGTATGCGTGTCGCACCGATTCCGTTGGAATCTGGGGTGGTGTCGTGTTGTCCATTCACCTATCTAGGAAGTTGAGGAAAGCAAATGGCTGGGAATTACAGCGTGAAGTTATCTCTGTCACTTGATGAAATACGGACAATCGTAAAGTCGTTGAGCATTGGCGCAGACCAAGTAGGCAAAAAATTGGACAGGGTTCGTGGCACTTATCGTGCTGCTGATGTGTTGAGTGAGTACCAGATTTTGACTCACACCAAACTACATTTCGAGCGAATCTTGACCGAGATTGTAGACAAGGAGGTGGCTGATGCCGAAGCGCACGACTTACATTCGTAGGCGTGTGATGGTGCTGTTAGCCCTTTCTGGGTTCGTATGGGTCGGGGCGTCAATCGCCCCGGCTCTTGCGCCACCACCACGTCTAGTTGCCCCACCTGTTTACGCAAGTTGGTATGAACCAACTTTTTCAACCGTAGCCCCACCAACAACCGACAATGTGTTAGCACTTTTGCTAACACGTTTTGTGTGCCCTGACGCTGTGGCGTTGGGGTATTCGTTGGGTTGGGCTGTGGAAGATTTAGATGAGTTGGATTATGTCATCTGGCGTGAGTCCAGATGTTTGCCCGATGTTCACTACACCAAAGACCCCCACGGGGGGTCGCATGGGCTTACACAAATCAACGGTTTCTGGTGTAAACCATCCCGTTATTATCCACTTGGATACCTACAAGCACAACAGGTTGTGTCATCTTGCGATGACTTGTACAACCCGTTGATGAATCTGTTGTCGGCGCTTGAAATCTTCAACTACTCTGTCGTACACAACGATGGCAATGGTTGGAAGCCTTGGGCGATGCCAAAAGATTTCTGTGATTCAGTACACAAGTGGTGTGACCCACCTGCTATCGTGGGGGGGTAAGGGGGGGTAGAGCCAGTGAAAAAGCCTAAACAGTACGCACCACAACCTGTAAGGTTGGTGGTGCTTCAAGCACAAGGGAGAAACAAATGAGAATAGATGAAGAAACCAAACGCATCTTCATACGCCAGTCATGGCTGGGTGATGCGCTGCTGTGTACGGAAAGGGGACGTCGCATGATGGTGTCGCCCGAGTTTCGCACAACCAACGACTCAGCAGTAATGGGTACGGCTGTGCACGCAGGTATTGAAGCCATCATGAAGGGAACGATTGACGCGAAAGACGGACATTATGTGTCCGTCGCAAGGTTGAAGTACATTCAGGAGAACGAGAATGTGAAAGTGACCAACACCGACCCTTCCACTTGGGAAGATTTGGTTAGGTCAATGACTAACTCGTTCGTGTCAGGGGTGCTTCCCGAAGTTCCTTTGGGTGGCAAAACCGAACACAAGTTTGAGTACTTCTCAAATGCGATGGTAGACGATTACGCAATCTGGTTTGAGGGCACGATGGATTACATTCATCCGTCAGGCGTATGGGATTGGAAAACGGCAGCCCGTAAATATTCGCTGTTGGAAAAACAAACCCAATCAATTCAGGCAAGCATTTACTCTGGCTACGCTTTACAGTCAGGCGAATCAGAAATTGATGTGGATGGAAGCATCCCCTTCAACTTCGGTGTCATGATTCGCAACATGAAAGGCGACAGCCAAATACTTCGCATCAAGCGCAACAGCGCCCACACAATGTGGGTGACAGAACAGGCAACAACCTTGGTCAGGTTGGCGCTCGCAATGCGAGAAACCAATGGCGAGTGGAATCGCCCTTGGTTGAAAAATGACCAACACTTCCTGTGTTCCTAACGCTGGTGTCCTTGGTGGTCGGTATGCAAAGGTGTTCACATCCAAAGCAAAGACAACATGTCGGGAGACGAATAATGGATAACAAGGAAATTCAAATCATCAGCCAAGTCTGCGCAAAAATTGCTGCCGACCTAACCACGAAAGACGAAGACACGCAGGTAACAGCAGACCGTTTCGGTGTGTTGTTGTCTCTTGTTCAAGAGATGGTGTTTGACTCCATTGATGCACGACTGTCCACGAAAATGGAAAGCGCCGATGTCATCAAGATGGTCAAGCAAACATTTCCGAAAGCCACAGAAACATCTGGCGATTCGCAGGGCTTCACCGTAAACGTTCAAGGTGAACAGCATGGCGAACTTCCAGCATGGCTTCTGTCAGCCTGTAAGCGTGACGGTGTAAGCAAAGTGTTTGACAACCGTAACCAGTTGTCAGAAAACCCGAAGCGCCCTTGGTTCAAAGCAGTTGGTGCCGACAAGGCTTACTGGGAACCAAAAGGTAAGGCACGTTCGTGAGAGTTAGTGCCGCAGAATTAGCGGCACGTTGGGACATCGCCACACAGGAGACACCCCCGTCTCCTGCTGTGGTGGTGGAACAGCCGACCGCTTACAGAATGTATGAACCTCTTGCCGATGCGACAGACTCGTTTGTTCGTTGGGCGCAAGCAACACATGAACGGGTACACCTTGGTGTACCTCTTATTGATGAAGAGATGCGTGGCATAGCACCCGGGGAATTGGCGATGATGATTGGTTTCGCTCACGGTGGTAAGACTCTTGCGTTGCTTCACATGTTGCGACACAACCACGACAAGCATGTCGCCTTGTTTATTCCTGATGAGCCACGACAGTTGGTTCTCACCAAATTGACTTGCATCCATTACGGGATACCTGCCCGTGAGTTGGAAGCACGCATCGCAGCAGATGACAAAGATGCCATCAACTTGATGCGTTCAACAGCAGAAGAACATTTCCCCAACCTCGCTGTGTTTGACCAACCTTTGTCGGCTTCCGACATGGAACGGGCATACCACGAACTGTGCGATGTTTGGGGTCAGTCACCTGAACTGGTAGTCGTTGACTATCTCGACCTTGTGAACGCAGGAGAAACTGTTCCCGATAAGGCAACGTTCCTCAAATCGTTTGGTCGTAGGCATGATGTGCCGTTGCTTGTGTTGCATCAAACGTCACGCACCGCAGGTGCGGACGGTGCGAAACTTACGATGTCGTCAGGTTCGTACGGTGGTGAACAACAGGCAACATCCATCATTGGTGTGCGACGCAAAAAGTTTCAACTCATGTCAGAAATAAATGAGACGATAGAGAAACTTGACCGTTCACATTCCGAACGTGCACAAGAACGTTTAGAAGAGTTGCGTTACTTGATGACCATCCACGAGTTCACCGTCACTCTTTCAATGTTGAAAAACAAACGGCCGGGTGGCCAGTTGGTAGACGATGTGGATTACGAGATTGAACGGCACACTGGTCGGTTGCGTGAACTGCGCAACGCCGAACTGCCCGCACAGCATTTGGAGCGTATCCAACATGGCGCTTTCTAAATTCATTGACCTCTTTTCGGGAAGAACAGACGCACACGGCTCTTGGGAAGGTGGGTGCATCAAACGCCCAGTAACCCAAGACCTGTTCATGGCACACCTGCTTGGTGATGTCGGTTTCGGTGTTTACCCTGTGAACGAAAACAACATGACCCGTTGGGGTTGTTCGGACATTGATGTACCAGATTTGGATTCGGTGCGCAACCTGCAAACAGCGTTGACTGTCATGAGTGTTCACACATGGGTTGAACGCACAAGACGTGGATACCATCTGTGGCTGTTCGCAACTGAACCTGTGCCTGCTGCGATGATGCGTCGCTGTCTGCTCGCTGCACACCAAGTGTGCGAGTATCCCGCAAAAGAAGTGAACCCGAAACAGGACACCGTAACTTCTGGTTACGGCAACTATGTTCGTTTGCCTTACTTCGGTGGATGGGAAAATGTTCCCACCGAACGAGTCGTGCTAGATGATGACGAGACACCACTCACCTTGCAAAATTTTGTTGACGAAGCACACGCCTTGCGTGTATCCCCCAGTTTGATTGAAGATGTAGCAAAACGGTGGACTCCACCAACCCCCCCAAAACCCATTTTGCGTTCAGGTAAACCGATGTCATTGGGCGAACTTCGCTACATGATTAGCCCATACTCATACAAGATTATGGCTGACGGCCCGTTGGAAGGTTCAGACCGTTCATCAACCCTTGTCCGTCTCGCACACCGTCTGCGTACAGACGGTTTGCTACCAGCAGAGAACCTGATGATGTTGATAGAAGCAGACAAGAAGTGGGGCAAGTTTCATGACCGTGAAGATGGTGTCATGCACCTTGAATCAATCGTGATGAAGGTGTACCAACCATGATTGTCAAGATTGAGAAATGGGAATATGAGCGTGCTTTTGCCGTAGGGATTGCTCGATGTACCGCACGTTGGGGCTCCAAGGATGCCCCACACTACGCAGATAAGTCTCGCCAAGAAGATAACCGTACGGCAGAGGTTGCTTCTGCATTGTGTGAACTGGCCGTTGCCAAACTTATCAACCAATACTGGCATGGTCACGTCTGGCATCACACCGAGCATCATCTGTATCGGGACCTACCGGATGTAGGCACAAATGTAGAAGTGCGTCGGCTAAGAACTCGGAAGGAAGTTGCCGTGAGGAAGAGGCAGAATTCCCAAGAAGGGCTTGTCATATTTGCGGCACGAGTTGTAGGCGCCGAAATGCGAGAGGTGGAAGTTCTTGGTTATGTCACCCAGAAAGAAGGATGGGATACTGGAACACCATCTGATTACGACCCAGATGCTACTCGGGTAGTACACACCTCAAAATTGTATCAGCCGTGAAGAAACATAAACAGTTCATCGCTGTCCGACCCCTTGCCAAAGAACGCCCACGAGCAACACGCACTGGTCACGTTTATACACCGAAACGCACATCCGATTACGAAAAGAAAGTCGCAGCCGAATACACGGGTCCGCTCATTGACGCATCGCACACCGTGAAAGTGGAATTAAAGTTTGATATCAAAGGCACACACATCACTGTGTCCGCCACCAAAAACCCTGATTGGAAATCGTCGCTCAAAGGCGACGTAGATAATTATGTGAAGTCCGTTCTGGATGCGTTGAATGGTGTAGCGTGGGAAGATGATAAGCAAATCATTTCGTTAACGGTGGAAAAGTCATGAAAGTTAAATGCAACAAGTGCACCACAATAGTGGTGCACGATAAACGCAATGTCGCAGGATGCAACTGTGACCCTGACGCCCCAACATGGGTGTACATACAACCAGATGGTAAACCGCGAGGCTTCTCGCAATCTGATTGGACAGTCATAGATGAAGAACAGTAAATGGGATATTGAAAAGAACACATTTAACTTTTCTAAAGATTTAAAGTACGGGCAACTTGGTGAGAAACGGATACGAGAACTCATGGAGAGTCTCGTGGAAGGCTCATTTGAAGTTAAGTCAGACCGATACCGCAACGGCAACATGGCAGTAGAGATGCGTCAGAACCCACGCCGAGAAGGACGTTGGATACCATCAGGCTTGCAGGTAACGAAAGCGAAATGGTGGGTGTACATCCTGTCAATGGATGGAGGGTTCACCATTGTGTCCGTAGACAGACTTAAACGTTTTGTTGAAGCAAGCAAAGACACTTTGGAAACACGAGACTTCGCCCCAAGGTCAACAAACCCTGCGTGGGGCTACCTACTGAAACCACCTGATGTGTCCGCACTTTTGAGCAGCGAAATGTACGATGGCCAGTAAACACATTCTCTTTGCAGGGGGGGTGTTTGAAAGGTTGGAGTCACGACGACAACCTTCGTCTGACTATGAAGCATTGATGATGACAGCACCGGGCGAAGAACCTATACCGTCCGCCGACGAAATTATGGAACTGCGAGAAGCGGTCGCAGAATCAATTGAAGCATTGCCAGCGAAGCATCGGAACACAATCAAACTTTTGATGTACGAAGGTTTGTCCCTGCGTGAAGTGGGTCAACGTCTCGGCTATTCAGATGTGCACATTATGCGTCTAAGGAACGCTGCTTACGATAAACTTAAAACATCATTAACGATGAGCATCGTGCTCAGAAGGAGATACGAAATGGCAAAGACGTGGGATGAATCAGCAACACAATGGTGTGCGCACATTGGTTCGCTTTCTAAGCCGAACAAAAAAATGGACTTTGAAAATTTGTCTGACAGAATAGAAGCGTTAATCGGAATTACGTTTCACAACAATCAGGAACCGAACCCTGAGGCGTTCACATTGATAGCGATACCTGTCGTATCGTATTTGCGTGCTCATGACTGGTGGGATTCTGCTGAGATGGGTTTGCTTCTCGCAAGAAAGCAACACGATTATGGTCATGGCAACATCACACGATTCGGTTTGAGAGGTGTGACGGTACGTCTCACCGACAAATACGAACGGCTAGCGAACCTACAATTCACCAAAGACTTCTTGGAAGACTCGGGGTCAACCGTTCCGTTGGTTAACGAAACGATTGCCGACACACTTCACGACATCGTTGGATATTGCGTCGTAGGCTTGATGCTGTTGGATGATACGTTCAAGTTGTCGTTGGGAGAAAATTATGGTGTCACGTCAGATAACAATAGGGTTTGACAAGGAAGTACATGTGGAAATCATTCTACGAATACTTGGTGCGCACTTTGACCACGTTGAAGTGGGCAAAGGAATTCAAGTCAACGGACTTGCCGAAAACACCATTTATATCCACAATAAAGAACGGAAGACTCGTGTCCACAAACAACGGTGAATGGATTTACGACTTCATGGACAAGTCTGAAGCCGACCGCATGAACGCCAAACTTGAACGCATAGAAGAAAACTCGAGCACCATCATCACCCTGATGATGACCGCATCCAAAGAAGATGTCATAGTCCTCTGCCGAACGTGGGACAAAGCCGTAGGCGGAGACGTCTACTCATGGCTCAAAATCTCTTCATTCGTGGAACACCTAGTTGACAACATGAAAGAACACTTGGAAGGAGACTCATGAAAATCCCACCTAAACTTGTGTGCGTACATTGGACTGACGCATTTGATTCCAGTAACGGCTGGATAACCCTCAAAGAGTACACACCAAAAGCAACTCACGTTATCAGCGTCGGATACCTACTGGAAGACAACCTGATGGGTCACATCACACTCACAGGGTCATGGTTCCCATCTGACGAAGACGAGATAACCGAATGTGGAATGATTACACACATCCCGAAAGGGATGGTGAACATCGTTGTGGAACTTACTGCCCCGAACTTTTCTTCTTTGGACCTTTCGGCATACGGAGAAACACATCCGAGTCAGCCACATTTGACCATGCCTCTCTCACCAGCGTTGGACTATCCGCCATACGAGGTGAAAGTTCCACATGCAACCAATCGCCCTTAGGCGCACCCCCAATAGTGTAAACCGAATACTGCGTCCACGTATCTCGGTCCCACCTGTAACCCCGACCCCAAGGTTCAGGGAAATAATCCAAAATTGCTTCTACACCCAAAACGTCTGACTGCTCAGACAACAAATCACACAACCACAAACCCATCTCCCGACCATTACGGCGACCCTTCTTACCTAACTTACGGTAAGACAAATCAACAGCCCGACCCGTACTGTGTACGCTCATCGTCCCCGGCTTCCCCCTCATATCACGTTTGACATAGGTGCCGTTGTTCCACAACGCACCATCAGTCACCTGTTCAACAGTACGAACAAACTCCAACAACCCTGCACGAGCCTTACCGCTGTCCCCATCACGATTCCCTGTGTACGTATTATTCATCTGGTGTCACCTTTGGTTGTGATGCTGTTAACTTGCGTAATTCTGCGACCAGTCTGCGCTGTTCCGAAGCCTTCATCTCAGGCGTAATCTTGCGCACAGGCGCACCCAAATAGCCCAACAGCGGGTTCTGTGAACCTCGCTGTTGGTAATACTCTTGCGAAGGCATAAAACGTTCTGCTTGCGCCAACAAAGGTGCAGCCTGAGTCAAACCGTACAGTACACGCTCATCAACAAACTGTTTCCCACCCTGCCTACTGCTCATACCAAGAGGAGCACCCAACAAAGCAGCAAGACTGCCCACTGGGCCATCAACTTCGGTTGGCTGTTGACGGAACTCGTTGCCACGAAAGAATGATTTGTTCGCCAACAACTCGGCAGGCAAACGCAAAGCAGGAGTAATGTTGGAAGCCAACTTAGTTGGGCTAGTCAACATGTTGACATCCGCCTGCATGCGGTTGAACCCCAAGTCTGGGGTTGCAGCAAAATCTGTTCCAGCCAAAGCAAATCCGCCAGCCTCACGCATGTACTTAGGCAACTTAGCAGTCTGTTCTTCGTCTTCAATGTTGCGACGCAAATTCTGGTAAAACTGGTACGGTCGTGGATTCATGTAAATGTTTTGAATCGTCAACGGAAGGTTACGGCTTGTCCACATCCAGAACGGAACAATCGTACGCATCTTCTGGTCCAAATTAGAAATATCTTCGTAGTCAAACAAGAACTTGCGAGTACGAGCAGTAGCACCGTTCACATCCAAACCTTGACTGATACCGTCATAGGCGAGCATAAACCTTGAATGCTGCTCAATCCAAACACCAAGTTTCCTGTTGCCACGAGTAATCGGATTGTTCGTCAAAGCCCCCGCAGTATCAAAAGCAATTTCTTCCGACTGACCAACACCAGAACCAAGCATCGCCTCATACGCCCTACCAACCGTCCTAGCACGGTCAGGAGGCAACGTAGCCAGATACGACTCAATAGTCCTCTCGGTGGGTGTTACTTGCTTCAAATAGTTGTAAAGACTGTTGTACTCACGCATACCAGCATTCAAATACTGGATGCGTCCACCAGCAGCAATCAACATGAAAGCGTTAGTCAAACTGTTGCGCACATGATAACCGGGCGTAGACAAAGCCCACGCCTTAAAGAAACGTGTGTACGGACCAAACCAAGTGTTCATCTGTTTCACAAACGCCCCGTCTGTCAAACGACCCATGTTGCTAAGAATTTCTTTAACTTCTGGAAGCATCTGAAGGTTCTCAAACGACTTCAAAGACCCAGAACCACTAAGTTTCAGCCAACCATCTTCCACCACATCTTTAAACACGAGAGCATCCATAGCAAAAATTCTTGATATCTGATTGTCCGTATTTGACTGGGCGGTAACACGAAGCAAATTTGCTTTCGCTTCCGCATAACCCGTCAACACACCCACAAGCCTTCTGGTATCTGGACCATCCTTCAAATAGTTCAACCTGTTAACTATGTCCAACAACTCAAAACTAAACTCATCAAAATCTTCCTGCCAAGCATCACCCTTCTGCTTGCCAACCTTAATTCGGTTTCTGATACTCTTCATGTCCGCCAAAGAAGTTTGCAACATGTTCAAACGAGCATGAGCATCCTGCAAAGTTAAACCAGCATTGTAGCCAACTTCAGCAATTGAAGACTCCTGAAGAATGTTCCCCTCAAGCGCTGTTTGAGTCTTTCGCAACTCATCAATCTGCTTTTGGGCTGCAACAATGTTTTGTTGCAAGCCCTTCTTTCCGGGCACACCACGAAGTTGCCTATACAAACCTTTAAGTTCATCACCCAACAAAACCTGCTGACCCCTGTTAAGAACCTTGTTGTTCATAGCAGAACGAATCGCTTCAATTCTGTTCAGTATCGTTTGCTCAGTCTGCTTCAAATCACCCAAAGTCTTTTCATAAGACTTAACTCGTGCACGTGCAAGCAGATACCCTTGCGCTGTTCCACTCTGCCCCATTTGGACATCAAGCAGATTCGCTGCAGCAGCATCAGCATCAAACTGAGCCAACTCCTCGCCCTCTTTTGCAATTCTTCCCATGTCGGACACAGGAACTCTTGACAGCCTTGCGCTTTCCTCACCAATGACACGTTCGGCAGCAGTACCTAAATCTTCTCCCTCCGCAACCGCTTTTTTGCCTTTCTTCAACGCTCGTGCAACATCCTTCTCCGCAACACCAAGTTGACGCACCGACCTATCCAAATCCTCTGTGACCGCACGAAGCGCCGCAACCGTAACAGCCTGCTCACCACCGTTCTTAACGGTGGTTAGTTCTTTGGTGTTGGCAGCAACTGTTTTAGAAATCTTGTCATGCTCAACCAATATTTTGTTCTCAGGAGAGTTTCTGAAACTGTCACGCAAAAACTTTTTGCGTTTCCTTGCCACCTCAGGACCAACATAATTTTCTCCCCTAATTTTTTTCTTTCTTCCATCTGGCAACTGTTCAAACCTAGAGGACGGAACAAAACCTTTTTCTCCCGAAGTTTTGTTTACTTCCAAACCAGCAACATACCGCTTAATCCCAGCAATTGCCTGAGCATCATTCGCCTCCTCAGAAGTAACTTTGACCCCCATTCTGCGCAACAGGGCTGGTTCCGTTTTCAGGCGGTCCATAACTTCAAAAACTTCTTTCACCAACTGCATACGCAACGCAGGGTTGGACAAATCTATTTGCCGTTTCAGGTCGGCAACTTCATCTTCAAGAGTTTCCATAACTTCAGCAGCCACAATTGCTTTACGCTGACTAGCCCGATAAGCCTTCTGCGTAGGTGCAGTATTCAAAGCATCCAAATGCGTGGCATGCTCAACCTGTTTGGCCCGCAAACGAGAACTGGCATCCGCCAAATCTGAACGCAACTTCCTAGCAGCAGCGCTACCAACAAACAAAGGTTCCGCAAACAAAGAATCAAAATTTTCCAAAAATTGTGGGCTAAAAAGATTACGAGGATGAAGAGGATTATCCTGTTCGGCAAGAGCGCTCGGTATCGCATCCATGCGATACACGCGCTCACCCTTAGGTGATGGCATGAACACATGCGTAGACGAAGGATTAAACAAATTGTAATCTTTGGCCTCCGTCACCATAGAAACTTTTTTAAGAGCCTGAATCCTCCCCGAAACAGCATTACGATACTGTGCAGTCATCGCTTGCGAAATGCTGTCTGGCATAGACAAATAAACTGGTTCGTCCAAAACCAACTCTCTAGGTTGGAAACCTGCTGGAACTTCTTCGTTTACAATTTCGCCTAAATCGTTTTTTGTTTTAGCCTCAAAAACTTCTCCAGTGTTTTGGTCTTTGTAAACCAAACGTGTAACCTTTTTGCCAGAAGGAGAATCTACTTCAACCCCTTCTGCAACATACTTAAACTTGGAATTGTTTTTACGCAAAACAGAATCACGAACACGGAGACGAGGAATCATCAAATCACCAGAAACAAAAACAGTATTCAAAGCCTTGTTGCCATCCTTGTTCGGATTCAACAAATCCCCTGTAAGCGACTCCAAATCAACTTCCTTGGTCGCAAACAGCCTTGGAGCAGTAGCATCAATCTGTTCATCAGGGAAGTTCAACACAGCCCATTTCTTCAAAGTCCCAAGAGTGTCTGAGTTGTAAATACCTTCAGGGAAATCCAACGCTTTCGCACCAGACAAATCAATCTCAGCCAAAGCCAAAATAAACTCGTTTCGCTGTGCACGCTCCATGGCTGCAGTAAACTCTGGTCGGCTTTGTATTCTTTTCAACTCTTGGCTAAGTTTCCTTTGGTCATTTATCAGCCTAGAAACACGAGCAGGCACAGTCCCCTGCGGTCCAGCAAGCCGAGAAGCACCAAGGAAACGTCTGTTACTCGTGCCGACGACCAAAGTTCTTTGGGCGGCAGCACGAACAGCAGGGTCATCAGAATTGATTTCAATTGCAGCATCAACCGCCTTAGCCAAACGAGGATTGTTGGCTATCACCTCGGCATCATTAATTTGCTGTTGAGCAGCCTTATTTTTTCTGTTGACACCTTTGCGCAACGTTGCGCTACTGGACTGCAGGCGCTCAACCGCATCAACAGCAGCGCTTAGTTCCGTTTGACGACCACGCAAAAACTCGACATAGCCGAAAATTCCGCCCAAAGCCTCTGCTTTGGGCAAACCCGTTTCCAAAGAAAACGCATCTCCTGCTTCCACGTCTCGGGATAGAACGTTAAGAACTGCTGCCCGCACCGAGTTACGGTTTTTGGCTTTGCCCAAAACCGACTCCCCCACGCTGATGTAATCAAACTCTTGTATAGGTGAGGAAGTCCCACGTGTAACAAGTTGAGCCGCATCTGTTTCTAGTGCGCCTAGTTGCCTAGTTGTTTGACGAAGAGAATCTTGAACACGCAACAACTGTCTTTCCAAGTCCGCGAGAGCGGCGGCATCATCGGCACTTTTATTCAAAATTTGTTTTTTGTTGCGAATACTTGCCTTCAAAAACGATTGGTCAATCGCAAGCCTTTCTCCCTCATCTACAAGTTTAAGCGCACGATTTTCATCAATAATGTTTTCGCCTTCACTACCCAAACTCCTGTAAAATGCAATTCGGTTAGCCCGTTTCGCTTCTTTTACTTGTTCAGGTGTCATTCGCCTAGTGTTTAAAGATTGGTCAGCGTCCTGTTTGCGTTTGCGTGCAGCAGCAATTATTCCCCTAATTTCATCACGATACGCAACTTCGCTAAGGCCATCATCTACATCTACCTCATTCTTTGCCCTCTTGAAACCACCACTATTGGAAACACGAACCTTTCCATCACCCCTAACGAAAGTAAAGAAATCCAAAATGCGTTGATTGCTAACAGTTGCACCCTCTTTGTTTACCTGTGTCGCAAGATAAAACAAGCGCCCCATCCCAAAAGAATTGTCACCAGACGAAATAACACCCTTGGCAACTTTGCGAGCCTCACGCTCACCCTTTGCCGTTGTGCCCGCAGCAATCTTGGCAGCCTTCTGACTTCTCTTAGCAGCCTCTTCACCTGCCGCAACTGCGGCACTTAACTCTGACGCATTATCACTATCAATAAGGCCACTGTCAAGAAGTTTCTTAATCTCCCTATTAAGCCTCGCAGGAGATGCGCTTTCCATTGAGTTAATCATGTTGTTAACATTTGTTTGTTCCGTAACAAACTCTGAGCCAGCAGCAGTTTCTGACGGGTCGTATTCACGTTGAGCAAACATGCTGGCGTCTTCAGGTAGCGCACGCTGATTAGAGTAAAACTCTGGTTCACCAAACATGCTGGCGTCTTTATAATCAGAATATTGACGAACACGAGAAGGGGACCTCGCATAGTTTTGGGCTTGAATAGCCGAACGCCAATCCCGTTGATTAGTAACCAAAGCCCAAATTTCGTCACGAACAGACGTGTACGCAGGAGTATTTTTTCTTACCCGTTCAATCTTGTTGGAAACAGCCAACTGTTTCTGAACGAAACCCAAATCCCCAACAACCGCAAACAAATCTTTTCGCTCATCATCACTCAATCCAGCGACAAAGTTACGCAAAGCCATAGCCCTATCTGCCGTGCCCCCATAATTGTTCGTGGTTCCCATAACCTCCAATTCCATGCGAGAAATTATTTCTTCCGCAGAAGAAATAGTTTTTCGGTAATCGTTCACATGCTTCAACTGTTGACGTGCAGCCCCAGAACGAGCGAACGCATACAAGGCTTCGCCGGGAGCCTTGTCGTGCGGAGTGACAGCAACAATTGCGTCCACAGCAAGGCGAGTGGCATGAATAATGTGGTAGTTAGAAAGTTTTACTCCAGCGTCTTGTGTATCTTGAACAAACTTTTCATTTGCTTGGTTGTAGTTTTTATCCAAATCCATTGAACCTTTAACACCGGGCTCAGACTGAATTTTTACAATTTTTTGGTTGATTTTTTTTATTTCTTGTTCAGGTTTAAACGAAGTTTTAAGAAACTTTTCTATGCCATCAAACGCTGCTTCCAAATTGTATTTAGATGAAAGTTCACCGCCGAGAAGTCTGTCCTTTGCTGTCGCCAAACCCCTGCGCAAACCCAAAATGTCTTCGCCATCAAGAGATGAATCCAACAAAACGGCATCATCCAAAACTCTTTGAAAAGAATCCAAAACCTGCAAAGAAGTTCGAGCGTCGCCCGAAACAAAATTTTGAACCAGACCCCTAGCACTAGCCATTGAAGTAGCCAGAGATGGTGGCAAACCGAGCGACTCAATATGGTTTAACTGTGACCGCAAATCGTCAATTTCCCTGCGAGCAGATTCGGTCAGTTGATACTTGCCACCCCTAGCAGTTCTGCGAGAACCCAAAAGTTTAACAACTTCAAGTTGCTCAACCGAAGTGTTCACCGCATCACGTGCCTGCAACCAAACCTTTGAACGCTCACTTACACCTGCGGCCAACTCTTTCGCCAAGGCAGCCTGAGCAGCCTTTCCTGCTTCACCACCACCAACCAAATCGTACGAAGAACGAAGTTCTCGTGCGGTCATAAAAAAGAATGCGTCAGCCATCTCAGCATGATTGTCCCCAACCGTAGAAGCACGACCAACTATTCTGTTTACATCAGCACCACTCAATTTTCGTGCATTGGTTGCCATCCGTGAACGCTGCGACCTACCGCCCTTGGGGTCGCCAATATCAGGAATACTCCTCAAAAGTTTTCCAGCATCACCAACGTCATCAAGCGTTTCAACTATCCAGTCCGCACCCAAGTCTTTGGTGTTCTGATACGGAGTGTTGTCAAATGGGCGCATCAAAATTTTGAGGATGTCATTTACCCGAGTGTCACCCGAATACAACTGTTCCTTAACATCTTCATCAAAACTCTTGTACACATCCATGTCCGAATCCGACAAACGGATTCGTTCATAAATACTTTCCAAAGCGGGACCAAGTTCATCCCCATACATGCGATAAAATTCCAAAGTTTTTTGCGCAGAATCAAAAGCACTTTCCGCATCCTTCGATTTCTGTTCAAACGTTTTCAACAAACCTTCTAGTTCTTCCGACGAAACATTTGCGTCATCTATTTTCTGTTGAAGAACACGAGACTGGGCAATAAGTTCATATCCGTCATCAACAGACCTTGTTAATGCGTCACCCATGTACGACATCACCGCACTGTTTTCATCAAACATCTCAGCGAGCACAGTCAACTTCTGTTGCTGTTCCAACACAAGACCTTCCAACTGTTCCCTCAAAACAGCAACCCGAGCACTAGCGGCAGTACCAGCAGTAACCTGACGTTGCAACACCCGAATATCTTTCTTCACGTCAGATACCTGTCGGGCAACAGCAGAAGCAGTTGTCCCTCTACGTGCATCATCAAACAGTTGCTTAACAACTTTCGTCAACTCATTCGCAGCAGTCCTTGCTTGCACAGACGCTTTAGAAACTGCAGCAATTCTTTGCGACGCCATCTTTTCCATCGCCTTCAAATAATCTGGGTCAATCTCCCCCTGTGAACGAAGCAAACGAACAAAATCATCAACCTTTAAATCACTCAACAATGTGAACGCCTCAATACCGCCACGAACCGTCTGCTCATAACCAGCAAGAATTCTTTGTGTGCTTGTTTCAAACATGTCAAAATTTTCACCAGAGTGTTTACGCCACAATGCGTTCAACTCATCAATAGAACCAGTTTGGATAACGTCTTCCGTTTCCAAAAACTTGTCGCCTGCCTTAAAATGCCTAGACGCAAGGTTGTTATTCATGTCCAACACATCAACACTTGTTTGACGTTCTAGTTTCTCAAACCAAGGACTGTTGGAGTTGCGCTGCCTCCACCTGTACATATCTGGTGTCTGAATATGCGGAATGTAACGAGGAGTTCCGTCTGCGTTACTTGCACCAACTTTCAAAGTAAAACTTGGGTCAATGCTCTTGCCCTCATTTTCCAAAAGAATACGAACCCTCTCGAAATGGTTTTGCACCGCCTCCACGGCAGCACGTTGCGACTCAGACAAATTTTGTGTACTTCCAGATTCAATAAAACGATGAATCTGAGTATCAAACTCCTGCACTTCTTTCAAAATTGCTACAGCACGAGCCTCACGCAAATACTGTTGACCAAACGAAGCACCACGACGCCTACCGTTCTCGGCACCATTCAAACTGGTCATAATCAAATCAACATCTTTTGCTGGAACACGACCAGACGCAATGTCGGCACGCCGAATATTCAAAGCACCACTAGTCCCCGAAGCACCTTTGGGCGTATACATGTATTGAAGTTTTTTGCCCATGTTTGTGTTCGTCAAACCCAAACGTGTCTTAACTAAACCAGTTTCCAAAGCGCCACCAATGCGACCGCTACCCGGAATGCGTACACGAGAACCGAACATGTACAAACCATTTCGCTGCAAACCCATCACCTTGGCGATGTCTTCGGGAACAGCAGATTTTCCACGTGCAGCAATAGCAGCAATTTCTTCAGCAGTTGCACCATACTGTTTTGCTAGGTTCGCCAAAGCGGACCGACCCTCACGACCAGTAACATTCTTCGTTCCCAACGCAGCACGCAAAGCCACATCCTGCGCACCGACCTTCGCCGTTGCACGCAACCCTGCAGCACCAGCACCCTTAGCAACAGCCTTGGCAGCCACAGTTCCACCCAAAGTCACATAAGTCAACGGGTCAAGCGCAACGTCACCAATAAAACCAACAATTCGACCAGTCCAACCTTTCATCGGCGCAATACGACCAAAACCAAACGAAGGGTCATTGAACTGTGTACGCAAATCACCAAACGACGCTTTCGTATTCGGGTCAGTGTCCAACACATCAACAATTTCTTTCAAACCCGAAGCAATAGCACGACGAGGCATATCAATAATGTTTAAACCACCCAAAGCAACCTTGCCAACAGGCGAACCAACAATACGAGCCAACGTGCCAGACGCACCAGTCTGAGCAGAACCACCCTGCTGAATATTTTGAATAGCGTCAGACAACCTAGGAGTTGACTGAAAAGCATTCAGGGCCGTGTCACGAACCTGCGAACCAGAAGCAGCAGCAGCAGTACGAAACGGTTGGCTTGGGGCAGGCAAACGTTTTACGTTTGACAGCCTCGCCAACAGTTGTTCAATATTCGGGTCAACAGCCACTACAGTCCACCCGAACGCAAGAAATTAGAACGAGCAGTCAAAGTTTCTTCGTAAGGGGTAAAGCCAACTGAACGAGCCTTTGCTTTCAAAAGCATGTCCAAAGCAGAACTATAGTCCTGCATCCATTTAGATTTCTGTGCAGTGTCCTTAATATCTTGCGCAACATTCTCGGAACGGTCCACAACACCTTGGGCGGTACGCCCGAAACGTATGTCTTCAGCACGCTGAAAAGACCTGTCTTCCCCTTTGGGATTAGCCATTTTTTCCTGCGTGTACATACCCAAATTCTTTTTTGCCCCTTCCATAGAAGCCTCAAACTGCTTTTTGTACACGTCAACACCCTTTTGCGCCAAAGCAACTGCTTCCTCATAAGAACGAGTTTGCGGATAATAATGTTTCCAAAAACTTGGATTTTTTTTAAGTTGATTTTGCTCCTTAACGCGAATCAGATAATCTTTCTGATAGCCCTCAACCTGTTTGGCAAAATTTGCTTGTTCATCTGTTATCCGACCCCCGCCTCCGCCGCTAGCAAATTCAAAATAACTTCTGCCTTCATACTCTGGGAGTTTGTCCGTAATCGGATTAAAACTACTTCCCATTCCCCTTTTCAAAAACTCTAATGCGGCAGAACGACTTTTTCCACGAGCCTGATACTTTCGGGTATCAGCCTCCAAAGCCTGACTACGTTTGCTCAACATGTCAAACATGTCAGGAGCCAACCTGTCCATACCAAAATCCATATCAGGTGAAGGCACACCACCAGCAGCAAACGGGTCATTCGCAGAAGCCTTGCGACTCCGTTCCTGCGACGCAACACTAAAACTATTTATCTCACCATACACCTTGTCAGCAAACGACAACAAATCCTTTGTCTCACCCTCTTGGTTAATTAACCCCGGATTTGCGTTAGCCTGAGCAGCCGTGTACTCTTCAATCTGTCTACGTACATCCCAAGGGGCCGCACCTTGAGCCAACTCGTTTGCAATAATCTTTCGGATGTTATCATCCGTAAGATTCATCGCTGCACGGAAATTTGGTGCATACTTCAAATACAAGAACTCGTCATCTTCTTCGTCAGCGCCTTCCTGACCATAAAATGTGCCCGTCAAACGACCGACCTCAGGAGACAGCAACGTATTAATGTCACCACTGGACACATTGCCTTTCCCCGACAAGGAACGGGCAAGTGCCAAAAGGGCATCCTGCGACATTGACATATCTACCTATTAAGCCTTTTGCTACTCGTACTGCTGTTCGCTTGACGAATTAGATGTTGACTGTGCTGGCTTATTGTACTTTGC
>Ga0181365_1000086_pt1 | contig 18287 bp, 27 predicted proteins | sample Fa13NDMM110DN_FD_130097 | JGI IMG/M metagenome (GOLD analysis project Ga0181365, IMG submission 130097) | Freshwater viral communities from Lake Michigan, USA - Fa13.ND.MM110.D.N | ecosystem: Environmental > Aquatic > Freshwater > Lake | place: USA: Michigan | collected 2013-09-24
AATTTATTCGTGGGCCAGATGGCAAGCCAATGAGAAAGCCTTCAGGAGCTAAATAATGAGAATAAAGTTTGAAGGAAAGTCTTACACATTTCCAGATGATTTCTCTGAAGAAGAGATTACTTCCGCTTTACAAAGTGAGGAGTCCTCTTCACCAAGCCCTCAACCTGAATCAGCTGTGGCAGTAGAGCCTCCAAGCTTCCCTAAAGAGCCACCAGGCATGCTCTCAAGAGCTGCTAGTGCTATCGGCGAAATGATCACAGGCAATGAAAGAGCAACACCAGAAACGCAACAAATGGAAGACTGGATGCAAATGCCAGACCTTGGCTTAGGCGGCGGATGGGATGCATTTAAGACGGTTGCTGGTTCAACATTTGCATCTCCTGACGAAATTGCTCAAATGATTAAAGCCAACCTCCCTGGCGTAGGCATTAGGCAAGATGCCAAAGGTAACTACATATTTAAATCAGCTGTTGATGGTGAAGAAAGGGCTATGGCCCCTGGCTTCACAGCTAGCGACCTTGGAAGGGCATCTGTTGGCTTGCCTTTGATGGCTATGCCAATGGGCAAAAAGCTCTTACAAGCAATCGGCATAGGAGCTGCTACTCAAACTGGCATTGAAGGCTCACAAGCATTAGCTGGCGGAAGCTTTGACCCAGCGCAAATTGCTTTGGCTGGCGCTACCATGGGGGCCTTTAAAGGTGTTGGTAATGTTGCTTCCAATGTTACCAAAGACATCACAAATCTTGCAAAGACCATAAAAGGCCCAGCTGATGTAGTTGGTGATAGTGCGTCTCCAGGTATCAACATGGTTGACGCCCCGCTTATGAACGGAGAAGAGCTTGCTAAGACAGCTCGCCAAGCAGCTGAAGGTGGGTTTGGTTCTAAGAAGGCAAAAGACGCATTGGCTATACAGTCAGTACCAGATGCTCAGCTGGCTCAAGATGCAGCCCTAGTTGAGGCTAATGTATCCCCAGAGTATTTAGCTCAAAGTAATGATTTTAAGCGAATAGTAGAAGCAGCAAAAACTAGCCCAGACTCAGTTAATAAGAGTAACAAAAGCAACAGTTTAGCATCTTTGGCTACCTCACTAGACAATTCTCTAAGAGAAGTTGGGGCAACAGGGAATTACGGTGCTAAGAGTAAAGCAGTAAAGGCCGCAGTAAGCAAGAATATAAGTGACTTGGAAGCAGTAGAAAAGATAGAGTATAACGAGCTGAAGGCTCTTGTACCAGAGAACACTCCTATAAAGACGCCAGCAGTTCTTGGATACTTAGAAGATAAGTTAGCAAAGAACAAGGGTGACATGAATGCTCTAAAAAGCTTAGAGCGAGATGTATACCTTAAACTCAAGCCGGAGGCTATAAAATCTGCTGATGGTTTGACTATAACCCCATTTAAAACGTTCGGTGTCTTTGATACAACTATGAACTTGGTTGGTTCATCTAAAACTAACCAAATATACGCCGACTCTAAAGGTGGGGTGGTTAAAAACCTATACAGTCTTTTGAAACAAGATCAGGATGCCTTATTCGCGTCACTAGGCCATAAAGATAAGCTAGAAAGAGCCAACTCCTTAACGAAACTGCGCAAAGGTTTTGAAGATGAATCAAAGCTTCTATTTGGTAATAAATTGGCAGGAAGCTTGTCTGCTCGTGTTAGCAAGTCAATAAAAGGGCTTGCTGCTGGGGAAGATGACGACTTCATAAATATTATGAAAGCTGTACCTGAACAGTATAGACAAGAGATTGCGACTGATGGTTTACGTAGGTCACTAGGGCAGTTTGACAAAGAGGGGCTACTTAACACTGGTGGCTTTCACACTTTCTGGGAAGCAGCTAAAACAAACCCACAAGCTTTCACCGCCTTAGCTTCAAACTTACCTTCTGGTTTAACTACGAAACTAGACGCTATAGCAAGACTATCTAAAGCTGTAGCCACGCCAGTACGTGGAGAGTCAATTGAACTGGTAAGACAAAGATTAACCAGAGCTAACACCTTTGGAGAAAAGTTATTTGAAGCGGCTGAAAACTTCTCGGCAAGAGCAGGTGCTGAAGTTATTACAAGAGTAGCGAATATCTCAACGTTTGGGGCAGTGTGGGCAATACATAAACTTTTAACAAAAAAGCCTGGTGCCTCTTTTGAAGCACTAGACAAGCTTCTCGCTTCCCCAGAATTTTTAGCTACTGCCAGAAAATTAGCTACGCCAGACGAGAAATTAGCTCTAAAAAAGTTTACAATGTCTAAACCGTTTAAAGCTTTTAAGGGCACTTTGAAGAATCCAAAAGACTTAGAACGACTGGAAGAAACACTTACAAACGCATTTCAAGCCGCTTCACGACCAGAGAGAGAGAAATTATGACACAGGTTGCATGCCCTTTTCAACAGTTCTTTGATCTTGATGGCGGCCCACTTAACAATGGTTACATCTACATAGGAATAGCTGGTGTTAACCCTGTCACATCCTCTATTGCTCTTTACTGGGATGAAGAAGCCACACTCCCAGCTTCACAGCCACTCAGAACACTTAGTGGCTACATTGTAAGGTCAGGTACGCCAGCGAGAGTCTATACCAACGAAGACAACTATTCAATCCTTGTCAGAAACTCAAAGCAAGCCACCGTTTATTCTGTTTTAGAGGCATTCCCTACAATCGGAAAGACTGGTTACATTGTCAACACAATTGCAGAGCTTAGAGCATTGCCTCTGGCTTTGGCTACTGGTGACATGGTGACAGTCCTCGGTTATCACGTAGCGGGGGATAAAGGTGGCGGCCAGTTTATTTATAACTCAGCTAGCAGCGCAACAGAAGATAACGGGTTGGTGATTGATCCAACTATATTAGCAGGTAGGTTTGTACGTATTATAACAAGTTTTTTTACTCCTCAGATGTTTGGTGCCAAAGCAGACGGCACCACAAATGACACAGTCGCTATACAAGCAGCATGCGACGCTTGTAACCCAGGCTTTGTTAACTCTGGGTCATCTGGCCAGTTCAGCGTAAACTATGTACTATTCCCTTCTGGCGTATACCGCACTACAGCGACTGTAACTGTCTACGGTGGGCATACATTAACAGGCGAGCGTGCTGCTTTTAAGCCTGACGCTGGCGTTACGGTGTTCACCATAAACAGTACTTACCAAAACAGGTTTGATAACCTAGTATTCACAGGTGGTGCTAAGTGCTTCCAGTTTGATACAGGTAATGTTGACACATCTACAGTAACTATAGAAAACTGCGAATTCCAAGACCAAACAGTTGCTCATATTGGCAGTTCTGCTAACAGTGCGTCTACAACCTACAGGGTGCTTAACTGTAAGTTTTACTCAGTGAGCACAAGTGCCACTTTTATTGGTATTGACCTTAAAGGGGGTAATCTTACCCTTAAATCCTGCTGGGTAACGTCTGCTCAAACATTCATACGTAATGGTGACGGTACAACAGGGGAAGGCGGTGTCGTCTACTTGGATGACATGTTTGGTGTGCCACAGTACACGGGTAATGGTGGGTGTATTTGGGTTAACAATACCGCAGAACTTACAATGACTAACTGCCGCCTTGGCGGGGAGGACGACGCAGTGTGTGTGGTGATTAATCCTAGTGTAAATGCGGGTGTAGGAAATATCACCCGCATAGAGAATTGTGCGCTGTTTTCAGGTGATCAGCCCATTATCATCTTCAACTGCTTCCCTATTATATTCCGCTTTAAAGACAATATAGCCTCTGCTGCTGGCTGGGACAAAGGCTTCCTATTTAACTCAGGCTCTAGTGCTACACTTGGCCAGATAAGGGGACAAACGCACGGCTTTATTGTTGATAACTCGACTGAAAGTACAGCACCGGTATATCAAGGGGAAACACTGGCTATATCAAAAGCTGTTACAGTAAACAGGGATTACAAAGGACATGCAGCTACATTAAGGGTTTCTGATATTGTTAATAGCTTGCAAGTAGGTGGCGGTGGTGCTTGGTCTACTACACTGTCTAATGCGACTGCTACCACAGGTACTGACTTCTTTGCAGCACCAAGCCGTACTTATGGCGGGTCTGGTGCCTCTTACAATGGCCAGCATACTGAAATACATGGGACAGTTTTAACAGGGCAACCAACAGGGCTATATACAGTCCATTTTGTCGTTGAGAACTTATCTGAAACAATAACCACACTAGGATTCTATGCAGGGGCTAATGAAGTACTTGAACGCCTAACCAGGGGTTTACACCATATATATGTACCAACTTATTACAATTCAGGCGTAGACAGCCCTAGAGCTGGGACTTTTTCTATATCCCTCAATAATACCCAAAGCGTTAAAGTAAGTAGGTTGCGAGTGTACAAGGGTGAAGTAAGACCGTCCACCATTAACACTGTAGCTTACAACAGTGCAGTCCCTTCTACTTTACTATGGGAGCGTGGCGATAGGGTAATTAACTCAGCCCCTACAGTTGGGCAACCTAAGTCTTGGGTGTGTACAGTTGCAGGGACACCAGGTACATGGGTAAGCGAGGGTAACTTGTAATGAACTCTTGGATAGCAGGCATCACAGCAGGAGGGAGTATTTTTACTGTGGGCACAGTTATAATTTTACTTGGCTTCTCTTTCAAACTTGTCCAGCGTATTTACCATGGAGAAAGAAGAAAGATTGACTCCGCAATTCAAAACCACAAAATAGAGATGAAGGATCTAGCTCTAAGCATAGGAGTCTTGGAAGACATGGCAGACGAACACAAACAATCAATCGCAATACTGAATGAACGCGATGAAAGAAGAAGCGAAGAGCAGACAGGACTTAAAACGAGGATAAACATTTTAGATGATAGGCTTGGCGCTCTCAGTCGTGACATGCACATTGGTCTTAGTGAGATAAAAACCCTAATTATTCAGCAAGGTAAAAGATGATTTACAAATTATCCGCCAGGTCACTGAAGAATTTAAGTGGAGTTCATAAAGACCTAGTAGCTGTTGTTGAACTGGCGCTCCGTATTTCTGAAGTTGACTTTTGTGTTATAGAGGGGCTACGTACCATTCTTAGACAAAAAGAGCTGGTTAGAGCTGGTGCTAGTACAACCATGAACAGTAGGCACATAACTGGCCATGCAGTTGACCTTGCCCCGTATATTGGTGGAAAAGTAAGGTTTGACTGGCCTCCTTTTTATAAGATAGCAGCCGCCATAGAAGAAGCAGCAGATGCCTTAGATATAGAGGTTGAGTGGGGCGGTAAGTGGAAATTTAAAGATGGCCCTCACTTCCAGTTGCCTTGGTCAAAATATCCGCTATAATTACACTTGAGGAACAAACAAAAAGAGGTGTATATGGAAAGCGTAGTAGATGTTATGGTTGTTGTTAGCCACGTAATTGCAATTGCTTCTGTGATTGTCAAGCTTACGCCAGATCCTAAAGACGATGTATTTTTAGCAAAAGTTATGAAAGTTCTAAAATTCTTAAGCTTAGCTAAGTAGTCATTAACCCGACTTAAGTGTCGGGTTTCTTTTGCCCGTATAGCTCAGCAGGTAGAGCGCCACCTTTGTAACGTGGATGTCGTTGGTTCAATTCCGACTGCGGGCTCCATCACAGTTTATAAGTAAGTATCCTGCCCCCAGTATTTAAGTCTACTTTAGAAGCTGACTTTACTGCTTGTTTGGCTGTTGCACCATGCAACATTGCACCAATGGCTACGTCTGCGCCAGAACCAATAGCATGACGGTCTGCTCTAATACTAATAAAATTATTACCAACTAAAACAAATATTTGCTTGGTTTCACGGCAAACAAGTAGTATATCTAGCCTTGACTCTAGGTCTTCTTGCCCTTTGACACCAGACACCAGGAGTTCGCTTAGATCTAAAGCTGCTACACCAGCTAACACTCTACGAGCTACTCCCACGCTACCAGCCCAGCCTAGTACAAACTCACTATTCTTAATCATTTTGGTTTCAATATAAAGTTTTATGCCGCCATCAGTCATCATGGTATCACAGGACATAAACTCGCCATCAAATGCAACTGTTGTCATACATCACCTTATAAGTAAGTTTTAACCAAGTAATCTAAAGACATGAAGCAAGGATCGTATGCTCCATCTTTAACTTCATTCATTTGGATAACTCCTCTCCAGTGGCATTTGTTGCCTTGTACTCCCATATACTTTTCATCGTGGCTATAGAAACTACCACAAATTAGCCCTTGCCTTACTGTACCATCTGGTAAATTGTGCCTAGCAAATTTAAGCTCTTGAGCATGCCCCATTACAAAACTGAATCCTAGATTCTTTAGCATTGTATCCATGCTGCCACTTATGGAGGCCTTCATTCTGCTGTGGGGGTTTACAAAATAGTGGCTAAACCTAACACCTTCGATATTGACTATTGTTAGAAACTCTCTCTCATCCCATCCCATTTTCCTTAATTGAAGATCGTCTGTACTGAAGCAGCCAATAAGCCTTGGATCATGGCTGAGTGCTCTATTGATTCTATTTTCGTGGTTGCCCATGCAAAAGATGCGCTTAACTCCTCGTTGAGTAGGTATCAATTGAAGGGCGTCTATTCCGGCGTTAACATCATTGGCGTAACGTCTCCCTTCGTACTCCATGGAGCCAGGCATGTCGTGTGTAGACAAAGAGGGCATATCCCAATGGTCACCTATGTGAACAATGTAATCCATCTTATGTTCTTGTAAGTAGTTTCCCAGTGCTTTTATGTGGTCGGTATTGACACCAGCTTTCACTTGAGTGTCGGGGATAAACATGATCTTGGATCCAGACGTGCGTTTTCTCATTTTTGGAGAGCCTCTTGCTGTTTTAACGCCTCAGTCTCTGCACTAGCGAATAGCCTCCTAACTTTCTGATGATGTACTTTGTCTTGTGTATCTTTGTCTCTTGCGGCGATTAATTCTTCTATTGCCGCAATTAGCAAATTGTCATACTTGGCCTCTGCCCCACTTTTATGAAGCAGAGATCTCTCAGTTGGTTTCCATCCTCTCAGATGGCTACAAACAACAAATTCATTTAGCAATAGTAGCGTGTACACTTTCCCCTTGGTCATTTTGTGCACCTTCTAATATCTCAGACTGTGCTTCAAAGTATATCAGAAAAGCCAGATTAGTCACAGCGTGCCAAAGGTGAGGCATCTTTGAATCTTTGTCTAAGCGGTTACCTTTTTTGTATTCCATAATATGCCGCCACATAGCATCTTCATACCTTTCCTCTGGGTCTGCCAATACCCGCCAGTTTTCTGGCGCATATTTTTTTGCCCCAAAAGTCAAAACAGAAGCAAGCCCCTCTAGTACTTGCCACGGGATTAGGTGGTACTTTAGTTTGCCGTTATCATCTTTTTTGCCTTTAGGTGCCGGTGAAGCTTCTTCGTGGGAACCTACCGTCACAGATCTTCCTTCAGACATAAAATATGTAGTCTTATTTGGCAATCTTAGGCCTTTATCGTCTATGGTCATCATCCCCTCCACACACTCTCATAAATTCTAACATCAAGGCTATGGCTAATGCCCATGCACATGATATCTTGGCTGCTTGCTCATCAACTAATATACCAAAAGCCATCAGCACAACAAATAGGCAGAAGAGTAAAAAGCTATTAATATTTTGTTGCATCTATATCAGCCTTTTTAAGTTTTTTAAAGTTTAGTGGTTTACATATTTTGTTGTTATCATTTAAGATAACAAATATGTCGCCAGCTGGGACAACTCTGCACCACTCAGGGCACTGAAATTCGGCTTCTTCTTTAGAGGAGAATGTCTTGCTCACATTGTTAATTCTTAAAAGCTCCATAACTTTGGCTGAGTCGTAGCCAAGCTTTTCAATTAGGGCTGTTGCACACCATATAACGTCAGCCAGCTCTTTTATTTTGTCACATTCTGGGCTGTAGCCAGCATTAAGCTCAACTATTAACTCTTTAATTTCCTCTCTGAGAAAATGCTCAACGTCTTGAGATGTTTGAGTATCGCTAAAAATGTTTATCCAATTACTAATACTCATATAGAATAAACCTCTTTACAAATAAACGTACAATTATTAAATGCAGCGCCTCTCACGTCGTTAACAATTATCCCTTTAAATTCAATTTTCCTGAATCTGCACTCATCGAATGTGCAAGAGAGAAATCGTACCTCACTGAAACTCGTCTCAGTGAAATCACAATTAATAAATTCGCACGAATAAAAAGAAGATGCGCTGATGTCTGTCCTGACAAATTCTTCACAAAACTTTATGTTTGTAAAACGCCCGTTGTCTATTGCACCGTTTTCCATACTACCTCACCACCCAGAATTTAATTTCACCGTCAACCTTTGAGAGAACTAATAAATCAGTATCATAGTGCAAAGAGTGAGGAATATTCCCATCTGTGTAATTTCTTACTCCTAAAAGATCTACCATGTCAGTGAAAAAGTTAGGGCTTTTCCTTCCTGAAACAACTACAGTGTCTGTGTTTGACACAAAGTTTTTTGCCTGGTTAAAAGTTATAGGTGTAATTACGAGTGTACACCCCTCTGTTATTAGACTAATATCAAAATCTTCTACTATGTACAACATTTTTGTTCCCCTTTATTTTTACTACTTGCTTATATTAGGGGATAAAATGGCTAATTACTGTAATATTTTGTATCTAAATGTGATGATTGAGTACGGCTTCTATAGCTTCAGTGCACCCTTTACAGACTTTCACTGTGTAGTTATAAGACTGTAATTTCTCTATAAGTGCTTTTTGATCAGGGCTTACTCTCCCCCCTTTGACCCTTTTCATTTCTATCCACAACCTCATGCTAGGGATAAAAAGGTCAGGGACACCAGCCACAACGCCCATGGCTTTTAGTGTAGTTGCTTCTATAATATTTCTACTGCCCCCATTGGGTATATGAATAATAAGAGCACCAGGAAAAGTTCTCTTGAACCATTGAATAAACTCAATCTGCTCTCTATTCTCTGTCTTCAATGTGTTTCCCCCCAGTTAGCGCCAACTTTAAATTCACCATCCAAAGGCACATTCAATCCCAGCTGTACTCCAGCTTCTTTTATAGAGTCAATGCCCATCTGTCCAACCATCTTAGCTAGCCCAGGAATATTGGCTATCACTTCAAACTGAAATTCATCGTGGTAATCACACACTTTTCTTACTGCATTATTAACATACAACCCTTCAGCTCTTAGTCTTCTATCCATGATACATGCTGCCACTTTCATGATGATAGTACCAGTGCTCTGAAATAGGTAGTTAAGCAGCTTATGGCGACTATCTACATATAATGGCCTGCCATCTATTGTCCTTATCCTTCTTTGTCCGCTGTTTACCCAGCCTTGCTCTAAGTCAGCAAGCAGCATTTTTACACACGCGGCACTGTCCCAGTAGCTATCATAGACTTCTTGTGCTCTCTCTCTGTCACACCTTAGAAGTGACATTATCTTGGCAACAGAAGCACCATAGCCTAAAGCGTACTTTATAGCCTTTGCGAGATCCCTGATTACCTCCCACCTCATACTGTTGATAGTGTGAACATTACCCTGACCTGAGCCTAGCAGAGTTTCTCCATACTCCTCCCCTCCTGGATATCTCCACACATAGTGAGCTTCCACTCTGGCTTCCAGTGCAGAAGCATCTATGCCAACTAAAACATACCCTTCGCTAGCTTTGAAACAAGCTCTCATTACGTGTTTAAGCCCAGTCACGCCCATAACAGAGATCTTTTTGTCATCAAAATCATTAAACGACTTAGGGATATTGGCTACAACTTTATGGGTAACACGTCCCGTAGAAGCCCCTAGTGTGTTCATGTCAGCACCCAGCTTGCCATCAACCTTTAGTCTTGGCTGCTCAAGCATCCCCTCTAAACAGCTCTTACGATGCTTGTAAACACTGTAAGTTATGTAAGACTTAACAATGAGTTTAAGATCTCCTGAACTATTCATCATACCAAGCAAAGATAGGCAGACAGCTTCTTCTTGCCTGACCTTTGGTGACATCTTTACCAGCTCGCCTTCTTCTCTTACTAGCTTACCTGATGAATCTCTTTTATAGTTCCAGTATTCAGGCTCCCAACCTAAACTAAAAAGGTGTTCCTTCATACCACCTCTATTGCTCAGCCTTAACTTTTTGGTTACTGTTAAATACTCTTCAACACGTGGGTCAGTAATATTACCGTCATCGTGCTCAATTAGGCCAGTGTATTCGTTATACTCACACTCGTGTTTGTCTAGCCACTTTTGTACAGACACTACCAGCCCGCCGTCTTTTGTGTAGCGTATCCATGGTATCTTGACAGCTTTGAGATCTCCTTTATTAAGAGAAACATTGGGCATTAGGTGTAAGACTTCCTTATCCAGCTCGTGCATTCTTTTTCCTATGGCTTCACATACTAAGATGGCGAGCCTAGAGTCAAAAGTGAACCCATTACGCACTTGTTTTGCTATAATGTCTGCAAAATGGCACTCTATCTCATACGCTCTTTCAACATTAGTTGCACTTTTTTTGATGATGTCCCACAGTTTAGAGTTTATCTTTACATCCTCTTTACATCTGTGCTCATATTCTTCGAGAGTCAAGCCTCTCCAATCTTTTATTACTGGCTTGCTTATGTGAAGCTTTTCACCCCAAGCAGCTAAGCCATGTAAGTCGATTTCTGGATAAAGGAGTCGGGAGAAAATGAGGGTGTCAACAACGTTAACATTTAGCTCTTCTGAGTGCAGCTCATAGCCATCAATATAGTAGTCTTGTATTATGCCCAGCTTGCGCAAAGCTGGCAAATCGTACATAAGGATGTTATGGCCGGTAATTGCACCAGACTTCTTTAGAATGTTGACAAGCTGCTCATCAGTACAAGCAGTAGATGTCTCGCTTCCTTCATAACAGAAGGCTCCTGTATGAAACTCATCTACGGTATCAAGTAAGCCATTGGTTTCAATATCAAATATTACTAGACTCATTCCATAACCTCTGAACTATTGTAGGATACTTGCCTTCTTTCTTGTACTCAATTGCAGCTGGGCTTTTGGTTGTATTCATTAGCCTGGCTACCTGAGAGATCTCATTCAACTTCTGTAACTCGTCTTTTACTCCTAACTTGTCAGCCATTAGCTTCAGAGTCTTATTGGCGTTTTGTCCTATCCAGCCAGGGTGAAGAACAAGGAGATACTCAACAATTGGCGTCTTTCTGCCTTGAACACTATACTTTATCAACAAGCACTCTAACTGTTTATTAGTCATATGTACTTGCCAAGACCAGCCAGTAATAAGTGCATGGCTGTTTTCGATGCCCATGATACAGTCATCATGCAGAAAAAGCTCTTTCTTTTGTGGCGGTGGAAAAGCTGTCCCACACGCTGGACAAGTTCTAACTGATGTATGGCATATCTCAAAGCATAAGGGACATAACTTAACTGGTGCTTCACCTTTGCCAGACCCTCCTTTCTTCGGTGGCTGAACCATAGTTACTGGCCCATGCATAGAAACTACACCAGCGAAATCTAGTACTAAGCAATGATCTGTATGAGACTTTAACCTCATACCACGTCCTACTTGCTGTATGTATAGCCCTGGTGACATTGTTGGCCGCATAAGAACCACAAGATCAATGTCAGGGCAGTCAAAGCCAGTTGTCAAAACATTAGCATTTGTCAGTGCTCTGAGTGAGCCATTTTTAAACCTTCTAAGGATACTTTCTCTTTCAGTTTTACTGGTTGATCCAGTTAGACACTCAGCAGGCACTCCTTGAAGCCTCAACTCCTCAGCTACGTGCTCGGCATGCTTAACACCAGCGCAAAAGAATAACCATGTCTTTCTCTCGCCAGCTTTAGTAACAACTTCAGAGACTATTCTGGCGTTTTGGTCTTTCTGATCTACCTTGTCTTGTAATTCAGCTTCAATGTACTCACCACCACGCTTCCCTACACCTGACACATCTATTTGTGCCAAAGTGCTTTTGCTTCTTAGTGTTGCTAAGTAACCTTGCTCTATTAGCTCTTTAATACTGATTGGCTTTATAATGTCATCGAATATGGCTGGCTTTTCAGTTATTAGTCCATGCCCAAGCCTGTAAGGTGTGGCGCTAAGGCCTATGACCCTTAAAAGTGGATTGACCCTTAGAAGTGACGCTATAAATGACCTATAGCCACCTTGATATTTATGAGAAATCAGGTGACATTCATCAGTTATTACAGTGTTTACATGGCCAAAGAGTTCTGCTTTTTTGTGAACGCTCTGTATTCCAGCAAAAGTGATTGGCTCATTAGCCTCTTTTCGTCCAACACTAGCCGAGTAAATGCCAAGGGGAGCACCAGGCCACACTAGACGCATCTTCTCAGCATTCTGCTCTATAAGTTCTTTTTGGCTGCATAACATTAAGATCCTGCTCTCAGGATCACTTTGCAAGAGGTCTTTACAAATTTGAGCAATTATTATTGACTTACCTGAACCGGTTGGTAACTCAATACAAGGATTGCCTTTATTTTCTTTCATCCACGCATAAAGCTGCTCAAGAGTGTCTTTTTGGTAATCTCGTAGCATAAAAGTCCTTGCTATTCTGGTGGAAACATGCCTCGCTTAATCTTCTTAGGTATGTAAGCTGGTGCTGGTTTGTCATCTTTATGGATACGCTCTTTCGAGACAGGAAGAAATATAGTATTCTCCCTGTACCCTTTCTTGCACGCTACACACCCTCTTGATTTTGTGTACCTCTCAGAGGTGTGTCCACGTTGACAAGGTAAGGCTGTAAAGAATCTCGGAAGACCCAGAAGATTTGCTGTTTCTTCGCTTAAAAAGAAGCCTTCTATATTCTCCATGTCACGGTGCCTCTTTGCTGAATTTTTATTACACTCTTTACAAGTTCTTGTTCTTACATATCTATCTGTTATATGGCCATTCTTGCATGGCTTTCCAGTGCTATAAACTTTTAAGCCTTTTTCAATAGCATCAAGCAGCATCTTCTTTTCTGCACTTTTCTCTGGTTTTCTGCATATGGCGCAGTTCATCCCACTTGTGTATCTTAGACTGTGCCCATTTTTACATGGCCTATCTGGGACATACGTTTTTAAGCATAAAGCCACAGCTTCTTGTCTATTCACCTTTTCGAAGCCTTCTAAAGCTGTGTTGGCCTTTTATCTTACCAATATTCCCGTTAACACTTAGCCATACCATACTAATAGACAGGCCTAACGCTTTGGCTGCACTTGCCATGGACTTAAACCTTTCGCCTGTCTGTTGGTTTATAATTGGTATACCTCGGTTAGTAACCCCAGATGGATACTTTCTACTCTTATAGTAATTCTCTTTGTTATCGTGCTTTCCGCACTCCCTGCAACGAGCATCATATGTGAATCTCACAGATAAGTGCTTTCTTGAGCACTCCTTTCCTGTAAAATAGAATTGATGCCCCTCTTTGGCAGCCTCTCTTCTAGTAGAAATCTTCATAAATAGCATTTTAGTTTCCTCTCATGTCTTCGTGTATGACGTAATTATCACACCCCTTATATTGGAAATCTAGTGGAATATTGTCACGAAATGTATCACAAAACCAAGTACCATCTTCTAACGCTCGGCTGTATTGGCACGTTCTACAACTCTTATTAGCTGTTGCCTCTTTTTGGTGACATATACCAATGTGTGAGCAAAACTTACACTCAAACCAGCTGGGATTTTCTGACAGTTTAGCTGGTGCCCACTGAGTAACAGCTATTCTTTTGGCCTTGTCAATCTCACATACAGCAAATTCTTTGTCAAGCTTTACTCGTTCAGTGTAAATCCGGTCATCATTCTTGCACACAGCAACATACAGCGCTCGATCTATCTTTGTACCAGACATATACATTTGCATCTGAGTATAATGCATTGGTTTGGCTATCTGCACGCCATGTTTAACCAGTGTGTCAAATGATTTTGTGTTGTGTGTTTTAACTTCTAAGATATGCTTAGCAGTTGGTGCCTCTGGAACGCCAGACTGTATAACGCCATCTATTGAACCACTTACATGGCAGCCGAAATCCACCCTAGACTGGTCATTACCGGTGTCAGTGACTACAATTCCAGCCATCTCCAAGTATTTAACTACTTCAGCTTCTTCTCTTTGTCCTCTAGCAAACAGCCTTTTCATCCTCCCAGGAAACTGATCTATAGTTGCCCACCTGAAGCTATACCAGACAGCCCGTTCGCACGGGTTGCCTACTATAGAAGCGCCAAGGTGCGGCCTAGGCTGCTCAGTGAACTTCTCCAAAGCTCGATCAATTGCTAAAACAACACTATCCTCGAACTTTGGAATTTCTGTCATGTTAGCCACCAGCCCATGGGGCTACTTTACCCGCTTTAACTTCTTTTTTAGCTTCAGCATAAGTTGGCACTGGTGGAAATTCACTCTTAGGCGCAGCAGAAGGTGTTTTAAATGCAGCCATCGGCGATGAAGAAATAGAAGGTGTGCTACCAGCAGAAAGTGGTTTGTAATATGCCACCTTATTCTTTGGTGCCCTCTCGGGTGATATCTCCATGCCAAGTTTAGCAATACCCATAACGCCTATAAGTTGATCGGTATTTGTCAAGCCGTTTTCTGGAATGCCTGCAATAACTCTCAACTGAGTCAGTGCACGTCTGCCAATTGATTGCGCTACCTCATTCTTGTTGACAATGTGTAGCTTATCAAAGAATTTTCTGGCAGTGTGCTTCCCCTCAGTAACGACGCACTGCACCCCTAGATATTTATTGCCATCATTAGCTAGGGTATCTTTAAGTTCAATCTTTTCAATCTTAAAAGTGTACTCATCTTCAGGTAGAGGCGAGAAGTCTTGTATCTCTTCATTACTAAAACTGATGTCTAAAATTGCCATGTCATATCTCCTTGGTTATTGTGAAACTGATTTTTGATGGTGTAACTGTAATCGCTCTACTTAAAATACTCAAGATGTCTTTACTTTCTTCTTTCCACTCTTTAGCATTGACTTCAGGCGTCCACCTGAAAACTCGGCCTAGTACATCGTTAGTAATTTCAGGAAACTCGTTAGGCAGAGATCTAAGTGCCTCTACATCTATCTTCTTGTTAAGCTTCCCTGTCAAGCCAACTTTAAAGCCATCTTCTTTAATGGTTTTGCTGCCCTCTATTGTTCCAATTTGGAACTTGGCTAGTAGCTGTTTCTCTATCTCGACGCGTCGAGTATAGGCTTGTGCTTCATACTCTTTAATCTGTAACCACTCCTCATATAAACTCATGCTACTAACCCTGCTAAATTTAAAATTCTATCTCTGTACTTGTCCCAAAACTCCACTATGTCGTAACGAATAGAGTCTCTCATCTCCTCATTACACTCTATCCACTCTTGCTTTGTGCGGATAACATCAAATATTGCGATGTGGTTGTCTGATATGGTGACATCCCACCTTAAGCCTGAGATACAAATTGGCTCTCTAGAAACCCGTGCGTCTCCGGTCGCCCACCCAGTAATCATAGGCGCACCGCCATATACTACAGCATTGTCTTTTACCCAAGCATTTCCGCTTACCCTCGAACCCCAATGGATCCAAGAATCTCCTTCCTGTGACAAGTTACCTTCTTTTTCTATCAGACCTCCATCAGCACCTTTTTTAACTTGCCCGACATCTCTTAGCGCCCTGATCCTAAATAAATGATAATCAGGAATCATTTCATACTTCAGCATAAGTCTTCTCCAGGTATCTTTTTGCTATATTTGCCTCTGCTTCTTTACACGCCACGTAGTCCGCCGTGTCTCTTAGCGCTCTTGGGTCATAAAGGTTAAGTGTTTCCATTTTTAACCTAGCTCTGTCTAATGCGTTCATAAAAATTTCATGGTTGATCATCTCACATCTCCTAGTATCTTATTAATAATTGCACCCAAGTCTTGTGGCTCCCACATGTCTAAAGCACCACTTCTATCTCTGGCTGTCCATTCGTTATCGCCTTGAGTCATAAAACCATAGAACACTGAGCCATCTTTTGCGCGCTCCATTCTCGCAGCAAATACTTCATCAAAGTCGTGCTGAAGTAGGGGGCCAAGCTTAGTGCCAGGCAATGCCGGTGACCATGATATCTTGCCATCTTGATCCTGAGACTTCTCTGCCTTGGCTGTCATATATACGTGCATTGGCAGATCTCGGAAGCACCTAACCATCTTGCTAACCTTTTTCATGACTGCGCCATACACAGCCATACCATTCTTATGTAATGGCTCTTCGGCGTCTAGTAGCATTGATGCTATCTCGCTGATTGAGTCAACTGCTACTGAGTCATACTCTCCACTGCTGGCTAACTCATATGCCTCATAGACATCTTGCATAGATGTCACGGTAATGACTGGCAAGTCATGGTCACGCAATGACAGCAAGCCATTCTCAGCACTAATAATAATTGGGTTCGGTAACGTTGCTATGGATAGCGTCTTCTTTGTCCCTGGCTTGCCATATACAAAGATTTTTACTTTTCTGTCCACACCAGACCTCGTACTTGTTATACTAACCACACTTAAAACCCTCCTTAACCAGTTTATCTGCCAACGCCCTATAGTGTGAACTATACAGAAATATCCACCTTTTAATGTAACGTTCTGTAACTTCATTACACGTGGCATCAGCTAGCCAGTTTATTAAGATTGTTTGTATTTTATTGTGCATCTAACACCTCCACTATTTTCAATTTTGACTTCTTTATAAATTCTCTCATTTCTCTATGACTACTAGCCGTAAAGTTCTCTTGCAGTTCAAAATGTTCGTTATTCTTCCAGCCTATCACCGCCACCAAAACAATTACTTCTTTCTGATACGGGACTACGTATGACGTCTTAGAAACCTCGTAGTCAACACCGCTTATGTTTCCCTCTTCTATTAACTTATACTTCATCACGTTCCTCGCTGTCTACCTCTGCTCTATATGAGTACTGGTGCTGATACCAGAATTCATTATCTTTGGTTTTCTGTCTAAATGGCACCCCGTCTACCTTGCCGCCCCCCTCTAAGAACTTGCTAACTAAAGCGTCTAGCTCTTTTTTGATTTTCTCTTGCTTAGTCATTTTTGTCTCCCCAGTCACGTGTTGTGATGAACTATAATTCAAACGTGGGAGCTTTGCTAGCCGTATTTACAAAAATATACAAACTTCTCTTTTTGGGTCGGGTAGTATAAACTCGTCGATCAACAAAGGATAAAAACATGACCAACTTATACGCAATCTTAGGAAACAACTGGGAAGTACAAGACGCTGGCCTATCACCAAGCGAGCAACTAATGTCAGCCATGGATAAACACGGCTTACATCCACAATCAATCCATGTAGACGGTGAGATACATAGGTTTGGTGAAGGGCAATCTGGCTGGTACATAGCGTTTCCTGATGAAGTTCCGAGTGGTAAGTATGGTGATTGGAAGAAAGGCATTGAACATGGCTGGCGTGCAAGTATTGGCAGAAGCTATACAGCCATAGAAGAGATGTTAATGATACAACGTGCAACAGAAGCCAAAGCCGCTCGTGATGCAGCACGCACGCTTAAAGCGGAAGTAGCTGCTGAGTCCTGTAAATCTATACTAGAAAAGAGCTCATTAGCCACATCGCACCCTTACTTAACCAGAAAAAACATTAAGCCGCATGGTTCATTTGTCAATGCACAAAACCAGTTAATGTTGCCTATCTGCAATCCAAAAGGTGAGATAGTATCCATACAGTATATAAGTGAATCTGGAGAGAAAAGATTCTTTACTGGTGCTAAAATAGCCGGATGTTTTTGGTTTATTGGCTCAGACCCTTCCCACATCTATATAGCCGAAGGTTTTGCAACAGCAGCAAGCATACATGAAGCCACCGGCAAGATGGTATTAATTGCTTACTCAGCCTCTAACATACCTGCAACAGCCCAAGCCGCAAGAGAAAGGTATGGCTCAATGCACCCAATTACAGTAGTAGTTGACAATGACGAACATGGCGTAGGCCAAAAGTTTGCAGATATAGCCTCTGAAAACTACTCATGCGCTTTAATAAAGCCCCCTTTTGGTGATGCTAATGACTATGCACAGACAAACAATTTGAAAAAATTACTAGAACCACAACCTGAGCAAGAGAACTGGCTAGTCACAGCTGGTGAAATGTGCTCAGACTTTAAACCTATTAAGTGGCTAATCAAGAATTGGATTCCCCAATCGTCGTTGTGTATGGTTTATGGCCCGTCTGGGGCAGGTAAAACATTTTGTGTCTTAGATATGTGCCTTTCAATAGCCTCAAACCGTGAGGACTGGTTCGGCAACAAAGTAAAACCTGGCACAGTAGTCTATCTTGCTGGTGAAGGTCATGCAGGCTTAAGAAGCCGG
>Ga0181365_1000088_pt1 | contig 18047 bp, 10 predicted proteins | sample Fa13NDMM110DN_FD_130097 | JGI IMG/M metagenome (GOLD analysis project Ga0181365, IMG submission 130097) | Freshwater viral communities from Lake Michigan, USA - Fa13.ND.MM110.D.N | ecosystem: Environmental > Aquatic > Freshwater > Lake | place: USA: Michigan | collected 2013-09-24
GGTTCTCCTACAATTAAAACACATTTTCCTGTTTTTGTATTAATATCATATCCTTTAGGACAAACACTAGAATTTTTTTCACATTTATTTGTAGCAAGATTAAGAGTATAATCTTTAGGACAAATTACATCTCCTGGATCTGCCATACCACCTCCTACAAACTTATGTAAACCACCATGTTTAGCTGTATCCAAATCTTTATTAGAATCATTAGATACATATGAATCATGAACAAATTTTAATTTACTAGGATCATTTTTTATGGTTTCATACAACTCTTTAATTTGATGATCTAAATTAGGATCTTGTAAATTTTTATCTATTATGGATTTTAACTCTTCTTCTGTGTAATTTTTTAATGGATCAATTCCATTTGATTTTCTCCAAACATTTAATCTAGCCCTAAATTCAGTTGGTTGTTGCTGATACGTACCTGCGTAACCATTATTTCTTGGATCAGATAATGCTTCTTCAGCAGTTATAATTTTTTGTAATGGATCTAGAATTACTGGTTGAGTCCATTCACTTTTTTTAATATGGTCTGTTGTATTCTTTTGAGGAGCAAAATAATCTCTTATATGTGACTCTTCATGTGTAATCGTACTATTTTGCAATTTACCATTTGGATCTGTATAATATGATTTTTCTACATATCCTTGTGGATCAGTATTATAATCTGCTATATTTTTTCTAGTAATTGCACCTATTTCAGGAGCATAAAATACTTCAGGAACATTGCTAAATTCTGATGGATGAGTTCTCCACCAATCCATTGAAAGATTAATAGGATCTTTTAAAGAAGAGACCATATCTTGATTCTTTATAGCAAGTCTTCTTTCTGCAACATCTTTAAATTGAGGTAATGTTTTTCTTTTAGTATACCATTCTTGATTCCATTGTCTATCATTACCTAATGCTTCATTAAATCTTTTAGATTGATCAGTATCAGGATCTAATTGATTTAAATATGTTTCTGCATCATGCTCATCTATCCATGATTTAAACATTTCCATTTGTTCTGGAGATTGTTTATACCAATCTTCAACAGTAGCTAAATTATTTCCTTTTTCTAATAAACGTTTTTGAGCATCAGTTAATTTAAACCAATCTGATTCTGGATTTATTCCTGGTACACAATTTGTTCCATTCCAATAAAAACCTTTTGGACAATCTGAAGCTCCACCTTCTTTATACTGGTTCATTCCTGTTGCATTTTTATAACCTTCAGAAGAAATGTAATCAGCATATTGATTAGGAACTTGAATAGCTTCATCATTAGGATTCATTATTGTAGGATACATCCAAGCTTGACCATTATCATCATCACCCCATGCCATCTTGTGTGACATGTTTTGACCAAATTGTTCATTATCTGGTAGATTAAACATTGGTGTTCCTGGATTATCTCCTAATGCATATGCTCTATCTACAAAGTCAACTCCTCTATTTCTATTCATTATTACTTTAGAAATAAGATCTCCCTCTAATTTACTTATACCACCATCTTGATAGTACTTAGCATTAGGGTCATAGATTTTATTCTTTCTAGATCTTGGTTTTGCAAAGAATGAATTTTCAGCAAAAAGTTTATTTGTTGCTTCAAGACTTCTTGAATATCCTCTTGAATTTTTCTTACGAGGAAGTCTAGGAGCAGACCCTCCTTTTCTATTAATAGGAATTTCTCTAATTACTTTTGCTCCAGGAAGAGTATGTAAACCTGTATTTTTTCTTACAAATTTAGTTAAGCCATTATCTGCTTGTAGATTTAAATCATAAACAATATTATTTGAATCAATTGTATCTGTTTCTACATCTATATATGGCAATTTTTTAAAAGGTGAATAAGTTCTATAACCATCTTTTTGTGGAGTCATTCCACCTTTTTTCATAAAGTCTTCAGGTTGTTCTAACTCTGGTTGCAATCTGTAGTTAGTAGTAACTTCTGTCCCTGCCGGTAAATCAGATGCAGCAACTAAATATCTTTTGTTTCCTTTAGATACATTTATTGCAGTAGGATTGTCTTCTGAATGATTATGATATTTACCAACTATTGGAGTAGCCTGATCATTAATATGAGCTATTCCAATTGTTTCCCCTTTCTTCATTGGTTTATTTATAAATAAACCTTTACCTTGTATATTAGATTCTTTTACACTAAGACCTTTTGAAGATCCACCATATTGATTTTTAAATCCAGGTATTTTACTTATTTCTTTCCAAGCATCTTGTACTGTAAATGGTGTACTATTATCATTTTTCCACCAGTCACGAGATCTTTTAATATTTAAGTTAATTAATTTTTGTTTAAGTATTTCAAATTCTTCTGGTTTTAGTTTTGTTATATCTTCTAAACTTAATCCAAGTTCATCTCTATTATAAGTTACTAATTCTTTAGCAGGTGTGCTTGTAAAAAGATTATTTTTATTAAGTGATTCTTGTAAATCTGTAAAAGTTTTTGGTAAACTTGCATCTGCTCTTCCTGCAGTAGATAAATTAATACTACTAAGTTTACCTTTTTGTCCCATACTAGGATTTTTAAAATTAAGTGTTCTTAAAAAAGATTCTTGTTCAGGTTGGAGAATCTTACTCCTAAAATTTGGTAAAGCTGCATCAGGAAAGAGATGACTAAATAATTCATCTCTACCTGTATCTGATGGTTTCATTAAATTAAAGTTACGAGTACCTTCAGGATACATTATATTAAATATATTACGTGATCTTTGCCATTGAATTTGTTGAGTAATAAGTTTTTTTAATTCAGAGTTAGTAAAAAAATCATTTTTACCAGGAACCCATTGTCGTCCAAATGGTTCAATACCAAATGATGCTAAATTTGAAAGATCATTTCTTACTTCCCACCCATCTGTTCCAGCAGCAAAATTAAAATCACCTATTCCTTTAAATATATCTTTACCATATGGAGGATGATTTGCTAAAGTCGCATCTATAGAATTATAAGCATCTATGGTAGCTTGCTTTTTCCAATTTTCTATAGAAAATGCATTTGTATAATCTTTAGGTTCTGCATGATAAAGAGACTCACCCTGAAAAGGTTCATCACCATATTGTATTAAAGAATTACCTCCTGTTGTATTAGAAAGATTTTGTAAATCAGCCATAGGAATTTGATTTACACCTTTATAATAATCAACTATACGATCAGGATCTATTTTAGACATCTTTTGCATAATTGGTTGCATTGATGGAAGTGCTCCTTCTAAACTTAAAAGTGAATTTAAAGAATTTTTCCATTCAGGTATTGGTTTTATAAAATTAGAAATATGTGTTACTGCAGGTACTAATCCCATCATTCTACTAGCCATTCCTATAAATCTTGTAGGTCCTCCTCCTAATTGTTTTTTGGCTAACTTATTAGATTTCATCTGTGGATATTTATCAATATAATCTGCTCCAGGAAAATTATATTCTTTTACAGAAACATTATCATTTGTAGAGTCACCACCTTTTCTAAACTTAATTGGATTAGTTTGTGTAAGCACAAATGGTTTACCAAACATTTCCATTGCTTTTCTTTGTGCTTTTTGAAAAGCAGTATTCATAGCCCATTTTTCATCATATGCTGGACTAAACCCCCAAAAATCTCTACTAGTTAATTCAAGTTCTTTATTAGGTAATCTTTTTAAAAAAGCCATATGACCAGCAATATTATCTAATGGACCTACTGGATTTGTTTCTAATAAAAATTTAGGACGAGCTTTTCCACTTGCATTTACCTGAAATGGTATGACATCAGTTCCAGCTTCATCAAATAAAGTATTGAATTTAGCTCTTGCAAGGTCTTTTAAGTAACCGACATGTGTTTGTAGCTCTGGATGATTTATACTTTCCATTATTTTTGCAACATCATTATATCTAATATCTGAATTGCCTAATAAATCAAGATTTAATTTACCATCTGGTAAATAAAACTGAGGAGTAACCTCTGGGCCGTAGCCCCCAATCTTAGGAAATCTAAAATTAAGTAATGGTTCATAAAATCCCTGTTTCCCATCTATTCCTTCATTTCTAAGAATATCAGCAGTATTTAATTGAAATGCACTTATAGGTTCTCCATGACCTACTTCTGAATTAAGTAGAAATGCTTTTAAAGGTCCATATTTTTCAACCATTGCATCTAAACCAGGATCTGAAGAAAAGTCATAGTTAACTGGTAAAAATCCAGTTTCATCACCAAAAAAATATAATTTATTTAAATCTCTTTTTCCAGGACCATAGTCTTGTGAAAAAAATTTGGTGTTACCAAAATATCCACTACTACTTTTACCTGAAAGAGCCTTTAATATCTCTTGCTTTGATCTATCATACATAGCATGTTGTGAAGCAATCTTATATCCAATTTTTTTTATTGGTATAACTAAAGGGTTATAGTTAGATCTAGTTACTTTTGATAATAAATCTAAACCTTTAGATACAAGTTGTACTGCACCTTTCTCTTGAAACTTCGGCAATTCACCACCATATTTATTTTTTAATAACGGTTTAGAATTCATCTGTGGATACTCATCAACATAGTCTGCTCCAGGAAAATTATATTCTTGTTCCGGATACATCATACGTGATGGACCTACATTGGGATCTCCATATACTGGATACGGTACTGCATCCATAGTAATGTTATTACTAGGTATTCTAGTATTTTGTCCAGGATGAGCCCATTGACCACGGGAATCAATTATCATATCTTTCTTCTTAGGTGGTGATTTTACACTTCCTAACTTCTTGATTGAATCTATAAGAACTTTTTTATTATACATTATCTTTGGGAATATTCATTTTTAGAATTTGAAAACTTTAATATCATATTTATATCATTACATTGAACTCTGCTCAAATTTAAGAAATTTATATAATTTCTAAATTTCTTTCTTTCTGTTTGTGATTTATTATAATCCATATTGTTTGGATTAAGAATTCTTGTCACCCCATTACTAGCAGTTATCCAAATATTATTTGATGAGTAACTACCTTGTATAATTGTTGTACCTGGTATTACAGGTCCTGTTGGAGGATAATCTGATCCAATAGGAAATTCAGCTCTATCTTTAGTAATGTCCCAAAATTGATTAAATCTATATTTATTTTCTTCTTTGGAAAAAAGAATATCATAAGAATTTTGATTTGCATTTAATTTAGGATATTCTAAAGATAAAGTAATATCATTTTTAGGATATATATTAAGATTTAGATAACCCGACACTTGTTCGTAATTATATATTACTGCTCTGTCAAAATTATAATCAAGAACATTATGTTGATCTACACAATTATTTGCATTTCTTCTATAACATTCTAATACATATTGCATAGAACGTGTTGTCATTACTGTTTCTCCGGATATAATTGGAAATTCAACTTCAAAACCATATTGTGTATCATAGTAATTACAAAAACTATTGCAACTAAAATTATGTTTCCAAAGTGTATTATTTTTAGTACTTAAAAATATATCTTTAGTTGGTATTAATAAATCAGGATGCCAATCATGAAAGCTTATAAAAAATTGAGCCTTTGGATCATAACTAATAGTCCATGAAGAATCTTCAAATAAGAAAGGGTTTCCTAAATAAAATATTAAATTTGTATTATTATCTAATATAAAATAATCACCAGTACCATTTAAATTTAATGGTACATAAGTAACACGATTTTTATAAAGTAATTTTAATTGATAATCCTTTTTAGTAAAATATAAAACAGAACTTGAACTATCATAAGTTGTTTGACATCCAATTCCAGCAACTGGATTATCTTGCCAAGGATAATTAGGAAAATCAATTGTTAGTTTATAAGGCATAAATAATAAAAACCACCATTTTAATCCAGTTTGTGAAAGTTCTTGTAAACCTTGACCATATGAAAAAATTCTGCCTTGGTTTTGTGAAATATAAAATATCCCTGCAGGACACGAAATAATAGATAATCTATTTTGTGATGAACCATATTCATATGCTTTGTCAGCATTAGATACTGCTTGTTGTGGTTGAGAAAATAAACCACCATCCCCTATAGTAATTTTTGTATTAAGATCTGTTTCAAGTGTGTCTACACCTTGAAACATTAAAGGACTTTCATTTTTAAATGTAATAAAAATTCCACTTTTGTTAATTGATTTGATTCCAGATATTTGACCTTTAAATTCTTTATAGTTATTTACAAGATAAATAAACCAACTGTCTTTAATGGCTTCATCTTGTTGAGGCAAAGAATAAATAATTCTATCTGGATAATATGTATAACATAACTTAGCTATATTAGGATCATAGTATCTTGATTGAATGCTTCCTGAAGAAAAGTATTGATTATAAAGTTTTGAGACACTTAGTGAATAATCATAAACATATTCACTAAGTATACCCATGACTTCAGGATTCATATTAAACATTGTTTCATAATCCGTATATCTATATGGATCATAATGCTTACCTCCTGTTCTTATGCTTTGTTTTCTAAAATCAATAAGAACTTCAGACTCTACAAAGAAATCTCTTATACCTGAATTAGCAAGATAAAAATATGCTTCTCTTACAGAAAAAAGACCTCTATAAGTATTTTTAAATAAACTTAAATTAGGAAGTGAAATACCAATACCTAGATCTTTGTCATTTTTATAATTATATCTTCGTAAATTACTTACATAGTAATCTAAATTATATGCAGTTCCTGGCCATGCTCCAATTCCTGGTACTGATGGGAAACCACTAAATAATTCACTTATATTATTTACATCATATGTAATACTATTTACAGAAAATCTTGCATTTGGAATCATACTTCTTAAGAAGTAATTATATTCAAATCCATCAGGCTGCCCATATAACCAATCAAAATAAAACATCATATTATTTTTTTCAGTATACCTGTTTATATACGTATCTCCTCCAAAAAATATAGGTGTGTTTACAATAGTTCTAAAATTATATGAAATATTATCTATAGGACATGTCCAATTTGGAGTAGCAATATTATAATCAGATAATCTTTGTTCACATGGGGTAATTACAATTTGAAACTCACTTCCTAATTGACCATATTGGTTTCTTACTCTTCCTTTTAGTCCACCATAATGACTTGCAATCTTAGTACTAAATGGTGTAGTAAAATCATTACCATTAAAGTTTGGTAAATTAGTATTAATAAATCCTGGATCAGAACTGTTTTGAACAACTGTACCTAAAGTAACTAATGATTTATCAGTAAAACCTGTAGTAATTAGATTAGGCCCAATAGTAACACCATCAGGATAAGCTAAGTTAAAGTATGGTCCAGACTCTGTTCTTACTACAACGGCATCTGATCTTTTTAAATTATTTATTGTATAATTTATAAATGAACCTGTATTGTTTTGATAAGTTGATACTTCTTGAATATTGTCTCTCATATAAAAACTATCTTCAATACTAAATCTATTTAAATTACTTATAGATAATTTAACCATATTACTATAATAACCATGACTTATTTGTTGTAATGCATATTGTTTATAACTAGTCATTAAATAGAATAACTTAAGTGCTATGTCTGCTCCTTCAGAAAAGTAAAAAGATATTTGATTAAGTGCACCAAGACTTCTTTGCAGAGGATTTAAGTATGCAAAGTCAGGAAGTATAATACTACCTTCTATAGTTGCTGGAGTAACTGCTCCTGAAGCTGCTGCAGTATTAATTGCACCTAGTAACGCGTTTTCTGCAGTTGCAAGATTAGTATTTGAATATCCACCTGTTGGAGAAAGTATTGTAAGAGCATCAGCAATACTACCACCTCCAATAGTATAATAACCATTCCAGAATGTATTATAAACTCCAGCTGCACCTGCCAGAGTAGCATTTGCTGAAATTTGTGCAGCCAAAGCTGCATCAGCTGGACCAGTACTTGCTGCACTAGTAAGCGCACCACCAGATATTCTTGTTTGGTTTTGAGTTCTTTTACCTACCAACGATAATATTGCTTCAGTTAAACCAGCAAGAAGAATTGGTATTACTACACCATCAGAAAGAAGTTTCCATTTTGGATGACCGTCAGGTTCTTTAAATTGCATATCAGCAAAACCATTTAGTGTTCCATAAATTTTAAATTCTGTAGTAGAAAGAAATGGAGTTCTAAACATTGTATCTGGAGAATGAAAAGTAAATACATCTGTTGGAATATCTTGATTTTTAACATCATTACTATTATCCATATTTTTAATATATGGATCATTATATAGATAGTTATGAAAATTACTATTTGTCGTTGAACCAATTGGTTTAATTGTATTATAAGGATAATTGGCATATAAACCAGTTCTGTTTTGAGACAAAGAACCAGTTAATTTAAAAGTTCTAAAATTATTTACCATTCCTTTAGCAATAATTGTTTTATTACCTTCTCTAGATCCTCTTAGAATTTCATAACCAGCAATACCAGGTATGTCAATTCCATTTTGATCTTTGGGTAAAATAATATTACCAAAAAATACACCCATTAATCTTATATTATGATTATTGCCTGTAATAGCAGAATTAGGATTTGGTGAAAAATGTAAGGCATTTGTTGTTGCACTATTATTTATAAAGTTTTCTGGAAATTTATGATGCCTTATTTGTTTACCACAAAGATCATAAAGACCTTCTGTTTGTCCAAGTGGAATTTGAGCTGCTGGACCAGTCCAACAGTAATGACTTGGATTCCATATATCTGGTCTATTGTCTGGATAAAATTCTGTAGACTCCCAATAACCCATTGGACCATTAGCTAATAATATACCACCATCATCTAATACCCATTGTCCATTTACTAATGTAGCGTCAGGAAGTGTAGAGGGTAAAACACCTAGCGTGGCTGTATTATATACTTCAAAAACAGAATCATCTATTGCTAAAGCATTTTTATCATGAGTAACAAGAAAATTATCATTTTCAAGCATTGATATACCACCTGGAACTTGAAACATAATTGGTGGTCTTCCGGGAATATGATAAGATGCAGACTTATCTCCTGTGTCATAAACCCATCTTATATAAAAAGTATAAACTTCATCTCTTAAGTAATTTGTTTTATTACCTCCTTTCATATAATAATTATCTGGATATTGCACACTTGCCCAACTTGTCTTAATTAAATTTGCAAGTGGTTGATAATTAAAATCAAATTTAGATTTAGGTCCTACCCTTAGTAAATAATTATTTACATCAGTTATTTGATCTGATGTTTCAAATACAGGTGTTTGTATTGGTAATTGTTCTAATGGAATTTTTACATTGCTTGGATTAATTTGATCTATTGCTATTGTAGTTGTTGACGTAGAATATATACCCATTTCTGTTGCAACTGTTTGTTGATTTGTTGCTTCTACAATTACTAATAAAAATTCATCAAAATTTTCTGAGTCAGCATTTACATTAATAGTTAATGAACCTTCTAAATCATTTACATTGTAAATAAATTGAAAATTACTTTGAGAGAAAAAATCAGTAACTTTTTGTCCTTTTATGGTATAAGCAATAAGAACAAAATATGTTCCATTAGCAAGAGTTCCACCTGACTGTCCCAATATTAAATTAAGACATGGTGTCTCCATTAATCTTGCAAGTCTTGTTTTTGGACAATCTAATATATTATCATCAACACATGCTATACACGGCACAGCTGGAGTACAATTTTGAATCCATTGAACTCCTGGCCAAAGTATTTGATTACCTAAACTATCTACATAATAGTTAACAGTTGTTGGATTTGCAATCGGAGTTCCTAACCAACTATATACTGCAGGATCTGGCCAAGTTTTAGGATCACCTACATTTAAATATCTATCTGGATTAAATCCATCAGCCCAATATACTTGCCAAGAACAATCTTCTTTTTCTCTTGATGCTCCTGAAATTAAATATCTTTTATCAAAATTTAAACATGAGTCTTGTACAATTTCTCTATAACTACAAATGTCTTCTTCAAAAAGACCAATCTCAGAACTAATTCTTTGACCAGTTATAGAATGTCCTGCTGTAAAAATTATCCATTTATCTGAAAATAAATAAATTGCTCCAATGATGTATCTGTTAGTTGCTGCACCTGGCATTGTACTTCCAGTAGTTCCACATAAAAAATTTGAAGCTTCATTAGATAATGTACCTACGTCACCTTCAATACTATTATTTACTGCATTAATAGCATGAGTCCACATTCCTTCAGAAACAAATGATGGATCTGAATCTTTATTTAATCCTTTAAGAAAAGAATTAGTTAAAATTTTACTTGTATCTTGAATAGGATTTTTTGGCATGATTAAATAACTCTATTTGTATTTGCAGAAAAATTATTAGGTGAGTGACTCATAAACATATAATAATATTTACCATACATAGCTTTTCTATTGGCTTGCCACATTTCTTTTAATTCTCTAAAATTAGGAGTATTAACAAGACTTAAAGCATTATTTCTTGCAGCTTTTAATCTTTGTTCTACAAGTTGCATTCTTTGAGATACATCTTCACCATTTAAAAATAAGTTTTCAAAAATTCTAGATTTTAATGCATACTCATAATATTCATTTAAAAGATCATGATCCGGAACCATTAATAATCCTTCATCATTTAACATCTCACCTTGATAATTTAGATAAACTTTTCCTGTTTGAAATGTAGTAAATAAAAATCCACCTTTTATCCAACCTTCATTTGAAGTATTATAATAAAGGTTTGGGCAGTCACAATCTATTTCTTGACTAGCTTTCATCCTTAATGGTATAAGGTTATTATAAACTCTTGTTTCACCACTACCTCCTACAACTTGTATAAGTTCATATTTGTCTCCCTTGCAGTTCATAAAAACTCTTGGAGGTATACAAGTATCACCATAAGGGTTTAAAGGGTCATGAGCTACTGGAATTGGATTTACAATAGGAAAATTAAGATCACATCCTGCAGTATGATTACAAGGATTAGAATTACATGTTCTACAGTTAACTGTAATAGGAGAACATACATCTACAGTAGAAGGAACTTCTACATATGGAATTTCTTGAATATTTGTTCCCCCAATATTATAACCAACATGTTGAACATGCTCTCCACAAATAAATGCATAATTAAATGTATAAAAATCATCTGGAAGTTTTACTCTACCATGACATACTTCTAAGATAATTTCTTTTTGTTGATTTATTCTTAAACCTAAATCATAGTTAATTTTTTTTACTAGTTTAATTAATTGCTGAGGCTCTATCATATTCTCTAAAGCAAATGTGTTTAGATCAACAGTAACATCTTCCAGCAACTGGTCAAATGTTCTATATTTAAGTGTATAATTAAAATCCATTATCTAAGAGTATTTTGACTATCATCAGCACCATCTGAAGGAACTTGCATAGACATTGTTAATTCTTTAATTACAAATTGTTCTATTTCAGAAAATAAATATTCTGGAAAAAGTAAAGGGTCATCTTGTCTTATTAAACAAGGATCAGTATCACAAGTATCTAGTTTGCCTTCAAATATAGCTTCCATTCTTATTGCTTCCCAATCTATATTTGGTGCATAAATATAACCATTTAAATACCAAAAGTATTTTCTTGTATTATATTTCCATGTGGTTGTTCTAGTCATTGATACCCAAGTGCCTGGGTCTGTTCTAAACATCTCTATAGAACCATCTATTGAAGATGTAGTACGTATAACAGGTTCCATAGCTCCATCAAGAATTGTTGGTAGTTTATCTTTTGATCTTTTAAAATAACAACCTGAAAAAACACCAATGCAACCAGCCTCTACTTTATCTACATCTATCATTTCAATATAAGGCAATACTTTAAATATTGAACTAATTTTCATCAACTTAAATTGATTATCTTCTCTCTTTAAAAGAGTTTGTCCATATTTAATCAATGAGGAATAAATTACTCTATCAGTTAAAAAAGGATCTTCTTTAACTGCTTTTAAAGTATTTCTAACTCTTGATATTGCATCACCTATTGTTGTCATATATCAAATTCATTATAGCTTTTTAAAGCATTAGTATTAATTTTATTAATAAGTTCTTTATAAAATATATTTTTATAAACTTTATCAATTTTAGCTTTTGGTAAAACTTGTACATAAATATTCCAATTTTCTGGATATGTTTTAGATACCGATCTTTTAAATTCTCGAGATGCTGTAAATCCCCAAAATTCTCTATTTTTTATTTTATGCTTTGGTGCATAATTTGTAAAAAATATTTTTGCTAATTTACCATCTGTTTCCCAATTATTATTTGTTATTTCTACTCCGTATTTATTTGACTTTACATAATTAATATTTCTTTTTTTACTAGTTGGACATGTTCCAATAAATAACCAACCTATTTGTTCAGGTAATTGTACTCCATCTCTTGTTTCAATTACTGTTTCATATAATATTTGATTAAATCTTTTAATAATTGTTTTAAGTATTTTATTATCTACATTTTTATATTTAGAATTTAGTTTTTTAAAATCATCAAAAAACTCTTTGTTCATTATGCTATTCACTTGAGGTCTATACCTTGGTGCTGTTAAATCTGGTTTTTTAAATTCTTTCATACCTTACTATTAAATATACTAAAAATAAATGATTTTAGCAAATATAGTTATAAAACAAAACCCTCACAAGTGCAAGGGCTTTGTCGTTGTTGTTACAGAAACCAACAAACTGCAACTTTTTATAAAATTTTTATTTAACCTACTCTTCTAACAGCCCAATCAATATTATCACCAAGTATACCAGTATAATTTATACCTGTCATATTTTGATGTCTTAGTACTAATTGTGCACCAGCAGTTAGAACTACACCTTGAATTCCACCAGTTAAATATAATCTTGAATAAAATACACCAGGTGTTATAGTAAAAGTATCAGCACAATAAACAGAAGTACCTGCACCTGGAATAGTAACTCCAATTGTATATGTTCCAGGAGTAAGTGCATCACCCCAACCAAATCCAGTTTGAGAAGGTGCAGTTAAATATACATTATAATTAATATCATATTTACCAGTTTGAGGACAAGTCCAAATTCCAGTAGCTGGAGCATACTGTGTTGTTGTTACATTGTTTACTATTTGATAGTCTACATTAATAAGAGGAAATAAAACTACTACACCATTTGCTATAATACTATTATTTAAATTTTGTGTAACTGTATTTACATTTATTGTAGGACTTAATGTTGCTCTAAATGCTGTATCAAATAAACCTTGGTTATTTTGAAGATTTAGAATCTCAGCACAAAAATATGTTGTAATATCATTTAAGGCATCACTTATATTTGTATCTGTAAGTACAACAGTATCTAAACCACAGTCAATATCTAGACCAGAGTATACTACACATTCTGCATCAAAGTATTCAGAACAAGGAACTGGACTGGGACAACCAGCCGGAGTTGGACATGGAGCTGGAGTTATCAATCCAGTATCTGAACATCCACATTTTTTACATCCACAAGTAGTACAAGTATTAGTAGCCATAGTTTAAATTATTAAGGACAAACAATTGGTATTGGTATATCAGTAGTACAAGGATCTATATATGCTAAGAGACCATCTAATATAAATATAAAGCCACCAAGCTCTTGTTCACTATTTGCATTACAAGAAAAAGGATAAAGATTAGTTGCTGAATATTCTAAATCAAGTGAAGTAGTTCCTGCACCAGTGTTACTATTTATATTAGTGTTTATACTATCAAATTCAGGCACATTATCTCCTCCTATTACATGAGAAACAACATAATTTAAATGTGAAGTATTATATGCTCCTGTTCCAGAAAATACATTTTGTTCTTGATTTTTAAGAACTTTTATTTTTAAAGTTTTATTATCATTAATAGTTATAGTTCCAAGTGTTGTTAAAATTGTACTTGTTACAGGTGCACCATTAATTTGAATTCTTCTAAAACCTATTACATCTGATTTAAGATATGTGTCATCAATATTTTCTGCAACTCCCATAATAGAAATTGGTATAACTGAAGTACCTTGATTAAAAGTTATTACACCTGTTGTGTTTAAAGCTACTGAACCAGGACCTACAGAAGCTGGAGTAACAGTAGTAGATAAATAATATGTATCTACAGGAGGTACTGTTGAATATTGCCATAGTAATGGAGATCCTGTACCATCATCAATAGGAATCATTAGTTGTCCTTTAAAATGTAATGTATTACCAATCCTTCTAACTCTTGGTCTAAGTAATTCTGTTTCAACACCAGTATAAAAACCAAAACCTTCTAAATCTACCCATCCAGTATCTAATATTTTTGCAGAAATAATATGAGCAGGTCCAGAAGAAACTGTTAATTCTATAGTAGATGTAGTGTCTCCTGTAAATGTTAATGCTATTAGATAATTGTAAATATCACAAACAGTTATCCATAAATTAGTAATTGCATCTGCTACAGTAACTGGTGTATTTATCCAACTTCCTAAATACTCAGTTGCAAATGGAACTGGGGGATTAGTTAGTGTTACTGATGTATTTGCAATACATTGACTTAAAACTGCACTTACAATATCTGCTGGTAATCCTGTTGAAGATAGTAAAACACAGTAACCATAAGTATTATCATTTACAAGCGCATTTAAAACAATATCAATTGTATATGAATTACCTGCAGTTACTGATGACGAAAGAGTACAATCAACAATTATAGATGGTACAGTAAAAGAAGGTGGTATTGCAGTTTCTAATGTTGTAACTCTAATATTTAAAGTATCTAATTGTAGATTAATAAGAGTTATTTGATCAATGAGTCCACAGATAGCAATTCCCATAGCTACTGCATATTCTGTAACAGTCATAACAGTTGTTGTACCTATAACAAAACAAGGGGCTACAGTAACAAGTGTATCTGCACTTGCGGATTTTTGTTCAAGAGCATTTTCAGCAACCAGTCCTGCATCAACATCTTCTATTGCACAAATTCTTTCAATTAAAAATTGAATTAGTTCTTGAATATTAGTTGGTTTACAAGCTACTAAATCAAAACATGATAAGTCATATCCATTAACATCTAATAAATCCATAATATTACAAAGCTCTGTAGCTAGCTTATGTATAACATCAGATATACTATCTCCCCTACATAGTTTAATACATGGAATATCTGGACCTTGCCAAATAACACAATTGCTTGATATTGGGCTACATGGACTGTTATCTAAATTTAAAGGTTTCATATCTATAATATACTAAAAATTATTGAGAATTGCAAGTTGTTATAGATTGATTACAATTACAAGAACCATAATTACAAGATGAATTATTTGTGCAACATGAATTTGAAGCAGTACATTCATAATTAGGATCTCTTAAAGCATCCATATCTATTAATTCTTTTTTTATAAGCCATTTATTATTTTCATCTGGGCAACAATTTGATATACCATATCTTAATTCAAGTACTTGTTTATAATAAATCTCTGATGATTTACAAGTTATTTTTTCATATCTTTCTATTGTACAAGCTGGAGTATTATATCCTGGCTGTACACTTCTTCTAGGATATATTGGTGGAGGACAAGTCCAAGGATCTTGTCCTGTTTCTTGTGTACAATCTCCAAAGGTTTCTATATAGTCTATAGTAGGATAGTATATTGCCCAAGCAATCATACAGAATTTTGAAGATGTTTCTCAAGATAATAATGTAAAATCCTGAAAATTAAAATCACAATCTACATATCTATAATCAAGACTACTTTCTTCTGTATAATCATTTCTTACTGTAGTACATATACAAGGTAATGTAGCCCAACATGTTTCACAACTTGAATATCCTTGATTTATAAATACTACTTCTCCAGCATCTGTTGAATCAAGAGATATAGAAACTTCCCAACATGTTTCTGGACAATATTCTAATTTAATTACATCACCCACATATGCACTTAGATCTGTATAAGTAATTACATCAGGTAAATAACCACTACAGTCCTCAAGTAAATAATAAGTTCTTGCACATTCTACACAACCTATATAACTAGTATCTACTGTTATAGGAACATCAGATGGAATTAAATCTACTTCTTCTACAATCCAACATCCTGGACAATCTAATCTAATTATTACTTCACCTACATAAGCACTTAAATCTGAAGTTGTATAAACAACAGTTAAAGGAGGTTTATCACAATTAGTAAGTTTATATTTAGGAGTTCCTTTACATTCTGGACAACCATCAAAAGAATTAATAACACTAACATTTATTGCACAGTCACATTCTACTGTATCTATTACTTCCCAACAAGTATTTGGATAACCAACTATTGTTATTATTGATCCAATAATTGCATAAGCACCTAATGAAGTATTATTAGTATAAATAGGATCTTCAATACCATCACAGTCTTCAAGTACATAACATATAACTGGACATTCACCATCAATACAGTCTCCTGTATTAGTTATATAATAAGGATATGGAATTGCATTATTTATTATAGCAGGATATACTGATGAACAAAATTTTACTTCATTACCAGCTGGTGATGCACTACCAGTTAAAACACCTGTTTGTTGAAAATTACCATCACAATCAATGTAATAACAATCTTTAGCATTTGCAATTACTGAATAACAGATACAGTCACAATCACAAAAACCAGAAAAATATAAAGTTGGTGTAAAGAAAGGACAAGGTAATAATTCTGGAGGAGCTAAAACAACTTGATAACAAACTGGAGTTGTAGCATCTGTAGTATAAAGCAATACTGATTGACCAGTAACTGAATAAAGATAAGCTGACAAATCTTGACTTGTAGTAAAGAAATCAACTGTACCATCACAAGACATTAATAAATAACAATCTGGACATGGTGCACATTCCCCATACAATTCTCCTGCTACATAACATCTTGTTCTACCATCTGTAATACTCATGCAATTACTTGGTAAAAAACTACATGGTGTATTTGGTGCACAACTACCTATAACAGGTGTAACTAAATAACAATTACCTGATATAAGGCCATCAAAACCAAGAGGAAAAACTCCACCAGAGTCAAATATTAATACTTGTGGTAAAGAAATAGTATAAAAATAATCTAATGCATAAAAAGGTCCTTGGAAATATAATACTTCATCACTGCAACATGACTCAAATCTATAATAAGTATTTGGAACTGACATTTATTTATGTGTTTTTGTATGTATTTCTGGTCCCCAGAATTTTTTTAATGTATTATTTTTATTACTATTTACAGATTCTTTAGTTGCTGTATCAGTAATACAACTAGTACATCCTACTACTCCTGTTGATGAAGTTCTTTTTTGACATCCACAAGACATAGTTTTTTTACAGTTTGAACATTGAGCCATTGGTTTGGTTTTTAGTTAGTTAACAATTAGTACAAGATAATTTATTTAAAAGTTTTAAAGCATAGTTGTATAAGCTCATTCCTTTTTGTGGCTCATGACAAAATTCTACTTTAGACTTTGAAGCTTGAAGATACATAAAAATTAATCTTAGTGCTTCAAGTTCATTTTTAATAATATATGGTGGATCACATGCTGCAACATCAACATCACAAAGAATTTTGTAATATTTATTTAAAGCATGTGTAATTCTCATGTGATTATATTCTACAAATACCTCAGCATTTGGAGATACACTATATTTTATGATATAAATACCGTCTGGTAAATTATTATATATTGTGCCACAATTAGAACTTTGTAATTGTAAATCACATGCAGTTAAAGTTATGTGACCTGTATTAACAAAATTAGTCATTGTTATTCCTTCTATTTGATTAGAATAACCAAATCCAGGTACTGTAACATTTAATGTAGGGCATACTATTGGAATAGCAGGGTTTAATGTCTGATATACACTTGTGTCAAGTATTTTAAGAATGCATTCATTCATTACTTGAGGTACCTCTAAACTTAATACATGATTTGCCATTTTAATATAATAAAAAAGGGGAAAGGAGTTTAGAACTCTTCTCCCCTTTAGAGTTAGTAATTAATTATTCTTAGTTACAAGAAACTACATTGTACGGGTTATAAGGTGGTATTGCAGGGAATGCAATAGGAAC
>Ga0181365_1000089_pt1 | contig 17915 bp, 20 predicted proteins | sample Fa13NDMM110DN_FD_130097 | JGI IMG/M metagenome (GOLD analysis project Ga0181365, IMG submission 130097) | Freshwater viral communities from Lake Michigan, USA - Fa13.ND.MM110.D.N | ecosystem: Environmental > Aquatic > Freshwater > Lake | place: USA: Michigan | collected 2013-09-24
AAAAAGCCCCCTACCTTATTGTTTTTATAGGAGTATCATGCCGAAGTTACCATTTAACCCAGATGATGTTCTGGCTGCGGCAATGAAACAATTAAAGGCTAATAGGACTAAAATTGGTGATGTAGCAGATGATGTTGCTGGTGCTGGTAAAGGTTTGGTTGAAACTATTACCAAGGCTGTAAAAGGCGGGTCAAAACCACCTAAACCTAAGATGCCTAAGAATCCACCTAAGAGTGGTCGTGACGTAGGTAGAGCGGTTAATGCGGAAGAAGAATTTGTGGCAGGTATGCAGCCTACAACGGCTGAAGTTTGGAAAAATGGTCCAGCATTGAATAGATATGCAACCAAAAATGGTCCAGACACACTTGACGCTGAAGAATATGCAACATTAAAACTATATGACCAATTTATTAAGGCTGGAAAAACTCCACCAACACCTAGGGTTCCCAAGAATCCACCTAAGAGTGGTCGTGGTTCTAAACCTAAACTTACACCAGAACAAACAGCAGCCGCTAAAGATGCAAAGTCGCTAGAAAATAAAGCCGCATGGGCTGTCAAACGTGAAGAATACAATGCAGTAAAACGAACTGAACGTGAAGCACGCAAAGCCAAAAACAAGGCTGATTGGGCACAAAAGTTGGATGAAAAATATGGTGGAAACATTGTAGAAGCCGCTAAAGCAACCAGCAAATCACCATCCAAAGCAAACCGTAACAAGAAAAAGGACAAAAAATAATGGCTAAGAAACCTGACATCAAAATTCCACCTGTCGGTGATGATTTAATGAATATTATTAAAAAACTGGTAGGAAAACAAAAACCAAATACCAGAGGTACAATGTTTCCTAAGAATCAGGCAATGCCTAAACGCAAGTTTGACCAAATTTACGGTAAAGGTTCTGCTAAAGAATTGACAGCACAATCTAAACGTGCCGAACAATTTCGTAGGGCTAAACGTGCTGAAGAAAAACTTGCTAAACCTTTAAATTATCCAGAATATGATATAGCCGCAAGAAAAATGGATAAAACTGTTGTTGATAAATTTGTTAAAAGCCCTAAAGTTAAAAGAAAATAGAAAATAATGGCTAAGGAAAAAACGTTTGAAGAACTTGTTGCCCTAGCGGTAAAAGCGTTAGAATCTGGCAGACCGCAAAAAGCGGTACGTAACTTAGTTGATGATGCTGCTGGTGCTGTTTCCCCTGCTGTCTCCGCCATTAAAAAGGCTATAAAAACAGTTAAAGGTCAAGCGAAACCACCAAAGGTGGTTGCGCCTAAAACTAGTGTGGCTCAGGCAGCAAAGACAGCAGTTGCGGCACCAAAGGTACTCACTAGGGCTGAACAGAAGGCTGCGAATCGTGTAGCGAACCAGATTAAAGATGCCGAAAAACGTGCTGTACAAGGTGGCACTCCTGCTGAACGTGCTGCTGCTAAAGCGGAACGGAAAGCAAAAAATCGTGCTGCATTTAAAGATAAAGAAAAACAAATTATTGATGAACGTTATAGCCCAAAAACTCAACGTGAAAGCGGCACACCGCTTCTTATGAAAAAGACTGAAAAATCTTTGAACGCTATTGAACAAAAAGAACGTCTAATTAGCAATCAGGGTGGTTCGTTTGATGCTAGAGTAGAAAAGTTGTTTGAGTCACGGCTAAAAAGTTTGACTGATGATGGCTATAAGTTGGATAAAAGTGAAATGAAATCTATGTATGCCAGCATTAAAGCAGAAGTAAAAGAAGAATCAGGACGTAATTTGCCTGTTATGAAAGAAAATTTTGCTGATAGGATGAAAAATCTTGGTAAATTAACTCCACAGGAAATGGACACTGAGGCTGGTCGTTTGTTTTTCCGTCAGTCATCTAAGCAGCAAAAAATTGGTAACAAAGTTTTGGATACTCGTAATCGTGCCCAAATTTTGGCTGACAAATCTGTTAGTGATGCTGCGGAAGCCGCTGCTGCCGCAAAAGCCAGCAAGGCACGTTTGGCTGAACGTGGTACTGGTAAGGAACGTGGACCCCGTGAATATAAACCGTTTGTGGAATCTGAGTCTGGTTTACGGCTACAAGCGCAACAACGGGCTAATGCTGCAAAAGCGGCTAGACAATCTAGAAAAGATGTTGAACTTCATAGTAGCAAAAAACCTTACACTGAAGAAGAATTGAAAAGTGTTCGTATTGTTGAAAAGTCACGTTTTGCTGATGATACCGCAAAATCTCAGAAAAAAACTTATGCAGGCATGGGCGACATTAAGGGTGAACCAGTGCGTAGTGGTGTGCGTGGTGAAACTACGGAACAGTTAAATGTTCGTATAGCCGCACAACAAGCCAAAGTAGCAAAAGAATTGAAAGCAAAAAAGGCTTCTAAAGCATCTAAGAAGAAGTAATGGTTATGCCACGTGCATCCCGTTATAATCGTAGAATACTTTCTAGGTCTGATGTTCCACAACCTGAACCGCCTACACCAGAACAACTTGCGTATGAGAAATCAACAAAAAACTTTGTAACTAAAAAGGCGGGTTTTGGTCCTTTTAATGACATAAATTTTGGTGCGTTGGCACGGTTTGGTAAAGAAAATGTTGCCAAAAATGTTACCGAACTTATAAAATATAATGGTGGCAATTATGGTATTGTCCGTGCTAAAGATAGAATTGGTCAATCCACTAGTACCTTAGAAGATTATGGTCCAAACGCTGTAGAAAACATTGTTCGTAACCGCAAGGTTTCTTGGAATGATGCTAAAACTTTAGGATATTGGGCAAAAAGAGTTGCGCCACCTTTAATGGCTATGGATGCAGTTGAAATGAGTGGCGGTGCATACTTACAGTATATGTTAAAAAAGTTGGCAAAACTTGACAGAGGTCCAACTAGTGTATATAATTCATTTAAAGAACAACTGCAAGATTAATCAAAGGAACGTATACGCTTATTATGATGAACAACAAAATCCCTACAGATATGCTATATGGTGTGCCATTAACGCATTACAGGGTATCCGCCATAGCGGATGCCGTCCCTGCAAGCCAAAGTTACGGTGAATACGTTGGTCGTGGCAGCAAATGTATGGGCAACGACGACACGTGCGGTGCAAACCGTGTACGTGGCGAAGAACTATGTTCAGGGCATCTTAAACAGGCTATAAATTTAGCAAAATTGGCTGAACAACTTGAATCTGAGGAATAGGACCAACTATGGCTTATGCTACAATGACAGCAACTACGTTGCGTCAAACCATTCGGGACATTACTGACCTAGATACAGAGGACCTACCAGATTCTTTATTGAATCTTTATGTTCGTGACGGATACTATCGTATCCTAGATTTAGAGAAACGTTGGGCTTTTTTAGAGACATCTTTCACGTTTAACACTGTCGCTGACCAGCGTGCTTATACGATTAGTTCTTTTACTGCTGACCCGATTAGTCAAGTTATTTCTATTATAGACCCTAGTGGGGTTGGTTTGCGTTTAGATATGGTTGGTATTGACGAGGGTGAAAGTACTTATATTGGTTCTTACGATACGTCTAGTAGCCCATTGTTTTATGCTGTTTGGGAAGGCAAAATTCATTTGTATCCTAAGCCTGATAATGTTCGTGTTTTGAATGTTCGTGCATATCGTGAACCTATTGATTGGGTTACTACTGGTGGTATTGTTGATGCTGCTGCGTCGTTGCATTTTCCGTTAGTTTATTATGCTTGCAGCCGTGTTTATCAACGTCTTGAAGATACGGCTATGGCTAATGATTATAAGAAGGCTTTTGACGAAGGTGTTGTTTTGGCTAAAAATAACATTATGAAACCTACTAGTCATGCACATTTGCGTTTATCTCAGGGTCAAACATCTGGGCGTCCATCTTTTCAGGATTGGATGCGCCGTATGGGGCAGGATTTGAAACTTAACTAATGGCTAAAGTTCGGGTTCGTGAATTAAAAGATTTTACTGGTGGGCTAAACTATCGTGCCGACCAGTTTCAGTTGGCTGATAACGAATCACCAGATATGTCTAATGTTGAAATTGACCCTAGGGGTGGCATTTTTAGTCGTGGTGCTATGCGTGAAATTAATGCAACAGCGGTTTCTGGTACATGGGCACCGAAACGTTTGTTTCCATTTTATGGTGCGAACGCTAGATTGATGTTGTCTACTGCTACTACTGTGTATCATTCTAGTGGCAGTAATTTTACTGTTTTAAATTATGGTGTTTCTACACCTATTGCTACTACTAATACTAATGGTCCTAGTTTTGCCCAATGGGGCAAAAAACTGTATATTGGTACTGGTGCTACTGGTTCTGGTGGTTATGTGTGGGAAACTGGTGATACGTATGCTACAGCATTGACAGCGAGTGGTTCTGCACCTACTGCTTGGCAGACAACCCCAACTAGTCTTGAACGTAAGATGCCTACAGCAGAATTGTTGCATGTTCATGCAAGTAAGTTGTTTGCCGCTAATGTTGATATTGCTGGCACAAAGTATCCTAATAGAATTTATTGGTCTTTGGAGAACTCTCCTGAGAATTGGGATGAGGATGATTATATTGAAATTAATGGTGGCGGTAATGGGATTACCGCTTTGGCTGTTGTTGCTGGTCAGTTAATCATTTTTAAACCTAATAGTGTGTATGCTTTGTTTGGTTATGATTCTACAAATTTTCAGGTTGTTGAAGTGTCACCTAGTTTGGGTGTTGATTCTTTCTACAATGTTGCTGTTACAGACAAGGGTGTGTATTTTAATTCGTATCCTGAAGGTGTGTTTTATTATAATGGTTCTACTATTGTTGATGTGTTCAAAAATTTGCGTCCTATTATAGATTTGGGTTTTGTTGATTCTTTGGGTTCGGATAAGTTTCGTTTAAGTTGGGTTGGTCAAAGGTTGTGGGTTTCTGCACCTTATTCGGAATCTGGTTCTGTGGCTCATCCTACAGTAAATTTTGTTTATGACCCTACGGTTGGTGCTGATGGTGCTTGGATGCGGTTTGTTAGTTCTGATAGCAAAGGTTTGTTTGCTGGCTGTAATTGGCGTGATGATGCTGGTACTGAGTACCGTTTCTTGTGTCACCCAACCCTAGCAAGGGTGTTGCAGGTGGATATGTATAGTCAAGAGTTGGATAATATTGCTACGGTTGAAAATTCTTTTGTTAGTTATTATCGTACAAAATGGTTTGATGCTGGTTCATATAGTCAAAAAAAGATGTTTCGGCGTCCTGAGTTTGTTATCAAACAAAGTAGTGCTACACAAACTATTGGTGTAAAAGTTTATCACGATTTTGATGAAGCGGACGGTAATGAACGTAGAACTTTTGATTTAACACAAACACCTGATGCGGGTGGTTTAATTTGGGGTACAGACGTTTGGGGTGTTTTATGGTCCAGTGGTGAAGTTAGTTCTTTGCTTATTACTGGAAACAATTTAGGTTTAGCACAAACAGTACAACTTGAATTTACTGGTCCTTTGGGACAAACATGGGGACTTAACAGTATTGGATACAAATATCAAACTAGACAGATTAAAGGATAACAATGAGTACACTTAGTATTCCAAATAGTTTCGTAAACGGAACAGCGGCTATAGCAACGGAAGTTAATGCAAACTTTACGGCTGTTAAAACGTTTGCTGAAGCACTTGCTGCTGGAACAAACATTGACGCTGGTGCTATTACTGCTGGTTTGTTGGCGGCTACTGCTGTTACTGCTGGCGTATATACGTCAGCAAACATTACGGTTGATTCTGCTGGACGTATTACTCTTGCTGCTAGCGGACATGACAGCGACCAAGTTGTGTTAAGTTCACAGGTGTTCGGCTAATGGCTTTAACCATTTCGTCTTTGTCTCTGCTAACAACGGCAGATAAAAATGTTTTACAAAACATTTTTGTATCCGTACAAATAGAGTTGGAACGTATGCAAAAAGAAATAGATTTATTAAAGACTAAGAAACTAGGATAACATTATGGCATTGACAGACGCATATTCTGGCGACTTTGGGATGGCTGAAGCAACTGCACGTAAACGTCGCAGTCAATACAGTATAGCAAACCAGCAGGCTGCTTTTCTTGGGCAGCAACGTGGTACACGTAGTATTGCAGATTTGACACGTAAACTCACTGAAGGTTTCCGCCCTAAGATGGCTAGTTATGGTCAGCGTGGTTTGGCTAGCGGTAATGTGGCTAGCGGTATTCAACGTCAAGGTTTGGAACGTTATGCGGCAGATATGCAACGTGCTGTTGGTGATGAAACACAAACATTACAAGATGAACAAAATACTATCGCTATGAATGAAGCGAATAGTCAGGCAGATTTGGAAGATTATTTAGCACAGTTGCGTTTACAGAAACAACAAAACATTATAAGTTCTGCTACTGCTTTAAAACAGTACGCAGCCTATTAGGAGAATATTATGGCGTTTACATTTGTTAATGGTCAATGGTCTGTGGTGCCAAGTACAACACCTAAGCCTGTGCCTACGGGTACTGGTGGTGCGCCGACAACACAGAAACCGCAACCTAAACCAACACCAGTAATACCTAATGTTCCAAAACCTGTGGCAGCAAAACCATTAACTGATGCAGAAATAGCCAAAAAAGTTGCTGCTATTAACGACCAAGCAAAACAGTATTTTGAAACTAATGGTGAACAACCAAGTGCGGCGTGGTGGACTGCGCAAACGGCAGGAATTGATGCCAGCATTAACGCTGGTGTGGCTGCAGCACGTACTGCCGCAGACGAAGCAGCGGCAAAGTTGGTACGAGATTATAATGATAAAACTATTGCAGCCGAAAATCTTCGTGAAGATAAATATCGTGCAGCACAACTTGCTTTAAGTCAAGCAGCGGCAGGTAGTGCCGCAGCAAGGTTTGCTCAAACACGTATAGATGAAATAAACAAAGAAAAACGTGACACAAAATTTAAATTGGAACAAGAGTTCCGTCAAAACCAGTTTCAGATAGATTCGGAAAACCGCCAAAATATTGCAAAAATTGAAGCAGAAAACCGTCAAAATGCTTTAGCAGAAATTGCTAGGATTCGTGGAATTGAAGGCGGCGAAGCCGCCGCTAAAGTTTTGGAAAGTGCTATTGGTACAAATACGTTTGCTGCTTTAGCCCGAATCAAAAAACTTTATGACCCTATGGGGCAAGCGGCTGAAGATGATTTTGCTACACAAATAGATTTGTTGTCCAAAAATTTTGCTAAAGCACGTGGTAATGTTGCTAGTGCTGGGACAGAATTTTTGGAAACGTTTGCTGATAGTGTGGCGTATAAAGATGTTCCATTTAGTACTTTTAATGCGCCAACAAATCCTTTGTTAGCATCATTGAAAGCGCAAGGTGCTGGAACTGGTGAAGTGGATGCTATTAGCGCATTAGCGCAAGCAACCGCTACTTCAACTAGCGATTTGGCTAAGTGGGCTGCAGGTCAGTTGAATGTTGGGCAACAAAACTTTGATTCGGCAGTTAAAAACGCTAGTCGGGGTGCAACACAGTCAGCCTTGCAGGGGTTGGCTGGTCGTGAACCTGAAATTGGTGCTGGTATGAAATCGGAGTTAAATAAGCGTTTGGGCGATATTGCTATGCAGCGTGCTGGTGCTGAAGAAAATGTTTATGCTAGAGAACAGGAAGCACAGGATAGGGCTACTGCTATGCGTGCGCAAACGTTGGCACAATATGGGACAAAACCACCTGCAGTATCTGTAGCACCTGTAGTATCTGTAGCACCGTCAGGGCGTCCAATTGACGCTGATTACGCATCTAAGGAAGCAGCATATAATCGTCCCGCACAGACAAACGAAGAAATTGCAGCATTAAAAGCAAAACAAGAAGCCGAAATAGCAAAGAAAAAGGCTGCGGAAGAAGCCGCTGCTAAAGCGGCAGGAATTGCGTCACGTGAACAGGTTAGAGGTTATTAGGGTACAAGTATTATATAGTTAGAAAGTAGACACAATTTTATTATGGTTATTAGACGTTCGCCTTTTGTAAAAAAGCAGTCCATTGATTATGGATATGGGGTAGACTCCGACGGTAATACCACATATACTGACGCTAATGGTGTTACTACTATTGTTAATAAAACCACTAAGGGTGATGGTAAAAGCACTTTAGGGCAGGAACAAAACAAACTTACCAAAGCCGTAGCCAAAGCCGCACAGTTGTCTAAGTTGTTGCCTATGGGCAACAGTGCTGGTATTGTTGATAGTTTGAAAGATTTAGCAAAGACAGGAAGAACACCCAAGAGTGTTGGCGGTGGTGTTCTTAGAGGTTTAGGTAGTACTCTTACTTATGCTGCTGGTGAAGGTGTTATGGATGTTATAAAGTCTGACCCTTTAGAACCTGTAAGACGTACCGCACTTAGCGGTGCGTTAGAACTTCAAGAAGGTATAGTAACTGGTGTGCGTGCTGTTACTGGTGGTGACATTCAAAATGACCGTGTTACTGTTGATGGTAAAACTAGAAATATTGATGCAAGTTGGCAGGATTTTGTTGCTAACGCTAAAGACCCTAAATATAATTATGCAAAAGAAACGGGTTATACAGGCAAGAAGGCTGCTGTAGTAAACTTTGTTGCTAATACTGTTGTGGACCCGCTTACGTATGTGACGTTGCCTGCTAGTCAGGCTTCTAAGGCAGCAAAAATTGCTTTGTCTGTTAAGATGGGTTTGCTTACAAAAAAATATCCTGAGTTGTTGCCTGTTATGGATGATATTGCACGTTATGGTGCGCCTGCTATTCCTGCACATATTCGTAAAGCGGAAAACATTTTTGTTGGTATAAAGTATATGGGGTTTGAAGTTCCAAACACTAGTGCTATGGCTCAAGCGTGGCGTTATAGTTTTGGTGACGCTGGACAAAGAGTTGGCGATTTTTTGTACCGTCATCCTAGTACCCTTAAACTATCATCAGGGTTTACTAGGGGTAGTATTAAGAAGTTATCTGAACAGGGTATTGGTCGTGGTTTGGTTACTGGTACGGAATGGATGGAAAAATATTTAGGTGGGTTGGGTGTATATAGTGCATCTAATTATGGTCGTGGTGCAAAAGGTATGTATGCGGCTACACATTTGGGTAAAGGTCAAGAAATATTGCAGAAAGCCAACGAAATTCCTGATGAAAGACTTGATGAAGTTTCTAAAATTATTGAAAGACGGTCATCTGGTGCTACGTCTAGTGATGAAACTGTTCAGGCTGTTGCTGATGGTTTCAGGGTGTGGGATGATGAGGCTTATGCGGAAGTAGATGCAGCACGACAGGTGTTTGGTAAAAAATGGGGTGTTGTTGTAAACAAGTTGGGTTGGGTTGAGGACCATCTTTTTCACACTATGACTGATGATGCTAGAACGTGGATGCGCACCAAAGGTGCTGCTAGTGGATGGTTTGATAATTTTCAATATAATGCTTGGGACATAGAGGCTGGTAACGGTATTAGTTCTTTTCGTCGGTTAAAAGATGCTTATGTTGATGACAAGGGTGTGTTGGTGGCAGAAAAGTTTTTAGGTGAAGATGTTATAAAAGGTGATATTGCATCTATTAACGAAATTTCTAATAGAATTATTGGTATGGATTGGTTTAAAAAAGATATTCGTAGCATCATGGAATCCAGTGTTCAATCTTATGCTAGAATGATGGAACGTGTCGCATTTTATGACCGTATGATGGACTTTGGTCCAACGGTGGCTAAGGGATTAGTTAAATATGTTATCCCTGATGAAGCATTAGTTGGTAGCATTGATATTGGAATTGCTGGCTTAATGAAAGCGGAAGCAAAGTTGCTTGGACGTATTAAACGTGGTATTCCCACATTGGCTGCTAGCCGTGAAGGTGTCGGTGCCGAATTACAGACGGCTAGTGAGTTGGCTGTCAATGTTTTGGCAGGTAAAATGAGTCGTAAAGTTGCTGTAGATGACGAAATTTCTACGGTTATTAGAGAAATAGATATGGTTGTAGAACAGTTACGTGTGGCTGGCGAACTGGCTGCAACAAAAACGGCTGATGGTCGTGGCGAATTTAATGATGTGTGGAGTAGTTTAATTCGTGAAACTGAACAGTTTCGTGAAAGTTTGGTAAACGGTACTAGCGAAAGATTTATAACTCTTAAAGAGTTACGTAGAGAGTATCTAACATTATATCCAACTAGTAATGATATGCAAGGTAAAAGTGCTGAATGGTTGGCTGAACGTATTGTTCGTGCTACTGGTGGTGCTGACGCTATTGATGCCCGTGAAGCGGCACGTGTGCAAACGCAACAATTTTTGCAACAGCAACGTGATGCTATGCCTGCCGCAGATGTTGATACTATTAGGTTGATTGATGACCAAATTCGTGCTAATGATGTTGAGTTGGAAGCCATACGCCGTTTGAATGATGTAAAAAAATCTGCTGATTATGCTGGTGATGGTTTAATTTATGGTTTCGTACCTGACACTGGTGCGGGTGCGGCTGGTGCCGAACCTGCACCGTTTCAGTTATTTACTACCAAACCTATTGATAACGAGTTTGGTACTTTTGCGCAAATGGATGACGCTGTTGCTGGTCATGCTATACCGTCAGAAGATTTGTTGGATTTGCGTAAACCTGAAACGTTTATGCAAATGCTTAACCCAGAATATTGGGCGGATGACCTTAACAGGGCTTGGAATGAAGTTGGTTTAGGCGCATATTTGGATGAAGCAGATGTGGCAAAAATGATTGAAAACAAAGGCGTTTTAGACCCACAGTTTATTAATGTTTATCCCGAAAAAGCGGAACTGTTGTCAGGTTTGTATGATATGCACATCAGAGTTAAGAACAGTGTAAATGCTGGCGACGTTGAAAATATTGATACTGGTGAATTGGCACAGTTTTTTAATTGGTTTGCAGATATGCAACAACGTATTGCTTATAGTATTAGCCCAGATAATTCTGATATTGTTGGCTCAACTGTTACTCAATGGTGGTACAAAAATTTGGTTGATTCTAGTAAAGAATATGGTTTTAAAGGTGCGTTAATCCCTGCAACAAATATTTTTGGCGACAACTTTACTATGGGCGGTGAGTGGGCTGTTTTAATGCCTGCTGACGCTAAGGTTATGACTGTTGGTGGTCAAATTACTGACCCTTGGCAGTTAGTTAAAGATAATGATTTTATAAAGAACTCTTTAGATGACGTTATGGAATCTGCACATCTGTCTGCGCTGGATAAAACTGATTTGTTGCGTCAGGCTGGTGTTGATATTAAAAGAACTCTTAAAGAACAAACCATTTATGACAAAGCAATTGCTGAACAATCTGTTCAGCAATCTGAAACTAAAGCGTTAGAAGCGTTACGTAATGCCGATAACGTTGTAGTTAATGGCGTTGAAGTGCCACGTAAAGAAGTTGTTGCTAAAATTGCTGAGGCTGATGAGTTTTTGCAAACAGGTTATAACAACATAGACAGAGAAATCAAACAAGAAATTGAAGCACAGTTTGGTGTTGAAGAACTTCAGAACACACAACGGTTACTTTATGATGAACGTTTACCTATGTTGTTGGATGAAGCAACTGTACTAAAAAATTGGTCTGATGGCACGGCGGCTGGTTTAACACAAGAAATTATGGATATGATTTTGTTGATTCAAAGAAAACCTATTAAGGGTTCTACTGGTGCAAGTAATGCTGCTTGGGTTAATCAGGTTGAGCAGGTTATGAAAACTAGTTTGTTAATTGATGACCCAAATGTTAAAGCGGCATATGACCGTGTAACAACTTTATTACACGCTGACGAAGTGGCTTTGTCTAAAGTGTCTGAAGAAATTAATCAAAACATTATTTGGTCTAATATGGCTAAGGCTGGTATTATGGGTGGCAAGGTTATGAACACTGCCGCCGAAAAAGGTTGGAAAGAAATTGAAGGTTTAGGAATACAGATGCCTAGAGAAGTTCTTGAAGTTTGGGGTCCAAACATAAAGAAACTAGAAAACGCTGCGGGATGGTCAAAGTATACACGTGCTTTAGATGCGGTAAACGCATATTGGAAACGTTATGTTACAGCCAGTGTTGGTTTTATTACTCGTAACGGTTTTTCTGCAACGTTTATGAATTATGCTGATGGTGTAACCAATTCGGCAACTTTGACAGGTCTTAAGTGGGCTGGATATCAGGTGGAATCTATTAGGGGTGTTAAGTCTGGCAAAAACTTTTCTAACTGGATTGACAGGGCTGGTTTAACAGACCCAGCAGAAATTGCTAAAGCAGAATGGTCTACCAGAGTTGTTATGGCTACTGGTCATGGTGTGACAGACGATTTTGCTATTCCTGTTGGTAAGCGTGCAAGATATGTTACCGATAACAGGTATCTCAGATTTTATAGCAGAAAAAATATGGCTGTTGAACGTGCGGTGCGTTTACCTATGGCTATAGATTCGTTTGAGAAGGGTTTAACTTTTGATGAGGCTGTGGCACGTATTAATCGTATTCATTTTGATTATAGCGATTTATCTAAAATGGACCAGCGTATGAAACGTGTTGTTCCGTTTTGGATTTGGACGTCCCGCAACGTTCCGTTGCAGTTTACACAAATTGCTACCCGACCTAAAGCATATTATGAATATGAACGGCTTAAAAAAGAATTTCCTGTCAATCCAGATTTGATTGTCCCTAAATGGATTCAGGACCGTGACCCTTGGGGAATTGGTCAGAACATGTTATTGACCCCTGATTTGCCGCAGGTTCGTTTGATGCAGCAGTTAAAATCTGTTGCTACCCCTATGGGTATTGTAGGTATGGCAACACCGATTGTAAAAACTCCTTTGGAGTTAATGGCAGGCAAACAATTGGGTATTGATGTTGGTACTTTTGAACAGTCTGGCGACCAGCAAACAGGTGTTGTAGAGAAACCTATTGCAAAGTTTATGGAATGGGCTTTTGGTAACAAACTTGTTAGTTATGACAAAGAAGGAAATTTAATGATGGACCCACGTGTTGCCCACGTTATTGAACAGGCTTTCCCACCTATGGCACAAATCAATAGACTTACTGGTGGTTTTACTGGCGGAAAAGATACTCTTAATGAACGTATGAAATCTAGTTGGTATAACTGGTTTGGTATACCGTTGCGTGAAGTTAAAGAATCACAAATGCGGTCAGAAGTTATTCGTAGACGTTATGTTGCTGGAGATGTTACAGAAGATATTCAAGACCAGTTAGATAAACTTAAAGGCAAAAAACCTTAGTTTTTGTATTCGTTTAATGCTTGTGTTAGTTCTGCAATCATTTTAGAATATTCGTACCAACATTTCTGTTTCGCTTCAAGGTTCCCTTGAATCGCCAACAAATATAATTCTACTAGTTCTTTGGCAGCAAGGACAGAGATGACAAACTCTACGGCGAAACCTTCTTTGTTGTCTGCCATTATGCTGGTAAATCTGGAATCTATGTCGTTGATGTCGTCAGGTTGAAATAGGTACATCAGTTCGTTTAAATCTTCGGGGTCGTATTCGTGTTCGTCACCCATAACCTATTCGCCTTTTAACGGTAATGTGAACGAATCTTCTGCCAACATTATAGATATCATAGAGTAACCTACAATGTCTAGGTATGAATCTACTAGGGATTCGTTGTTTGGTGTTGGTCGTTTGCTCAGGTTGTCTATGCGAGCAATTTTGTCGCAGATACGGATTGCTACCCCAATGGTACCGAAGTTTGTTATGTTGTTGTGTCCGTAATCATATTGTTTACGGCATAACAGTTGTACCATTTCGTTGTGGTCGTATGGTGCATGGTTATCTAGTAACCATTGTAATGCTTGTACTCCTGCACGTTCTAATACCATTGTTGCTAGTTCTATGTCAGAGTTGTTGGTGTTACCGTTTTGTAGACTAGTAATCCATTTACTGATATATGATTCTATAGGTTTGAACATGTTTGGGTCTGGTAGAGTTGTGGATGCTTCTGTTCTAAGTTTTTTTAAAGCGTTATCAGCCGCTTTGTTAAATGTGTTAAACGTTTTTTTCATTTGTGTCTCCTGTTATACCATATTTTTTGTTTAATATTTCCATGATTGCTGGATTTTGTTTTAATAATATTTCTAGTTTGTTTACTGCGCTACGGGTTTTACGCCATGCGTGCGATTTAGCGGATATACCAACCGCTTTCGCTGCCTGTTGAAAAGTTTTTCTTTCATAGTATATCAAGTATATCATCTGCTGGTCAGTCGCATCCATAGATGCGACAGTTTCGGCAATAGCGTCCAATAACACAATGTCGTCATCAAAGTCATGTACTGCTTCATACGGTTGCATAAGCCATTCAATTTCATCTGAACGATAATATCTCTGTTTAGATGGTATATTATTTGGAATCATACTTTTCGTTTATCATCATGTCCATAACATCTTCGGGCTGTAACAAATATCCCATAGATGGATTACCACTACGAAAAGCAAACTTGTGGTACAGTTCAGGGTTGAAACGTGCTTTGTTTGCTTTCAGGTACCGTTTCATACGTGGCACAGACACCATAACAAACGCACCATCTAAAGCATATATGTAGCACCACCATTCTGCTTTTGTCACAGCCAAACCTGATGGTTGCCATACTGGCTGATTGTTGTCGTCCATGCGTCTGCGTGGATTTTGTATCATTTCAACAACCATGCGACCATTTCTGTAGCGGTCAGTTTTTACTTCAAATGAACCTGAACCTATTTTTGTTAAAAATTCTGTAACAAGTTTTTCACCTTTATGACCAAAGTTTAAGTCAGTTTGCCAGTCGTGGGGCATAGCCCCAATGTCGTAGTCAGATTTTTTGTTCATTCTTTTGACCCCACAATCATTACAACTTGTTTGTCATCTTTCCATGCTACACCGTTTAACCCATCCATTAATAATTTTATGTAGTTATCTAGGTCGCCACGCAATTTAGTTTTTGACGTAAGGTGTTCTGCGGCTGACTGTACTGTTACGGCAATACCTTCTTTGGTGAACGTACACACCAACGTCAGGTCGCCTTCCATTAGTTTACCTGTCCATGCTGTACGTATAATTTCTTCAGCCTGTATAGTTGTTGCAGGCGTGTAAACACGCCCATAACGTGTCATACGTGGACGTCCCTTTGGTATAGGTTTCATTTTAATAACTTGGCTATGTTTCATGTTTTCCTTGTTTGTATAAAGGTGTGAAACGGCGCACCTGAACCGCCATCAAATTTTGCGCTAATAGACAACGACTTTAACAATAAACGTTTCGCTACAGTGCTGGCAACCTTGCGGTTGCCGACGTGCATTTGCATAGCACCTAAACCATAATGTGCGCCAGAACCAATAGCATACAAACCATTGACATCCATTTCCGTGCTATAATCGGAATCAATCTGATATACAACACCGTTTGCACACACTAATGCTTCCACTGATGCTTCGGCTGGGTTGGATTCGTACTGTGGTAAACCCAAACCGTTATGTTCCAAACATTCACGGTATGCTGGTATAAATTGTGTGACCATAAACTTTGTTAGTTTGTTGCCCGATAGTTTTGGCAGCGGGGGTGCTATAAAGATGTGTTGTATTATGTTTGCGCCCCGTGTGTCGCCTGCTAAACCTATAAAGTATTTGCCAACAGCAACAACTTTGGGTTGAGTCATTTTCCCTACACGCCCATAGTCGTCACCCCATTGTGAATCTGAACCTATGGCACAGAAATCGTCCCCTTGTATGGCTAGAATTGTTGTCATGAGTGTACCCGTATAACTAGTTTGTCTAGTTCCATGTCGCCGTTGGTGCGCAAATGGTATTTGCCCCACCGCTTGTCAGCGGTCTTAAGAATAATTTTTGTTTGAGATGGATTCAAACCTGTTTTAGCACACTCGTAACCAAGTTTAGCCAACGTAGATGAACGGTCTTTGCTGGGCAAAGGACCGTCACGCCATATAACTTTACCTAGCGGAGACAGAACTTGCATGGCTTCATCTAGGGTTGCATCATATTCTATGGGGGCTGGAACATTTTTGGGTGTGGGTGGTTTATAATGATTTGCTAAGTGTTTGATGGTGGCGGTGGGGGTTCTGGTGGACATGGCGGTTCTGGTGAACTCGGCTAACGGTATGACTGTGTTATCGGTTCCGATAACACGTTGATTGACCACATCTAGGTCGGCACTGTTGGGGTATGGTATGCGAACATAGTTGCCGTATTGATTAGTTTTTAGTTCTATTTGTTTTGGGTTTACTTCTTTGGCTGGTAGGTTTGCAACTTGATGTGCAGCCAATAACATGTTACGCATATCTTCTGCTGGTACTGGCTGTTCTGCGAACACCCACACATGGTAACCTTTGGACCGTGACCGTTCCACCCATGAAGTTACACCTGCTGCAAGCAGCGAGTCATGTAACTTTATGGCACTGTCAAACGATTCTGCGTCACCCAAGTCAAAGTCTGAACAGCCCCACACAACTGTGGGTACGGAACCTATGGGAACTATAGGATATACACCAATAAGTTCTGTACCGACTAGGTGTGCTATGAAGCGTTCCCGTGTTAGTGGTGCTTTGACACAGCCCCCGCTGTCACTGCCGTAAACGTCACCACGTCCACGAAACAACGTTATATATTCTGTAATTGTTTGCTCAGTTATCATATCCCCCCTACCAATCTGCTAGAACGTCTGCGAAAGTAGACGTTGGTTCTATGGTTGTTTCACTATACGGACTGCTTTCATCCATTCGGTATGGTAGCACACCGTTCTCCAACCGTTTTAATCTACCCGTACCTGATTCAATTAGATAATCCATATCGTCTAGCAGGTGTCCTGCTGGACGTTTACATTTAACTAGGTTTAACGTTAATGTATCCATGTGGATACGTAAATCGTATTGCAATTCTTCTATCTTGGACATAATGCGTTCCGTGTTGGTTGCTTTATCTAATTTTTCTTGTAGGTCACGGATGTGTCCTTCTATTTCAAATCGTTTACGGCGTACACCAACTATGTGTGTTGCTTGTTGTTCGCCACCATAAGCACCTGAACTGATAGTCATTTGTTTGCCAACTGCACCTGCGGTACGGCTGGATTGATGTAATACAATTAACGGTATATTATGGCGTTTACCAAACGCTTTAACTGAGTTTGCTTTAGATGGAACATCTTCTCCACCGCCTGTAATCAAATCCAAATAGTCTACTACGATTAGTTGTGGGTCGCCTATAACGTCCACAATTTCTGCTAATGCACGTTCCATATCTATGAGTGAAACTGTTTGGTCAAACACTGCTAGGTTTGGAAAGTGTTGTAAGGCTGTGTTGCGTAACAGGTTTATGGATTCCATATCGTTGGATGCGATACGTTGTTCTAATATGTTTGCGTCTATACCATGTGTGACACAAGCCAACTTAATTAATGTTAGTGTGCGTGGTTCGTCAGGACAAAAGTAGATTACACGTTTGTCATGGTTGGCAAGCAGAATTTGTAGTAATGCTAAAGTTTTTCCACTATGAGTGTAGCCGTTTATTAAACACATTTCTGATGGTGCTATGCCACGCATTTCTGCGTCTATTTCTTCAAACCCTAGATAGATTCGTTCGTTTGGGCTTTGCGCCCAATGAACATAATCATCTGCGGCTTTTGCTAACGGACTATAATATGCAAATGTTTGCGTAGACAAGTTAGGCGGGGAGATTATTTCTCCCCGCCCCAACTTAGCCCAACGCCCTTCATAATCGGGCGTTGTCATGAATTACCGTCTGGCTTTCGGTTCCCAGAACGCTTCGGTACCTGTTGTGGACTTGAACCAAGGACGTTTAGCATTGACTGCTAGACCATCACGGTTGTCCCAAACTTCGGTAACACCTTTCTTTGCACATTCACCATTCAGCCATGCAGGAATTGGTCCATGTTGCGTACCTTTGATACGAACTTGACCGCCTTGTGCTGGTTGGAATGACGGGGTAGTTGCTACTACTTGACTATTTGGAAACGCATCCA
>Ga0181365_1000091_pt1 | contig 17833 bp, 15 predicted proteins | sample Fa13NDMM110DN_FD_130097 | JGI IMG/M metagenome (GOLD analysis project Ga0181365, IMG submission 130097) | Freshwater viral communities from Lake Michigan, USA - Fa13.ND.MM110.D.N | ecosystem: Environmental > Aquatic > Freshwater > Lake | place: USA: Michigan | collected 2013-09-24
AGAGCCAGCCTTAATCTTATTGAATAAGGCTTTACGCATACCAGGATTAGTGTAATTACCAGCCTCATTAACTTTAGATTTAGACTTTGTTTTTTTTGCGGGCATTTGTTTTTTTCTTTCTTATAGTTACGCTGCTAGCACGAACGCAATTAGGAACCATTTTGCCGTTCTTCATCTTCATACCCTTTTGGACATAACCATCCCAACAAGTACCCTGCTTTGGCATTACTTCTTGCCACCGAGTAGTCCAGGGAATAGTCCCTTGTTACCCATTGGCTTTGGATTCTTTGATGAGTATTTAGGCTTTGCTTTTGATGTTCCCATTTTAGCAGTAAGAGCACCTGGACGTTTAGGTGTTTTGCTAAGACTTGGCTTTTGAATACGACTATCTGAAGCCTTACCCTTAGCAGCAGCAACACGTCTTGCTCCGTACATACGGCTTACACCTGTTACAAACTCTTTATTACTAGATGTTCCAGCTTTTTTAAGAGCCGCAGACATTCCCATACCTTTAATTTTTGCTATGGTTAGATTTGATACTTTCTTTCCACCAGCATGTGAACTTTGATGCTTCTTTTCTTTATTGTAAGCATCATCCATTGATTGATATTTTTTTGCCATTACCATTTTACCTTATCTGCCCAATATGCGGCACTCATTTTTCCTTTAGCGATGTTCCGACCATGACGAGCCTTAAAGCTCTTGCGTTTCATCGTGATACGACGAGACTCTCCCGCCTTTGGTTTACCTGCAGTAGATGCACCTTGTTCACCAAATCTAATTGTTCTTACTTGACTACCCTCTTTAGCCACAACAACGTGTGACTTCTTTGGATGACTAGGAGTTCGTTTAGGTTTATTAAACCCAGATACGCCTGCCCTCTTAAGCCTTGGATCTGCCATACTCTCCATACTTTCCTAATACTGTTCTTACTTTCCCATTTTTGTTTAACCGCACTACGTATCCGTCTTTAATCTGCACGGAGTTAAAACCGCGATGTGGTTTAAATTGTCCCGATGACATTACTCTAAATATCTTCCAGGTTTTTTGTTTTTGCTTGGGACAGGAACACTGCCTTTACCTCTAACAGTAGACCTAGAGATAGGGTCCATCTTAGCAATTCTACGTTCTTTAGTACGACCGCGTTCAGCTTTCTGTTGCGCTGTAAGTTTATGTGCCATTTATGCTCCTATTTCTTTCATTACTTCGACTGTCTTTTTGGTTATTTTGTGTGCTTTTGGCATAGTGTCCCCGTTGTAAGGTCTACCCAAAATCTCGGATGCTTCATGAGCCCTTCTAATGTCAGGCATATGTGTGCTGTTAGGTTGTATGCCTTGCGCTCTAGCATCTTTGTATGCTCGTAATTCAGCAGTCCATTTCTTATCAGAAATGTCGCGAGTCGCGTCTCCAGCATTCATCTCCAAGGTTAATGCTTTGCAACCAAAGCATCCCTCCACTGGCTCTGGATGATGTTCCCAATGTTTCATAGCGCTGTAAAATTATCCGCTGTTACTCCGACCCCACCTGCGATTAGTGCTGCCCTAGTAGCAGTGTCTACGGTATGATTGTAACCACCGCGATAGACAGCAGCGTAACCATTCAAATCGGAGTCAACAGAGTATCTGATCTGTGAATAAGTATTACCAGATTTGACTATGGTAATACCTCTATCTAATTTGTAAAAGTAAAATAATCTACTATTACCTGCAGGTCCTTCTCGGACTATAGGTGTAGTAAAATTATAATCTGACATTTGTCCTCCTAATGGACTCACCCCGAAGGGTAGGCTGTTCTAATATGCCTACCCTGCAGAGTCAATCAACTACAGAGCAGCGATTGATGAACCTGTCTCAAGGCGATATAGCGCCTCTTCACGGTAACGCTTAAAGCCAAGTACGCCGTACCAACCCATTGGGCGGTGACGCATTAACTTGTCAGTTACTGGTCCGACTACTACATGTGGCTCTTCAGCAACTGCCTCAGCAAACGCCTGTTGTCCGCAAGCAATTGTGCGGAATACACGGGTTACTGGTGTTACTGTAAGAGTATTTGTTCCAACAGTTCCGGAGTTAGCAACATCTACTGTGAATGTAGTGTTTGTTGCACCTATGGAAATTGCTGTGATTTTAGCAGAAGTACCTACGTTTGTACCAGAGATCTTATCTCCGACTTCAGCACGACCACCGAAAGCAGCATTTGCTGCTACAATGGTGAACGCACCTGAAACACCGCTAACTGCTGATGCAGTTGCTAGTGCTGTTTGGTCTGCGCCGTCTTTAGCGCTGAACATACGGTTGGTTTCTACGTAGTATGCACCTTCGTAGGCTCCAATCTCACCTGCCCAAATGTTGTCATTTGAGTCGTACTCATGTGGCAAACGCCACCCGCCTGCGCCTGTTTCGGCACGAAGGTCGTGTGATACCTCTGGATGTAGACCAATCCAGTATAGGTTGCCCTTGCGAGCCTTAGCATTTGCTGCACGTAGTTTCGCAACAGTCTTACGAATCTTTGCAGAAGTTAGTCCATCGGCAGCACCAAGTCCTGATGTTGCTGTCTGGCTTCCACCGTAGATTACGTTAGTTCCGCCACGAAGTTCAGTCATTGCAACCTTATCGATAGAATCAGCAAGGTTGTAAGCAATGATGTTAGCAATGGCTGGGTCTACATCAGCAAGGCTGAATAGCTCCAACGCACGGGTAACAAGAACTGCATTACCATACTCGTTAAGAGTAATGGTGATAGGTGTAGGTGTATCCATTGCAACTGCATCTGGGTCTACTGTTTCAGTTAGAGTTCCAGTTACAGCGGTTAGGTCAACGTAGCGTTGTAGCACTACGCTTGAACCTGGTTGTGTTTGGCGAACAGGGCGCTTATCTGCGACAGAACGAATTAGAGGTTCTGAGCGGAGAGCAAATTCAACAAGGCGATCATACGCCTTCTGAACTAGACCTGCACTACCAGAGGTACCTCCAAGAGAGGAAGCACCTGTTGATATAAAGGCGTTAGCCATTTTATTAGTCTCCTAGACTATGAACGGATATTAGTTAGAGCGTAGAAAAGCAATTAAATCTTCGGCGTTTTCGGCGTTTTCAATTTTCATTGCGTATTCATCTGCTCTCTCGGGTGCCATAGCATTTTGAGTTACTGAATCCATCTGACGCAGACTTGCGACATCACGCTGAGTAATCGGAGTTTCTTTCTGGATTTCAAATCCAAAAACATCACCATTCTGCTCTAGCCATGTGTTAATTGCTTCTTCAGAAGCGTCTATGTCTGTAGGTATGAATTTAGCGACTTTCATGTTGACACCCTTGGATGTAAGAACATCCTTAAGTACGCGTTCTCTTTGGGACTTACTCAACTCACCTAGAGTTGATTCAAGTTCTTTAGCTCGCTTCTGCTCCACCTTTAAGGCTTTACGCAGTTTTTTTACGAGATCAGTATCGGCGATTCCGAAGTCGGCTTGTACATCCTCGTCTTCTTCTTCGTCTTCCCAGTAGTTATCGCGATTGTTGCTCATAGCAACCTCTCCCATCGTTAGTAGTTATCGCACACCTCAATATGAATTGGGGGACTCATATTGGCTTGTACTGCCAGACTTATACTCTGCGTGGGGCTGGTGTATCCACGTCAGGATTCTAGATTATGCCTGTTGTTTTCTTTTTGAGTGCGTATCCACTCGCACCGGAAGAACCTTGGAAAGAACGTTTTTCAAGTTCAGTGGTCTCTTTACGGCGTTGTGATAGTAAGCCTTTAAATTCTTCTTGCTCAAGTTCTTCTTGAACGCTTCCGAATCTAGCTTTTTGAATTTGTGATCCGTAAACGTTTGATAGGCCTTGTAGAGGCCTTAAGTCTGAAGCAATGTTTTCAAATCCTTTTTCGGCTGTTTCGGTTATTCCAGCCTCTGTCATTCCTTGGCTAATGAGACCTGCTGAAAGACTTTCGAATCTTGCCTTACTGAACTCTACGCCTTGTTGAGCACGTCGAATAGCCTCAGCAGAGAAGGCTGCTGTGCCACGATTTTGCTCTAGTGCTTCTTTGCCGATTTCTGGATTCAAGAAGAAATCCGTAAGGTCTGTAGCGGTTTTGATAAATCCTAGTTTCATCAAGGCATCTGTATAAACTGGGTCAGCATTGATTGACCTGAGCCTAGCAGCGTTAGCGCGTTCGTCAAGTTCGTCAACTGAAACGTTGTTCTTCAAGTATTTCTTTATTGAGTCATTAGAAATATATTTTTCGTTTAATTGATATTTGTCTTTGGTTGCCCTGTATCCTTCGACTGAATTGTAGAGTTCTGCAGCAGATTTAGGTCTCACAAGGCCTTCGTTAAAGAATCCATAAGCGGTGTAAAAAGGACTTTGGGTTTTGTTTCCATTTTTAAACGTGTATTCTTTGGATTGTAAAAATATTTCAACGGCATTATCAACGTCTAAACCGTCTTTTAAAAGTTTATTTAAAAAGTCAGCAGATGAATCAATAAGGGCAGAACCAAATCCCAAACCACGAAGTTGGGCTTTAAGCACACTAAGATTTGTGGCTATAGGACTATTAGGAGTAACAATAGGATTACCGTTAGAGTCAACAACACTACCACCACCGTTATTTTTAAAGCTAGTGTTAATTTTAGGTGTCTTGAGAACTCTCCATGAGCCTGTGTTTGTTGTTGAAGAAGAGCCGCTCCATACATAACGATAGAAGAAATTGTCGTCTTCGTAATCAGCTGGTTTTGGAACTATATATCCAGCGGTACCTGTTCCTGTTATTAACTTACCACCAGTATCGCCAGCCAGTTCTGCTAATACTGCCTTTGCATCTACCTGAGCAGGGCTAAGTTTAGTCTTAGCATCTCGCATAAAATATGGGTCACCTAAAGGGGCTGCGGCAGCGGCTGCATCTGCAACAATTTGTTGAGACCTAATTGAGGCAGCACCAATAGCGCCACCTTCGGTAGCAGCAAGACGCGATGGAGTCTGAACTTGGGGCGCTTTTCTTGTCTCAGTAAATTGTGTTTCTTCGACTGATGCTAATGTTTTTTTAGTATCTTCTAATGCTGCTTTTGATTTTTCAAGCATTGCCTCAAGTTGTTTTTGAGTTAAGGGTTTAGCCATTAGTCAGTCACCGCTCTTCTCAACTGTAATTTACTTCTCAACGATTGAGCCACGTTAACGGCTTGGTTTAATCTTCCTGAAGTGCTATCCATACGAGGGTCTGCATCCATCAATTGTTTTCTTTCTAAAGCATTAGGCTTGCGATAGACACCTTTATCATCTTTGAAGTTAAGCATTTGAATCATAATAGGGTCATCGTCATATATTGTCTGCTCAAAAGTATTGGTTAATTCTTCCGTCAACTCTTCGATTGTTGTCTCAGCGTTGATACCATTATCAAGGTCTTCTTTTAGGCTCATGTAATTGACAGAGGCCTGCTTGCGAATATCGGCTCCATACTGACGGAACAGTTCGGTTCTTGCTGCTTCATCGTCTTCGCCAATAATCTTTAGGACGAAATCACTAAGTTCGTCAAACGACTTTGGCTTTATACGATTTGCTTTAGCAGTTTGAATTAGAAAATCATAAGTAGCCTTGACTGCGCCACCAATGTTCTCGGCATTAAACTTATCCCTTGGAAAATTACCAGCAATAAAACTGGTCAGGAACTCTTTTTGTTCCTCAGTGGTAAAACCTTCGGCTGCTGTTGAAGTAGTGTATTTACTTACGGTTGTGTATTCTGGTTTGCCTGTCACCTTGTTTAATAAAGGTTTAAATACTGGGTTGCCTTTTGCATCTACTTTTTGTTGATAGATAATCTTTCCATCAGCATCTTTCTTAGGCTTGCCAGATTTAGTTAAGACTGGCTTCTTTGTATATACGGGTGTATTTGTAAATTTTTGTTCAAAACTAGTCTTACCTTCGGTTACACCAGGTTTGGTTTGTTTTGTTGTTTCTGCATTCCAGCTTTCTTGAAGTTTGGAAATCAGGGCTTCATCAGGTGCAAAGCCAAATGTTGCAAAGTAATCATCGACTAGAGCGGTCTTGGCGTCACCAAAATCCTTAAACTGAAGCGCCTTTTGGATTTGACGGGTAAACTTAGGAGTGGTGTCAAATACTTTGGCTTGACCACCGCTATAACCCGCAGCAGCCGCTTGGAGCCACGCAATTGGATCTGTGGCATTGGTTGCTACGGCAGCCCTAACAACGCTTCTAAAGGCCGTTATGTCTTCAACGGTAGGTATTCCTGGGGTTGTCTTAGCCGAGGATAGACCAATCTTACGCATTGTGCCTTGAACGTACTCCCACATGTTCCTAGAATTGCTACCTGCAGGAGGAGCAGAGTCTACTAAACCACGAAATAAGTCTTGAAAAAGTACTGCTGCTGTACTGTCTTCTGTTGCATATAGAAATTTGATATACGGGTCTTGTTCGTTTAGATAACGGTTGTTACCAATTGAGCCGCCTGGGGTAGCAACGCCCATTTGAGCAGTCGAATAAGTAGTTGCTGGCATGTACGCTTTATGGCCTGGTTGATGTGGCACTTATACTAACCTTCCAATTGTCCAGCGAATACCCCGTAATACATACGAGCAAACGCTGGGTTTTCTGTCATAAGGATTTCTGCAAGAGATACAAGTTTATCTCTTAACATTGGAGCCATACTGCTCTTGCTTTTAATCTCAGCGTAATTGGCGCCTTTGAGGTAATTAAGTAATTCTTGGAATTTTTGGTATTCAGTATAGAAAGTTGCTGCTTGGGTATATACTGTAGACCTCTGAAATGCTGGGTCTTCTAGAGCAAGACCTATTCGTGCTATCTTTTCTTCAGCAGTATTAGTCGTAATCGTATCAGGTGGAGGACCGCCAAAGTCTTTATCAAGTTGTGCGATTTTTTGACGATACCAAAAATCTGGATAATAGTTAGCCAACTGCTCTTCAGCAATCTGAGATTTAAGCATTGAGTAGATAAGACCCTCAGCCTCATCTGATATCTCTTTAGTAGACAAAACACGACGAGCGCCTGTTTTTTTCTGCCAGTTGTAATATTTAATTGCAAATTCTGCCCCACCAGGGAAGAAATAAGGGACTACATCTCCAGGAGACCTAGCGTATTTATCGGCAGCAGTAGGGTTTTGATTTAACCAATTCCAAGCATCTTCTGTGCCAGCTACAGCAGATGTTGTTTTTCCGAGAGTAACTAGAATGTTATTCATGCCGTAAATATCAGCAAACTCACGTACGGCTTCCCCATAATTACCAGGGTTATCCTTGGAGATTCTGTCCCAATGCTCAAAAAGCATGGTCATTGTCATAAATTTTAATTTGTTATCAGTGTCTTTAATCTTTACTAGAACCTCAGCAATAGGCGTAGCGGGAGATATGCTCTGAAAGAGAGCAGTTGCAAAGCCCATTCGTTGTGCGGCATCCCGAGCGTCGTTAAATAGTTTGGTTCGGATTTCATCATTAGCAAAAGGATTATCACCGTAATCTCCAGTAGATGCTAAATAAGCAGCCCAATCTTTAGTATTACGTTGTATTGCTTCTTGATTATTCATCTTATATAAAACTGATTTACGAAACCATGCTGGAAATATAATATCTTCGACGCTATCTGGTGCTCCAAATGGAGTTACAATATCGCGCATAACGTCATATGCAGAACCAAAATCATCAGACCTACCGCTGTATACAAAAGCAAGTGCTGCTGCAGGCCCTAATCCTGGAATTAACGGGTTGACTGCACCAAAAGCAAGGTTAAGCGATTGCACAGGTGCTGTAATCTGCATGGCATCAGACATTTTTAAGTTTCTTCCAGCATATGCTCCTAGTATATTTCCAGCAAGTGGAATCTTAAACTTAGCGTCTTCTTGGCCTGGTTCACGATAAATAAAGCCTTGATCATCGTTATATGTCATACCTGCTACATCATATATAACGTTAGAGTCTTCTTTTGTGAGCGCGTTGTATGCTCTACCAAATTTATAGGCAGGTATAAATCTGCTCTGAGCGCTGAGTTGACCCCACTTATAGAGTGTATTAGTGTGAGCCTGTGCAAACGGGAATATTAAACGTGAGGCTTGAGCCCATCGTTTCTGGCGGTTAGCATCATAGAATAAATCTTTAACATAAGTAGATGCGTCTCTAGCAGCCATCTGGTGTATTGCTTGCCAGTTTGATGTTCCAGCTTCTACTTTGCCTGCACTAACCTTTTTTAATCGGCTGTCAAGAATCCTGAGAACTGGATGTTTCTTTCCTACTATTTTTACCTTGTTACCAACGCGCATATTAATCGGATTTAAACTCTTTAACGCTTGGTTTCTTACATACTTTAATTCATCAGCACTAAGCATGTCTGCATAGCGAGCAACAAAATCCCAATACGCCATCTGGTATTCAGGACCAAAGTTAAACTTGCTTTCTAGTCTTGCAGCAATATTAAAGAACGAGTCTACGAGAACATTTATCTGCGCTTTATCGCCTGCACTTACAACGCTTTCCTTTTGGAACAGAACCCTAGAACCAGTTAAATCTGTTGGGTCAAAGTTGTTTTTTAATGCTTTTTGAAAAGCACTTTCAAGGGCAGATAGTTGAGTAGAGTTTAAAGGTCCATCAAACCAAGGAATACTGAGAGTTACAGTTTTGCCTTTATTGTTAACAAATGTTACTTTGCCTTCAGCAAGCAAATCTGTAAGCACGTATGATTTAGGTCCAGTTCCCGCCATCTCTTTCATTTGTCCTGCAAGAGTATGTGATTGCGAATCATCAAAGAAAAACTTAAAGATTTTATCTGCATCTAAATCATCTTTTGTTAATTTATCTTTTGCGATAGCAGTATCTCTTAAAAAGAGACTCTTTAAACCATCATTATTATCATAGATGCCAAGAACATAGTTTCTCATGTCGCTATTAGGTGAATCAAAGTCATTAATTGCGTCTTCTACGAATTTACGTTTAGCGCCTTCGTCACCAGCCAACATTAACTTTGCAATCTTAGGGTTAAATTTATCGCTACCCCAACGATTAAGAGTATGCGCTAGACCTTCAAAGTATTGTTTATCGCCTGATCCAATTACTTTATAGACTTTAAATACTTCAGAGTTTTTACCACTGCGATAATCGGATACCGAAGCACGGCGAAATGCCCATGTTTGATAACCACGAATAGCCTCTAAGAACTCACCTTCGGCTTCTAGGTTATTGAATTGAGTACCGCCTAAGTCATATTGATACTTAGCAATACGATTTACCAAAGGACCACCCTTACCAGCGTTAGCAAGCATCATGGCAGTGAATTGGAATGGGTTTGAAATAATGTTTGCATGGCCAGAAAACATCTGGCGCATCTGCATTTCAGCAATGTTTCGTACCATGTAAGATACACGGAATACTAATTGGGTAGTACGCCAAATATCGCCTGTTTCTTCAACGCCAATTTTTATGGCCTTATACCTATTCTTAAGCATATTCTTTTCTAATTTATTAAAAGCTTTTAAAACTGATTTTGAATCTGGAAGAAATATTGTTCCTTGGGCTAGTTGATAGAAGTGTATTCCCCCATCAAGTTTAACGGGATTATTTCCTACATTAAGAACTAACACTTCGCCATTTTCAGATAATTTACCAGTAGTGTAGAGTTTATCTGCTGCGGCTTGAACCTTGTTTACTTTAATTAAACTAGTAAGTTCTGCAACTTCCCCTTCGGGCAACCTATATTTTGCAGTTAAGGCCTTGACAATATCTGTTAGGCCATCTTGAATAATAGTAGAACGTTCTTGTTCGCTTGTGCTTTTAAATAGTTTAGCAGATATATCATCAATAAATCCTTCTGCTGCTTGTACTCCCAGAGCACTTCTAATCGAGGCTGAAGATACCCAGTCTTCTACAGCATTAATAGTCTGGTTTAAATCTCCTAGATTAACAACAGTTGAACGGACATAGTAACGACTGAATGTTTTTTCAAGCCTCTCTGCATTTCTCACAGAAACCAAAGATATTGGATTAACCATACGAGCAACAGGGTTAGCAGTAAGTTTTTGAACTTCTTTACGAAGAGTAAGTGAACGGAATACATTAGGATTTGTTGTAGGGTTTCCTAAGTAAGACAGGAATACACGATAAACATCATCTGTCGTGCTTGCAGACGTAAGGTCTATTACCATATTAGCATCTAGTTTTCTACCAAAGAATCTATTGACTGTGTTAGGGTCTGTTTCTTTGGCTACTACTTCGGCAATTCTAGCAAAACTTCTTCCGAGCATAAATTTAAATGCTCCGCTAAAATCAGTGCTAAGGTCTCCGTTATATCCTTTAGTTAGACCTACGTTTTCTTGAATCCACTCACGTAGAATACGTTTTTCGGCAATGCCTTCATCTAAATCAATAATTTTAGCTAGATCTTGATATTCAGGGTCATTTCTGATTGCTTTACTTAACGCTAAGTCTTGTTTAACCACATTACTAAAAATTTCAATCTCTTTTAAGCGTTGGGCTATAACTTCTTTGTTTTTAGTAGCAACATCAAGTTCTCCGCGAACGCTGTTAATTTTATCATCAAGACCTTTTATGCCAGAAACTAATTCAGTTACAGCAGGTCCTAGTGCGCTTAATTCGCCTGAAGTAGTCCCCGCTAACTTTGATAGAGCAATTCCAAATTGTCCAGTTACGGCAGCCAAGCGTTGAGTATTGGTAATCATGACGCCACCAGTCTCACCATAGAGAGCGCGAATATTACTGATACCGTCAAACTGCCAGGTTTTCTGTATGCCTTCTAGGGCATATCGCATAGCAATAGCAGCGCCTTCAGTTCCTCTAGCCTTCATGATAGGCTCTAGTATCTGTGCGAGTGTTCTAGGTTCATCTGCTGCAGAAATTGTCCATCCAAAACCTTTAAGTGCTATAGCATCATTTCTACTGATGTTTGATATCTCTTGAAGTATGGCACGTGCTTCAGGGGAAAGCGCTTCGTCTATTTTGCCTGCTTCTAACCATTCTTCGAACATTATACGACGACTTGACTCTGCTTGCGCTTCTGCTTTAGGTAATGACCTGAGATCTTCTGTTAAATCAAGAAGTTTAAGTTCGTCTGCCCCAGAAAGAGTAACAGCAAATTCATCAGTTTTATCCGCCCCAAAGGATATGACTCCGGGTTTAGGTGCGTTTTCTAGCACGATGAAACCATTAGTAAAGCCTGCAGTGTTTGTGCTTTCAGCAGCCAGTTTATCTATACCCCGAAGTAACTCGCCATCAAATGTGCTAGGGTTAGTAATAATTTCTCTAGCAATGTTATCGGTAGCAAGCACTGTTTGAGCAACTTCATCTTTTGAAAAAGCCGCTATGGAGCCTTCTAGGTTCCCAAGTAAAGTTTGTGTTGTGGGCAGTAACCTATTTATTTTTTCTGCTTCAAGTGTTGTTAATTCTTTACTTTTTTCCATCCATTGAGCATCACTACGCGATGTATATTGACCAACAAGTTCTTCGCGTTCTAAAGCTAACTTTTTAATTTCTTCAGTTTCTTTGGCTACTTGAGCAGCAGGGCTAAACGGTGCTCCTAGTTTCTTAAGTTCTGCTGCTTTTTTGCCGCCTTGTAGGATTGCTCGAGCAGAACCAGCTCCAAACCACATAGAGGGGTCAAGCCCTATGTTAAGAGTAGCATCAACTAGACCAGAAAGAACTCTATAGCCAGTTTTGTTAGGATTTGACCCAATTGACTTAGCAACATAACGTCCAATAGTAAATGATTGTCCGTTTACTTTGCCATAGGCTGCCATAGCCTTCGCTTGGTCTTTGCCAACCCTACTTTTTGGGTCAATAAAGAATCCGTCACCTGTCTTTACCCCGCCTTTAAAGTCAAAAACGTCTGCAAGATAAGAACCAAATAGCGTATTCTTACCGCCACTCATTGAAAGATTTTTTATAAACAAGCCTGGGTTTTTTTCTTGACCAAGATCACGTGTCATTGTGGTTACTAAATCGTATGGCTGACGTAACGCAGCAAAACCTACACGACTCACGCCTTTTAAGACATCATATACCTTACCGAAAGTACTGTCAAAGATAGAACCAACAATTCCTCTGTTGTTTCCTACTGTACTTTTAATCTTATCTACGTTAAATTGGTCTCTTTTTAGTTGAGCAATGCCATCTAAGGAAGCAATCTTATCAATTCCTGGAGTATTTGCTGGTATTCCCTGTTTTACCATGCCCATAATGAGGTCTTTACTCATACCTGGGTACTTAGACGTTATATTATTAAAGTTTTCATACATGCCAGGCGTGAGCGATAGCATTTGAATGCGCATAGCGCGATTACGCGCTTCGCCTTCGTTGTTATATAGCGCCTGTTGTGCAGGTGAGAGCCTATTCTCAGCCATTAAATAGCGTTATCCAATTCTTGGTTGTATGCGTCAACTATCAAAGCCAACTGTATTGAATCAGGGTTTGCTAGGAGCATAGCACGTGCTAATGTCTGGGTCTGGTCAATTGCATCAATTGGATTAGATAAATTACTATCATCTTCTCCTGGGCCACCAGGTGCGCCAGAGGATGTTGGTCTATCGTCTCCTGGCAAGAATGCGTCAGTAGTTGGTAATCCTCCTACCATAGGGTTCATTCCAACCGCTGTAGCATCGGGTGCAATTGTAGCAGCAGCACCCTCTTGAGCAAGTTCAGTTAGTTGGCCACGTTCTCCGTATGTACCACCAGAGGCATTTTGAATCTTTGCATCTCTTTGAATTCTGCTAACGAGGTTTTGGTCTGTGCGCTTAGAGTTTGCTCCTACGCCAGATACAACTTGCTTGACCATTTTTAGTCCTCATCTTCTTCGAAATCATCTAATGGATTTTTTATTGGGTCTTTTGGATCAATTATCCAATCAGGATAACTTGACCTTTCCATTGCAAACGCTAAAGCAATACCTTCATCCATACCTGCTTTGCGTAGTGTGTCATAAACTTCTTTAGTTGCAATTGCCCAGAAATCTAATTTTGTTAGTACTGGCTCTTGAGTAGTCCTGCGATTACGTGCTACCTTCTTAACAACCTTTTTGGGAATTGGTTTTTTTCTAGTAGCCACATTATCCTCCTAAGCCCGCTAATATTGATGCTAAATCTGGTCCTGGTTGTGGGGCCCCACCAGAGGGTTGTCCAGGAGCGACAGGGGACGGGGTAGCCTCAACTGGTCCCTGTAAGCCTGGTGGAGCCGTCTCTGCCTGCATTGGTTGTTCAGGGGCCTCGGGAGGCGTGAACACGGCCAAAGCAGCAGCCTCTATTGCTTCCCCGTTGCGGCGACGTTCAATGACGTCTGCAATCTTTTGAATTATTAGAGATGGGTCTTGGCCTTGAGCAGCCATGGCAGGGATTGCCTGCGCTGTAGCTGTAATTGCAGCCGATAGGTTGCCACGCATCTTTTCGATTTCAATCCGTTGTTCTTCAAGTGATACGTTTACGTTCCACGGAAGTTCACGACGGATGAAATCCTTAGACACCAAATCGGCTCCAAGTGCTTGTAAAGAGAAAATCAAGGCTCGCGATGGGTCAAGTCCTGCCATTAAACCGTAACGCACTTCGATAGAAGAGTCACCTTTAATGTCTTTGCTTGGTTTGTACTTTAACTCGTACGGAGTACCTTGTGCGACACCCTTGACACTCTTTTCATTATCGAAAAGGAGTTCATCCATTTCGAAACATACTTTCATGACATCTTCAAGTGTCTCAGCTAGGATTGTTTGCCCTGCTTTAATTTGAGAGTCAAATGCACCAAGCAACGCTTGCACACCTTGACCAGTAATGATTGAAGCATCAATGGTTCCTGTGCGTCCTTCAGGGTAACGGGCACCAAGGCGAAGTTCCGCTTGTAGTGAGGCCTGTTCCTGGAAGGCTGCTGCTGGTACATCTAGTCTAACTCGACCTACGCCTGCTGGTTGTGATGTGCGAATAATCGCATCAGGTCCCATTGGCATGTCGACTACATCTGTTGGAACAACTAGAGGAGCCTGGATAGACTTCTCTGCTGCTTCCATTGCAAGATTAGCAAATCGTGCACGTGCAAGTTGTACGTATATTACATCGTCAAACTGTCCACGTGATTCGTTATCAATCGATGGACGTCTTGCTATGTAGACATTCATCTTGCCTGTTGGGTTAGAGGCATAGTTAAGAACTAAGTTACTGCGTTGTGGTAAATAAAGAACCGTTACATTCGCATCATTGTAACGAACAAGGTCAACCATGTAGTTCGTGTCTTGATTAAAGCCATCACGACCTAGAATAGCGCTTGCGTATTCTGGATAGTCTACTGCTAGTTCGCCTATCGTCTTGGCATAGCGTTTAGCGTATGCTACGCAACGACCAAATCTATCAAACTCAGGATAACCACCCATGGGATCTTCAACACGGATACGTGGAAGACTATCATCAAAGTCAGGCTCTACATAGATAGGCAAGAAGCCGTATGAGAAGTACCAGTCAGCACCCCAATACATCTGAGATTGTAAACGTGAATGGTATATGTAGTTGTTTGCTATCATGGTGCGCTTGTCAGCGAACACACGAGCGCGGTCATTGTTAATATTAGTTGTAGAACAATTGAAAGATGGAAGCGGGGCCAATACTTCAGCCAAGTCACGTGCGGCTACATCTACAAAGTTAGCCGTCATGGACTTACCCATACCTTCAGGGAACAAGTCAGGGTAAATCTGACTCATATCACCTTTGCGTACGGCAAGGACATCCTGCATACGTGCATCGCGGGTTACATTGCGAAGCCTAAGATTCTCAACCCGCCTTGCAATCGTTTGGATATCTAATTCCATTATAGTCCTATTCGTAGATTAACGCTTCGTAATCGTTTACGTCCATTACGTAACGTTGTTCAAGTTGCTTTCTTGTGGCCCATCTGTTTGGAACGTGGCTTTGGTTGTAATTGTTATTGCTGATGACTTCCTTAGCGCGTAGTTCACAGAACCACAAAGCCATAACACAGTCAGTCTTGCCTTTAGTATCAGGCTTCCAGGTTATTAATTGCTGTATTAACGATTTGACTCCTTCAGAGCCATCTTGTGAAGGCAACTCCATAAGGTTATCGTCTTGATGTACATTGTTACGCATGGTCCCAAAGAGACCAGCCATAGATGCTACACCGAATGATGTGTCCCATTTGTTCTTACCTGTGAACTGACTGGAGAATCTAACTCCAGTAGAGGCAAGGAATGAGCGTAAGTCCTCATCTAGCGCGTAGGCTTTCTGATGAGCATTGATTTCGATACGTAATTCTTGAGGTTTGTACTTGTCTACCCAGTCATTGATTAACTGTCTGATCTTAGCAGGGGTAGGCTCTGACATATTGATGACATCTAGGATATACCGCCTGCGAGTTGTGCGGTCAACCGTCAGTATTACTGCTGCGGTGTTACCTGTCATAGCAGGGTCTAGCCCCATTATGGTATACCAAGCCCCGTGTTCCTTAGGGTGTCCAGGTAATCCAGGCTTTAGAACTCCGCGTTTGCGCATCCTGTTAACTGAACCCTGTATACACGCAGGGGAAAAAATAGAATCTTCTTGTACATCTTGCTGTTGATAGACCAATGCCCAGGCTGACGCAGAAACTTCACTCCTTCTTCGATAGAGTGCTGGCCCGTCCCATTTAGGATATAGTCCGTCTTCATCTGGAAGTATGCCTTCATCTGAACCTTCCCAAGGTATTTGACTTTTAGGCCAGAGCGTGACCCAATCTTTTGGGTCTTCGTCTAGTTCTAGAACTGCTGGCATGGCAAAGTAAGTGAAAGGGGTATTGCCGTTGCTCCAATGCTCACCGTTTCTGATTTCACGGTATAGGTCATTAGAGGCAATTCGGGTTCCTACGATAAGTAACTTACCAGTATCACCTAGACGGGTTACTACATCTCGTTGGAGCCAGAGGAGTTGCTTTTCCCATTCGTGTGCGTTGGATGTCGTAACAACGTCATCAAGGATAATGAGGTTTGAGCGAGCTCCTGTAATCTGTCCACCAATACCAAGGGCTTGTACTGTCGGGTCTTTCTCCGTCGAGTCACGGCTGAGATAGATTCGGTCAGCCTTCCAAGTGTCGGCATCCTCTTTCCACCCCCCTGTGCTTCCATATACGGCCTGGAGTTTAGCCCAGCGCTCATGACTTAGCCGCTGCTTGATAGAGTAGAGATACTCCTTAGCGCGTTCTTGAGTCTTAGAGACAATCGTAATCTTGATATTCGGGTCCATCGCAATCCGATAGACGCAGTAGTTGACCGTGATGACGGTGGACTTGGCGTGTTCGGGCGGGACATTGATCAACAATCTCTTAGGGCTAGACGGTTGGTAAATCATAGAGGCGTGAAGGTATGAAGGTTCGCGCCCCTCTAGGATATCTATCCAAGACCTATGATGAGGGAAGATGGGTGAGTCTAAGAACTCTGCAGAGAACTGCTCAAAACCTATCTTGTACTTAGCGTCTCCAGTAGTGATGCTGAGGGTGCGCTCGCCTTCTTGCCTGGCGGCTTCAAGTGCTTTGATGAACTTGGGGTCTTTCCGCCAGTCTTTCATCACGTCAGGCTTCCTGCCAGCCCTAGCCAGGGCGTCTTGCAGGTCTAGTCCTTGACGTATGAAGTCTAAAACTTTGGTCTTTGCCTCCCTAAGCCTAGCAACGTTATGATGCTCAGACCCAGCCTTGGCAGCCATATAAACCCTCCATAATAAAATCTCCCCTTCGCTCAGCGCTTCAGCGCTTCGCTACCCCTCGAGGCAGCCCAAGGCTGCCGAGTAGGAAGGATATTCGCTTCAGGTTACCGCTCATATCCTTACATATATACTAACCCGTTCAAATACCAAAACCGAACGCTTTGTTATTAAATTGTTATAAACTATACCCCTAAAAGGGACATATTGGGGCACTCGGAGCAAATACTGGAAAAATATTATTTGCGGAGAGTGTACTACAACCCCGGTAGGGGTTTAAAGCATTGGGGTCGCCCTAGCGACCACGAATGATTATTGGGGCGAGCCCCTTGGCGAGCACCTTTGTCTTTCCCGCGAGCCGAAGGCGAGCGGCGTTTTTTGTGTTGGGTTTTAATAGCCGACCTTCTCGCGTTAAGGGTCGGTGTTTGTGTCGGGCGGTAGTCTGCTTGGGGGTCTGAGGCTTGGGGCTTGGGGCATAGGATTATCCTACGACACGCGCTCAATGGGGGTCTTGGATAGAATTGACTTAGGGGGCAATTCATGGGACACTTCTTTTAGTGGCAATTCCGTCACTACTTAATAAAGGAAACGAATATGAATAAAGGAAAGAATGGGAAAGTAGCTAGTTCCCTAGATGTAATAAATACTGACCTGCTTGAGGTTTTCGCAAGTGTGGTCAATGGCTCTCTTGTTGCTGAATTGGTCGCGTATGAAAAAGGCGTGACCATGCTTCGCGGTGGGCTAATCTCGGTGCGTGGTCTGAGTTTAACAATCGAGGTAGCAATTGAGTGTGGCTCACTTCCTACGATTAAGCCAAGCACTGCGCAGGATTTTCTTCTATCTGCTCAGGTTAGGGATTTAGAAGGTGGCAAGGATAAGTCCTTAAAAGACTTGCTAAATGCTACAATCCAAGGGCGCAAGTCTTTCGGTGGCGCTAAGAGTTTTGCCAAGCGTATCGAGGCGAAGGAATGGAAATCTTTTGCTGAATTGGTCAAGGCAACACCAAGCCAAGGCGAGAGAGCCAAGGCAGGGCGCAAGGCTTCGCCCGTTGCTGAGAGTGTGGACTCTTTCGTTTCGCTCTTTATGGGCGCAAAAGGTCTAACTGATTTAAAGGTTGAGAATATTGACCAATGGAACTCGTTTCTAAATCTTGTCGGCA
>Ga0181365_1000092_pt1 | contig 17755 bp, 25 predicted proteins | sample Fa13NDMM110DN_FD_130097 | JGI IMG/M metagenome (GOLD analysis project Ga0181365, IMG submission 130097) | Freshwater viral communities from Lake Michigan, USA - Fa13.ND.MM110.D.N | ecosystem: Environmental > Aquatic > Freshwater > Lake | place: USA: Michigan | collected 2013-09-24
GAAGAGTTGCCCGTGTCCGATAAGATGTTAGCAGTATTCAAGCAGTATATTGATATGATGGGATTGCGATCGGGCGACTATGTTTTGTATCAGAAAGACCAGAAGAGAACCACATCCAATATCATCACGAAACGACTGAATAGTATTTTCGGTAAGAATGTCGGAGCGAGTATGTTGAGGCACATTTATCTGACTGACAAGTATTCGGAAGTGAAAGACGAACAACAGAAGGATAGCGATTTTATGTCGCATTCTCTCGGAACACAAAAAACATATATAGTAAAATAGATAGGAGAAATCGTGGAGAAAAGAAATAGAAAACTAACCAATCTATTATAGTATAAAACTAAAATAGATAGAATAAAACTAAATATATATGAAAATCATCAATAAATACAAGAATTATCAAGAAAATGAATAAAAAAGCAGTCTTTTACCGTATAAAATTATAATTTTATACGCTTATATGATAAAAAACGGATAAAACTATGTGAAAATCGTGAAAATCCTCTATTTGGAGAAAATGTAAGAAAAACGGAGAGAAAACTTTGAGAAATCAGACGGTCTGATATCCATATACGGTAGCATATACGGATTTTGTTGATGCCGAAATCGTTGCTTGTCGCACTACAACAATCTGAAATCGGATTAGAACACCATCAGTAATATATTCGTTCCCACTAAACACCGTAAATGCTTGTGTCCCACCAGAACTAGCATTGCTTGTTCCCGATGTGATTGTAAATGGTGTTGTCGCCAATGTATAATTATTTGTTTCTTCACGGATTTGAACTGATAATGTTGTTGTTAGAGTGTTTGTGAATGACCCACCATCTAATCCGATCATCGCATATAACGGGTAAAACCTACCCCAATTCGGCGTTCGTATTTGTGTTGATGTTCCAGTTGGCGACCACGCACCAGTCGTCGTCGTTGTTCCCGCACCGGTTGCGTTTGGTATAAGGCATGTTCCGAGAGGTAGTTGAAAAGATGCCAAACGATAATTAGTTGATGATGAACGACCTACGAAATAATCGTCTGCGTAAAAATTACCGACTGCGTTGATAGATGTATTTGTTAGTGTCGTCGTTCCGTTGGTCTGCGTGAAGCGGGTTGTCGGCGTATTATCCTGTAAAGAAATTGTCGCATTCCGCATCGTTGTGGATGCGTTCGTTTGTGTATATCTACGAACGCTTGAACTATCACTCAACCGAATAGTTGTGTTGATTATTTCAGTTGATATTTCATCTTGGTCGTAATGTAATTCATCAAAATCATCACGCATCTTTATATCAAATGATTTCAGTGTTAGAAGTCCAGCAGCACCGACACTTTCAACTCTGACAACCCCATTGTTGGCAGTGGATAGGTTCAGACCTCCTGTATCTCCTGTAATATTGACCGTTGTATTTGTGATATCGGTCTGTGATGCCGTTTGTTCGTATTTTACATCCAATGCTGCCGCCTGTAATTGTATCGTCGCATTTCTTATTTGTGTTTCAGTTGCGTTCTGTGTAAATCGCAGTTGTCCTCCACTGTTTATACTTGTCGCCGTATTGTTTAGTGTCGTTGATGCTGACAATAGTGATATTTTAGGGTCTGATGCGATTTGTAGAGTTGTTCCTCCCGTATTGTTTAGTGTCGTTGTGGTCGCATTCGTTGTTATCTTGTTAGTCCCGCCCGATCGGATATTGGTTGTTGTATTATCCAGTGTTGTCGCCGTTGATGAAATCGCCACTTTGTTATCTACACCAGACACGATATTCGTGGTATTATTTGTTAGCGTTGTATCTGTTGATGAAATCGCTACTTTGTTATTTACACCAGACACGATATTTGTGGTATCATTGGTTAGCGTAGTATCTGCCGATGTTATCGCAACTTTGTTAGTCCCTGATACGATATTCGTGGTATCGTTTGTTAGCGTGGTTGTCGTTCCTGAAATAGATGCTTTTGTATTCGCACCTGACACGATATTCGTTGTCGTATTTGTTAGCGTGGTTGCCGTATTTGTTATTAGTGATTTTGTATTCGCTCCGATATCCTGTGTAATACTTCCCGCTGTTGGTGCGTCCAACGCTACACTACCTGATGATACTATTATTCCTGATGTTCCGGCGACATCGGCAATAAACACATTATTATTTTGTATAGTTGATTGCGTTGCGTTATGCTGATATTTCGCAGTTCCACTGAAAGAGTTCAACGCTAAACCATCACTATTTATACTAACTGTCGTTCCAACAATTGTCGTATCGGCATTATCAACTGCTAAAACTCCTGTGATTGTCTTATCGCCCGTTATCGTTTGTGTTCCCGCTTTGAATACAACAGTGTCGTTTAGCGTTGCTATTTCCTCGTTTATGGTTGTGAAGTCATCACCACCAATCATAGACAATCCGTTGTTTAGTGTGAAATCCATTATATAATATCTAATATATCTGTATATAATAAAATGGAAGACCCGACTATTTCCGACCTTGCTACTGCCGCTCAATCGGCATACGACCAGACTACCGCACCAGATAATTATACCCGTGTGGATGAGTTGTCATCGCCCGACATCTCTACTTTTCGCCACAATACAAACCCTCATTATATTATCAGTCATCGGGGAACTGACTTTTCTGATGCTAAATCTATTCGCAAAGATGTTCGGGCGGACTTGAATATCGCCCTCGGAAATCGGGCGGGAGATGTGCTACATAAACGCCGCACGAAGAAGACCGAACAAATCATAAAGAAAATCCAGAAGAAAGAACCCGCCCACGAAATCCATCTGACGGGACATTCACTTGCCGGTTCAACAACCGCACACGCATTAGCGACATCTCCACTCGTTCGTTCATCAGTAAAATCACTCAATACATTCAACTCGGGTAGTAGTGCGTTTCAGAAACAACCCGATGTTTCGCCCGAAGTCCGTAAGGAGATAGAAGCGAAAAGCGTTCATCATCGTGTAATCGGCGATGAAATATCAGCACACACAAAATCCAGTCTGATCGGAAAGACGAAGACTTACAAATCTACTAAAAAACCTACTGTGTCGCAACATCTATTAGCGATGGCGACCCCGTTGATGAAAAAAACCTTTGCGGGACGATTGTTGTCATTCGGGGCAAATAAGGCATTAGGAACAATGGAAAGTCATTCCTTATCTCACTTTATAAAATCTAAAAAATAAAATCTATATACATTGTATATAATGTTTCCAATGGGTTCTCTACCGTTATCTGCTATCGCCTCTATGGGCGGAAACGACCCGAAATCACTCCTCCGTTTCGCCAGTCAGAACCCCGCCCTTGTTAGCGGTATTGCGGGGCAGATTGCCCGTAATCCGAAGATGGCGACTGACTTGGCGACGAAGATGGCGGGTAAGGCGAAGATGCCGAAAGCACCGAAAGTTGATATGGGTTATCTGATGAGGCAGGAGCAGCGTATCCCGATGCTGCGTGGTCGTGCTATGGAGGTCGCCAGTAAGGCGGGAATTACCCCGATGCTCGGAAAGTTTTAGGGCGACCCGTCGCTACTCGTATCCACGAACAACTCCGTTGATGATGACGACGCAACCAACGGAGTATCGGGCAACTCTGACAGTTTGTCCTCTATTTTCTTTTTTAGTATATATGAAGTTTCTATCAATTTCGTATATCTAGTCCAACAGTCAGCAAGGAATATTTTTTCTTCTCCTGCTCTCTTCTGCTTATCCAGTGCGAGGTATTTGTATATATCTATTGACAGCACATAGAAGTCCTTTGAACCGACCAACTCCACCTCCATCTGTCGTGTTATCTGATAAAACATTTCTATGCTTCCTATGATGCCGACGAGTAATGACAGAAACATATTTAGCAGACTGACATAGGTCTGCGACATAAAACCTGTGAGTGAAACTGCCGCCACGCTATTCACGGACGAAATTACTAAAATCGGGATACGATAGTATTTTAGGCGTGATTTCAGAGTGATATAACGCTTTCTATGGTAAGCGGATAGTAAGGACGCATTAGTCCGTATTCGGTCTAAAATCCGATCAACATCATTCATAATATATAGATACATATTATATGAACGAAGAACTCCCGATTGAAGAACCACCACCGAAATGTTTGACGAAGAAACGAAAGTTGTGTCTGACAGAGAGAAAAACTCTGAAAATCCGCCGTGATTTGGAACAAGTTTCGCAGAAGGCGGAAGAGTTTAGGCGAAAGTTAGCGGACGGACTAAAAATTGAAATTGGATATAAAGGTATTTAGATATATCTATGTGTATAATATAGATATGCCTTACGCAAACAAAGAAGACCAGAAAGCATGTTATGCCCGTTGGCGGGAGAAGAACCCTGACCGGTATAAGCATCATTATGAGAAACAGAATGCGAAGAAGGAAACCGTCAGACCCCGACAGACCGCCGAAGAGAAAATCGCCAGAGCAGAGAAAGCGGTGGCGGATGCGACCGCCCGTTTAGCAATCCTAACACAAAAATCTGCCGCAAAATTGATTTCAGAAACGCCCAATCCTGAATGAGGGATTTTATTTAGGAAGAAAATTGATATAGATATATTATCTTTATATAAGATATATCTATGAATACTATGATGAACCTGTTTAGCGAACCTACCTACCCGATTACGAAAACCGAGATGTTTGACGAGGAAACGATGAAAGGACTGCTTACTGACGAGATGTTCGCCAAGGCAGACCGAGAACGCCTGTCGTGGTATAACAAGCATCGGATCGGAGCGGGGCGTGTTTTGGTATCTTACAAGTTGGCGGATGGATGTGAAGAGCATAAGTTAGGAAGACTATTCGCCGAGAACTCCGTTGGAGTGGCGGCGTGGAGATTTGATATGAGAAACCCGTTAGGTGCGAAGTTTTATTGGGACATTGATATGGAAAACTGTCATTATCGCATCGCCGAAAAATATTGTGTTGATAACAACCTGCCGCACGGCAAGATTTCCGATTATATTCAGAACCGTAAAGCGGTTATGGCGATGTCATCATCCAACAAGTGGAAGGCGAAGATAGAGTTTTTGAAGTGTCTGTATGGCGGCAACATCAAGTTATATAACGATAATTACAATGAGGTAGAGGGCGACATTACGGTGGATGGGAACAAGTATTTGGTAGAGTTGTCATCCGAGGTTCGGATGATTAGCGAACACATTTGGATGACGCATCAGCACCTCCATAAGCATAAGTCGGGCGGGAAAGGTGCGGTGGCGATGAATAAGAAACCGAACCCGAAGGCATCGCTACAAGCGTTGATATTTCAGACGACCGAGCGTAAAATGTTGATGGGATTAGACCGCATTTTGGCGAGGTATAATCGTAAGATGGCGGTTCTTATCCACGACGGCGGATGGGTTGAGAAGTTGGAAGGCGAAACGCAATTTGATACCGATCTAATGATTACATTGATGACCGAGATGTCGTTGATGTTCGGAATGACCGTTGTGTTAGCACAGAAACCGATAGAACACGATTGGAAACCGAAGGAGAGTTCGGGTTCGCCGTATGAGATTATGAAGCGTGTATTTGAGAAGCGACACGCCATCATCGGCGGCAATCTGATGATTAGACACGAGGACGGTGTCCGTGAGATGGTGAAGTTGAAGAAGAACGATGAGCGGTTCATTCATCTGAATTGGATGGATGACAGCGGGACACGACCCGTCAAGAAGTATTTCTATGCCGAGTGGTTGGAAGACAAGTCAGTCAAGCGTTATGACCGCATTGACTTTATGCCCGATCGCACCAAGTGTCCCGACAGCGTTTATAATTTGTTTGACGGGTTCGCCGCCGAGAAGCACGAGCAGAAGGTTTTCACCGAGGAGGAGATGGACGCTTTGATGAAACCTATTCGTCGTCATCTGAACCTACTCACGGGTGGGAATGGCGGTTGGGTGTTGGATTGGTTGGCGAATATCATCCAAGACCCGATGCGTCGCAGTGAGGTCGCCCCGCTTATTCGTGATGAAGGCAGTCTGTTGTTGTCGGGCGGCGGGACGGGCAAATCGTCTATGTTGGATTGGATTATGACTGAAATCATCGGCGAGAAATACTGTTTGTCCGTAGCGAACAACGACGATATCTATGACAGTTTCAACGCCCGATTAGAAGGCAAGTTATTGGTCGTCGTAGAAGAAACGGGCGGCGACACCAATTTCAAGAATAAGGATACTCTGAAACAGAAGATTACGCAGAAGAAACAGTATGTGAATAAGAAGGGCATTGAAAGTTATGAAGTGAATGACTACTCCCGATGGATGTTCTTTACTAACAATCGTAATCCGCTACGCACCGATCGGAGGTTCGCCGTCTTTGATACCGATAACCGTAAGCGTGGAAACGAGGCGTATTTCACCAAACTGTTCGCTCATATAGGACAGACTGATGTCAAGGTCGCATTCTTCCAACATTTGAAAAATATGGTGGATATTCCGAAGACCCCGATTGAATGGTATAAGAGTATCCCGATTACCGACGCACTCCGTGATGTGATGTTGATGAACGCCTCACCAATGGTGAAGTGGATTGTCAGTTGTTTGTATAAGAAGTCGCTCACTGACGATTATGTCGCTAACCTCTACGAGAAATATACTGACTGGGTTCAGACCTATCGTGAAACCAAAGAACCGATGACCTGTCAGATGTTCGGTCGGGCGTTGGAACGCAGCGACGAAGTCGGACAAGTCGGCGACAAGACCCGCACGAATAGAGGTCAGTTATGGCGTTGGAATGTAGCGAGTGTTGTAAAGCATTTGAAAGAACAGAAGTTTATTGATGCCGAGTTTGATTATAATCTGACAATCCAAGTGGCGAAGGATATGGTAGTCAGTGATTAGTGTATGATATTTCATATTAGTGTATGATATTTCATTTTTGTGTATGATATTTTTTTCTCCTAAATTATCCTACACTCACCCGTATATGGTGTCATTGTATGTATTACATATAAAATATTACAGCATAACTATGGAGTGTGTAGGATTAGTGTAGGAAGTGTAGGATATTACGGATATTTCACTATTTTTGAAAAGTTGAGAACCCAAATGAAAAATAAAAAAAGTTTTAGAAAGTCCTACTATGGATATTTTTCTGTTTTTCCGACATATCATACACTTCCATCATTTCCAACACCGATCGGAAAATTGATTGTGAAATAGGGTCGGGATTTTGTGTTAGACCGTGGAAAATTGAAACTGATAAAATCCCTCATAAAGGACAGCATATCAGCAGTAAAACAAGTAAAACAAAATGGAAAGTATCAGCAACGACATTATGTGGTTTATCGTGGAGCAGCAGAGGCAATCGTTCTTAGATAATTGTGAAAGCGAAGTATCTCATTGGATAAGAGAGCGACTGGAAGAGCAAGACTGGGAGACATTGGAAGACATCATAGAAGAAGATTTATATTGGGAGCATGTTATTACGAAAGTGTTGTATAAACTGGTAAAACAAGACGGAGAAAGATTTTCCGAGTTATTATATCACAATCTACAAATCCAACACCGATCGGACAGACAGTGGATGTGCGAGATGATTATAAAGAGAGTGAAGGAGGCGATAATTCACGAGTAATAGTAGGATAAAAATGTGTATAGTATTTATATAATGGAGTTATACAACGCCGATTGTTTAGTGAAACTGAAAGACCTTTCAGCAAGTAGCGTGGATTGCGTCGTATTGGATTTGCCTTACGGGACGACTGACTGTGCGTGGGACACGAAGATTGATTTAGCAAAGTTATGGGAACAACTATTGCGAGTAGGCAAAGAGAGAACCGCCTATTTCTTTTTTTGTGATTTCCGATTGGGTGTTGAAATAGTGAATAGTAATCCGAAGATGTATAAACAAGATTTGGTATGGGACAAGCAGGTGGCGAGTAATCCGTTGTTGGCGTTGAAGAGGATACGGACATCACACGAGAACATATTGGTATTTTATAAGAAACCGCCCGTGTTCCAATGGGCGAAATATCACACGGCAACAAAATATAAGCAAAAACCACAAGATACAGCATATGGTGGAACATTAGGAGATACGAAAATGTTATCCATAGGCACAAAATACGAACCGAAACTACCCGTCAGTGTTATAAAACACGATGAGGAAGAATGGGGCGGATGCCTACCAAACGATAAGATGTTAGGACAATGTGGGAATACATACGAACCGAGATTGCCCGTCAGCGTTATGACATATACAGGACTGAAAGGAAAGAAACGAAAGCATCCAACGGAGAAACCGATCGCACTATTGGAGCATCTGATAAAATACTATACGGCGGATGATGCGGTTGTATTAGACCCGACGATGGGTAGTGGGACTACGGGACAGGCATGTAAAAATCTCGGAAGGCGGTTCATCGGAATAGAATTGGATAAGGCGATATACGACATAGCAGTGGAACGGTTAGGAACAGAAGAAAAAAATCCGACACAATCTGACAAAGTTTTGTGTTAGACCTCACAAAATTGATTGTAAAAAAGGGATTTCATAATACAGCATCTAAACACAAAACAACAACAACAAGATGACGACGAGATACACCATCAAGCAGTTCGCCCAAAAGAAGTTCGCAGAGAAGGGCAAGAAACTAATCATTCCGGCGAAGTATGTGAATGAAAGGTATTCCGAGTATGCGATACTGATAACCTCCGAGGACGACTTTACGGAGTGTTGTAATAGGTTGAAGGGCAAGAGCATTGAGGAGATATTGCCGAAACTGATTGCGATTACCCGAAACATTATGAAGTATTCGGATAAGGAGTTGAACGAACATTACGAGGCGAACAATCAGGCGTTCAAGGATTGGGGCGACGATGTGATATTGTTTTACATCCACAGGTCGGCGATTGACGACCATTGGGCGGAGAAGAACCCGATCAGGATGATGTGGGATTAGGATATAAAGGATTGAGTAGATATCATATAATGTATGAAATCCACAAAGGACACATTTTGACGGGGTGGGTGTTTTTGGATGCGATAATGGATTTTGATAAAAAGTTTGAGGAGGATATGCGACGGGCGGGAATGGAAGAAGAAGATATAAAAAAAATATTATTGAATGTCAGACTGATGAGGATACCACGCAAGGAATGGACTACCAAAAACGAATGGTATATTTCCAACATCATCAGTTATGTCATTTTTTATTTGGGACACAACCAAAATCATTTGGAGAAGATTATGTCGGAGATTGAAAAGAGAAGCAGGGCGGAACTGAATACGAATGTGATGACATCCGATGAGTATATGACATATAGAAGGACGCAATTTGAGTTGCGGCGTATTATCCAATATGCGTGGGATAAGCGATCGGATTGTGAGATGACATTTTCGGAGAATGGAACAATTACGATTTCATAAAATATAGGCGTATAATATATAAGAATGGGCGGCGGAGTTCATAGCAAACCAATGACTATTGCCGATATGGCGGCAGCAGCACACGAAGGATTTACCGAAATGATGGGACGACAGGATGATGTCAGAAGGAGAGTAGAAGACGGATTACGAGGAACACCAGCGGCGAACGCAAATCTACGAAGAGAGTTAGAACGAAGTGCTTATCAACGAGCAAATAGATTACGACAGGCAGCATTAGAAACAGTCGCAGATGAGGCGGCAATAACAGCGAGGGCAGCAGATATTATAAACCAAGCACCGCCACAGGTAGCACAGTTAGCAGGAGGAGCGACAGGAGCAGTCCAAAATGCTATGCCAGTTGATATTATGGACGATATTCCTATGATGATGAGCGGAATGATGACTGCGAATATACCACAGGCATCGGTCGTAGGAGTAGGAGAGAGAGCAAAACGAATAATGCGAGAGGTAGATAATTTAGATAGTCAGTTGAGAGGATACAGAAAGTGATTAGTAGTTCCGATATTCATTAGTGTCATCATATTCTACGATACCCTCATAGACAAACTCCTCTATGGTCGGCGTATGACAATAGCAGCAGCGGATTACTTTATAAGGCACACCGTTTTTTGTATGACGGATCGGATAGTTCGGAAGGACGACTGAATATAAGCACTGCGAACACAGACAGATATTTACATAGCACGAATGACATTTGTAGGCAACATCGTCTAAAACATCCAACTTACACATATAGCATTTATCCATTTTCTATAATGTGATGATAATATATCATTATATTATATATGATTATCGCCAAGAGTGAAAAACCCGAGAAGCGTTTGAAGGCGACATTCGCCGACGGAAAGACCATCCATTTCGGAGCGAAGAATGGAACGACTTACATAGATGGAGCGACGGCAGACCAACGGAAGAATTGGATAGCACGACACCGAGTGCGGGAAAATTGGAACAATCCACGGACGGCAGGTGCGTTATCACGGTATCTGTTATGGGGCGACACACGGAGTTTAGAAACAAATCATTCCCGTTTTATGGATCGGTTTTCTATCCGTTGATGAGTTTTCATCGCCCCGTATATTCCGAATGTGAGGACATCCAAAATAAGTTGTGTGAAACTGATATACGAATACCACGGCATTATATATAGATGGTAGAGTTTTTGTTCGTCGTAGTATTATACTGTTTAGTAAAATATCCGTATTAGTTATATGACAGAATACGCCAAAATAAAGCGAGAACTATTTAGGACGAGTATGCCCGATAATCTGAAAAAGGCATTCATCATTTTGGTTCAACAACATCCAGCATTAGGACAGTCCGATAAGGATTTCGTATGTGAAAATATCAACCACTACGAGGACATAGACGAAGTCAGTCGCACCGATGTTATGGATGTTTTAGACGGAATGGATATGTTTGTTGTCCGAAAATAAAATCCCTATATATAGAAATGACAGTTTTTATCTACCGATTGTTTAGCGAGAAATGCCCGAACTCATGCTATGTGGGAAGCACCGAGAGAACCCTAAAATACCGATTGAGGAAACACAAGGACAAATCGTATGAAGCACCGAACCGTCGGATATACAAAAAGGTGTTTGAGAGTGGAGGATGGTTTGATTGGGAGATAGAGGTTTTAGAAACGATTGAAACTGATAACCGACTGACGAGGTTAGCGAGAGAACAGTTTTGGATGGATGAGATAAACCCCGATATGAATAGTATCAGATGTTTAGGATAAAATTATCTACATATAGAATATATAGATAATGGATTTTGAGGATACTCTTACCGAACAACCCGACGAGATGCCGAACGCTATTGAGAAACCGAAGCGTAAGGTCAGCGAGAAGCAGTTGGCGGCACTGTCTGCCGCCCGTGAAAAGCGTAAGACGAAGACGAACGCATTGGATAAGGCGAAGGCGATTGTCGCCCCGCCTCCGCCCGTGTTAGTCCGAAACCCCGTTCCCGAGTTTGTTGAACCCGCTCCGAAGAAGAAGGCAGCACCGAAGAAGAAACCCGCCGCCCCGCCACCTACGGTAATCCAATTTCAGGATAGCGATGATGACAGCGACGGTAGCGATGGTTCGCCACCCGCACCGACGATTGTCATTCGTCGTCCTCCACGACGCAAGACCGAGCAACCCGCACCCGAACCCGTCCAAGTTTATGAACCGAGGCAATATATTCGGAGGGCATATTAGAAAATATAAGTATATGATATATGAACCATTCCAATACCCGATCGTCGTCTAAAATATTTCTGTCCTCCGCAGGAACAAATCAGGTGGTGAATAGTTCCACACTGAATACGGACATAACATTTTATTTTGACCCGATACTCTTACCATCGTATGATAAAAGTCATCTAGTTTTAGGATTGGAACAGGCATCTATTCCAGTCAGCATCAATATGATAAACAGCAAGAACAACGAGATGACAATCAGCGGTCAGTCATATACCATTCCACCAGGAAATTACACAATAACACAGATGATAACTTATTTGAACTCTGTGAATGCTACCATCCAGTTTGAATACAATACACAATTTACAACGACTAACAAAATCACAGCGACCATTACTCCGACTGCTTCCGTTATCATAACGGGTAGTGCGTCTAGTATTTTAGGGTTCGTGAATGGGACATATTCCAATCCGTATATTTTTACGAATGTCGTCAATCTGACATCCACCACGGGCATCATTATTCAGATAGAGAACATCACTACGACGAACCGAGATAATTCGGGTAGGACAGGTGCGACATTAGCACGATTACCGATCACATGCCCTCCTCTGCGTATTTTACAGTATTTCAACGCCACACCGTTCTATACACAAATAGCGAACCGAGAACTCACTTATCTACGCATCCGACTACTCAACGATGATTACTCACAGTTGGTATTAGAAGGAAATCCAAATTGGTTTATCGTTGTCCGTTGCGACTATTCGGAGAAAGAAGCACCAACCGAATTACCGAACGAGTTTCGCACGATGCGACGCAATATGGCGACACAGCAAATGGAGGCGGATTTGGCACTCCAACAAGAACCAATGTCTAAAAAATAATAATGTAATGTTATGATATATAATGGGTATTCTACGCCAGTTTGAAAAGTTTGGAGGTAATCTAAAACGAGCATTTTCACCGAAGAACATAGAGCGTGGTTTTCGGAGATTTGGCGACACCATAGTCCGTGATGTTTTGCCCGTCGCCGAAAAGATTGCGGGAGGTATCAAGACCGTAGCACAGTATGCCGCACCAGTTCTGTTAGCATCAGGTATTGGAGCGGAGTTTGCCCCGATAGCATTAGGTATCGGAGCGGTAGCGGGTGCGGCGGAAAAGGGTATCCACACGGGTAGGAAAATCATCAAGGTCGCAGGACAGGCGAAAAAGTTCTCCGATCGCCCGTCGTTAGAAAAAGGTAAGATGGTAGCGTCAGGAGTATTAGATATAGGCAGTGGTTTAGTTCCACAGGGCGACCTACTCCGAAAAGGCGTAAAAGGAGCATTCGGAGTATAATAATATATAGTTATATCATATAATGCCAGTCCGAGAAATCGCCAAATACCAGCAGACATTCCACGGAACAGCGGATGATAATGAGTTTACTTTTCAGTTTTATCGTGTGTATAAGCGTAATCAGCAAAACAAGTTCCGAGTGCGTGTAGTCCAGTTATCAGACCATCGGGATAGTAAAGTTGATACACTTCCACACGCATATTTCGCACAGGATTTGACAAATGGAACAGCGATATATAGCGAAGAACCAACAACAACCTCAACATCAGTTTTATCAGCAAATCCGACAGGTATGATAAGCAATGAGTTTTGTTTAGGCGTAGTTGCCCCGACATATTTCGGAGGGACGGTTCAGACAACAACATCGGGGCAGACACAGTATATCGCACCGGAGTTTATTATGGATGAAATCAGCACCAGTCCGTTTATTGTCGGGTATAGGACTATTGGAACAAGTGCCTACGCAACAACAAATGTCGGATTTTTGATTGTGTTTGAGATTACGGAAATAGAAGAAGTTCCGTATTAGATTATCTACTATTATTATATAATGGATAATTACCGTTTAGACGAAGTCGCATCCCGATTTGATGAACCCGCCGAAGATGATACCCGTGTAGCATATGAGGCAAGGACGAAAGATACCATCGCCAAAATGGAAGAACGAATTAGGAAGTTGGAGGAACGAATAAATCTGATGTTGGCGTTGAAAGGAAATCATCTAGACTTATCCAAGTTCTGTTTTGACCTTCCGCCATTATGAAAATATTTTTATCTAACGCTACATTATATAATGGCATCCTATGTTCCCGTAATCTCCCGTGAAATTGACCTCACAGAGTATAAGGGCGTTCAACCCGGACGCTCACGCAGAATTAGCGTCCAACCCGACAATCTCTCCTCGTATCAGTCGTCGTCCTCTACCTCGGATATCTTCTTTTCTATCCCATCCAGCAGGAACTCTTTCATCCAGACCACGGCGACGCAGTTGTGCTTCAATGTCCTCGCCAATGCGACATTCTCTACCGCTACCACGGGAAGTCTTTCCAACGGATCGGGTTCGTCCATCATTCAGGCGATGGAAGTCGTTATTCAGAACCAGCAAATTGAGAACCTTTTGAATTACAATGTGTATGCGGCGATTATTGAGGACTTACAACCGCTATCTAGGACTGTCGGTGTCGGGTCTATCATTACGGGAGCGACTACCACTCTGAAAGCGGGTGCTACGATTACAGGAGCGACCACTGTTGATGGAACTGCCGTCAGGTGTGTCCTCCCGCTTTACTCGGGAGTTCTCGGAGTTGGAGCGGAGCAGTTCTGTCCGATGGTTGATGGTATGCGTGTGAAACTCACACTCGCCCCGACGCTTACCGCCCTCACCTTTGCGAATGACACCGCTATGACTGCGAACAGTTATAAACTCTCCAATATCCAACTCCAATTGGAGGTTATGGATTTTGACAGTGCTACGATGTCGGCACTCGTCGCACAGGGCGGAGGTATTCTGAAACAGCATATGCTGTGTGTGAATAATTATCAGGCAACTTTACCCGCTTCTACGGCGAACAGCATTCTTATTCCCGCCCGTTTTTCGTCAGTGAAAGGACTTCTGACATCCTTCCGTTTATCCACTAATATATCCGCCCCGACTACGGAGAATGTTCCCGGCGATCGGGTTCTGCCCCAGATAAAGGATTATTTCTTCACGGTGGATGGAGCGAATGTTCCCAGTGTTCCCGTTCAGGTCGCCTCCTCTGCTACCGTCGTATTCGCCGGTGAGGCGTTGTCGGAGGTTATGAAAGTGTTCGGAGCGTCTAACTCCGCCCAGTTTGAGGTTGTGTTCTCCAAGACGACTTATGAAAATCTCACGGGGTCTTCCATTACGGGTTCGTTCCTCATCGGTCAGAACTTTGAAAGTCAGGACAGTGCGGGGTCTGCCCTCATTTCGGGTCGTGATTTGAACTCTTCCAATGTTTATCTCAACCTTACGCACTACGAAACATGCCTAGCGTGTGTTGTAGATACCTTCGCACTGTATGATGTCGTGGTTTCTTATAATATGATGGACGGAAGTGTTTCTATGAGTAAGTAAATATATAGACCTATTATAAATGGTATATACCTATAAACAACGGTTCAACCAGAAGTATGGGTTTCCGAAAGACGAACCACATTCGCTGAAAGATATAGCGAAAATCACGGGATACAAATTGTCGGGATTACAGACCATTTTTGATAAGGGTATCGGAGCATACAAAACAAATCCAGAGAGTGTCAGACCACAAGTCCGATCGCCAGAGCAATGGGCGTTCGCAAGACTATATGCGGCATTAGACCCGTCCTCCAAGGCATACCAAGTAGATAAAACACATCTGATAAAGAAATAATTATATACCGATAATATAGATAAGCAAAATGAAAATAGAAAAGGTCGCCGAGAGCAATCTCACTATAAAACCGACGAGGCAAAACATAGATGACAATTTAGGAGTTCCGCCACCGTTTCCGAATAAGAACAGTGTAATTTTTATAAGCGGCGGACAGGGCACGGGAAAAAGCACATTCATAACAAATCTATTCAAGGCGAAAGGAGCGAACCGTATATACAGAAAAGTATTTGATACGGTAATGTATGCGACACCAGAGGAAGTCTTTACGAGTGAGGAGGACAATATTTTCAAGGGTCATCCAAGAGTATATCACGACCTATCACCCGAAACATTCAAGACCATAATAGAAGCGGCAGTAGAAACGAAAGCAGATGGCGGAAATAGCATTTTGGTAATTGATGATTTTTCAGAGCAACTGAAATTGAAACAGACCGAGTATATGCTGCGGAAACTCATCAACAAGCACAGGCATATGAAGTTGAATATCGTAATTTCGGCACTCAACCAAAAAGCAATGAATAGAAATCTACGAAGTCTTTTAGATGTAGTCGTTCTTTTCAAACCCAAATCTATGATAGAAACGGATAATTTCGGCGAGGAAGTATTCGGACTGAACCGAGCAGATACGAAAACTCTCTTTGATTATGTATTTGATAAACCGTATAACTTTCTGATGTATAACGCACGGACGAACACATTTTACAAAAACTTTGACGAACTAAAAATAGACAGAAATGAATAATTATATATATATGTATTATATATATAATGCCGCCGAAGGAGAAGAAGACGAAGAAACCGAAGAAGACTGTTCCGAAGAAGAGGAGAACGAAGAAACCGACTATAACGCAGATACAGGAACTGCCCCGTCTTCCAACGGGTTTCAACCGTGATATTCCGATGGGTGGAGCGGGAGGCAGTAGTAATCTATTAGCGGCATTAGCATCAAGACCGCCGCCTCCCGCTACTCCGATACAGACACCCGACCAGTTTCAGATTTTGAGGGAACAGTCCCGTCAGGCGAAAGTGATTGATTTAGTGATAGAGGAACAAGAAGCAAGTAGGCGTGGAAGACCAACGGATGCCGTTTTAGCACAGCGTTTAGGAACAACGGTGGAACAACTCCGAGCAGACCGTCTATTGAGGAGGGCGGCGGGATTTTCTACTATGCCGTTGGAGCAGACCCGTTTATCCGATATGGCGGGGTCTATTACTGAACCTTTGTCGCAACCAATGCCGCAGGAGAGTTATGACCCGCTGACACCATCTCCGAATATCAAGAAAGCGAGTAGAGGTAGGAAGGCAAAAATAACAGGCGATTTATTATTAGTCCCGCCCGATACCGCCCCGCCGAATATCGGAACAGGAGCGACATTTGCGGGAGGAGCACCCGTCAGACAACAGGGTTTAGATATGACACCCGACGGGCGATTGCGTGGTGCTGTTTATGATAGACAGGAGATCGGGGCGGATACCGATACCACCGTGTTTATGGGATAGTGTATGATATGGACGATTATTAGCAATCCATATCGTATAGGACTGATGGACTTCTTTTTATTTTACTTCCTCATCGGTCTATATTTTTACTTTTATGCGATTATCATACACTTCATACACTTCCTACACCAGTAGAAAACCCTATAAAAATATCTATGTTTAGTATATATATAATGTCAGACGCATTCACGAAGAAGTTGGAGAAGCAGTTGGAAGGATTATCGGAAAAGTCCATTCAGATGTATATGACAAAACTACGCATCCTAAACGGAAACCAACCGTTCAAGAGTTTAGCGTTTGTCAAGAACACCAAGGCGATAAAAGAGAAACTGATGAGTATTCAGAATGACAATACCCGTAAGTCATATGTAGCGAGTATTGTTGCCGTCCTCAACCGTCAAGAAGATGCGGCGAGTAAGAAGGCGAATGATATCTACAAGACGATGTTCGCAAAGGAGAGAAACATTTTCAGTGAGAAAGTGGCGACGGGTGAGAAGTCCGAAACGCAAGAAAAGAATTGGATGTCGCAAAACCAAGTAATGGAAATCTATTCCGCATTGGATAAACAAGTCCAAGATATAGATAACAAAACGAAACTGACCGAGAAGGAGAAGAAGTTGGTAGAGGATTGGTTGCTGTTGTCGCTGTATGTCCTCCAACCTCCAAGACGCAACGCAGACTATTATATGATGCGGTTCGGTATGGGCGATGACCCGAACTACAACTATGTTTGTTTAGAGAAAGGCATGTATAAGTTCAACAATTTCAAGACCAAGAAGAGCGGGTCGGAAGAGTTGCCCGTGCCAGAAAAGATGTTATCTGTATTCAAGCAGTATATTGATATGATGGGATTGCGATCGGGCGACTATGTTTTGTATCAGAAAGACCAGAAGAGAACCACATCCAATATCATCACGAAACGACTGA
>Ga0181365_1000093_pt1 | contig 17676 bp, 40 predicted proteins | sample Fa13NDMM110DN_FD_130097 | JGI IMG/M metagenome (GOLD analysis project Ga0181365, IMG submission 130097) | Freshwater viral communities from Lake Michigan, USA - Fa13.ND.MM110.D.N | ecosystem: Environmental > Aquatic > Freshwater > Lake | place: USA: Michigan | collected 2013-09-24
TCAAAATAGAGTGTGGCCATATCTAACGGATATTCGTGAAATGTCTTTCTAGTCTTAGCCGGTAGTGAATCAAACCATTCCCAAAAATGCTTTCGGAATTCTGGTTGTTCCGAAAGAGGTGGAGCGGGGTACGAGAATCGAACTCGTGTCCTCAGCTTGGAAGGCTGTGATAATGCCATTATACGAACCCCGCAAATTGGTCGGCGCGTAGGGAATCGAACCCTATCCCAACAGTAATCAGCTGCCTAAGGAGGTATAAGCTCCTGGTGAGCACCAGCCCTCACGCCGTAACTATTATGATAGAGTCATTCTCGTGCGATGCGCGAGAGTCTCCTCAGAACCTAGACCATTATCAGATGGCTCATAAAGAGGATCTGCTGGATTAGGTTGTTCATTAATCATATGAACCTTAAGCTGAGTCCATTGACCATCATCACCCAAAGATTCCATCCAAAATCTAGTTGGGCCCCAAGCCAACGTACCGTCGGGTTGTTGAATCCAACCATGGTCTTGAACTATTCTTAAATCATTTATCATTTTGAAGTTCTCCTTGCCCATTCCATATAAGGAATAACCAAATTATTTTGAATAATCTTATGATGTTCTTTAAGATCATTCGGCCCTTTAAATAATGGCATCATACCTCTAGTCTTATGATCATCAATAAATTTATCATCTCGACATACACGGTCAATCTTAGAAGCAATATCGTTAATCAATGTTGATGGCATGTTACGCGATGCATATAGGCCATGATAACCATAAGATAAGAGTCCAGGATCATTAGATCCAATCGTAAATATATGAGGCACTTCAGTAAATCCAGGAATATGTGAACCATCAACATTAGTATGTGCCAACATTCTTACCTCACCAGCAGAGACAAGACCGGCGGCTGATGCGACGGAGATATATGCAGCATCAGTCACACCCGCAATCAAATCCTGTGTTGCAATACCACCACTTCTATAAACTGCATTGACAACATTTGTTCCTGAAGCCTCAGCAAATTTTGCTACAGTATATTGTGTCTCAGCGCCACCATTACCTATGGATATCGAGCCAGATTTTCCTGCCGCAATTAAATCATGAATCGTTTTAAACCTAGAGGATGATTTGACTGCAAATACGAAAGATGCAATGCTAAACATACATACTGGAGCAAGACTATCACTATCATAGGCAAGACGCTCTCTAGCAGGTGCTAAGAAAATTCCACCAAGCCCGTTAGATAATAAAGCATTACTATTAGCGGGCTGCGATAGAATATGAATTGCAGCCTCAACACCATTACCTGCTGGTCTATTTGAAACCCTTGCATCAATACCGACTGTAGATAACCGGGCCGCAAGTATTCTAGTTGATACGTCAGAAGATCCACCAATACCGGATCCAACAATCAAACTAAGTTCGTTTTGATTTGCATTGGCCGATGCAGATGCAGTTAGAGCAGCACATCCAATTAGCATATTTCTACGATCAATCACATTTTTCTCCTCAAATCAATTTGGCGACCCCGGCACGACTTGAACGTGCGACCCACAGATTAGAAGTCTGTTGCTCTATCCACTGAGCTACGGAGTCTATTATTATGTATGGTGGACCCGGTAGGACTCGAACCTACGACCAAGCCGTTATGAGCGGCCCGCTCTGACCAACTGAGCTACAGGTCCAAAAGAGCCCGGTGGGATTTGAACCCACGACCACATGATTAAAAGTCACGTGCTCTACCGCTGAGCTACGGGCTCGAACTTTGGTAGGCCCGGTCGGATTCGAACCGACACTGAAAGGATTTTAAGTCCTCTACCTCTGCCGGTTGGGTTACGGGCCCTTATCTGGTTTGTGTTCATAACATGTATTGCGATAACCATCAGGAGTCGGCGTACCGCAACATACTGAATCATAGCAATCTGGCTCGTCACATAGACCGGCGAAGGCCTTGACCTTAGGGTTATCAATACCCTCTTCCTGTAGGACCTGGGCTAGAGACTCAGACCGAGAATAGTCCAATTCATTAGTGATATTCATACCACCAGCAAAATATATCGGCATATAAGCTTCAGGACCAAATCCCATCAAGGTATAGATCAGATGACGAAATGAACCTGGATCACGACCAAAATCATCAATCTTGCTGATGACCCAAGCAGTAACAGCCAGCTTGGTATCAGGATCACATTTGTCAACCAGCTCCTGAATCTCAGGCGAGAGTTCGGTCACTGCTTCTTTTCCTCTTCTTTCAAAGACATGAACTCATAACCAAGTGCGGCCACAGTCACAGTCAACATGACTACAAACAGTGCAGCCCAGAATCCGACGTCATGACCAAAGATGAAACTGAGCCACCAAGAAGTGACGGCTAGGGTCATTGGAAAGGTCACGAAGAAAGCCACTGCAAGAAGGTAAGGCAAGAATTTATTCATCGTACGCATTGCGATAATCCTCAGCCTCATCATCGCGAACCAGATTATAGAAGCGCGCCATATATTCCTGATGCTCGGAATGCGGCGTGTAATATGCTAGCACGGTACGAACCGCGGCCAGGTTGCGCCGACAGTCCAGGAGGTCTTGCTCTTGGTGAGGCATCAGGTCATCCCTGTCAATGAGATCCTGGATCTCTTGCCAGATATCCTCATATGACTCGCGTAGGCTAGCAACGACAATAGCACCAGCAACTTCAGAGTCAATTTCTAGCTTCATGTCAATCTCCTTATGATGCAACCATTATACCATATAGCAGGATAGCTGTCAATGGCAAGTTAGTGTAGAGTCATACCAATTCGTTCGGATATCGGTAGCACAGTTTCATCTGGCAATTCGCCACGTTCGATTAGTCGCCCCCGCCCGATGGCTAATTCCTCAAGGGCTATGATGCCCATGACCATCTGAAACTGGCTATCTTCATCCATATCGGACTCGATACAAAGCTTCTCCAACATGTCTAAGATTTCTTGCTTACGTGGATCTATCATTGGGTTTCCTTTTCTGGTATAGCCTCAAGCCACCATATTACACGTTTACCAAGCTTGCGATTTCCAAAGCGGGTAGGCACGCGACCAGACCAACCGTTCTTCCTCGCCTGCCCGCGAGAAGGCCAAGCACCAACGGCGACGGCTATGTCCTCGAAAGACAGCTCATCGGAATCGATGCGAGTCACTTTCTCGTGCGGCTCGAACGGCCCGAACAAAAGTTCGATATCGCGGTCGGTCGCGTGCTTATTCACCACATTCATGCATATATTATATCATGCAATGAATGTGGTGTACATGGTAATTTAGATTAAAGTTTGGCTTTTAATCTATTGAAAGTTTTTCCTTAGATGGATTTTTAGAAAGCCACATCTTTTTATATTCTAATGCGTTCATCGTAGACATCTTTGCATTATGAGCATGGTGAACAACCATGAAATTATCTTGGTCAGTTTTACCACCTTCGCTCCATGGTTCGATATGTGCACCCCTAGCATCTTCGGCCGAAAGCTTTTCGCCGCTGATTGCACAAGTATAACCTTGGTGTGCAAGCCTCTCCTCAATTTGTGTACGAGAGAAACACCGCTTTCTATCAAGAACTGTAATAGAACCTTCAGCTTCAGGATCAAATTTGCCTTCATTGATAAGCCAAAGGACAGGGCGCACCATGTCATCCTTGACCTTCCACTCACTCAACATTCCGACAAATGCACCTTTCTTATCTGATATTAAGCGGCCATCATGATATCCTTTAATAAGCTTATCATTATCACTACCGATGAAATTGAGTAGCGACTTGTAAAAAGATTCATAAAATTTTACAGAGTCATTCAACTTGAACGGTCCATGATAATTTGTGTAGTGCATGTACCACCGACTGAGAAGTGTCACCTCATATGAAGTCAAACCCTCATTTTTCTTTAGCTGCCGACGCGCATCTGCAATCTCTGCTAAAAAGTCTAGACATAGCATCATCTTTTTATACATACGCGCGATATCGTTCTCGGTAATCTTACCGATGTCAGCATCTTCATACATCTTAACAAGCATACCGTTATCGCCGTGATCACATGAACCAATAGCGCCGCAATACGCCTTCTTAGGAATCTGCCGATCACCATGCCATACCATGCACAAAATACGAGCGACAATTTCATGGTAGCACATATTTTTATTTGCAAACTTTAAGTATGTGCTTTTATCATTCTTAATTCCGTTATTTGTAGATTTTTGTAAAATCTCAAATAGCTTTGCTTGGTGTACTACAGCGCGAACAATATCACCAACCACGTTAGGATGATATGTGTTTAGCTTACCCATCGGGCTTACAGGATCACCAGCATTTGCGATGCGGAATTGCTCACCCTTTTGCTTTGATGACATACCATAATATATGACTAGCTGAATCGGATATTCATCAAACATCTGTTTCCAATCATCCGTCAAATCAGCATAATACTTTTCTCGCAACTCTACGATAGGGCAATTTTTGTGAATCTTAAATTCACCCTTACGAAATTTTTCTATTGCTCTAATACGATGTGCACCATCCATGGTTTCATAATCATACCTTGATCCTTGGCCTTTATTTGATATCAAACGAATTAGACCAATGTCCATCGGAATAAAAATAGACTGAATTATTGCCTGATATTTTGAGGGATTTTTAGAAGTGCCATTTGGATTTGCTACTAGATCATCGCGTTGCCAGGGAGGATTGTTATTCGTATTGACGAAAATATATGTCTGTAGAAATTGGCGAAGCGTGATTTCTATAGGCTTACTCCACTTGAATCGCGATCTTATCGTGGGTGCATTATCTACTTCAGTTGTATCTAACATAATTATTCTCCAATGTAGATGCTATAAAGGGTACGAGCATTATTGCTGAGGCCTAAGCATCTACACTCATTTATAATGTATTTTGTAAAAAGTACGTGGCCACGTACTTTTATTTTAGATTTTTATAATAATCCAACCACAGTTTTGTATAGCGATTTTCTGTATATGTCTGGTGCCATGGTCCACCATCAGTATAATGCACAGCTCGCGGATTTTCAAAGTGATAATAACCTTCTAGTGTATTCCACTCTAGCGGTATGCTATCAACAGACTCGGTCCACTCCATACGATGCAATTCCTTGGCCGAAGCCTTAGCAACATAATCTGGAGTCAGCACTCGACACTTAGCATTATCAAACAACATGAGCGATGACCAATTCTTACGCGGATATCCAACTTGAGTCTGCCCATCCATCTTGCTTATAGAACGTGGAACATAGTCAGGATGCTGGCAGCAGGCTACGGCCGAGCCTGTCAGATAACTCGATAGCAGGTTGACGTCATCTAGAAACAGAAAGTCACAATCGACGAATAAACTTGTTCCTTCATATCCGCTAAGGTATGGAACAAGAAAACGAGAATAGGTAAACTCTGTAGACTGGCCTTCGGATGATATGCGTTTCCATCCGTCTGGTGATCCGATTAGACGATGCACCTCGACAGATCCATGCGGAGAATTATGCAGAATCGAATATCGACATACATCCCATGCAATTGATTCTGTGGAATCATAGCCTATGAAAACTTTTAACAATGAATGATGCTCGATAGAAAATCGGTGGAATAAGAATATTTCAATAGGGCCGAGTCAAATTCATGAACCTTGTTGGTGCATTCCTGCACTAGCTGATCAATATCCGATAGAATGGAGATATCACCACCAACCTTCGCAGAAAACATTTTTCTAGTGATATTCTGATTCTTGGAAAACAATACCATCGGGACTCGAAGATGTCTTGCAACCCAAGCACAGCTTCCGTGATATCCCACGAATAGACGACAGCCGAGCAGTTTTTGAATCAGCTCGTTCATAGGTGTTCGATAGGAAACAACATCCGCATCTAGATGTTCAATAACAGCCAGCCACTTTTCACCGAGCGGATCCTTCCATGCTTTGTTTCGAGGAAACGGAATCATATTTTCAGTCGGTGGGCATATCACTATACGGTTCGATGTACACTTATGAGTTACAGTCGACCACCAGTGATTATGAGCGTCATAATAAAATTTATAATTGGTATGCGGATTATCTTCATCAAATATCATCGATGAATTATAAACATGTTTCAATGACGCATTAGCTGGTCGCATCAATTCAAATATGCGACTAGCCCTATCGTCTATGGTTTCAGGATCTTCGGAGTATGTTCTAACACCTTGTGAATGTGACCAATGAAATACAAGTCTCACATGCTCATCAAGCTTATCAGATAGATTATGTGCATATGCGATAGGGCTACAGATATCGCCGTAGCCTATCTTACCTAACCAATCTATCTTTATAGTCATATTACCATTCAGGTCCGATCGTCCTTTCTTCACGGGTATAGATGTAGGAGAAGTCGACCCCATAGGCTGGCACGACCATAATCTTATCGGGCATACCGTTTTGATCCTTCTCGCCTAATCCACCATGAATGAAATACGTATTAGGATACTTGTCAGGCGTTAGCCGGCGCAGAATCATAGCCTGCGCGTTGCATTTATCTTGTAGCCGCTCGTGTTCAATCAAAGCCTCTTGCATGGCCTGCTTACACTCTTGTGCTAGCACGAAGCCGATGCCACCAGATGCTGCGGATAACTGCTCGATAAGAAGCCGTAGCTTATCGGTCATTCCTTTTCTCCCAATAGCGCACGAGTCTCAGGCTCAAGCTTGTCCCAATCTCCGCGCCAGATATGCTTGGCCATATCACGAAGAGCAGCACGCATCTTATCCATATAGTTATGACATTCAATCAATTCTGTTTGATACTCATCTATTAGAAACAATGCGGCTCGTAATTGCTCAGCTACATCCATACAGTCTTGACCATGCGCGGTCATAACGCCGCTAGCCACCAGCTCCTCGTTCTGAGCCCATGACTCTAGACGAGCCGGTAGATCAGGTGGACCCCAGCCCATCATATCACCCGCTGTCGTAAACTTCATGTCACCCATACCGCTCATTTACACACTCGCTTGATGGCCCTAGAGAGGTCTTGACCACTTAGATACAAGTATTGTCCTTTCAGGAAGTCGCTAAAGACAGATTCCATCACAAGCTTATCCTGCAGGTATGTACGACAGCTAACTTCATACCATAGATGATCTCCTTGCTTGGAGACTACCTCATATACCCTTCCCTTATATTTACAGAGTCCAATCGTTTTATCATAGAAATGGCTTGTCTCGCTCATGATACTTGTCCTCCATCAACGGGCACACGCTCAGGTGGACCCCAGCCAGTCTGTACATACTTGACGATGCGAATACGCTGCGGATTAGCGCGACCAGAACGAATAGCCTGATCCATCTCACGCTTTGCATCGTCATAGGTGACGAAGATGTTCACCCACGGAAAATAATATGACCCTGCGGTTTCTTCTATGCGATAGTGGGTTCTCATACAATCTCCCTTAGTCTATATTCGACCTTACGGTTAAAGTCTTCCGGAAGTCTTTGACCATAAGGGACATAAGGGAGCACCTCCCATTCAGTTTCGGAGATTCGCCGCTCGACATATTCAAGCCACACATTGGTACCGCAAACGGTCTTGATCGGATACCATGCGAACCAATCGCGCCATGCAAACTTATCCTTAGATTTCCATCTCATGCAGGCTTCCTTTCCAGCAACAGGGCCAGCGCCATCACCTGATTAGGGCTCATCAGCTTTGTAGCCTGTATTGCAAACTCCTCAGCTGTCAAAGCATCGACACCCCACGACTCGTAGACCATAGCCAGCTTTGTTCCTGTCATGGCCTTAGTCAGCACCCTGCGAGCCGCGCGTGCTTCACGACGTTTTTCTTGACGGCGCTCAAGGCGCTTTTGCCTTTCAATGTCAATCATGTCTTTCACTCCTCACCATGACCCTCGATAATAGAAACTCCACTCCGGAGGAAGCACCAGAGCCTGGTCGATAATCTCGATGGTACGAGTCAGGTCCATACGATAGCCTTCGCCGTATTCCGTATTGCCGAAGAAGAATCCGTCCTGGGTAGGCAGCTTATCCTCAGCCGACTCTGGCACCGTCAGCACGGCCTTGCATAGGTCGCGGAGCCGCTCAAGGTGAAGGCGATCCACCTCAAACTGATTACACTCATCAGCCCCACCCCACACCTCGTCCACGAAGTAGCGGTGAATGGCATTCGCCTTGCGCCAGTAGCCCACCTGGAACTCGACAGCCACACCAGAGTAATCGTCGACCTTTGAGATGTCAACCTCTGCAAACAGATTCAGCACAGCATCAGCCTTGCGGCGCGTCACAACTTCATGCCGCGGCACAAAGCAGCGAGCGGTCAGGTACATATCTAAGCCCATGGTGTTTGTCTCCTTTATACAGGTTTGCCAGCGGCACCGAGAGCCGACCGCATCAGCAGTTGGCTCAGCGCATCGCGTTGCTTTTCCGTGAGGTTCAACTCGATGGGCAGCATCTGGATGAAGCCCGTCAGGTAGCCAGCCGCATACGGATAGTCGTTCTTGGTTACGAGTATCTCGGTCAGGTCAGCGGCCTGCTGGTATAGGGTCTTATCGTTCATGTTCTCTCCTTCTGATGGTACCATTATACCAGGTAGGGCCGCACCTGTCAAGGCCTATTTGGTTAAATCTGGTTAACTATTCGGGGTGGGTGTTGCAATTTTGTCACAGAGGCCGGTACGCAACGCATTGAAAGTAAACGACGAAAAACCGGCAAAACCCACGAAGTGAGGTGGTTTCTGCCGGCGCAAGGGGTAACACTACGGTTGTAATTATTTTACGCTACTCAATCATGTATAGCCGGCTGCAGGTAACGCTCCTGCCTCCCGCGTCCTTATGAGGGACGGAGGGTCGCTTGACCAAACCGGCGCTATGCTACCATCCATTCGTGTTCCTGATCCAATACCACAGTCTCATTGCCGTCGTATTCATCCACGTAGAACCGAGTACCTACAGGCACCCACCGGATCTGCAAGTCCCTTAGACCACCCAGATAACAGCGGGGGTACTTCTCATCCAGGGTAGCCTCAAGGCGCACCCGGGCCTCACCAGAGGGCTTGCCATCCATCACCCACTTGACCACGGTCGGGTCATAGAGGATAGCCGGGTGTTCCGTATTCCACGTATACCAGCCGGCTCCAAAGTCGGGGCTATAGAGAACGGCCACCTCGCCGTCGCGGATCACCTTGTCCATGTTCAATCCCTTTCATTAATGTATGATAGCAGCCACGTTTGAGCCGCGGCCGACCAGAATACGATGCTGATGATGGTCAACGGGTTATGGTCTACGATGGCCCAGATAACAGAGGCCACCGTAGCAAGGCCCATCACACTAAACCAGATTAGGGAGTGGGTCATTAGTATTGCTCGACCATTTCACCCTTGACCAGGTCTACGATCTGGAACCAATCATACTTGTGGCTCCTTGCATTCCGAGCGTGCTGGGCCTCTGGCAAGGTGGGGTACGTATCAATAAGGTCGTCCCAGCCACCGGACGGGTAATGGTTGTGACCTGCGAACAGTGCGAACATTTGCGGTCTCCTCAGAACACGAAGGCAAGGAAGAAGGCGGTCACCAGAAAGAGAACCCCGCCAGCAGCAGCCTCTAGAAAGTCTTGAATGGTCATGTTTCTATCTCCTCTTGATGTGACCATTATACCAGGCCCTACCGGGTCTGTACAGGGTTATTTGGTTAATTCTCGTTAATTACTTTCCGTAAATCATTAATCAAAGTAAAATGGATCGAGCCGCTGAGGAGCCTGGCTCAGCACAACGGCTCGATCCACTACCCCACCTGCATAGATCCCAGTCCGGTGGGTCGACATTCCGTACACCTTACCGGTTAAGCCCTTTCGCGAACGAGGTCAGCAATCCGGTATTCACAAGGTTTCCCCTCTGTTGGCCTTGTTAGGTCTCCCCCGCTTGTCTAGAATACGGGGTAATAAGTGGGCGGAGGTAGGACTCGAACCTACTTTCCCAGGAGTGTCCCGGAGGCTTCACCTACAGCCATGGCACCCGTCGGTGCAACTCGCTTCCGCCATAGTATATTGTAAATTGGTAGGCTGGGGGAATTCCGAGATCCCGACCTAGGGGTTAAGAGTCCCTCGCTCTTCCTCTGAGCTACCAGCCTTCATAATGGTAGGCGGAGAGAGTTTCGAACTCCCGACCCTGGCCTTATCAAGGCCATGCTCTACCGCTGAGCTACCCGCCTATAAATTAATCCGCCACTCGTTCGACCATGTCCATATAGACGGCCATGGCCTGGTGATCGTTGTCACAGTAGTCCAGCAGCACCGCGGTCATATCCTCGAGGTTGAAAGAGTAAAAGGTTGCAACCGGGTAACCGTTAGGGCCGAGGTCCCAAGTAATCCGAACGGTCACACTATGGCCCTTGGCCACCATCAGGAACCGATCCAGGTCCTCGGTTGTATCGCTGGCTAGGTCTAGACCGCGGATTGCGTAGCGTGCCATGTTCTATCTCCTCTTGATGTGACCATTATACCAGGTGGTGGCCGGCTTGTCAAGGCCTATTTGGTTAAATCTGGTTAACTATCAGGCGGCCGCATCTTCCTCTTCCCACAGCCCGACCTCGTGGCCCTCATAGTCTATGTGCTGGCCCACCGGAACCGCAACGTAGCCGTAGTACGCCGACTCGGCGTATCGGCACGTGCCCTGGCGCTCGGCATCCTCGTCGGCTAGACGGCGGGCCTCTTCCAGAGACCGGGCCACCGCCACTATGTACCGCTCGTAGGGGTCACCGTGGCGAACTATAAAAACTTGATCCATCTTTCTCTCCTCTTGATACCCTCATTATACCAGGCCCTACCGGGTCTGTCAAGGCCTTTTATATTACAAATGGTTCATCTAGCGGCGGGTGTGACAAATATGCAACAGCCGGCTACGATGGCCGGTTAAGCACCAGCCCTAGTGGATAACCACTACGCCACCAAAAAACCCGTCGTTTTGGGTTTGTAACCGGCGGATATCGTTGGGCTTTTTGGGGCGATTTTGTGTACTTTTTCGAGGGGCCACCTAATAATATTACGTGGAGGCCTCCAACAAAGCACGATTATTAGCCAGATTCCTCTGTACAGCTAGCCATAACCCTGGTATAATGGTCGCAACATGATGGAGATGAACATGACCAAAAAGAACTTCGACGCCCTTGCCTTCAATATCTCGTGCATCCAGAACCTCGATCACCGCGTGTCGGCTGCGGTCGCCGTGGCTGCGGCTTGCATCCACATGAACCCCCGGTTTGATACCAACCGTTTCTTCATCGCCTGCGGGGTAGTTAACGGGTAGTTAACCAAAATTAACCAAATAGGCCCTGTACAACCTGGCCCAACCCTGGTATAATCCTCGCAACATGATGGAGAAAGACATGACACACTCAGAATACTGCAACTCTCTGGTCGACGAGATGGTCGAATCCAATGACCAACTGGCTCTGTACGAACGCGAGATGTCGACGCGAGCCGCGATAGGCCGCGATAGCCGCTACCGTGCTGCCGTCCGGGTTCTGTACGAGGCCGCATTAATTAACCATGAAAGCCTGATGCGCCGCTGGGGCGAGTCGCTGTTCGAACAGGCTCCGGTGCGGTTCGAGGATGTCGAGGAGGAATGGACTCCGGACAACGCCGCCTTCGGTGACCCCGGCTCTCGCCATCACTATTGATTGCCGACTTTTAACCGATCGGCCCTGTACTTCCCACTGGAACTCTGGTACTATCCACCAACACAAAGGAGATAGACATGACAACCGTTAACAGCTCAGTGAAATTCGACCGCCAGAGCGGGAAGTATGTCGCCATGGCTGATGGTAAGGTGGTCACCCAGACCAAGAGCCTTGCACGCGCCAAGCGCCTTCTCAAGGCCCACCTCTCTGGTCTGGTCCAGATGGAACAAGAAGAACAAGACAGTGGCCTGCAGTTTTCCGTCTCCGACCGCTTTGCTTTTGTAGAAGCATTGTCCACGATGGTCGCGACTGGTAAAGCGCCGTCCGCTATTATCACTGGCGAAGGTGGTATCGGTAAAACGTTTACTGTGACCAAGACCTTGCGCGACCTAGGTCTGGTGTGCTCCACCGATCCAGAAGCCGAGAACACTGCGCCGACCAAGATATTTACTATGGTCAAGGGCTACAGCACGCCGATGGCTCTGTACCGCACGCTTTATGAGAACAGCGACCGCATCATCGTGTTCGACGACTGCGACAGCATCATGAAGGATCCTGTGGCTATCAATCTGTTGAAGGCTGCTCTTGACTCTTACAGCAAGCGCATTGTCTCTTGGAACTCTGAACAGCGCGGCAACGACCTGCCGTCCTCCTTCCAGTTCCATGGTGGTGTGGTATTCATTAGCAACCACACGCTCGGCACGCTTGATCAGGCGATCCGTACTCGCGCACTGTGTGTTGACCTCAGCATGTCGGCCGACCAGAAGCTGGAACGCATGGAACAGATCGTAGCCTCTGGTGACTTCCTTGCTGAGGCTCCCGACGAGCACAAGGCCGATGCACTTGCTGCGATTAAAGAGAACCTCGCGCTGGTTCGCAACCTCTCACTGCGCACGCTGGTGCAGGTGACCAAGGTTCGCAGCACCGACCGTCGCGACTGGAAGCGCCTCGCTCTGTACGTGATGGCTCAGTGATGTTTGATCCTTTGACCATGGGCCTATTGTGGGTCTGTGCCTTTATCATCGGAATAGGAATGGGAAGAAACAGATGAGCGACATAATCTCAACAATCATCCGCGCGCGCCTTGATGAAGGCCGCAGCATATCCGATGAGGATGTGCTGCGGCTTCTGGCCGAGCGTGACGCGCTACAGGCCGAGAACGCGCGGCTGCGGAAGGCGTTGCGCCCATTCATTCAAACGGGGAACGTGCAGGTAGGCTATCGGGTAAAGCTAGATGGGCAGGAACCGCCACCGATAACTGCCAGTGAAGAAGAAGCCTGGGCGCATTACGGCGGAAGCGATTTTTATTATCAGCAATGGCTTCAATGGCGGGCCGTTCAGATAGGCCGGGAATTATTGGGAGAAACACAATGAACGAAGAATTTCCGAACGATCCCTATACTCATCAGCACCGACAGAATCTGTTCGCGGGAGAGATACAGCGAGTGATCCGCCGGCATGTAGAATATCCTGCTAGTATCTCATGGGAAGAGGCTGTGGAACTACTGCGACAGCTAGCAAACCAACTGGAATGGCGTAATACTGAGTGGCCAGCGGAGCCAGAATATGGTCCGGACTACGATCCGCACGAGTAAACTTTTCTTTCCACAGCGCGTTATAGTAACTCACAGAGAAAATCTTTTCGGCAGCCGCTCGAGGCACCGCAAAGGTTTTCTCTTTTTTGCGTTTTACCGCGCGGCGCTATACCTCAACGGCTGAATACCTATTCAAGTATACACGGCCCATACCCGGCTTAAATCCGGCTTTCCTAAGCCGGCGTAAAATTTACTCCATTCCCCACAATCCATAGTAAATTTTACACAGCCCGTCACAAAATATAGTCATACCACGAAAATACACAATATATTTCCGTGTTTTGTCGTATTCATATATACAAACATGGCCGTAACGATCACCAAGACCAGCATCACGATTCCTACCATCAGCAACGATGCTTATCCGGGCACCGATGATTACCTATTCTCTGTTGTACAGGGCACTGCTTTTGCTATTGATGTGACGTTTGCACTCGATGATGGTGCTGAACCTCCTGTGGATGTACCAATAACGTCTGTATCGTCATCGTTATCTGGTGGATATACCTCTGTGTCGTTCACTGTGATGGATACTAATCCACTAGCATACAGAGTGCGTGTGTCTGGTACATTGACTAATGTGCTGACTGGAGAGTCTTATCAGTTACTATTGAATGATGGATCACTCACGACTGTGTCTGTGAATAGTCTTCCTGCGTACAGATCAATCACAGCATGGAATCTACCGACTGAGCTGTATAAGTCTATTAATAACTACAGCTTCTCGTTGAACTCTGGCGCTGAGGTGATTACGATGAACCAATACGTATACTGGGCGATTGACCCATCTATTACAGCTTTTAAGGCTGTTGTTGCTGGAGGGATTTGATGCCTGCTGTAGCGCGTATTAATACTGATGATGTTCTATCACGCACTGGTTCTGGATTTGGATGTGGATCTCCAATGCAAACGACTACTGGTGCTATTGGTAGCCCTAATGTATTTGTAAATAGCATTGCTGTCGTGCGGCAGAGTGATGTTGTTGGTGTGCATCCTGCTGCTGGATGTTCTACTGATACGTCTGGCCTATCGTCTTATTCATCGACAGTGTTTGTCAATGGTCTTGGCCTTGGTCGTATCGGTGATGAATATACATCCGACAACGTTATCATCTCAGGTAGTACCAACGTCTTTGCTGGATGATGCTATACCGAAACTCTGTGGTGTGCGAAACGCTTTTGTGTTTGCTTTGTAGCGTTTCTTCTCGCGCTTGACTCGTTCCTTGCGTGCTTTCTCCGCTTCAGCCTTGAGAAATCCCCACCATGTATTGTCATCGCGATGTTGTTTCATATTGTTCTCCTCTTAATGAGTACCACCGATCAGCCATAGCATCTTCTTTTGAATATAGTTCTAATGAATACAGCCCATTGACATTATCACTTTCCACAAACGAATAGTAGTATGGCCCATCGGGATCCTTATCAGTACGAGCAAAGTGAAATGTCTTTGACTCTGTATTACCAAATACCCTGATTGGTGTATTCAATGAATGGTATTGACCACCATGTGGAAAGGTTATATCCCTCAGCTTACCAATGAATGTCTTGGATCGTTTATCAAAAAGCAGTTGTTTGCAATTAATCTCCAGCATCTGTGCGAGCCCTTATACTCTTCCAATATGAATCCAAAGACTCTTGGTCTACGAATATGAATAGATGATAGGCTTCAATTGAATCCACATATGTGAATGAAGTATACACTGAGTTCTTCGTATTATATTTGAAGTGGCACGTATCATTATGGCCAACAAATATTATACCATTACCGGTACCTCTGTCAATATGATGCACATCCTGTTGCTTTGCGAAGAACATTTGTGTCTTTGCATCATACAACGTATGTGGTGAGAACAGTATCGGTGTTTGTGAGACTTCTGTCATGTTCGTATCTCCCAGCGTACGCCAGCTTCATCAAGCATCGTGCGTGCTATCGCGAAGCTGTCGGCCCAATGCTCTGGCTGGTGCGGCATATACGCTACGACGCGCTTGATCCCTGACTGTATGAGTATGGATGCACAGGACGAGCATGGGCTTAGTGGAGTCACATATAGCGTGCAGCCATCTAATCGTTCATTGGCTGACAGTATTGCATTGGCCTCGGCATGTACAGTCATCGCATACTTGTATGGGCGATCATTCAGTCGTTCATCATCGTTCACACCGCGCGGAAAGCCATTGTAGCCTACGCTTGCGATAGTGCGATTTGGTCGCACGATCACCGCGCCGACCTTAGTCGATGGATCTTTACTCCACTGCGCGATGTGTTGCGCGAGTTGCAGAAAGCGTTCGTCCCAGTCAGTCATTTACTTCCCAAGCCCAGTGTGTTATTACTCATGAATAATTCTTTCCGCGTAGTGGTGAAAGCTATAGATGTCATTTTTCAATTCAGGCGGAAACCCAACGAAATACAATGAATCTGAGTTCTTCTTTTTTGTGTATGAAGGGGCTTGTCCAAGCTGATAAGAAATTAACCAAGTCAAAGCTTTCTCTACTCTTTTTAACGTTTTAATATACTTGGAGTCTTTACTTGTCTCTCTATCATTTACGATATATTTCCGTAGAGTGATAAGTCTACCGAGAGCATCTTCGTCAAGTAGGTGTAAAAGGTGTGGAGTGCTCATCATTTACTCTCCCAAGCCCAGTGTGTTGTGACCCAATCGCGGATGCAGTCTTCCTTGGAGTAATTCGCATCGACGTGCGCTTGGCCATGCTTACTGCACATTCTATCATACCACCATTCCCAATAGCTGTCAATGATTTCCTGATCAGACATCGTGGTAAGAATGGGTGTGGAATCGGTCTCGGATGTTGGCTCAATGTAAGCCCAGTATCTCATCGCAGCGTTTTCTCCAAGATCATTCGCATATCAGCCAGCATGATTCGAATGGCTTCCTCCTTGACTTCTTTTGGATCATGTAGCTGGCACATATTACGATACAGTTTACCGTTGATGCTCATTACATCAATCTCTTTTCCATCAATGATGACGGAAACTCTCATCTCATTAAACTCTTGCTTATCATTCATCTTTTAACATCTTTCTAAACTTGCGAATCAAAGTCCCTGATTGTATAACTGTAGCATTATACAAACACAGCTCAAGATAATCTTTCTTGCTGTATGGCCAACTATCAGGTATTACTAACTTCGTCATATCCACTTCGCTTCTATAAGGGCAAACTCAATCATATTCATCGCGATCATCTTTTGTTTATGTTCGCTCCAGCACTCACCAAACTGAGCCATCGTGCCAGTTGGTTCATGTGTGATGCGAACAGCTGTTGCTGGAATGCCTGCTTGTTGACCGCCAGGACGTTGTGTCGTGCCAGTCTGTAGATAGATTCGCTCCACGATGCAGTCATCCTGCCAGGTCTTACTCAAGGTCATATCCTCGGTATCTCATCGATGCGATCTCCACCACGGTATTCCTGTACATCATCTCAGCCTTAGCTTCACCCTCAGTGAGGAAGCCACTACCATACGGTCTCCAATGCACTCTATAGTTATCCTCAGGTCCAGCTGCGCCTGATAGAAGAAACCATGGTTTAGTCTTACCATCTAGCCAAGGCATGTACATGATTCCGAAATAACAATCATTTGGTCTATGGTATGCCATTCATGCATTATCCTTTGATGTCTTGTGATATAATATCTCGATGCGGCCATCATGAGTCTCAATAATTGCTGTACACGATTCAGTCCAGTCACCACAATTAAAGTACTTGAATCCTGATGGTGTAGTCATGGCCTTCGCGAGATGAATATGACCACAGATTACACCATCATAGCCTCGCAGGCGAATGGCTTCGCACATTGTAGTTTCAAACGTATCTACAATTCGCGTAGCAGCCTTTGCTTTGATTTTCAAATAGTGTGACATTGACCAGTATGGCATATGCAGCTTTCTTCGCACAAATGATAGAACTGAGTTGGCTACGACAAGCAAATCATATGCAAATGAGCCAAGGCGCGCGATCAGATCATTTTGTATTAGAAACGTATCATACTGGTCACCATGTATCACAAGATAACGATCACCTGTGACTGAGATAAAATCAAAATGATTCGCAACCTCTATACCACCGAAATGAAATCCGTCTGGTAGTGAGCGAAAGTATTCATCATGATTACCAACCACATATCGTATCTGCACACCTTTGCGCGAAAGCCTCAACAGCTTTTGTAATATCACATTATGTTCTGGGCGCCAGTTAAATCCTTTGCTCAGCTTCCATAGGTCTATGATATCACCAACCAGATATATGCTCTCGGGTGGATTATTTTCCAGCGTTTTTAGAAACGAGAGCAGCTCATCATATTTGCACGCTATCGAGCCTAGATGTATGTCAGAGATAAAGACAGTTTTGTATTGTGTCATTTGACATACCTCTCGACTATGATTTTAAGAGCATCTATATCA